>ERZ1292632.4150-Hain-H43-01um-R2-4150-length-10553-cov-7_pt1 | contig 10553 bp, 17 predicted proteins | sample MGYA00564407_ERZ1292632 | MGnify/ENA primary metagenome ERZ1292632 (study PRJEB36523, sample SAMEA6512637) | groundwater metagenome | collected 2019-01-08 | study: AquaDiva: Metagenomics assemblies of 32 groundwater samples | reverse complement strand
GTCTGGGAGAATGAGGCTGTAGAGATTTAGAGGGGCTATCCCCACCGGATGGGATTGCCGAATGCACCGTCTTCCGTTACGGTTTTGACACCGTGATGATGTTTGCACAGGGGTTGATGGTTGCTCTGGTCCCAGAAGAGAGTCCAGTCTCCATGGTGAGGGATGATGTGGTCAACTACCGCAGCGGCTGTTATTCTGGGCGGGTTTTCATTCTGGCATTCCACACAGAGCGGATGTTCTGCGAGGTAAGAGAGGCGGTAGCGCTGCCAGCGGGCGTCATAGCCTCTCTCGGCGGCAGTACCTCTAAGTTGGTCATACTTTTGACGTTCGGCTTGCTGATGTTGTTCGCAATAGCCGCTCCTGTCATCCGTGAGGTTGGGGCAGTTATGCTGACGACATGGGCGGGGCGGTTTTTTGGGCATTGTGCCTCCGGGGGCTTGAAAGGGGTTTGGTAGCGGGGGGAGTCGAACCCTCAGTTTTCAGGTTATGGGCCTGACGAGTCGCCATTTACTCTACCCCACGACGGGCAATAAAAAAACCGACATCTTCGGTCGGCGGAGACAATTTAATCGTTCTTAACTGTAAATACTAGCATAGTCTCGATAATCTGTCAAGCACTGCGCATTTGATTAGATTTTTCTAGTCAAATTACGTGGTTTACGAAAGTGCACCTGGTAAACCCAGTTTGTGTATTTCATGTCCTTGCGCCGCCAGCCGGTGATATACCTGAGGGCTTCCTCAGCATCGGGATGCACGTCTAATTCAGCAAGCACCTGGGCGATGAGGAGCTGCCCGTCTTTGCCCGTTCTATCCAACCGGTAGTCTACCTCAGCGGCGAGCTGGACGGGCGTCTCGAACCGGGCATGGGAGCTGACGTTAGGAGGACGACCGCCGCCGGAATTGTTAATATAGCCGGTCGGCTCAGGGTCAGGCGGATAGATGCCCAGGCGCAACCCGGCCAGGTTATCGATAAGCCAGAGCATCTGAGGGCGGCAGAACGAGATGTCCTGGTATGAGTACCAGGGATAGCCTGAGCAGCTTAGTTTATCAGCCCGGGAGCGGCAGGTGGCGCAGCGGCGGCTTTTAGTCATTTGACCTCCGTAGTTTTGATAACAGTGCGGCTACCACAAGCAGGGCATTTCTTGAGGTTACGATACCGCTTTTGAGCCTTTCCACATTGGAGGCAGATAAACCAATAATCACTAGGCATCGTCATCTCCTCTGCTCCGGCTCGGCGCCTGGCTCATCAGTTGTCCAATTTCCTCGGACGGCTCGATGAGCGTGTTCAGTGTTACCGGGGATTGAAACTGCGTATCTGGCGGCTGGATGCAGCAGTCATACCAGCGGCGCTGATAGTGGTCGAGGTCGGCCAGCGCCTGGGGATTGCGGTACATCAGCAGCTCATAGATGGACGTTTTCATGTCTCCGTAATCTCTCTGCCTTCGCCCTCGATAACACCCTCCTGAGACAGGGCAATCCAGTTGTTGAGTTTGACCTCATCGTTGTGGATGAAGATACTCCAAACGGCAAGCTGGTCCAGAATCCCTTTGGGACAGTTGATTTCTTTCAGGAGTTGAACGGCTAGCTGGTATTTCTGAGTTTGTTTCACTTTCCTTGCTCCTCGCCAGTGACCGTGATGATGGTCAGGGGCGCCCGGGACGGGTCAACGGTGATGGATATCCGGGTGTCGATGTGCCTTATATCGTCGGACCGGATGATGCCGGCCCTGACCAGGGCGTCCATGCCGGGCTTGAAGCGGGCGCGGTGATTGTCCTCGTCTCTGATGCGCTCTTCGGCGAAGATTATCTCGATGTCGACCGAGGCGTATTCCAGCACCGTCCAATCGTAAAGATTCCGGGCATTGACCGCCTCGGCATAGACCTCGTTGCCGTAGGCATCACCCGCCCGCTTCCGCGCTGCCCAGTGAACCCGGGCGTTGGGGGAGTATTCTTTGGGCGGGAGTTGGTGCACGGCGATGGTTAGAGATGCCATTATTCATCCACCTCCTCATCAGGTTTGAGCTTCAGCCGGCTTCCCCTGGGGATGGACGGCGGGAGCAGGGGCAGGCGTTGTTTGTGCAAGAAGACAATAACCACTTCCCCGTTGCCGTCGACCGTTTCTTTGAAGGGTCCGTCACTGGAGGCGTTCATGTCCAGGTAGTTAGTGCTGCTTTGTTTACTGCACCCTACCTTGTGGCCGCAGTACCGGATGAGTTCCTTCTTGCTGACCTGCCCCCCATTGGCTGTAATCAGTTCATGGGCGGTGGCTAACCAGGGGCGGTAGTAGTTCTTGTTGAGCTGTATTTCCGTGCTGGCTCCCTGATAGTCTATCAAGTCCTTGAGCACGCTCTTCCACGTTGGATGACCTTCTCTCTCTCTCTCTCTCTCTAATTGAATACTATAGGCTCGTATGAGCGTGATGTGCCGCGATGCCGTCATGCCTCTAAGAGCGCAGTTATGATGTTTGCAGACGAGGTGGACATTAGCCCATGCCCAGTTAGTCCGGTCGCCGTCCGCATGGTCGATTTCAAACCTGAAGCCGCGCGGGCTCTTGTATGCCCGGCGGCTTTTCTTCCGAGCGACGTAATTCTCGATGCGGCAGCAGATGCACTCATCCCCCTCGGCCTTGGCGATGGTCTCATAGACGAAATCATGCTGGGCATTGTTCAGGTTTTTGGTCAAACCGAGCCTCCCTTTTTGCATTTCAAATCAGTTCCATTGTCGGATGCCCCACCCGGTCATTCGCCATGGGAGCATAATCAATAGAGATGTCATAACCGATTGACCTCCGTCCGAGGCGTTTAGCTACCGATAGCGTTGTACCCGAACCCATGAAGGGGTCAAGAACGGTGGCAGGGATGCGCTCATCGATACCGCACTCACAGGACGCCCGCCAGCCGAGGGTCTTCCTCTCGTTGACATACTCCCCTCCGTTCTCCCTGGCCTGCTGCCTAAGCAAAGCAAGGCGTTTGGCAGTCGTGCCTTCCTGGTAGAGGGTCTCGGTCTTGGCATCCTCCCGCCGGCCCACATTCGGGTGCACCTCTAGGTTCTTGCCGTCATCGAATTTGCTGCCATTCCATGAGGATGGCGGTCCCAATATCTTCTCTATCACCCTCACCCAGGGCGAACCGCACTTGGAACACACGCCATATTCCGGCGTCGAGGCTTTGATGCAGATTTCGGGTAGCTTTTCAGGGAAAGTCGCGAAGTGGGCGCCACTGTAGCCGTGCGTGGGAAAAGTCCAGACGTTGCGCAGGTTACGACCTCCACTACTGACCCAATTTTTATTATGCAGCCCCTCGGTGGTTCTGTTGCCAGCTTTTAACGATTTGTGTTCATCCCCACCGGAACGGAACTCACCAGCAGGATACACTCCTTTCTCTCTCACCTCTTCCATGTCGCAATAATAAGAGTCCGTTTTCGTGAGCATCAGGATATGTTCGTAACTGTCGGTCGGGCGCCAGTTGCCCTTTCTGAGAATCAGTCCGTCATTGGGCGAGCACTTAGGGCAGCCGGGACAGTCCTGGAATTCGGCCATCTGGACAAAAACACCGCCTTTGTTATCAGGCCATGAATTGCCCAGTTGTTCCGTAGCTTCTATGCCGGCCTTTTGTTTCCTGATATCACGGCCTTTGATTTTTACTCTGTGCTGCTCCCAACGCCAGCCATTGACGCTCTCAGGCATGGGATTAGGCTTATTCCAGATAACCATCGACCTCACACACCAACCATCAGCCTGAAAAGCGAGAGGCAGCCGTTCCGGGATAAGACAGAGGTCTAGGAGCTTTAAGCTGATGTCATTTATCGTGCCGGAGCCGCCATCGGTGCCGTTACTACCCAAGCCTTTACCGCTCCCCGCATAACTATCCCCCACGTTATACCAGCAAACGCCGTCTTTTCTGAGCACCCGCCGGATTTCACGCAGAACCTCAACGGAATGTTTGATATAGAGTTCGATGGTCGGCTCAAGCCCGAACCCGCCCCGCCAGGCACCACAGAGGGAGCAGGTGGTACCACGGTTAGACGCTTTCTTTGAGTGGTCGGCAGTTTGACTGCCGACCAGCGTGCTTTTATCGCCGGGATGACCCCGTTTGACATTTCGCTCCTCTCTCCACGAGTGCTTGCATTCCTCATCCCCTCCCCACACAAGCTCCTGCTCGCCGGCATACTTTCTTAGTCCCCAGTAGGGCGGAGACGTGACAACGCAATGCACGCTGTTATCCGGCAGCTCGGTCATATGCCGGCAGTCGCCATGTATAATCCTCATGTTGCCATCGTCTCGGTATATCATACCGGCTGTCCCCCGTCCTGGAACCGTCCGCCGAGAGCAGGCTTACGCCCGATGAACCAGTCCCTGTTCTCAACGTCCTTATACCCGGCGCAGATGAGCCACGCCCAGGGCTGTTTGAATGATAGGGCTTTCATTTCATCTCCGCGTTAGACATGGCTTCTTCGATTTCCGGGATATTGATTTCCCCAAAATCTATAGTCGGCAGACTATCGGGAATATTCACCGTCCCCTTAATCCTGATAACCACGTCATAGGCACTTTTCTTCTTGGGCGGACTCGCCAGGAATTTGTGCTGATGAGTGTACATATTCACCACGAGATATTCGTCAATCTTAATTATTTTCATCCCCACGGCACCTCCTGCCTGAGCTTGGCCTTTTCATTCCCCCAGAAACCCTCATAGAGCAAGCCGTTTTCCTTTGGGTTATCCAGATTGCCGGCTAATAAATCGTACATATTATCCTTCAACCAAACCTTCACCCCCGCCATGTCTGCCGCCTCGACTATCTCTTTTATCCACTCGATTTTCGGGGTGGTCTCCGGCTTGACAGGCGTTTCTTGACCGATGACAAGCCAGTCGATGCCCTTCAACTCCATCGGCTTTATTCCGAGGTTTCCTTTTAGTGGCTCGATACTCAGCCACTTGTGTTTCGCTTTCAGGTATCTAAGTCCGGTATTCGGTTCGTAAATCGTGTGCATAAGAGAGTCTTGATTGCACACAGTCGCTCCCACCCACGCATTGTCCGGCCAGGGGTTCCACTTCTGCCACGCTTTTGGGTTCTTGGTCAGAAACAGAAACCTATGCTTGGGACATTTGCTCATAACCAAAAACATCCATTCGCGCAAAGACCTACAGAGTATTCGCTCGTGGCTGAGTAATCCAACTTTACCGATTTGTCCAGCACTCAAACAACGAAGGCAACTGAAATCTACCCACTCCCCGCCCAGGTCTCCCATCGGGTTGGCGAAGATGACGGACGGCTTCTTGATTAACATCGGGGCTAACAGTAGCTCCGGCACCAGGCGAGGGTGATGGAAACTGTCCAGACTGCCCTTCGGTAAGCCCGGAGCCTTCTCCAGTACCCCGTCATGCCTTTTGCTCATTGATTCCGCCCAGCAGCGTTTCACCGGGCAGACGCCGGTTTCCTTGTGCAGACAACCAGGGTAAAAGTTCCAGCCGTAACCCTGCCTGCCGTCCCTGGTAACATATTCGATGCCCGTGTGGGATAAGACTTTCATAAGCCTCTAATCTCGTCTTTCGGCTCGCCCTGCGGCGGCTTATTTGGGATGGATAATGGCGGTCCCCATTTCGGCGGAGGCGGAGCAATAGCAACCCCCTCTGGGCGGCCAAGCACATAAATTGGATTACGGCGGACGTAGTATTGCTGATTACCTGCGATTGGATGATGGTCAGACCTCGATGCTGATTGGATATCCAGTAATATATAGCCATGATTTAAATACCAGTTGGCGAGGCCCTTCCCGCCTTCCTGGATTTCTTTTATGTTTTGCGTCAGTTCAATCATGTCTTCACCGCCAGCTTTTCAAGCACGTCCAGCCATTTCATCTTGACGTCGGAGGGCCAGAGCGGGTCGAAGTCCGGCAGGCGGGGCAGCGGGGCAGGGACGGTAACGACCATGACCCTCAACCATGCCGGCTGTTGCGCTGCGTCGGCGGTGAGCGGCTCTTGCGGCGGAGCTGCCGGGGCTGGCGGCTTTGAGGCGACACCTATCCTGACCGGCAGCGCCGGTGTTAAAGGTTCTGGCTTTAATTTGAGTTCTGACTTTAATTTGAGTCCGAGCTTGCATTCGTCGAACTTGCACATCATCCGGCCGCTGGACGCCGTCAGATGCTCGCATTTGATGCAATGTTTGACAAGCTCGGATTCCGTTAGCTCCGCCGGAGGCGCCGTTTTAGCCGCCGCCTGCCCGGCCTTTTTATTCGGACGGCTCGGCGCAGGGGCGCCCGGGATAACACCGAACCTGACGGCCAATCCCTTCGGCTGACCTTTTTTACCCTTCGCTTGCCATGTCGCCGTGGAGATGTTCCAACGTTTGAGCATCGCCTTTTCGCCCATCTCCGCCAGGTCTTTCAGGATGGCGTCTCTGTTATCCTGGTAATACCGGCTGACAGCCTTGTTGGACGCGCCGGCGCCGGGACCTCCCCCCTTCGGCTTGGGCGGGACGGGCGGCCGCTCTTTGATGGACAGCGAGCTATCGGAGGCGTTGGCCGGTTTATCATGATTGGTCGGGTTGGCCGGTTTATCCTGATGAGGGAACATCCCGATTGACTCCTTCGCCTCATTGTCACCGCTCTCATCAACCGCCGGATCGCTTTTATCCCAGTCATGCTCTCCGCTGCCCGGCTCGCCGAAAAGGTGATTTAGTTGCTTCACCCTCTCGATGAATCCCTTCGTTCCATCCGAAGGGAAGAACGACACCGCCCCGCAGGCGCAAACCCCCTTCAAGACGCCGTCTTCATAGCCGGTAAGCCCCCATCTGTGGACCCATTCCGTTATTGCTGCGCTCATTGTTCCAATCCCTCCCCGTAAAAAATGTGAATACCTATTTCTATGAAATATAATCCGATGCCGATGTCCAGCCAGTCGTCTTCATGGATGGTAAAAATGCCGATGAGCATCAGCCCGCATGTGTCACGCGGGCTGGGTAAGGAATAGAATAAATTCAGCTTCATATCTGCGCTCCTTCCTTTACGCTCCTGCTGTTCTTGCCCCGCCTTGATTCCTTGATTGGCTCCGTCCACTCAGGCAGTACCGCCGGCTTCGGGCTATAGCCGCATTGCAGACAAGTATCGGTGTAGCCGCCATCCGCCTGCAACTCCGGCAGCATCTGCCCGTTGATGCACCTGGGACAATATTCCAGGGTCATAACAGTACTCCCTGTTGGGACGGCATTAAATACTGGTCGGCAGCACGCCGGAAGTCCCGCCGCCTCAAGGCGTCCTCGACGAGACGGCTCTTAATGGAAGCGGCGTAATGTTCCGCCTGCTCGCGGCTGGTGATAATGAAGTAGCCTGGCGGATTCTCGACAGATGATGCCACCGGCAGGCCGTTAGCGCCGTCTCCATCACCCCTTATCAGCTCCCGGATTACCAGCCGGATAATGCGGTCGCTGGTGCCGAACATCCGCGCCAATTCCCTGGCCGTTATCGCCTGCTCCGGGCCTTCATGGCTCTCAAGCAGCCTCTTCAGTTCCTTATGCAGGTCAGTTTTGGCGAGGGTCATCTGTCCTCAACCTCGCTGCATACGTGGCCGAATACGTAGAAATAATGACAATATCCCTTTTCGCATTGCCAACAACATCGGTGGTCTATCGGGCATTTGAAAGATAACGGCGCTTGGTCACATGGCTGATGCCCAACGATATCCAGTTTGCCCTCCAGATTCCGAGGGACGTTAGTTTGAAACACACTTTTTGCGAGACTGTTAGTCAGCAGTATCGTCAATGATTTCTTCATCCCAGCACCGCCTTGACCAGCGCAGCGGCAAGGTTCACCGGAACGGCGTTGCCGATTTGCTTGGTGACCTGGCTGGAGTTGCCGACGAACTCATAGGTAGACTCGCTGTCCGTGAATCCCATGGCGCGGGCAAGCTCCAGATTCGATAGCATCCTGAATCTTAAATCCAGCTTGTAGACTTCTCCGTTAATCTCTACCAGCCGGCGCGGGTCCATCTTCGTCTCTACCAGCAGGGGATTGACCAGTGACCCCGCCCCGTGCCCGGTGACTGTTTTTAACGGCTCTTCGATGTCGTAAACCCGGTCGACGTCCGGGCGGATGCGGTTCTGAACGACGAAGGGTTTGGCCTCTGCCGTGGCGATGCCTATCCTGTCTTTGGTCGTCACTGTTGGTATCGGCTCTTTTGTAGAATGGCAAACGCCGGTGCCATAGTATTTCACCATCAAGGGCGTGGTGACTGAAATGGCTCCGTCTGATACGACGGTCGGGATGGGCTTTTTTACACTGCGCGGCGTGCTGACAGTCGGAACTGGGGATTCAACGTCCCGGTAAGCTGGATTGGTTCCGTTCTGGCCTATAACGAAAGGCTGAATCAGTGATATCGCCCCTTCCGTAGTTAATGTTGGGATTGGTGAATCAACACTCCGGATGGAAGGATTAGTCTGTTTGCCAAGGATGAACGGAAATACATATTTATCAGCAACCTCTGCCGTGGCGATGCCTATCCTGTCTTTGGTCGTCACTGTTGGTATCGGCTCTTTTGTAGAATGGCAAACGCCGGTGCCATAGTATTTCACCATCAAGGGCGTGGTGACTGAAATGGCTCCGTCTGATACGACGGTCGGGATGGGCTTTTTTACACTGCGCGGCGTGCTGACAGTCGGAACTGGGGATTCAACGTCCCGGTAAGCTGGATTGGTTCCGTTCTGGCCTATAACGAAAGGCTGAATCAGTGATATCGCCCCTTCCGTAGTTAATGTTGGGATTGGTGAATCAACACTCCGGATGGAAGGATTAGTCTGTTTGCCAAGGATGAACGGAAATACATATTTATCAGCAACCGCCTCTGACCCCTTTGCAATTCGTTGGAGAGTTTTATCAGACAGTTTCACATAGTCAAAGTCATGGTTTTTAACAGGGGGTATAAAACAGTCAAAATCCAGTCCGAGCAACTCTATATAGAACGGCGCCAGCGCCCCGCCGAACTTCTCCAGACCCCGAGCGATTCTCCGCCGCATGTTCTCGGAAAGGGGGCGCTTCTTATATTTCGGGTCGTCTATCAGCGACCGCCCGGGATTGTCCCATTCGATAATCTCGGCAGCCGACCGCCATTTCGGCAGGTGTTCAATCATGTCCGATTCGCCCGTCTCGGAATGAGTTGGCGTCGGCCAGATAATAGGTTTACCATCTTTCCTCGCCTGGAGAAAGAACCTGGTGCGAGTGGTAGCGTCTCCATAGTCAGCCGCGTTCAGGTATCTCCATTCGGCCTTGTAGCCTAAATCCCAGATAGAATGAAGCCATGCCTGGAAGAACGTGCCCTTTGCCTTGGCGATTGGCCGTCCTTCCGCATCCACCGGCCCCCAATGGATGAACTCGGGCACGTTTTCAATCAGAACGGTCCTGATATCCAGAGAGGTCAGCCAGCGGTGCACCGCCCAGGGGTTCATGCGTCCCTGGTCATGCGTAGGCTTCCCGCCCCGCGCCCTGGAATAAAAGCGGCATTCCGGCGAGGCCATCAGCAAATCGAGCCTGCCTTCAGGAACTATGCGCTCCGGGTCGGCGACAGCGATATCCTCGATGTAATGCCGCGCCGTCGGGTGATTCAGTTTATGAGTCTCGATGGCCACCGGCCAGTGATTCACGCAGACTAGCGTCATCTTTCTGCCCAGCGCCTTGACAGCCTTCTCCGCTCCGGTCGAGCTGCCGCCCGCCCCGCAGAATAAATCAGCAACGAGTAGGGGTTTCAAAGTAAAACGTCCTCATGCCTCGCAGGATTATGTTTTTCACACAAAGCAACCACAACCCCGCCCGATTTAACCGGGAAACCCATTGCCATCATGGCCCTCCTGACTCCAAGGGGCGATAGATCAAACTGATTAGCCATCTCGTAGCTCCGAGTAAGAGACACGGCTGAAATCCACAAGATAATAAAAGGCTTTTTCCCCTGCCAATAACTCTTCAACAGGAATTGGGGATTGGATCGGGATTCTCCCGCCTTGCAGGAAAACTCGTTGTGGCGTAACATTTACAGTCGCTCATATCAAACTCCCCGCCTTCTGTTTAACCGGGCGCTGGGCGCCCGTGCTGTATTTTTCTTTCATCCGCAACACCCGCAAGGCTTCTGCCTCGGTCGGCTCTCTCATCAGCTTCCAGACGCCCCGCGCCTGCCGCACGTCTCCCAGATGGTTATCGAATATCTGCCTGCCTATCATCGAGGCCAGCTCCTCCGGGCAGCCCTCCGCCCTGCTCAACATCGAGCGCACCACGTCCATGAATTCCTCTCTGGTATAGTGCGGGAACCTGGGATGGAAGGCGAAGCGGCTCAGGAATTCCGGCGGCATCTTCTTTGAGCTGTTGCAGGCGGCGATGACCACCGTCTCCAGTTTGATGCCGCGGGTGTCTCCGGATTTTGTCTCGATGATTTCCCCTGCTTCCATCAATCCGAGCGTGAGAGAGAAGACGTCATGCCTCATTTTGTCCGCTTCGTCCATCAGCAGGATGGACGGCTTCTTTTCAAAAAGGGCATCGGATAAACCGCGTCCGGAAGTGCGAGAGCCGAATGCCAT
>ERZ1292632.1761-Hain-H43-01um-R2-1761-length-19908-cov-8_pt1 | contig 10555 bp, 7 predicted proteins | sample MGYA00564407_ERZ1292632 | MGnify/ENA primary metagenome ERZ1292632 (study PRJEB36523, sample SAMEA6512637) | groundwater metagenome | collected 2019-01-08 | study: AquaDiva: Metagenomics assemblies of 32 groundwater samples | reverse complement strand
CTCTCGCGAGCTGGCGTCATCGTGGTATCGGGTCTTGCCTTTGGAATTGATTCGGTAGCACATATTGGTGCTCTCGATGGAGGAAATGATACTCTCGCCGTTTTAGGCGGAGGCATTGATGACAAAACCATTGCCCCACAAACTCATTTGAATCTTGCAAAACGCATCCTCTCTCAAGGAGCTCTTGTGTCAGAATATCCAATGGAAACTCCCCCAACAAAATGGAGTTTCCCACAGCGTAATCGTATTATTGCCGGAATGACTCTGGGTACCGTTGTTATAGAGGCGGCAGAGCAAAGCGGGAGCCTTATCACCGCTAGACTTGCGCTTGATTACAATCGTGAAGTCTTTGCGGTTCCTGGATCTATCTTTTCTCCTGTCTCCACCGGAACAAACCAGCTCATCAAAAACGGAGCCAAGATCGTACGAAGTGTTTCTGATATTCTCGAAGAACTCACGCCCTACTTTGAAGCAACATTCCAAGTGAAATCTCAAGAAAAGCATCTTCCACAAAACCTTTCTCCGGAAGAAATAACGCTTCTCAAAATACTAAGCCATGAACCGCTTCACGTTGACAAGATCATCAAAGCGACTACACTGGAAACTGCTGTCGCCAATTCCACCTTGGTCATGTTGGAAATAAAGGGTATTATCAGAAATACCGGTGGCATGAACTACATTCGTATCGATTCATAAATATATTCTCCTCATCTAATCTCGCAAGGTTCGTCTCTCTATGAAGCTCCTCATTGTTGAATCTCCTTCCAAAGCCAAAACTATAGAAAAGTACCTCGACCACGAATACCACGTGGTCGCTTCTATTGGTCATATTCGGGATCTTCCTAAGAGCAACAAAAAGGCTATTGATATTGAGCATGGATTCGCTCCTCACTACGAAATTTCCCCTGGAAAAGAAAAAGTGGTTGCCAACCTGAAAAGTCTTGCCAAGAAAAGTACAGAGGTTCTCCTTGCTACTGACCCCGACCGCGAAGGTGAAGCTATCGCCTGGCACATTGCCGAAACCTGTGGCCTGAAAAAACCACAGCGTGTTCTCTTTTATGAAATTACTCAAAATGCAGTAAAGGCTGCTATCTCTCATCCTCGCCCCCTAGACACAAACCTCCGTCGCGCCCAAGAAGCAAGACGCGTACTGGATCGTCTCGTTGGATACGATCTTTCTGGAATCATTTGGAAAAAAGTACGCTACGGCCTCTCGGCTGGACGCGTGCAGTCTCCAGCACTCTATATATTGGTTACTCGCGAGCAAGAAATTCGTGCCTTCAAACCAGAATCTTACTGGGTCCTCTCTGCCAACTGTACTACTCCGAAAAAAGAATCTTTGTCTCTTATTTGTTCCGAAGAACCAAAAGACGAGAAGCGTGCCAAGGAAATTATTGAACTTGGAAAAGCTTCCGCATGGCAGGTTATAGACCTTAAAGAAACCGAGGTTTCCCGAAAACCAAAGGCGCCGTTTACAACCTCTACTCTTCAGCAAGCTGCAAGCTCTCGTCTTGGATTTTCCCCAAGTCGCGCAATGCGTATTGCCCAAAAGCTCTACGAAGCTGGACACATTTCGTATATGCGTACCGATAGCACATCTTTAGGAAAAGAAGCTATTGAAAATATTGTAAGCGTGATTGAAAAAGAATTCGGCAAAGAATATCTTTCTGTTCGTGAATTCAAAACCAAGAGCAAGAACGCGCAAGAAGCTCATGAAGCTATCCGCCCGACTCATCCAGAGAAGGCTCTTTGCGGAAGCACCGAAGAAGAGAAAAAACTCTACACCCTCATCCGCGCCAGAACCCTGGCTTCGCAAATGACAGAAGCGAAGCTTCTTCGTACCAAGATTATCACCAACAATAAAGAGGGAACACTTCCTGATTTTTCCATCAACGGTTCACGTCTTCTTTTTCCAGGTTGGATTACTATTGATCCAGCTGCACGAGAAGATGATACTGAACTTCCAAAGGTAGAAAAAGGGATGTCTTTGACGCTCGTTGACCTTGTCTCTGAAGGAAAAGAAACCCAACCGCCAAACCGCTATTCAGAAGCCGGACTCGTCAAAGAACTTGAAAAGCGTGGCATTGGACGACCAAGTACGTATGCTTCTATTATCAAAACTATTATTGATCGTGGCTATGTCACAAAAGACGGCAAAGCGCTGATTCCTACAGAAACCGGTGAAGTGGTGGCTGTATTTCTCGCAGAACATTTCTCAGAATTTGTCTCCGAAACCTTTACCGCAGAAATGGAAGATAAACTCGATGAAATTGCTCTTGGGAAACTCGATTACGAAAAGACTCTCTCGGATTTCTACGGTCCATTCAAAAAGGAGCTCAAGAAAAAAGACAAACTCGAGAAGATGACCAACCTAGGCGATGCTCCAGAAGAATTTCTCTGTCCAAAGTGTCAGTCAAAAATGATCTTCAAACTTGCGCGCAATGGAAAGTTTATGTCCTGCTCACGCTTCCCAGATTGCGATGGAGCGAGAACCAGTACCGGTGAAGAACTTGAAGGACCAAAGGAAACCGGAGAAAAGTGCCCTGACTGTAAAGACGGAAAGCTTATCGAACGCGATGGACGCTTTGGACGCTTTGTAGCCTGTGCAAATTATCCGAAGTGCAAATACATCAAGAAAGATGCTTCCAATCAGCCGACGACTGGGGTGAAATGTCCCATGTGCAAAGATGGAGAAATGTCGGAGCGCCGAGGAAGATTTGGAATCTTTTATAGTTGTACAAATTACCCTGATTGTAAAAATGCTATCAAGTCAAAGCCAACCGGAAGTCTTTGCTCTTACGTTCGTGACGACAAGGATAATCAGCCTTGCGGAGCCCTTATGATGGAAGGAACAAAGACGATTCCAGAAAGATGTAGCGATAAAACCTGCCCTAATCACAATCCTCACAAACTTGCCCCCAAAGAACAAAAAAAATAGTATCATAATTTCTCGATCGAGAAATTATGATACTTCTTTGAAAGATTGTAAGAAGTAGCAGAGAAAATAAAAAAACTCTCCGGAAGTTTTCGGAGAGTTTTTTTATTTTCTCCGTACGTCTACTCAAGAAAGATCAACCCGACCATAGCTCCAAGCCCTAAAAGAAGAGCGATGAACTGATAGACTGATTGTTGTATATGCTTCGTCTTGTGTAATTCAGGAATAAGGTCAGCCACAGCAATATAGACAAATCCTCCGGCAGCGATAGGAACAAACACAAGCGCTACTACTTCTGAGAATGAATCAAAAAAGAAGAACATTCCGGCACCCAGAAACGCAGACAAAGCACTAAAGAAATTAAACGCAATGGCCTTCGCCTTGGTATATCCCGCGTGAAGAAGCACCGCGAAATCACCAATTTCTTGCGGGATCTCATGCAGGATAACCGCTATCGTCGTTGCAATGCCAACCGGAATACTCACCGTAAAACTCGCTGCAATAATAATGCCGTCGATGAAATTGTGAAGCACGTCAGACAAGAGCACGAGCTTGCCCACTGGATGAATATGCTCCTCCGATATATCTTCGCCATGATGGTGCCAGTGGAGAATCTTTTCCAAAACAAAGAAAGAGAGAATACCAACAACAATAAGAATGCTCGTAGCAGAGGCATTCTCAGAATTTTCTAAAGCTTCTGGGATCAAGTGAATAAACGCATCACCCAAAAGCGCTCCGACAGCAAGACTGATAAAAACAGAAACATACTTCTGCAAAGCATTGCCATTCAAAGAAAGAAGGAACACGCCAATCAGAGAAATAACACTGACTGCTGCGATGCTCAAAAATACGTACGAATACATGGTTATCATAAGAAAAAACTTACTATTTTATACACAACACTTATTACACAGCCCAAAAAACTCCAATGAATGTTTCAGGATCTGAAATTTTTTTTCACGATTCACCTTCATCTCCTGCTGCACAAGAGTACTTTCATCAATATCAATATCCTCCACTCGATTACACTCTAGACAAATAAGGTGATGGTGATGCTCTGATGCCAACTCATAGTATTTTTTCCGATCACCCAAAGAGACCTCTTCCAAGATACCTAAGGCAATAAACCGTTCAATTTCGCGATACACTGTTGTCTTGTCCACCACTATTCCTTTTGTCTGTAGTATCGAAAGAATATCCGAGACAGAAAGGGGAGTAGGGGATTCCGAAAGAAGGGTGACAAAAGCGAAACGAGTCTTCGTGAGACGCATCTTTTTCGCTCGGAGAATGGCAAAAATATTTTCTGTATCTTTCATATATTTATACTAACGCAACTTAGTTGCATTTGTCAAGGGGAGGGGAAAATACCGTAAGAAAGGCAAAAAATAGACTTCGAAATCTCATGAAAAGAGAAAAGCGTATTGAGTCGAAGTTTCTAACGGGGTATACTATATGTATCTCTTTTTAAAGTTTTTCGTATGGGAGCGCCCACCATTAAACAAATCATCTCTGCTGCCGAGTATCCCCTTTCCCCAGAGGATGAGAAGTTTATTATGGAAGCCTTTCAGTTTGCTGATACCGCTCACCGTGGCCAAGAAAGAAAATCTGGCGAGCCTTATATCATTCACTCCCTCAACGTTGCCAAGATCCTCGCGGAAATTGGTATGGATGAAAAAACCATTGCTGCTGGACTCTTACATGACGTCCCCGAAGATACAGAAGTAACACTCACCGAAATAGAAAAACGCTTTGGAGGAGAAGTAGCCCATTTGGTTGATGGCATTACGAAACTTGGAAAAATTAAACTTCGTGGATCAAAAGAAGAATACTATCTTGAAAATCTTCGAAAAATGTTCCTGTCCATGGCTCAAGATATTCGTGTCGTTATTATCAAGCTTGCGGATCGTCTCCATAACATGCGTACCCTCGAACACCTTCCTGAAGAAAAACGAGTGCGCATCGCCAGAGAAACAATGGAAATCTACGCACCAATCGCCAATCGTCTTGGTATCGGAGAAATTAAAGGCGAGCTTGAAGATCTCTGTTTCCTCTACCTTGATCCTGAGCATTACGAAGAAACCAAAAAGATTCAGGAGACCTACCTGCACGACGGCAAGAAGTATATGGAACGTCTCGTGACTCTGTTTGGCACTCTCCTCAAAGACTCTCGTATTCAGGTTCTCAATATCCAAGGAAGAACAAAAGCACTCTATCGTCTCTATCTCAAGCTCAAAAAGCATGATATGGATATTAATCGAATCTACGACTTAATCGCTGTCCGTGTCGTTGTTCCTGAAATAGCTGATTGCTACGAAGCTCTCGGAATTATTCATCGTGAATACCGACCAATGGTAGGACGTATCAAGGACTATATCTCACTTCCAAAGCCAAATGGATACCAGTCTCTCCATACCACTATTTTTGGCCCGGATGGACGAATTATTGAGGTACAGATTCGTACGGAAAAAATGGATGACGAAGCCGAATATGGTATTGCCGCCCATTGGATGTATACCGAAAAGGAACGCCCGACTTTGAAAAACTTCTTCCGACGAAAAAATATCTCCTCTCCCTACAAACCCCCGAAAGAACTTTCCTGGGTCACCCAACTCAAAGATTGGCAAAAAGAAATTGGTCGTGATGACGAAGAGTTTATGCAGGGTCTGAAGATCGAATTTTTCAAAAACCACATTTTTGCCTTCACTCCAAAAGGAGACATCATTGAACTTCCCGAAGAAGCCACTCCTATTGATTTTGCCTATGCTATCCACAGTGAAGTCGGTCAACGAGCCAACGGCGCCAAGGCTGACGGAAAAATGGTTCCGCTTGATTACCATATAAAAAACGGACAGGTTGTAGAAATTCTCACTACCAAAGAAAAGAAAAAGCCAAGTCGAGGCTGGCTTGATTTCGTAAAAACATCTGGCGCGAAATCTCATATTCGAAGAGAGCTTCGTAATAATGAGTTCCAAAAGTAAGAGTGTTTCAGAGAATAAAAAAACAGCCCAAGGAGGCTGTTTTTTTCTGTTATTCTTTTGTGGCTCGCATAACTTCTTCAATTGTTGTCGTCCCTTCAATACACTTTAGGAATCCATCTTCTACCATAGTCGCCATACCATTAGCACGCGCTTGCTTCTCAATAACTTCACTTTCCGCGGCCTGCGTCACCAACTTACGTACACTTGTGTCCATTTCCAAGACCTCGTAAATTCCATTTCGTCCTCGGTACCCTTCGCCACCACACTGATCACACCCAACGTTCTTGTAAAATGTGAGGTCACCCCAGCCCGTTGCCTTATCCACATACTTCTTCGCGACAACATCATTCTGAAGATATTTAAATATCGCCTCAATATCATATGATTTTCCAAGAGACTCAATTTCTTTGGCATCAAGTTTGTAGCCTTTTCGACACTCTACACAGAGCCGGCGTACCAAACGCTGAGCCACAATAACGTTTACGGTCGAAGCAATCAAAAATGGTTCTGCGCCCATGTCGAGCATACGAGGCAGTGTTGCAGCAGCAGAGTTGGTATGCAGTGTCGAGAGCACAATATGTCCCGTCATTGCAGCGTGCATGGCGATTTCCAATGTTTCTTTATCTCGAATTTCTCCCACCATCAAAATATCTGGATCCTGACGAAGGAGTGAACGAAGCGCTGCCGCAAAGGTCATACCGATCTTTGGATTCACTTGGGTCTGATTTACCCGGGGCATACGATACTCTACTGGATCCTCTACGGTACTGATGTTTACCTCTGGTGTGTTCAAAATATCCAAGACCGTATACAGCGTCGTGGTCTTTCCAGATCCCGTCGGTCCTGTTACCAAAATCATTCCGTTTGGTTTGTTGATTTCACGCTGAATAGTTTCTAGTGCAGTTGGGTGAAGACCCATCTTCTCTAGCGTTAATCCCTTAGAAGATTCATCCAAGAGACGCATAACAATTTTTTCGCCATCGAAAATCGGAAGAATACTGACACGAAAAGCGATCTTGAAATCTTCATTCTCAATCTTGAAACGACCGTCTTGCGGTAAGCGGTGTTCATCGAGTTTTAGATTTGAAAGCACCTTGATACGCGCCACAATACCAGCAGCTGATTCTTTTGGCAGGGTCATCGCATCATGAAGGACACCATCAATACGGTATCGTACATGCACCTCTTTCTCATCAGGCTCAATATGAATATCTGATGCACTTTCGAGCATAGCGTGCTTCAAAAGTGTATCTACCACTCGAATCACCGGGAGTCCAGCAGCTACTGCCTCCAGATTCTCTTCTTTTTTATTCCCTTCTGGTTGTACGTCCGCTGTCAACAGATCTCCGAATTCCGCCTTCAAACTTTTCTCGTACTGCTTGAGTGCAACCTGAATACTCTCTCGGCTGGTCAAACACGGAATGATTTTGAGTCCCGTTTTTTTCTTAATAAAATCAATCGTCTGAAGGTCCTCTGGGTTGAGCATGGCTACCTTTAAATCAGCGCCACTCTTCTGAAAGGAAACAATATTATACTTCTTGGCGATAAGTTCTGGAACAATCTGAAGCACTTCGATCGGAATAGTTTCACGAGAAAGATCGACAAAAGGAATACCCAAAATATAGGCATAGGTTTTCTGAAGCTCCGCTTCTTGGATCAACTTCATATCCAAAAGCGTCGCGCCAAGATCTTTTTGACTCTTCTTGGACTCAGCGACTGCTCGCTCAACATCTTCTTTGGGAAGTACGCTTGAATCAATCAAAAAATGTTCAAGCTCGCCAACGGGTATACGCATACAATTTTTATTTTGCCACTTTTTCTTTTCCCCTATTGTATCATAAAAAAGAGGCCCACAAGGCCTCTTTTTACTCTTCTTTGAATCTGATGAAACCCTACATCATTCCACCCATGCCGGCCATTGGATTACCTGCTGACTCATCTTTTTCTTCGTCTACGACCGCTGCCTCCGTAGTAAGAAGCAACGCCGCAACAGAAACAGCATTCTCGAGTGCTGTACGTGTTACTTTTACTGGATCAATAATCCCCGCTTTCAACATATCTTCTTCAAACGTATTGTCTTTGGCATTATACCCAAAGTGCGGAGACTTGCTCTCTACTACACGATGCAAAACAATAGCAGCGTCTTGCTCTCCGGCGTTCGTAGCAATCTGGCGGAGCGGTTCATTCAAAGCTTTCAAAAGAGTCTCATATCCTGCTTTAAATTCATGATCAACTGATTGAGAAAGCTCTTTGCTCTTAGCAACCATTGCCCCTGCCTTGGCCAAGGCGGTACCTCCACCCGAAACGATCCCCTCTTCAATAGCTGCTTTGGTTGCGGCTACTGCATCTTCCATCTTGTGCTTCATATAAGTAAGTTCTGCTTCCGTGGCAGCCCCTACACGAATAACGGCAACACCGCCCGAAAGCTTGGCCATTCTCTTTTGCAGTTTCTCGCGATCGTAATCACTATCAGCCTGTACGATAAGATTTTTAATCTCAACTACTCGAGTATCAATATCTTTTTTCTTTCCCTTGCCTCCAACGATAGTGGTATCGTCTTTTGTCGAGAGAACTTTCTGGGCCGAACCAAGCATGGCAAGCGTCGTTGTTTCCAGTTTCATACCAGTATCCCCAGTAACCACCGTTGCCCCGGTAAGCAAAGCGATATCTTGGAGCATCGCCTTTCGGTTTTCACCAAAGTCCGGCGCCTTGATCGCGAGCACATTTAACACTCCGCGGAGTTTGTTTACGATAAGCGTAGCCAACGCCTCACCATCCACGTCTTCTGCAATAATGACGATATCTTTTTTGCCACTCTGTGCTAATTCGTTTAATACAGGAACAATGTCAGCGATAGCCGAAATCTTTTTATCTGTAATCAAAATAGCTGGATCAGAAAGCTCGGCGGATTGACGCTCTGGATTGGTTACCATATACGGCGAAATATACCCTTTCTCAAAACTCATTCCCTTTACAATTTCTTTGGACAACCCAAGAGTTTGAGATTGTTCTGTTGTTACAACCCCATCTTTCCCAACGGTATCCATAACATCAGCAATCATTTCTCCCATCTCACGAGACTCTGCAGAGATGGTAGCGACATTGGCGATTTCCTGTTTCGAGCTAATCTTCTTGGCATTCTTTTTAAGATGCGCCAATACTTCATTCTTCGCAGCTTCCATGCCACGACGAATACCTACTGGATTGATACCTGTCTCAACAAATTTCAATCCTTCACGAACAAGTGCCTGCGTAATCACTGTTGACGTTGTCGTTCCGTCTCCGGCAATGTCATTGGTCTTTTCAGCTACCTGACGAATGAGTTGGGCTCCAAGATTTTCAAACTTATCTTTGAGTTCGATTTCTTTGGCAATAGAAACACCGTCATTGGTAATCGTTGGCCCACCATAGCTTTTTCCAAGGATAACATTACGTCCTTTCGGACCAAGGGTTACCTTTACCGCATCAGCAACCTTATCAATACCGGCTTTAATACTTTTACGAGCGTCTTCGCTATATGCAATTTGCTTTGCCATATTCTTTGATATTTACCTATTAGCACTCTCAATTATAGAGCGCTAAAAAAGCGCCGTCAAGGCGCTTTTTCTTAGACTTTAAAGATGATTACTTCACCGTCTTGGACAATATATTCCTTACCTTCCAGACGAAGCGTTCCTTTGTCGCGAGCCCCACTCCAAGAGCCGGCTTCAAGTAATTTCTCCCAATGCACGACTTCCGCTCGAATAAATTTCTCTTCAAAATCTCCATGAATAGCGGCTCCTGCTTGAGGTGCGGTAGATCCTTGCTTTACGGTCCAGGCATGCGTCTCCTCTGGTCCGGTTGTAAAATAGGTCATAAGACCCAAGAGCGCATATGCTTCTCGACTCAGTTCTCCAATGCGTGATTCAATGCCCAATTCTTCTGCTTCTTCTTTCGTCATTTCAATAAGCTCTTCTTCAATCTTGATATCTAGTTTCACGTGCGGACGTGATTCAAGTTCCGGAGAAAGCGCTCGGTCAATATCCGATACATTATAGACATAAAGAAATGGCTTGGCTGTTAGTAACTGCAACCCTTTCACAATTTTCTTTTCTTCTTCTCCAAGCGCCAAAATATATTCGTATGCCAAACGTCCAGCATTGAGTTCAACTTCCAAAGCCTCGAGAAGCTTCATCTCTAGCACAGCCTCTTTTTGTCCGGCACGAGCTTCTTTTACTGTCTTGAGTTTCCGCTTCGTAACCGTATCAAGATCGGCCAAGATAAGTTCTGTATTGATAACTTCAATATCTCCTTCAGGCTCTACTTTATTGTGAACATGAATAATATCTGGATTTTCAAATACGCGTACCACTTCTACAATAGCGTCTACTTCACGAATATTAGCGAGAAACTTATTCCCCAATCCTTCTCCTTCGCTTGCTCCTTTTACGAGACCAGCGATATCAACAAATTCAATTACAGCCGGAATAATTTTCTTACTTCCAGAAAGTGTAGCAAGTTTTTCCAGACGAGTATCAGGAACTTCCACGATACCAACATTTGGTTCGATAGTACAAAAAGGATAGTTATTAATATCTACCACTTTTCTCGTGAGCGCCTTGAACAAGGTTGATTTTCCAACGTTTGGTAATCCGACAATTCC
>ERZ1292632.2858-Hain-H43-01um-R2-2858-length-13952-cov-5_pt1 | contig 10560 bp, 30 predicted proteins | sample MGYA00564407_ERZ1292632 | MGnify/ENA primary metagenome ERZ1292632 (study PRJEB36523, sample SAMEA6512637) | groundwater metagenome | collected 2019-01-08 | study: AquaDiva: Metagenomics assemblies of 32 groundwater samples | reverse complement strand
ACGCAAACAGCGATTGCAGTTTATCAATCAACCTTCCCCACTCGTGTAATGTGGGTTCATTCCTCTTATTCATCGTAAGTATATCCTTCATCATATAATCTTGCAGTGTGGTAACACTATCCAAAATTATCGTCTCAAACTGCGTACTTCCCACCATATTGTTTAACTTTTGCTCAAACTGTGCGTAACTATTGTATGTTTCAAACTCCACATCCTTTCCCCTCTGACTCAACATCCCCTTATCAAAATCGAATACAAATGGTTTGGGAAAACTACATGCAAAGGTTGTTTTTCCCGTCCCCGATTTTCCATATACCAGTACATTTAACTTTATCCCTTCTGTAGTAATCTGCAATGCATTCATTTACTCACCATCCTTCCATAATGTTTATACACCCAATTACACGCAGTCTTTTTACATCCACATCTTTCCACTACCCACACCTTGTATTTCCCACCAACCTTTCCCACCTTAATTACCAACCACTCATCTTCCCCCTTAATGTGTGTATATCTCACCTGCTTTCTCCTTTAGCACATGGCGTTATACATTTATTACACAACATTTTATCAATCCTAAAGTATCCCTGCCTAGCTCTTTCTGTATCTTTATCGGGTAATAATACCTCAAATAATTCCCCCACATTTCCACATACCTCACACTTACCATAAAAGCTGGCAAACATCATTTTATCTTCTGTCATTCTATTTTATTTTTCTAAAAGCTACAATAGTTAATATTATCATATCTACTCCATTCCCCATCCCACTTGTTTGGCAGGTCTCGAACCTGCATCATACCTTTTCAGGTACGCTTTACCCATTTACGCCACAAACAAGCGGATGGTTAGATTATGTCAAGTTTGATGCTGCATAATAAATAGGTAGAGATTGTTTTTCCTGACTAACTCCGACATAATTACCATAATCACTCATCGGGCTCCCGCTCAAAATCCTTGCATCCTTATCGAAGTTATTCCCAAGGCTGACTTGTTCTTGAGAGGAGCTTGTTAAAAAGGGCGAACCACCACCGAGATACGGTTCATATCCTTTCCTTTTAATTCCTCAGCACCCATAACAACTTGAATTGCTGCTGCCTTGTCATCTTTCGCAACCACTATCTTAGGCTGCATAATCAACTCTTCCTGTTTTGCCTCTTCCTCGCGCTGTTTCTTTGTTGGTTCCTGTATTGCTGCTACCCAGTACAACATTGTGTTTCTCCTTTCCGTTGACCTTCTCTTGGTTAATTGGGACTGACAAGATTCCTTTAGGCTGAGCCTTGAGCTTTGTTTAATGGACTATAATCTTGCTAATTATCCACGCGCCACAGCCCCATTGTTAAATTTAGCCGGATATCGCCATGTTGGGGAATCACCTGCGGCATCGTACAGACCATTCCGCAACGGTAGTTGTTACCCGCCCTGCCATATCCTCTGGCGATTGAGGTTTGAGCCTGGTCGAATATTCGCCACAGACTCGGTGCAGTTGATTAGGCTGCCTTTTCGCACATCCAGCTTGGGTTATTTTAATTCCTTAATTTCCATACACCTCATCATAGGTGAATGTTTTGGAACCCAGGATTTAAAAAACAAGTGGTGTCTTACTAGGTATCTATCCTCTGTTTCAGCAATGACAGTACCCTCATATTGCGTGTAAAACAAATCGTTTGGCAAAGATGAAGCTTCTACCAAAACTTTCATTTCATCTTCTCCATTTTTTCCCTCACATCCGGCTTGGGTTATTTAAGAAACACTATCCGCAAAGGCTATTGCCATGCGCTTACAATCTTCTTCTGTTTTTGCGATAAACCCCACGGGTAAAGACTTGTTTTCTTGTGGATGGTCTTTTAAATACTCATCAGTTACCCCAGGAGCTGCATAACAATCACCCTCTTTCGCGGTATCGCCAATAGCGAAACCATAGATTGCTCTATGGCTCCAGCCATACCATTTCCCGTCCTTTAAAGATTTTCCTATTGAGCAAACATCGTTATTTGGGCTTGATTTTTCCGGTAATATACCCCTGTTAACAAGTAGCCTAACCATCATGTTATCAAAACCACCAATGTATCCCCCTTGTTCGGTATAAACACCTACCATGAATGTCGGCTTTTCTCCTTCCATTGTCTGCCATTCTTCCATCTTAATTACAAGCTTTGCCAATTCTTTTTGTATCATCCTTCCCTCACTTTCTCCATATTTTTTAGAATTTCTTTAATAGCCTCATTGCGCCCAAACTTTAAATTTTCCATCTTTGGCACACACCCCATGTAGAGGGAATGGATGGCAAGGAGGGCTTGGTCTAATTCTTCTTTACTTACAAAACAACCCAAATTTCCCTCTTTATTGCACCTATCTGCAAAATTCTCCAACACCTTCCGTAGTTCATTCATGGCTTACCTCCTTGCAAATATCCTCCACCAGTTCTCTCGCTTCTTTAATGTGTAAGGGACAGATGGGTATACCTCCTGGTCGTCACGCTTAAATTCCTTTGTCCCTAATATAAATATCCAACCACAAAGTAACCAGAAAGGATAAATACAAATACCAAATAGATTACATTCAGGTTTGTAAGTTTGCAACATTCATTCCTCCTAGGACGGGTTAGTCTTTTCTAAACAGCTTTTTTAGCTCTTCTTCCAAGTCAAAATCAAAGTAAACTTTTTCCATTCTGTCCTTAACTTCTTCATCATCCTTATATTGAGCAAGCTTATATGCACTAACGCCTTTTTCTTGGCGTTTTAATAATGCAGGAATTTTGTTAATTAATACAAGCAGCCTTCTGATAATTTCTTCTTCTTTATGCCCATCTACAAAATCTTCTATCAAACTATCTGCAAAAAGAGATTCAAATTCACAATCTCGACAACCATAATTGCTGTTACTTGTACAATAAATTTCATGGTTTGTCTTTGGGGTCAAAACTTTTTTACCGAAATTAAATTCTTCGGTAAATAAAATATCTTTCAAACTAACAACAGCTTTAATCTTATCTTTTGACAGCTGGAAATGAGTTTGACCATCCTTGTTAAAATACTCGTCAATGTGATACCCTGTTTTATTCCTGTTATACCTTTGGACAATTATATCCATCTCTCTCATTTCTCAATCCTCCTTTGTTCATCTCATGCCCTTAAATAAACAACTCTGTCTTTTGGTGCATCTTTACACCGGACAATATCGCCTAAATGAAATTCCTTCAATTTAATGTTGGACATGGGTTAGCCTTTCTAGTAACTAATCTTATTTTGCGGGGTTTAAAATTTTCTCTGATAAAATCTGTTACGCACTTTGCTTGGCAAAGGGTTCCATGCTTCTCATGTTCAACTATTATACGCCTTACTTTTATAAGTACCGGTATCCAGTTTTTCATGTTATTTTAATTGGCGAATAACCCGTGCAAGGGCATCTTGGTGTATATGGTGAAAGTCCAGCACCACAGACAGGACATATCCAGCCTGGCATAGCCACTACTGGGGATTTATTTGAGCAATCACTGCAAACACCCCCGATGTTTCCCGATGTTGTATTGAATTCTTTACCACACTGCTTGCAATTCATATTCATCCTTTCTGGTTTAGCTGTTGGCTAGTCTACCGCTACAAGTTTATCTATTCTGTTTTTTAAATACTGTTTAAGTTCGCATGTGTTTTTATAGATTTTGCTTTCTGGAAACCACGATTTAGAAACAAAGTTACTTTCTCCGATCAATGTTGACTTTATTCGGCGCAAATAATACCATGGTTCATCTTTATTTAAAGCTATTTCTAAAATTTGACATGTTTCATAATGGTAATCAGTCAACCAGATAAGCACGGTGTCTAAAGTTGTAAACCTGTTTCGTGGGAATGATTTTTCTTGTCGTATTTTCAACAATTCTCCCGCAATAAAATTAAGTTCACTGCGGCAATGGTCTAGTTTTTCTTCCAGCAATTTAGTATTCATTTATCCGCTCCCAGTCTTTTTAGTGGGCAGTTCTTCAATGGTGATGCGAACTTTAACTGCTGGCACATATGCCATATCGTAATAAACTCTTCTTTCTCATCTTATTTGTTCTCCTCAATCTCATATTTTCCCTTTTCAATCTCCATAGCTAAATTCTCAATTTCTTCCAGCATATCCGTAAGTCGTTGCTCTATTGCCAGCGCATCTATCCTGTGCTCATGGGCATCGTTGACATACCCCATAACCATAATGAGCAATTCCTTTTGGTTGACATCTAGATTGAGGTTGCCTACTTTCCATGCAATAATGGAATCTCTTTGTGCTTGCGTCATTGGTGGGGTTATCATCTCATTCCTCCTTCCCATACACACACCTTTCCCACATATCACATCTTCCCCAGTGGTTACATGCAGTGTAGTACAAAGGAAAATTGTTATTAGTGATACATTCCTCAATTGCTGCACACCACTTACCAAACTGTACTCCCCACCTATCCAATTCCATTGGGGTACGCCCCTGCAAATCCCTCCCAAACCTCTCCTTTGGGTTGGATGCAACTGAAATCCCATTAATTACTACCCCATCACATCTTCCCACCAATTCCCTACATGCAAACGCATACCCATCCAATTGTATACTGGGACGAAATGACCTGTAGAAATTCTGCCCAAGTTGGGAAGTAGTTTTATGGTCTTTCACATACACCCCTCCCTCCCATTCGACTATTTGGTCAATCCTCCCCACATACACCCTATTTATTGCCCAACACTTTTTACATTTCTGGGTATTACTATCCCAATCGTGTTGTTCCCCACCGGTGCATGTAGGACTGGATGGCATATCTATTGCAAACTCTATCTCACTCTGTTTTATTGCGTATGGTTCCGATGGGTACCTTTTACAGTAATCCCTAACAATCACCTCCCCATGCTCCTTCGTTCTCCTTACATCCTCAATTCCATCTGGTATGTGTGTACGTGCCCACACAGCAGCCTTTTCCGCATCCTTCTCCTTATACCAAATTAACAATGCCTCATGTATAACACGACCAAAAACAAGTGGTGCTGGTTCCACTTCTGGTTTAATCAATTTAACATACTCCAATTCAAATAGTTTGGGACAAAGGAGGAAACTGGATATACAACTCGCATCATATGTGTATTTGTCTATGTGCACATAATCATTAGGCATCTTTTACCTCCACCAACTCATTTACTATGACTAGTGTATCACAATCATCCAACTCCTCTTTTCTGTTTTTTGCATCACTTTCATAATCATATACTTCCTTAATCTCTAATCCTTTAAAGTTTCCTTTCAGAACCCATTTTTTCTCAAACTTAGGTTCTGCCACTGCAAATAAACTAACTCTGTAATCCAAATACTGAAATTTGATTATGTTACCTTTTTTATCTGACAGTGTCAGTGCTTTTAAATTATTATTTTCACTAACTATATCTACCACACTTAACCCTTCCAACTTTATCCTTCTCTCAAATTCCCCACTTTTTATCTCCGTATATCTAACCATTTTTCACCTTTCTAGTGTTTTCACACACTCACACCTTGGCATAAACCATTCTCTATGGTTACACTGTTCCCACTCTCCTGCACATGTACACACTCTTCTCCTCTCTTTACAGTACTCCAATAATCTCCCCCTTTCATCATCCAACTCTATCCAATTAATGCAGCTAGTGTCATTCACTTTTCCTACCTTTCTGTACTTTCATCTACTATTATTTTTACCCATGTTGGTTCATCCAATGATACTATAGCATAATGTTGTCCACAACAGTGGCACCTATATACAAAAAGTGCATGCACATAATGCGTATCATATGGTTTGTAATATAAACCCTCCAGTTCTATTTCCCTCCAACAACATGTAAGCATGTGTATTCCTTTGTTTTACTGTCTATTCTCCCTCATTCTCTTCTCCACCAATTGCAATGCTTCCCACAACGCAAGTTTAGCACTGAGTAAGTTGTTATCCAATGTAGCATCTCCATACAATTTTGTAGCCCTTATATGTATATCCGCCCTATACTCATCCACTCCCTTACTTATCTTTTCCTTAGTTTCCTTAGTGGGGGATAGGTGTGTGGGGGATAGGTGTAGGGAGGGAGCATATTTAGTATGTTCAATAATTGAACATACTACTGGTTCTACCCTTTTTACCTTCTCTTCCACAACCATTGGTTCAGACCCACTCTGCTCCTTCTTCTGCCTGTTTGACTTTTGCACTTTTTGTTGCATTCTGTATCCTCCCTTCCCTACTTGCGCTACGATGTTGTCTCCCCACCCCACATCTTTCTGCCCTAATCTGTTCCAACTCCCTCCTCAACTGTTCCTCACTCATCTTCTTAAAGTCCACAAATCCCATACATTCCCTCCCTCTTTCCCAACATCTACAACTATTTTTTAGTAAATACACCCTGCGGGTTATTGGATACTGTCCCATCACACACCCAAATATCCACCAATCCTTCCCATTACTTTCCTCCCTCAATAGACTCCCATATTTCCAATTTGCCCATTTGCAAGTGCGACAAATTCTATCCTTGCCCCAAAAATCAAATTCTAACTGCTGTTCTCCACAACTGTGTCCCCTTCCCATTGTCCCTTTTTCCACTGTAACACCACCCCCTCTCGTGGTACTTCCATATTCACTTCCCTAACTCCATCATCTGTCCCATACTCATAACTTAATACCACCGAACTCCTACTTACCTTTACCACCGTTCCATATGTGTACCCACTTTCGATAGGGGAAGGAAATGTAACCCTATCTCCCTCCCCCATCTCCGCTCCTCCACTCACCAAATTGGAAGTACAGGCGGGGGGTATTATACTCCCACTTTCACTATCACTTATTATCTTCACCATCTTCTTCCTCTATTTTACCCGTCTGCACTGTTTCCATTTCACACTCTTCCTGATTAGTTATTTCCGGAACTCCTTCCCTTCCCACCACCAATCTGGTAGTATGCAAATGTACATCCACATCCTCCACCTTCCCAAACACTCTCACAACAAGTAGTTCATTATCTCCCACCACTTTTACCTCTCCCCTACTATTCTCTACTTCCACCCAAATTTGTGCCATCTTTAACTACCCCTTTCTGTCTAACCTTATGGTAAATTGCATACAACTGCCCCTTACTTTTACTCCGAAATTCCTTCCTATTCCCTCCAAAATACTCACTCAACCACTCCACCAACTGATACTTGTGTTTAGGTACCCAATAGTACCCCATTTCACTCCCCCACATTATCACATACAAATCTGCGATTAATCCGTGTGAATGCATATGTAGTGCCACACAAATCACATGATGCAATCACCTTGTAAAATTTTTCCCCCTCCTCACATCTCCCACTAACCACTAGCAAATTCCCCTTACACATGTAACTCTCACACCTATCCTTTCCCCTTAGTCTAAATACCTTTGTCCCATCTACCATTTGGTACACCATTGTTCTTCCCTTTCCTGTCCAACAGTGGACAAATTGTGGAAGTACCTACAATCCTTCCCTTTCTCGGAATCGAAACGAGTTTGGGAAGGTAAGGGGTCAGCTCTCCTACTAGCAACACACTCTCTTCCAGTTTTACCAACACTGATTTACTGGTGTGTGCAAGGAAAAGCTGGATGTAGGTACTCCCACACATTAGTTATTCCCCTTTCTGTGCAAATGTATTATCCTGGCACTTTTGGCACAATCCTGATATACCAAACTCCTTCAAACTAACGCAGTCCCTAAATTCTTCCTTTTTTACCACCTGTGCACAAAATGGACACCTTCCATCTTCCACCAAATCCAGTTCTTTTTTGAACCCAGCTTTTTGCATTATTTCTTTATTCATTTACTCTTCTCCCTCCTGCTTTACCTCCCACCTAACCCCTGCTAGGTGGAATATACCAATTAATTCCTGCAGCTGTGCCCAGCTTACATCATGCAATTCCTGCATTTGCTGGTTAATCTTTGTAATAACTAAGTATCTTCTCATAATTACTTTACTTTCCTCACCACTCCATCCACACATTCCACACATGCATACCATGTGTGTGCTTTGGGATAATGGGGTCCTTCCACACCTACGGTGTGGTATCCCTTACTTACCCTTTTCGTAACCCCCAAACATATCATTGGGTTGGTACACCCTAACCGTACATCTACTATCTGCAACTGCTTCCTTTAGTTCCTTTTTAGTACGGAAATCCTTATCTGTATACATTTTTACTTCCCTTCAGTTTATTTGTATCCTCTTTTTTCCAGCTCAATCCGTGTCTCTTCATACAAATCTGCACCAATGTCAAAACCCAAATCAATCAAGGTTTTAGTTGCATTTATTATAGCTTGTAAATCCACTGTTGAATGGTCTTCAATTTGCATTTCATAAAACTCTTGATTTACTACTATTTCACTTGCTTTTATACACATTTTTACCTCCTTTCAGCTGAATGTTTGTAAATTGTTAGTATTGTATTTAGTAAATTTAGGAATTGAATTTGTGGGATTTAAAAGTTTAGGTATTGAATTTATAGAGCTGTTGGATGTTCTGGAATTGGCGGATTGTGTAAAATGGCTGAATTTGTGGAAGGAATTTGAAAAGCTAGGCAGGCAATTTGAACGATTGCAGAAAACTGGCATATTATCCCCTTACTTATAATATCGTGCCACCAGAGGGCTGTAAACGCAAAATTTATTTTAACAGTTTACCTCGTAGCCGGCAGCCGCAACCGCAGATGTCAATGGCATAATTCCGGCAATGCAAGTATACCATAAATTTAGGGATTTTACAAGGGTATATTTTAGGGATTTGAAGTTATGCGTATGCTATAAATTTACCGCAGCAATCAGCTTCAGCGTAAGCGGTAAATGGCCTGATGGCCTCAAAAGGGAGGATAATGCTATGGGACTTGGAACTTGGTGGGCTTCGATATGGGACAAGACAGCTCCTTTAAGGACTAAATTAAGACAATTTTTGGAGGAACTGTTCAGCGGCTTTGCTAGACATCGCCAAGCAGGCAGTCGCACCGGTGGCAAAAGACCCTACACTACTAATCAGCGTCGAGATACCAAAATATTAAATTTTCTTGAAAATAATCTCTTGACAAATAAAACACTTTTCTGTATACTTATAATGAACACTGGGGAAACAAAAAAGAAAAGTTTAAAAATCGGCTCGGTAAAAGGCGTGGCTCCCGCTATGTCTTTTTTTATCAGCTCTATTACTCCAGTGGTAGAGTCTGGACGAGCCAAAAAACTGGGGAGGTAGAAGCATGACAAAGCATACACCTGAAGCCAACGCTTGCCTCATCGCTGTTGCGCCGGAGTTGTTGGAGGCTTGTAAGTGGGCATATGTCCAGTTGGATGGACAATTAAGAGGCTATGCCATAGGAACGGATACGATACACAAAAAAGAGACATTTAAAAAATTGCAGCAAGCCATTGCCAAGGTGGAGGGCAAAAAATGAACATATCCCTGGGATAAAAAGGTTTATGTTAAATCCCATAATGTTAAGGCGTACTCCATAACTGTTAAAGTGTTGGGATTATTGATATTAGAACTAAAATTATGGTGATTATGGATTATGGAGGGGTACCCTTTTGCCTGTGGATATCTCTGTGGATAAGTATATATACTATATATATATATTATTATTATATATAAAAAATCCCTAAACCGTTATGCCACAATGAGTTAGTTGCGTTATGGTGCGATTAAAGTGTTTTTATAAACCCTTGCAATTATTGAAGTTGCGACCATAACGATTACTATAATCGGCTTTAACTTTGGTGTAAACCGTTGCAATTAATACACTTAACACTTTAACTTTTTTTGCGTTTTTTCTTACCTATATGTAGCATACGCTAAATATATGATTTATTTTACGCCGGACACTTGATAAATGGGTAAATATGTGTTATACTTGTAGTGTAACGCAGAGGTACGGGATACCTCAATAATGCGTAAGGAAGGAGGAATAGACAAATGCTTATCGTAGCCAGGTTAACGCATGAGAAAAAGGAGTATATTGGCAAACGAGAGGTTTTGATGTATGCAGGTACCGACATCAAGACAAAGGACGCCAATGTAGGCCTCACTTTACGTAACCAGCGTGAAATGCGTGTTGCCATAAGGATAAAATATGGTCTTACGCATGTATCGAGTGGTGGTAGTGCGGTAGTGGACTATAGCGATATACCTGAATTGTAACATAGGCATACCCGCATAGTGTAGTGCAGGGGATAATATCCGTAAGGGTATTATCCCCTTCTTTTTAGCGTTTACCCATCCCAATTTTATCCCAGCCCTAACATTTATTTATTCCAATTTTACCCTTCGCCTACCGTTACCCTACCCTATGCTTACGCCTGCCCTACCCCTAGCGTTACCTCCACCCACCTTAATTTTACCCCTGCCCTACCCCTTGCCCGCACTATCAGCGTTACCCTATGCCTATACCACCCCTGCCACCCCTTACAATACATTTACTATTACCATAGTAGCGTATACCATTTTAGAATTAGGTATAATTTCAAACATTGAAAATACACATTGTGGTAAGAGAGCGTATTTATATATCCTAAATTTATACTACTAGAT
>ERZ1292632.4147-Hain-H43-01um-R2-4147-length-10566-cov-8_pt1 | contig 10566 bp, 12 predicted proteins | sample MGYA00564407_ERZ1292632 | MGnify/ENA primary metagenome ERZ1292632 (study PRJEB36523, sample SAMEA6512637) | groundwater metagenome | collected 2019-01-08 | study: AquaDiva: Metagenomics assemblies of 32 groundwater samples | reverse complement strand
TGCTGATAAAAGTATCCAAGAAGGAGAATGTCAGTCTCTTCCTGAGAAAAAAGAAGTTCAGGAAGGCGCAACAGCAGAAATTGTACCGACTGAAGCCGAAACCTTGGTGAATGCGGATTCGCTAGAAATGAACAAGGAAATCCGAGATATGGTAGGTGGATATCCTATGGAGAGCATGGTACCTGCTATCGGGCACTTTGATCGTGGAGTAGCAGGGCTTATCGTTGGTATTGCAAAAAAGGAAAGTAATTGGGGGAAGCGAGTCCCTACGAAAGATGGCGAAGACTGTTTTAATTATTGGGGATATAAAGGTGCAGGGAGTCGCGGGACCGCTATGGGACACGGGTGTTTCGGGAGTCCAGAGGAAGCGGTAACGGTTGTAGGTGGAAGAATTCAGGAGTTAGTGGAAAAGCGTCAGGGAAGTGATCCTGCAAGAATGGTTGTTTGGAAATGTGGATCAAGTTGCGCAACACATAGTCCAGAAAGTGTGAGTAAATGGATTAGTGATGTGAATCTTTATTATCGACAGATTGCGAAGAACTAGGAAAAAAAAGTATCTCTTTTAAAAGCGTCCCTTTTGGGGCGTTTTTTGTTTCAATAAGGTATAATAGAGATGTTTGAAAAAACTTTTTATGTCTTTTGGTATTGTTGCAATTTCAGGGTATCTTTTTCTCGCTGTTGCAGCGCTTCTAGATAAATATATACTTTCTGACGAGCATATTCCCGCACCAGCGACCTATGCTTTTTATGGTGGTATTTTTAGTCTTTTTACACTGGCTTTTGCACCATTCGGATTCGGATATCTCGGTATCCTTCCAACAGCTATCCTGCTCTTGTCCGGGGCATTCTTCCTGTATGGGTTACTGTTTCTCTACATTGCTATTCGAAAGAGTGAGGTTTCTCGGGTAGCGCCTCTGGTGGGCACTATTATAGCGCTTACTGTTTTCTTGGCACCGTTTTTACCGGGTGTGTTTGGCGAGCCGTCATTAGATATATATTTCGCTTTCGCGCTGATTTTGCTTATTGGAGGAGGTCTTCTTATTTCATTTGATTTACCGGTAAAAAAAGAAGAAACGGTCCCAATAGAGGTTATTGTTGCTGGTATTTTGTTTGGAATCCATTTTCTTTTGTTGAAATACGGATATGGGCAATCTGATTTTATGAATGGCCTTATCTGGTCCCGTATAGGGATATTTCTTGGAGCTCTGTCACTTTTATTGTTGCCTTTTTTCCGTAAGGATATCTTCTCTCGTTCCAAGGGTATGAGCGAAAAGCCAAAACGAGCCTTTGGTACACTTCTTATCTTCACGAGTAATAAGGCCTGTGCGGGTCTCGGAAGTTTCCTTGTGGCATATGCATCCTTCTTGGGTTCAGTGGCATTGGTGCAGGCGTTAAATGGTCTTCAATATGTTTTCTTGCTTCTCATTATGATACCTCTGTCATTTCGTTACCCAGCTATTTTCGGTGAAAAGTTAAGTTTTGGAGATTGGTTTCAAAAGATTGTTGCTGTAGTGATGATTAGCTTGGGCCTTTTCTTAGCCTCGGTAGGAGGAGTATTGTTTTTAAATGGGTAGAGTATGTTCTCAAAGAAGTTATTGCTTAGAATAGTAAAAATCTTTGCTGGTATACTCGCTGGCCTTCTTTTGTTTGTTGTGGCAGTATTTATTTTTTTTAACCTCCCAGGGCCTTCTCCTCGAGAAGATGTTACGTTGGGAATGACTTTTTCATATCGGTATGCTATCGATCTTGGACTTGATTGGCAGGAAACCTACCTCGCCCTTTTAGATGATATTGGTATCAAGAAAATGCGCATTCCAGTGTATTGGGATCTTACAGAACCAGAACGTGGAGAGTATGACTTTTCAAAAATAGACTGGCAGCTAGAGGAAGCAAAAAAAAGAAATGTCGATGTTATTCTTACCGTAGGGCAACGTGTTCCACGGTGGCCAGAGTGTCATATTCCTTCTTGGGTTGGTCAAGATGAGCAGCTCAAGCAACAAAGGCTGATTCATTTTATGAGAATGACCGTAGAGCGCTATCGTGGAAATAGCGCTGTGAAAACATGGCAGGTAGAGAATGAGCCTTTCCTCCCGTTTTTTGGAAATTGCCCTGTACTCGATCCGGTATTTTTAGATCTTGAAGTAGCTATTGTGAGACAGTTGGATCCTACTCGGCCAATCCTTCTGACAGATAGCGGGGAGCTTTCTTTGTGGTATCAGGCAGCTGCTCGTGGAGATATTTTTGGAACAACTCTGTACAGGGATATTTATAAGCATGGGTACGGATATTTTACCTATCCGGTCGGTCCAAACTTTTTTCTCGCGAAAGAATTCTTTGTAAGGGTACTCACGCACCAAAAGAATTTTATCGTTATTGAGCTTCAGGCAGAACCTTGGGCTTCTGGATGGGTAGGCGAGGTTCCGCTTTCGGAACAGTTTATTACCATGAATGAAAAGAAATTAGAGGAGAATGTTACGTATGCGAAGCGTATCGGATTCCCAGAAATATACCTTTGGGGTGGAGAGTGGTGGTATTGGTTAAAGACGAAGAAGGATTATCCAGCTGTTTGGGAGAAGGCTCGCGAATTATATCGATAACCGTATGAGAGGTAATGTCATTGTCATTGCACACAATATACGGAGTGCTCATAATGTGGGCGCTCTTTTTCGCACGGCTGACGGAGCGGGAATATCTGAAATCATTCTTTCTGGATACACACCAGAGCCAGCGAAGAAGGGAAAATTGGTCCTTACAGCAGCTGAAAAAGAATTACACAAAACAGCGCTTGGAGCCGAAGAGACGATGCCTTGGAGGAGAGCTGAGTCGCTTCAGCATCTTCTGTCTGAACTTACAAAAGAGGGATATATTCTTGTGGCACTTGAGCAGAGTGAAAAAAGCGTGGATTATCGTGATTGGAAACCAAAAGGAAACACTGCAGTGCTCATAGGGAATGAGGTGAGCGGAGTGGATAAAGAAGTTTTGGATCAATGTGATGTCATACTAGAGATTCCAATGCGGGGGAAGAAAAATTCGTTAAATGTCTCTGTAGCCTCGGGCATTGCCCTCTATCAAATAACCAGTAGAATAGAGAGAGGAGAGTAAATAAAAAATATGCCAAAAAAGAAACAAAAGATTGCCATTCTCGATATCGATGGAACGATTTTTCGTAAGAATCTTCATTTCGAGCTTATCAATGAGCTCGTGTGGATGAAGCTTTTCCCAATTGAAGCCAGAACTCGTTTGACGGAAGTATATTCGGGTTGGCTGGAACATGCAGGAACATATGAAGATTATCGTAAGGCTCTTGTGGAACTGTATTCAAAGTACATTGGAGGTTGTACCAAAGAAGATGTAGAACGAGCCAGTAAGATTGTTATCCCGTTTCATTCGAAGCGTACCTATATTTTTGCAGAGGAAACCATTGCGATGCTCCGAAAAGAAGGGTACTTTTTGATGGTAATTTCCGGATCGCCTTTGGAAATTGTGGAAGAATATAATGAGCAGTATTTGAAATTTGATAAAGTATTTGGAAGTGTCTATGCTACCGATAAAGATGGTCGTTACACTGGAGAGGCGTCTTTTGAGCCTTCGCAGAATAAAGGTGACGTCGTAATGAAATTTATTGAAGAAGAAGGGTGCACACTTGAAGATTCCTATGGTATTGGAGACACTGAGTCAGACGGAAGCTTTCTGAGACTTGTGGCGCATCCAATCGCCTTCAATCCGAATCAAAATCTCAAGGCCATGGCTGAAAAAGAAGGCTGGAGGATTGTTGTTGAGAAAAAAGATGTTGTGTACGAAATTAATCCCGAAGGACATAAAAGTAAGTAAATTTCTATGAATCTTTCTAAAGTTGTCGATGACTTTCTCAAGAAGACGCTCTGGATATGGCTTCCATTTTACGCGCTTTTTGATTTGTCTCGAGATGCCGTTGAGAAGTTCGACAAGAAGCGTTAGGGAGTATGTTTCAGAAAGATTTTTCTTCTACATTTCTCTTTCGTTTGGTCGCTCTCTTGTTGTGGATGTTTCTTATTTTTGTTTTTTCTTCAATGCCAGGAAGTCCGTATGCGTTCGATCCGGGACCTTGGTATCTTTTTGAACGAAAAGGCGCTCACGTAGTAGAGTATTTTATTCTTTTAATTTTGGCAGTGCGGTTCTTCTCTGTCCTCTATAAAGGGCATCCGAAAAATAGTGTACTAGCGCTCTCTTTTGTATTTTGCCTCATGTATGCGGTTACGGATGAGCTTCATCAATTTTTTGTTCCTTTTCGGGGATCGAAAATCCAAGATGTTCTCTTTGACGGACTCGGAGCTTCTCTTGCGGTAGGAGTCCTCTTCTTTTTTCGAACGACACGACTTTTCAAAAAGAGATAAAAGAAAACCCGCCATCTGGCGGGTTTTTGATTTCTTCTTCTTTACTTTACTTTTTCTACAAAGGTCTTGAAGGTTTCTGGATTCTCTACGGCAAGTTCCGAGAGTACTTTGCGATCCAAAACGAAATTCTTTTCCTTTTCTAAAGCGATGAATTTGGCGTATGTCAGTCCGTGGAGACGAAGTGCGTTGTTGAGACGGACAATCCAAAGGGCTCGGAATGAACGCTTCTTAGCGCGACGGTCACGGTGAGCGTACTTACCAGCTTTGATGACGGCTTCCTTGGCGGTACGGAACAGGTTGTTGCGTCCCCAACGGAATCCTTTTGCAGCTTTCAGAACATTCTTGTGGCGCTTTTTCGTCATGACGCCTCGTTTGACTCTGGTCATAAAATTTTTCAGTAAAATGTGGTCGAGTTAGAATCCTTATTTCGTAACGGCGAGAGCCTTCTTGATGTTTCTGGCTACTGCTGGGTATACGTCGTTGTCTTTACGCTTCGCGCGAGTCTGAGCACCGTTATCACGTGAGTTGTGATGGTTTTGTCCGGTAGCACGAGTCTTGAGTTTTCCGGTTCCAGTCACTTTCACTTTCTTTACGAGTGACTTATTAGTTTTCTGCTTCATAATCTTGTGAATAGATGAGTGGTTATTCGGGAACAATCATGGCGTTGAATCCCATCGGACCTCTTTTGACCTCTTCTTCGAAACGATAGGGGACAGCGATGGTTTTCAGGAAAACATTGAGATTTTCACGAGCTTTGTCGAGCATGGCTTTTTCTCGGCCACGGAGGACTATCTCGATACGTACTTTTTGACCTTTGGTGAGGAACTTTTCAGCCTGACTCTTTTTAAAGAGAAGATCGTGAGTATCGGTACGGAACCCAATGCGGATACCCTTGATATCAATTTTCTTCTGCTTCGCTTTGGCCTGCTGCTCTTGCTTTGCCTGACGATACTGCAATTTTCCGTAATCGGTAATCTTGCAGACGGGTGGCTTGGCAAGAGGAGAGACCTCTACGAGATCAGCTTCTTGTTCCTGAGCCAAAGCAATAGCGGCAGAAATCTCCATGAGGCCGTGATTTTCTCCGTTAAGATCAATCACTATTACCTCGGGTACGAGAATCTGGTCATTGACGCGCAGGCGGTCCTTGACTTGCACTTTTGGCTTCGGTCGGTTATGACGTCTTCGTCTCAACTTCTTTTTCTTATTATTAAAATGGTGGAGTTGATGGGAATTGCACCCATGTCCAGTCATGTTTTTTCAAAATATTCTACAAGCGTAGTCTGCTTTTTGGTACGTGGAAGGAGGTGAGAAGTAGACCAAACCCTCAATCAAGCTTTCTTTTCGCAACTACAGTGATTCGATAGACAAGAAAGGAAATATCGAGACCGTCCTGAAATTTTGGCACCGGAGAATCTCTATCAGGAATCAAGAGTCCGATGGCCTACGCAATTAAGCGATGGCAAGAGCGTAAGAAGGGGCAAAAGCTTGCGCAATTGCGTTCTTCGTCTTTGTGATAAAGTTTGCAGTTATCAGTTTGAGAACGATATTAACGACCATATTCTCAAGGTCGGCTTGCTTATTTTGAAAGTACATTCTGTCGAGTCTAAACAACCCCCGTTTTTGGCGCTTGCGACACAAACGGCGACTGTCTAAATTAATTGAACTTCTGAGTCTTTATGACTCGATCAGTTCGAATTTTATCTTCTCGTTTTGCGATGGATTGACGCTTATCAATCGTCCTTTTTCCCTTTCCAACGCCAAATTCCAACTTCACAAGTTGTTTCTTAGTATACAAGCGAATAGGCACTAATGTCAAGCCTTCAGTCCTTGCTTTTCCTATCAATGAGCGGATTTCTCGCTTCCGAAGGAGGAGTTTTCGGGGGCGACTGGATTCATGGACGGTATCTCGGTGAGCGTGCTCATAACGGGGGATAAGGGAGTTTGTCAGGTAGAGTTCATTGCCACGGACCGTCACAAAGCTTCCTTTGAGGCTTGCCCTCCCAGCTTTTACGGCTTTTACCTCAGATCCGGTCAATACCAAACCGGCCTCATAGCGGTCAGAGAGGTCATAATCGAATCCGGCTCTTCGGTTGGTGGCAATTAAAGTCATAAAAGTGCCCTTACTTTAGCCCAAAAAAGCCTTTTTGTAAAGGTTTTTTCTTGATTTTAGGCCATAAAGGAAATGTTGCAGTAGAGGGATTTCTTATATGGTATTATGAGGAAGAAAAGGGGATGATAGAAAGCTATCATTCCTTGGGGTAGGGGTTTTTATAAAAATAAAATTACGTATATGCCCGAACTCCTAGGTTTCTTTTCTCTTATTAAATATCTTTTCTTTCAGGGGGTTGGACTAGCGCTCGGAGCCTTGGCAGGAGCCATTTTTGTATTTATAGTGTTGCGCAAACTGCATTCTAAGAAAGTAGCCCTTCTTTTGTTCGTACTTTTCTTTGGAGCGTTTTTGTTCTTTTATCTTCCGGCAGGTATTCCAGACAAGGTGGCGTATCCATTTAATTTAAAAACGTATGGTCCTTCGGATGGTCCATGGTTGCCATTAAAAAATGTTGTTGCTTTTTTTGCGCACGTAGATAAGTATGCGCGAGTATCTGATATCGCCAGAAATCCAAGTGATGTTCCGGCTCCTCTGGGCCAGGATCAGGAAGGACAAGAAGTAGAAATCCATCTTACCGCGAAAGAAGTATTGTCCGAGATGGCTCCCGGAGTGATGATAAATTATTGGACATTTGATGGAACCGTTCCTGGTCCAATGCTTCGTGTGCGTGAAGGGGATATGGTGCATCTGACACTGACGAATGATCCTTCGAGTCTGCATCATCACAGTATCGACTTGCATGCGGTCACCGGCCCAGGGGGAGGGGCTATGGTCACGAACGTCGCTCCTGGTGAGTCGAGGGATTTCCGTTTTCGAGCTCTCAACCCAGGTTTGTTTGTGTATCACTGCGCGCATCCAAATGTAGCCAATCATATGGCTCATGGCATGTATGGAATGATCTTAGTAGAGCCAAAAGAGCCGTTGCCTCCTGTCGACAAAGAATTTTATGTTATGCAAGGTGAGTTCTATACAGCGGGAAAGATGGGAACTCGCGGGTTACAAGTAGTAGATACCGAGAAGATGTTGAGTGCCGATGCAGAATACATTGTTTTTAACGGGAGAACAGGCGGAATAAATGGAAAAATGACGGCTCGGACTGGAGAGAAAGTTCGAATTTATTTTGGAAACGGAGGAGTGAATCATGTCTCTTCGATGCATATGATTGGCGAGATTTTTGATACCGTCTACCCAGAAGCTTCCATAGGCGGAGCTGTGTTTCGAAATGTTCAGACTACTGTAGTTCCTGCTGGCGGAGCGGCGATAGCCGACTTTACCGTAGATGTTCCTGGACGGTACATACTGGTAGATCATGCTCTTGCAAGAATAGATCGTGGAGCCTGGGGCGTCTTGGAAGTTACGGGAGAAGAAAATAAGAATGTGTTTGATGCGGTGATGCGAGAGTCCGACATGAAAGAAAGTGGACATTGATTCCTTTGGAGGGAATTTTTCTGAGAATTATTTCAGGAGGGGCGCTGCCTTCACTTTTTCTGATTTCTGCGCTAGGATAGGCTGTATGAAAAAGAAGAATCTCCTACACAAACTCCGTAATCACCTCTCGAAAGAAGAGGCTTTGAAGCGCTTGGAACAAGAAGATTTCAAGCGAATTGTTGTGTCTTTTTATAGATACGTGTTGATTTCCGATCCAAAAGAGCTCCGAAATGAGCTGTTTTCCGAATGGTCAGCACTTGGTTGTTTTGGACGTATTTATCTTTCTACCGAAGGAATTAATGCTCAAATGAGTGTTCCAGAACCGAAGTGGCAAGAATTTCAAGAGAAACTCTATGCTCGGAAAGAATTTAAGGATGTCCCTTTTAAGGTCGGTGTAGAGCAGAAAAATGACGCTTTTTGGAAATTGACTATAAAAGTACGACATCAGATTGTAGCTGATGGTCTGAAGAAGGAAGAGTACGACGTGACGAATGTTGGGACACATCTGACTGCCAAAGAATGGAACGAACTTTCCCTGAATCCCGACACAGTAGTCGTTGATATGCGCAATAACTATGAATCTGCTATCGGACGTTTTGAAGGCGCTATTACTCCGGATGCCTATACGTTTAAAGAAGAGCTTCCGATGGTAAAAGAGCAGCTGGCTGGGAATGAAGAGAAGAAAGTACTTTTGTATTGTACTGGAGGTATTCGTTGCGAGAAGGCGAGTGCTTATCTGAAGCACCATGGATTCAAAGATGTGAATCAATTGCACGGTGGGATTATTGATTACAAACATCAGATAGAGCGCGAAGGACTTTCGTCACAGTTTAAAGGGAAGAACTTTGTTTTTGATGAGCGTATCGGTGAACGTATCACAGACGATGTTTTGGGAAAGTGTTACCAGTGCAATGAAGCGTGTGACGAGTATACAAATTGTGCCAACGTTGCTTGCAACCTCTTGTTTATTCAGTGCAAAGCGTGTGCTGAAAAGTTTTCTGGTGCTTGTAGTGCTGAGTGCCAGTCTATTGTTCATCTCTCAGAAGCAGAACAGAAGGAATATCGTAAAACGCGTGGAAACGAGAAGGTACACGAACCTTATCAGAAGAAAATTGCTCTTTCTCGTGCGTAAACCTCTCTTTTTAGATACTATAGAGACATGAAGCAATTGCTAGAACAAAAAATCAGAGAAGCTATACAAGGACTCCAGGAAGCTGGAGCGCTTTCTTCTTTTGATATTCCAGAAATAAAAGTTGAATATCCAAAGGATGAAAGCTTTGGAGAATTCACAACGAATATTGCATTGGTTCTTTCCAAGCTTGCCGGAAAACCTCCTCATGAAATAGCTGAGAGCATTAAGGGAAGTTTAAATATTGAAGGTGTCTCATCTATAGAGGTGGCTGGTCCAGGACACTTGAACTTTGTCTGTGCAGATTCTTATTTTCGAAGTGTCCTTACAAAGACACTTTCTGGAGAGGGAATCCTTACAAAGAATCCAGAAAAGGTACTAGTGGAGTATTCTAATCCAAATACTCACAAAGAATTTCATATTGGACACTTACGTAACGTTTTTATTGGGAATACTCTCGTGAACGTTATGCGGAAAACAGGCAACGAAGTAATCGCTGCAAACTATATTGGAGACACAGGGACACACATTGGAAAATGTTTATGGGGATTGGTGACCTTGTATAAGGACGAAAATTTTGAATCTATTGGAAACAAAGCAGAGTTTCTCGGTAAGGTGTATTCGGAAGCCCAGCAGAAAATTGATGAAAACCCAGAGAACGAAGGAGCTTTCAAGGCACTTCAGAAAAGGTTTGAAGCAGGGGATCCGGAACTTGTGGCTCTTTGGGAGAAAACGAAACAATGGTCTTTGGATGAATTTAATCGTATTTATGCGGAGCTTAGAGTATCTTTTGATGTATTTTTTTATGAGAGTATTGAAGAAGAAGCTGGTAAGAAAATACTCCCAGAGCTTTTAGAGAAGGGTATTGTAAGGGAAAGTGAGGGGGCTGTTATCGCTGATCTTGAAGCAGATAATCTTGGGGTATTAGTCTTGGTCCGTAGTGATGGGAGTGCTTTGTATGGACTCAAAGACATTCCGCTAGCAAAAAAGAAATTTGAAGAGTATAAAATTGATCGGAGTATCTATGTCGTAGATATTCGTCAGTCACTCTATTTCAAGCAACTCTTTAAGGTGCTCGAGCTCTACGGTTTTCATAAGAAGATGGAGCATGTCGGGTACGAGTTCGTCGCTTTGAAAGGTGGAGAAACAATGTCATCTCGCAAGGGGAATATTATTCCAGCTCAGCAATTGATCGATGATGTTGTTGCTAGGGTAACCAAGCAGTTTCCGGAATCGCCAGATGCAAAATCAATTGCACTTGGAGCAATTCGTTTCGCTATGCTCAAGCACAGTGGGGCAAGTAAGATTGAGTTTGATATTGAAGAGTCGGTTCGTCTTGATGGCGCAACAGGACCGTATGTGCAGTATGCTCATGCCAGAATTGAAAGCATTCGTGAGAAAGCCAGAGTACTTGGATTTTCAGGGGAGGTTGCGAGTGATTCAATTTCCTTTCATCCAAAAGAGAAGGAGCTGGTACGCGAACTTTCTAAATTCCCAGAATTGGTTTTGGAAATTGCCCAAACCAA
>ERZ1292632.3861-Hain-H43-01um-R2-3861-length-11139-cov-4_pt1 | contig 10566 bp, 5 predicted proteins | sample MGYA00564407_ERZ1292632 | MGnify/ENA primary metagenome ERZ1292632 (study PRJEB36523, sample SAMEA6512637) | groundwater metagenome | collected 2019-01-08 | study: AquaDiva: Metagenomics assemblies of 32 groundwater samples | reverse complement strand
TTGCATCGACAGGATATGACAATATGCTACCCGGCGTTGTGGTAATCTCATTGTTTAACTCCTGTAGCCGAGTCTGCATTTGGGACTTGGAGAACTGCTGCACCGCCGTTGTCAGAACGATTACCACGTCCGGGTCGTCCGTCCGCCAGAAAGTCCGTTTACGAAGCTCTCGCCTATTCTTCGTGATGTGTGGTAGTAGCATGTTATGTAGCCTTTTGTCCTAATATAGTGATAGTCGCTCCATTAGCCGCCGCATTGTCAACAAACTTCACATGAACCTGCCCGGCGACGTCGTTATCTACATACGAGATCGGCACCAGAGTACTCTTGTTGCCGTTCGCGTTGGCGACCACCTGCATTGAGGCAAACACGCCGCTCGACCCATCGGCGTCCGAATAGAGGTACAAGTCCCAGTTGGTAGCCGATGTAGCAATGATTATGGCGTTGATGATTGCCTTGTTGGTGTTCCAGTTCGTACCATCCGATAGATTCGCCAGTACGTTGTCCGTTAATGCTGCACCTGCGATATAACAAATTGTAGGCAATGCGCTACCTCCCGCCGCCCACTTGACGCCCGCGGCCTGTGCGCTGTCAGCGGTCAGTACCTGGTCATTACTCCCAACGCCGACCCGCACGATAGCCGATCCGTTGTAGACAAATAAGTCACCCTTCGTTGTCAGGATGCTGCGAAGAGTGTAAATCGTATGATCGTCATCGCCCAGTCCCGCCAGGTTGCCGTGGTCTACCTGTGCCCACTTGACGCCCGCGGCCTGCGCCGAATCCGCCATGAATACGAGATTGTTGGCGCCCACCGCCAGCCGTTGCCATTTGGTCGCAAAGGCTATCACATCGCCCTTGACCGGCGTGGCGACGGTGGCGTCTATGTGCTCTAACAGGTCATGGTCGCCGACGCTCGGCTGTACTATCGCTGCTCCGCCTGCGCCCATCACGACGCCGGAGTGCGGCGAGTCGCTCGCATAGCCGATAACCACCATCTGGCCCGCGTCCGGGTTGAACCCGCTGGCGGCCGGCAGAATGTAGTTCTGCGGTGTGCCGTCGGGCTGATAGTAGCCCACATCGACTTCGGCTTCGCCGCCGGAGACGCTGACAACCGAGCCGGTGACAAACCGCTTAGCCCGCATCTGCTTCGTCGGCTCTGCGTTGTATATGTTCTCCAGGACTTCGCCCGGTCTGTTTGTGCGCATAATGCTTACCTACGCGGGCCATGCAACCGACGCCGCGCTGGAATAGAGCGGGCTGCCGAAGTAGTAGTGCTTGTCGTCTATGACGACCTCCTTCATAGCAAGCCGCCAGTAGAAGGTGCTAGACGCCGCATAGTCGGCCTTGCGGTAGTTGCGGTAGTAGTGCTCAGCCACCGTCGTTGCGGGCGTCAGGTCGGCGTAACCGGTGATCTCTAGGGGTGGGCTATTCAATGATGGGCCAAGCAAATCAATCCGAATCTTATCCGGGTTGAACGCAAGTGTAGGCGTCCATGACAGGTCGAGAGTAACGCTGGGGTCATTGTTTGTGATTGCTGCCGCAAGGCTCGCGAATCCTGTACCCCAAGTGGTCGATTCGCTCCCACTATTGCCAACCCCCGCCAGACATCGGACAAGCGCCGACGGCAGGCTGTCGATCAAGTCCTGATTGCGGGCCACTACGTAAAACCAATACGCTGTGCCGTTTACCAGGCCCGGTATCACATGACTCGTGCCCGTCTCCAGCGCCTCGGCGATGAATGTCCCATCTGCTGCCGTTGCATAATAGACATAATAGCCACTAATGTCCGCCTCGGTATTCGCCGCCCATGAGACGGTGATATTGGTGTTGCCCCCTGTGCCTGCTACGGTACTGACCACGGCGGGCTGGTTGCTCATGTACTTTCTCGCCTGGATGTTCGTCCGATAGTAGCCTCGCCCTGCGCTCACCATCTCCATGTCAAAGCTCTCGATAGCCCACTTCTCGGTCTTGTCGATGTAGGCGCGTATCTGTTCTTTGAAGGTACATATCCGCTTCGGCCTGTCGAGGTCAAAGTCGCCGACTACTCTGGCCTGAACGATGTCTCGCGCGTAGGCGTAGTCCCGAAAGATACTCTTCGCAAGCTGTTTTGCGACCTTCTCGTTCTGAACTAAAGGCTCAGTCCATCGGGCGTACCGTGTAAAACCGTAACGACTGATCGAATCCTCCTGCCTGAACTTGTGCTGCACTTCTTTGTTGCCCGACTCGTAGCCGACTATCTTTAACACATTGACGATGTCCCGGTCGGACTTCGTGCGCTGTATCGGCTCAGGGCCTATCTGCCGCGTGTCGAAGTAGTTCAGGTAGTTGCTCGCCGTCGTGCGACCGTGCTCAGGCTCCCAGAATTGCCGCACCCCATCGCCGTCAGCGTCGTAGACGAACCCCATAAGTTTCGCAAGCTCGTTGCAGTAGTCGAGGATCGTTCCGTTCTGCCCCTGCCATTTCGGGATGTCGAAGTTGGATATGTTCTCATCCGCCGCCCAGCCGATCTCCGTGGATTCTAGTGCGGCGCTGTAATTGCTCGTGGACGCAAACACCTCCTTGATGCTCACATCATCTATCCAGGTGAACGCACTGGCAGCCGCTCCTGCCGCACGGGTTATCCGAATTGTGACACTCGTAGCTGTGGGGTCGGTAGTGAAGGTGAAGCTCGCTGCTTTCCACTGATTAGCGGTATTCCAGTCGAGATTGGTAACTCCTGTCGGATACCGCGTCACAGACCCAACATTCGGCGTTATCTCGATGTACAGTTCCGCATTTGTGTTGCTTGCATACCAGACTTTTACGATGTATTGAGTACTACCAGTGACCGCTATGCTGCCCTGTTCGCAGTATTGAGCCGTCGCGCCTTGATACTCCATGATAATCTTGCCCGAATGGGCAAAACTCCGGGCGCTCCGCCGTCCCACGAGTGCGGATTCCGTCCATGAAGCATCATTAACCTCAAACCCACCGTTTACCACCAGATTGTTTCCCTGGTTGACATCGCCTTCAGTCCAGTACATCGGATTTGTCAACAGGTCATAGATGATCTCTTCGGGTCGCTTGCCCTGGTATTCTTGCGTTAGCTCAACCGCTCGGTTGTCGGCCTCTTTCTTGCGCGTATCCTCGAAGCTGATGTCCACGAAGCCGGTCTGCGAGTAGAAGTCCATCTGGTCGCCCAGATAGCCGGTGAATGTAGTGATACTCTGAAATGACGTGGTGCTCCCACCCCACAACTCGAACTCGTCTATGTACAACTCGTTCTCTTCGGCGATATTCGTGATGGTGGCCCTGATGTACCGGGCGCTCGTGTCCAGATCGGTGAACCACGCCAAGAACTGCTGGCCCTTCAATGAGTCGTTGTACTCGGACATATCGAACGCGGAGCCGATGTTGGTGTATGTGGAGTCGTCCGTGGAGTAGGCGAACTGCACTGTAGACGGCAACTCTATCTGCGGCGTCGTATTGCTCATCGACAAGAATGATAGACACCCGTGTCGTACCGTCTGTGCGCTGCCCAGGTCTATCTTCACCCAGACAGTCCCGCCCGATGCAACCGCGCTCCAGTGTACCCAGTCGGTATCGGCCTTGTCTGTCGCATCGCCGTATACACCATCGACAAGCTTGGAAAGTGCGCCCGCCGTCGGCGCAGTGGATGCAGTCACCGTCTTGCCGCTCGTGAGTGACGCATAGCACTGTATTCCCTGCGCTATCCGCACCTTGCGCGAGGGACCTAGTAGCACATTATATACCGGCGGAGTGCCGCCCTGGTTCAACGAGCTTGCGGTGTTCTCCGGCGTGAGCAGACCGTCTTCGTTATCGAGAGTGAGCTTGCAAGTGTATATCTGCCGGTAGCCCTTCTGTATGCGTATCGGCATCCGCTGGCCGTTCGTGGTATTCGTGACCAGCCTGCTTGTAAGGTCGTTCCACGCCGCGTCACGGTAATATGACAACGTGGCATGATAGTCCGGGTCGTGCCCGTATGAATGAATCCTTAACTGCATACTCGTTGCCATATGTGCTCCCTATGCGTAACTGCTGAAGCGATTCACAAGTTGAAACTGACAAGACTTTGCTTCAAGCGGGTCCTGTTCTGCTGTCCATCCGAAGTCGTATGTGAGACTGCCGATCTGATTGATGACACCGTTTGTGGCAGCCTTTGCCCGGTAAACATCTATAGTCAACTTCTCGTATTGTGAGCCGCCTATCAGGTCGCCGGTGAGGACTAGATTGATCTCAAATGGCGTGCCCTGCTCGAATAGCTCCCAATCTGTGTCCGTCTGAAATAGTTTCGTCATCCTACCGGTGAGCCTGAAGTTGTCCACGGCGAACGTGCCGATGTCTGCGCCTGAGCCGCTGGTGAATAGTCCTTCGAGCTTGACGAAGCCAGGCTCGATGTATAACGATCTTATGCCTTCGTCGTCTACGCCGTTTATGGTGGGGTAGGCATCTATGTGCTTGAAATGCCAGGGCGTCTCCGTTACCAGCGTTGCTGTCGGCGTCATCACCGCCGGGCGGGTGTTCCCACGAGCGTCCGACGTGCCTGAACCGTGAGTGGCATCGTCATCCGGGTACAACCAAACCATCTTCTTGCCCATCACTTGAGCGATAGTTACCATTGGGCCGTTGCCGCCGATGTTCAGCGCCAGGTTGGATATAAGCATACCCTGTACCAACTTTGAGTTGGCATTGGCGTACTGGGATTCGAGCGAGTAGCCTATGGGCCACTGTGCCCGTGTCCTCCTGCCCGGCCACCAAATATGCCTGTATGCGCCTGAACCGAGCGATGCGCTTGCCGGTTGGCCGAGCATCATCGTAAATAGATGTCCAAGAATCTCTGCGCCGGGGATGAACCGCAGGCTGCCTCGCACGAGGCTTGCGTTCTTGACGATGCGGTTGATCTCCCTGTCGGCTACCATATCGTCCGTTGCAGGCGAGGTACCGATCTCGCCCTGTATATTCTCGTGCTTGCACGGAAAGAATCTGATGCCTGAAATCCGCTTATCCGGGTCGCTACCCGTCACCGGCGTAGTGCCCCACGTGCTCTCCCGCACGAAGCCGACTATCCCTTCACTGCCTGAGTATGCGGGCGGTCTGTCCGGCGGTTCTGCGGGCGGCTCTATGGCCGATGTGTAATAGACGGTACATCGGATGTGATCCACCCAGGCAGGCGGGATTGCGCCTGCTTCATCACCGTAGGTAATGGCGATTGCAAACCCGAAGCCGGCATGGTTCACATCTGCCGGCGGCCATGTAGTGCCCAACAGGTCGGTTGGGCCGCCAAAGCTCCGATAAGCGTCCGATATCGGCCACGCCTCTCCCGTACCAAGCTCCGTGGTCTGTACCTGTGGGCCTGAGCCACTGCCCTTGACCGCCCGCACCTTCCAGTCGGTTATCGCAATGACTTCGGAGTGGCCTTCTATCTCGAAGAGAATGCCGTCTATGGTGTCACCTGCCGCAAACTCGAACCCGAAACTGGAGGCATAAAGATATTTTGTAGTCCCGACCGGCAGATTGTTGAGAGTTGTGGCGTATACTCCATCGTGCGAATAGACGTTCGGCTCATCAAGCCACTGATAATCGTCGCCGCCTGCGGTCAGCTCGTCGGCCAGTCCCGCCGATTTGGTGATGCTCGCCATCGGCTATACCCTGCTGCTCGCTGCAAGCTGAGAGATCGGCCCGAACTGCTCCGAGATTACCCTGCGCACGCTCTGCTCGACCTTGCTGGGGTCGCCGCCATAGACGTTGATGTTGATGGTGTTCCCGCCACGGTTGACATAGACTCCAGTGCCGGACGTTACCCGACCGGACGCCTCCCATCCGCTCTGCCGCTCGTAAAGGTTGTACAGGTAGGATTCGTACTCGAAGGCGGGCATCCCGTAAATGTCCCTCTGCGGGCTGGTATCTTCCTGTGATTTTTTCTTCTTGCCGAATCCAAAAATTGAAGCTATTCCGGCGATAACAGCAGTCACGGGATTGGCACCTAATGCTAGCGCCAGTGCATAGCCTGCTCCACCAGCAATACCGGCACTGGTAGGGTCATAACCCATTGCCTGCCCGACCCAGGCTCCAACCATAGAACCTTCGGCATACTTGCCTAGTGCACGCGCCCAAGGATTGGCTCCAGGAGCGCCTTTCTTCGCTCCGCCGCCTTTCTTGGCCTTGCCCTCAAGCATATCGCCGAGTTTACCAGCCTGTTTATCAGCCAGGTAGTCAGCCCACGACTTGCCGACCAGCAGCCCGCCCGCCGCGCCGGATAACGGTTCAAACCTACCCCGTTCCGGCCTGCGAACTCTAAGGAAATTCCCTGGCGTGTCGCCCAGAAAGGCATCGGTCAACTTCTGGTTTAAACCGGCAATTGTCATAGTCGCTGTGCCGAGTTCGGTGCTGAACAAATTGAGTGCATTTGCGCCCCCAGTGGCCGCTGCGGATACCTCCGCCATCGGGGTCGAAATCCCGGTTTCCTGCGAGGCCAGCATATCGAACCATCCGCCTAAGTTCTTGCGAACCATCCCCGATATTATCTGCCCTTGCATCGACTGAATGATTGCATCGAGTGCCCTGAACGGATTTCCCCCGGTGGACATCTCTGAGATCATGTTCTGGAACATCCCAGTCCAGTCTTGTTCTATCCTATCGCGGGCATCCAGCCACGGGCGGAGTATAGCCTCTTTCGTCATCACGCGCTCATACTGGTCAAGCATGTCCTGTGCCCACGGCTGACTTGCAAACTCCTTACGAAGCCGCTGCATCTCCATCGAGAGCTCGTCCATCGCGCCCGCCGTCTGCATCCGCGCCATCTCTTTCGGCGAGCCTCTGAACCAGCCGCGCCGCGTCTGCCGCATCCGCAGGCCCATATCAGCCGTTTGGAGTTGTCGAGCTCGTAGTTGGTCTAAGACGTCTCCCTCAACCTCCCTGAGCTCGGCTCCACCTTCGAGAATCGCTGGCAAGTCACCACGTTTCTTCGCTGCCGCTATTCGCGCACGCGCTAGAGTGGCGCGTCGCCCCAGGTCTCTCAGCCGCTCGTCGGACAGCTCATAATTGCCGCCACGAGCCCTAAAATCCGCCCTATTGATTCGCTCTCGCAGTTCTATGCCTTTCGACATTTTCTCTATCGGCAAGTCGATCAGCCTGCGACTCAACTCCTCCAGTGCAACGCCTGCGCCTTCTATTTCCTGCCGCCAGCGGGCTACATCACCGCGCGATTTGTCCATCTCAGAGGCGACCGTCTGCAACCGGTCGGCCATCGCCTTTGCCTGTTCAGGGTTGGCGCGTTTCGTCCCAAGCAGTGAGGCTTCAGCCGGAGTATCCTGCATAAGCCGGTTGTATTCATTGGTTAGACTGTTCAGCCGAGCCTCTTCGCGTTCCAGCGCCGAGGCCGCAGTCATCCGAACGTCTGTTTGTGCAGCTATCTTGGATTTGACGGTATCCAGCGTTTCGCCGTACAGTTTTTCGGTGTTGTTTATCCGTGACAGGATAGCTTCGTACTGCGACATCTTGGCTTCGTAGCCGACCGCGGCGCGCCCGGCCATGAAGTCCGCCAGCCCTGCCCTGAGCGCCAGCGCGTCCTCCTGCGCCTTTTTCGCCTGCTCAGCCTTATCCTTAATATCCTGCCATATCTGCTTGCGCCGGTTGAAAGCGTCGGCTTTAGTATCAATGGATCGGCCTTGAAACACGCCCTGTCCTAAGGCTATCGGATTTAGTAACGATAGTGCCTGCATAGGGCCAATGTTACCAACGGTAAGCAAGTTGCCAATATAACGCATGTATTCATTAGCAAACTGATCGTATATCTCACGCCGCCCGGCGGCGTTCTTATCCATCGCGGGCATACCTATCGACAGCCCGGCAAACTTGCCCCAGCCCTGCTCCATTAGTCGAGCAGTCTCCACAGGAGCCATGCCCGGCGTAGCGCCGTGCAGGTGAGCGGGCCACATGCCCTTCTTCGCCTGCCGAATGGCTACCACATATCCGGCAAGCGATAGATTCATCTGTGCTTCCTGCATCGTCTGCCCATGCGTAGCTATCTCGGTCGCCAGGATGTCGAATACTCCGGCTTCGCGGTGAGCGCCGAAGTGCGGAGCGCCTCTGCCCATTACCTGACCTGCCGATATCTTGTAGCCCAGGATGTCTTCGGGCTTCCACGGCCCACCGCCGCCATGCCCGCCCGCTCCGCCGCCGGTCGGCGTGCTTTTGATATCGCTTGCTCCTCCTAACAACTTACGCCGCTCTTCCTCACCTGTACGGATTGTGCTGTCTATATACTTCTGGAGCCATTTATTCAGCGCAGTTTCGTTGTTTGCAAACGTCTTTATTTCACGTATCGCATCGCTCAACCCTTCGATTCTTAGACGCCGTTCCGTTAGGTCAAGCGGTATGTTGCGCTTCTTGTATTCAGACAATAGACGATCTACTGCTTTTCGCTTTCTTGGCATCACACCTGTGGAAAAAAGATATTCGGGATGTGCTCTTAGTGTTTGATCTGCACCTAATAATTCGGCAAGTCGGCTACGTAACAACGCCATGTGTTGTTGAACCTTTGCTCGACCAGCAAACGCCATTGACTCAACTGATTCTCCCCGCTTGAACTCTTGTGTTAGGGTGCGACCAACCGCTGCGCTTAGACCGGCATCATAGGTGCCAGCCCAAGCTTTCCTTTCAGCTTTCTGCTGAGCTTCAACTGCACGATAAAGATCACCGTAGCCGAGGATGTTCTTCATCCCCTTATCGCCTGGCTGCCGTCCGCCAAACAACCCTTCAAGAAACGCTGTTGCACCTTTAACTTTGACGTTTATGTTTAGGCCGATATCGACTACCTTCGGCCTGATCTTAGCCAGCCATTCATTGATACCTTTTAGACCGCTTACAAGTTCGCCCGCGTGCCCCGCAGCAGCAGCAAAACCCTCCACGCCTAACACGTAGAGCTTGTTCTTCATCAACTCCATCTGAGCGATCGGTGTCGCCTGCATGAGATCGACGTACTGCTGGACCAGCTTCTCCGCCTTCTCAGTCGTCATATCACTGACATCGCCGATGTTCTTGATCAGGTCGGCGAGCTTTTGGGTATCCGCTAACAGTAGGGCAGGCCGTGCGCCTCGGATTGTGAACATATCGGAGAACGCTCTGGCTACTTTTATCATCCCTATGTCGCCCACACGTAGCTTTGCACCCGCCTTGCTCGTTTCGATGAGCAGGTCAAAAATCGTATACGTGCCCGGCTTGATCTTCAGTACGTGCTCCATCCCTTGCGCGGATTTCTTCATGCCTTCGATCTGGTTGGCGGTGATGGTGACGTTCTTCGCCATCTGCGTGAAGAATTGATTGAGTCCCGTGCCGCCGATGCTCCGGCGTAGTCCGAACGTAGCCATATAGCCCAGTGTCGGTACAAGTTGTTCTATCGGTATCTTCATCGCCGACGCTGTGCCTGCGACATACTTGTAAGCCACCGCGAGGTCGGACAACTCTACCTGTTCGATCTCCCACGTCCTCGCCAGGATAGCGCCGATTCTGACCATCTTCTCGTAATCGGTCAGGTTTTTACCCATCTGGTCGCCGTGGATTTTGAGCATCTGGGTCATCAGCCTTGTGGTCTCTGTGATGTCACCCTGCAAGCCGATGGCAACTTTGAGAGGCACCTGATAGGTCTGTAGCGTCTCTCTGGTGCTGAACCCGGCAGAACCCAGTTCGTACTGCGCTTTCGCTGCCTCCTCCATACTAACTCTATACCGGCTGATGAAATCGAGCGCATCCTTTCCCATCATCTGCTTCTGAAATCCGGGCGCTACTCCGGGTTGTCGCATCGTCCGGGCGGTCTTCGCCATCTGCTCTTCATAATCCGCCCACGCCGCCGCTGCGCCCTTCACTGCATTCACACTCATATCCAGCGTCTTGTTGAGCGCGTCCAACGGCACGTCGATCATCTTGTAGGCCAGCCCGTATTTGGCTATCGTGCCAAGCGCCGACCCGAACCCACCTGCCCGTTCCCAACCGCCCATGAACCCGGTGCGCTGGGGTCCAGGGAGAGCCGCCTCTCTCACATCTAACGCCTGATTGATAGCCGCCAAACGTCCAGGCCGACCTGCATACTGGATGCCGTACGCCCGCCGCTGGGTTTCGATCTTCTGTGCCCCAACTTGTAGCCCTGCAAGCTGCTTGTAATCACTGATTTGCTGCCGGTGTGTTCTACGCTCCTCCATTTGCCGCCGCCGGGATTCTCTAAAGCTTTCCTGTGCCTGGCGTTGTTCCAGCCTGATGTTTTGTTGTAATTCCGTTCGGGCTTCTCTTACACTCCGCTGCCGCGCTCTATCGGCTTCCTGTTGACCCCGCGCCGTAGCCGCAGCCTGCATCTGCCCCTCAACATAGGCTTGAGTTGTCTGACTGCGATTCATCTTGATAAGATTGCCACGCGCGTCATAAAGCGCATTGATGCGCTTTTCGGCGCTATATCTGGCGACATCTGATCGGAGTTCCGCCCGGATGTCGGCATCGTCGCTACCCCTACCACCTCCGCCGCGTCCACCGCCGCCCGTCCCACCGCGACCGCCCGTGCCAGCGCCTCCACCGCCC
>ERZ1292632.4146-Hain-H43-01um-R2-4146-length-10570-cov-4_pt1 | contig 10570 bp, 19 predicted proteins | sample MGYA00564407_ERZ1292632 | MGnify/ENA primary metagenome ERZ1292632 (study PRJEB36523, sample SAMEA6512637) | groundwater metagenome | collected 2019-01-08 | study: AquaDiva: Metagenomics assemblies of 32 groundwater samples | reverse complement strand
ACCAGACAAAGTCCCGAACGCCATCCGCACGCGCAGCCACGCTTACGATCTCAAACCAGTCAAGTGGGACCTGCTTTCTGAGTACCTTGACTTCGTTCGCACTGAAGAAAAGCTCAAGGTTGCGAAAGAGTTTGTTGATTTGGCCGCGCGCAAGGCAAACGGCAGCGTTCGTCAAGCACTGGTGTTTCTCAGCCTGCTTGACGGGATCACTGACAAAACTGAGGCATTACGTTTAGTTGAAGACGCCGAGGCGATGGAAGAAGGCCCGATTGTACTCGCACGAATGATTGTATCAGGTCGTGGGTTTACTTGGTCCACTGCACGCAAGTTGATCGAAGGATTGTCTGATACTTCACCAGAGTCCATTCGTTTAACTGTGCTGAATTATGCTGCTGCGGCGCTTGTTAAAGAAGATGGGGAGAAACAAGCAGTAAAGTTGATGTCGATAATCCAAGCATTCTCCCAGCCGTGTAATCCTTCGGAAAGGCTGGCGCCCGTTCTTATCGCTGTCGGGGCACTGCTTTTCGGTGAATAGTACAAACTGGCACGGTATAATTTAGTAAATGGAGAACACAATGGTCAAAATTCTGTCTCGTGAGTCTGTTAAACAAATAAAAGACCTTTTCGTAAACAACAAATATTTTCATGTTTATATGTCTCTTTGTAGAAGAGCAGATAAACGTGAATTAGTAGGATATTTGGAAAAACATCATGTTATTCCACGCGCATTTGGTGGTCTTGACGATAATAAAAACATCGTGAAATTAACGGCAAGAGAGCATTTTATAGCGCATCTGTGTTTGACACGTTGTACATCAGGACTGTCACGATATTTAATGGTTCACGCAGCGTGGCTCATGATGATTCACAACGGTGTACATATAAACAGCCGCTGTTATGCTCGACTTAAACGTGATCAAGCTGAAGCCGCAAGAATATCTAATACGGGAAAAAGTTATGGTCGTGGTATAAAACATAATTGGTCACCTTCTAAAAAGCACAGAGCTATGCTAAGCGCAGTAAACAGGGGCAATACTCACGCACTTGGTATTAGGTACAAACGTTCACCTGAAGAGAATAAAAAGAAGAGTAAACGAATGATGGGCAACAGTCTTGGATTGGGGAATAGGAGTACTACAGGATTACATTGGACTGCAACACCAGCACAAAACGCAGCAAATAGTATGCGTATGAAAGCTTTATGGGAGAAAAGACATGCTGAATAAAAAACCAGTGCTTGATTACGGTTATATCGCTCTTGTGACTACGTGGGGTAGTGACGAAGAAATTATTGAGGCGGCTAGAATGTCAACTGGTAAAGGTTTCAAAAGTTGGGGTACGCCTGAGGCACCTGGTGATGAAAGACTTCTTTCTTATCTCTATAAACACAAACACATGACTCCTTTTGAAATGTGCGGAATGACATTAGAAGCCAAGTGTCCCATATTCGTTTTTCGTGAATGGCACCGGCACCGCACGCAGAGTTTCAATGAAATGAGCGCACGTTACATTCCGCTACCAGACGAAAACTACTTGCCCACGATTGACCGGTGTATGGTAAAAAAGAATGATTCCAAGAACAAGCAATCTGATGGATTCGGTGAAAATGTTTTAACAGAAAGACAAACAAAAACATGGCTATTGGAATTATCTGAATTGTATAAACACGCACAGCACGTATATGAACACGGCCTTGATTGCGGTATCCCAAAAGAACTGGCGCGCCTTTCAGTCCCGGTTGCACGTTATTCCAGAATGCGCGCCACAGCAAACCTCCGCAACTGGCTCCAGTTCCTCACACTGCGGATGAATATAAACGCGCAATGGGAAATTCGAATGTACGCCAACGCGGTTGGTGACTTGATCAGACAATGCTTCCCGAGAACGTGGGAGCTGTTCGTATCAGACGGTATAGTTAACCATGAAAAGCAAAGCTAACCAGAGACAGGTAGGCGGGACCCACTACCACTCACAAACCATTCAACCGTGGGATTTCATCGTTGCGAACGGTTTAGGTTTCTTGGATGGTAATGTGATCAAATATGTCGCCCGCTTCCGCAGCAAAGATGGAATCCAAGATTTAGAGAAGGCGCGCCATTATCTTGATAAGCTCATCGAAGTAGAAAAACAAAGGAAATGATATGGTAATGATTAAACCACGTGGACAGCCGGTAACAGCATCAGTTAAAATACCGACTGACTACGACATGCTACGCAACCGAATCAAAATCGACCGCGACGCTCTTGACAAATCGGTCGAAGAACAAGCTCAAGTGTTTCTCGAAGTGTGTGACCGCCACGTTAATGCGTTAAGTCTACGCGACGAAGCGCGAGACAAGCTTTCACGCCGAGATGCGGAGATCGCACGCGAAACCCGCCAAAAAGGTGAGAAAGGCGGGACCCGTGTTACAGAAGCGATGGTAAACGACACTGTCATGTTGAGCGCTGATCACATCAAATTTAGCACTGAATTAGCAGAACTCAAAAAGCAATCAGATCTCTGGGGCGTTTTGCGTGACGCGTTTGATCAGCGTATGAGGATGATCCGTGAACTGGTTAACTTATATGCCATGGGATACTTTGGTGCTGCTAGTGCAATTGGCCCAAGAAACACAGTACGGGACAGTTTGGCAGAGACGGCCAGAGCGCGGCTTGATGAAAATAGAAAAGCCCGTCACCAATGAGTTTCGAGAGCATCATTTACTTCGTGCTGATCCCGGTAGCGGTGTGGGTATTTGCACGCATTATTTTCACCGCTTATTTCAAGAGTAAGGCTAACTACTTAAAGGAGTTTTTCTCTCATGGTAATGATAGGCAAACCAAAGACCAAGACTAGCGTACGCACTGGCACGGTTAAATTCCAGTACAAAGCACGCACCCCGGAACAGGTGCGGGAACGGGCGCAGCGTCAGATCGGAGGACGAGATAGCTATTTCTCGTCTGACATCCAATTCTTCACTCCACGTGAGGGGGATAACAACGTTCGTATCCTTCCGCCACCACCTGATGCAGACTGGGGGCATTACGGCGTTGGCGTAGTCGTGCATTACGCCATCGGATCAGACCAAAGTGCTTATCTATGCGCAGCAAGAATGAAAGACGAACCGTGCCCGATCTGCGAAGAACGTGATCGTGCGACATCAGCAGGTGAAGAAGATTTGGCGGATTCCTTGCGTCCCAGCTTCCGCACGGCAGTTTACGTCATCGACCGCGCACAAGAGGGCAAGGGACCATTGTTGTGGAACATTTCTGCTGGACTGGACAAAGACATCACCAAACTGTGCATTGATCCCGCCTCTGGAGAGATCTTGCCGGTAGATGACCCGAACGACGGGTATGACCTAAACTTTACCAGAGAAGGGCAAGGACTAAAAACCAAGTACAAAGGTATCCAATTCAGCCGCAAAAACAGCCCGCTCGCAGATGGTCCTGAACAGGCAGAAGCGTGGTTAAACCACATCGTTGCACATCCAATCGACGCTTGCCTGCAATACTTCGATTATGACTACATCACGAAAGTCTTTGCAGGACAGGCACCAGCAGCGGATGAAGACGATGTTACTGACGACAAGCCAAAACCAGCAGCCAAAGTAGGAGCTAAAACAGAACCAGCAGCAAAAACAACCAAAATACAAGCACGTAGTAAACCAGCAGTAAAACCAGTCCCAGCAGAAGAAACACTGACTTGGGCTGACCTGGAGGCCCTCGATGAGGATGCATTGGTCAACCTCGGAGAAGAAAACAAACTGACCTTCCCTGAAAGCTTCGACAGCGTCGATGCACTCCGAGAGTTTGTCGCCACAGAGCTTGGCATAACCCAAGAAACAGCGGCGGAAGAAGAGGCGCAACCGGAACCGGAGAAACCGGCAGCAAAAGCCAACTGGCGTGACCGACTCAGAGCATCGCAGGGAAAGAAGTAGATGACAGGACAGCGCATTAAACCACGTGGGCCAGTCGCTCCCGCCGATCCAAGCGGTGGATTGTACTTCCTCAGCCCAAAAGAAAACATCCGATTTATCCAAACTGGATGTACTTTACTCGACTGTGTGCTCGGTGGTGGTTGGCCATTAGGACGCATCGCGAACATCGTCGGGGATAAAAGTACGGGAAAAACGCTTCTTGGAATGGAGGCGATTGCTAACTTCTGCCGACAATACCCGAGTGGAAAAATATGGTACAACGAAGCAGAAGCCGCGTTTGATGTTGATTATGCTTCTGCACTCGGCATCCCATTTGACCGTGTAGAATATATTGAGGACTGTACTACAGTTGAAGAACTGTTTGAACATTTGTCAAGTATTGTCCAAGACGGTGATGCACCTGGGCTCTACATAATTGACAGCCTTGACGCACTTTCAGACAAAGCCGAAAAGGAACGTGGGATAGACGAAAACAGTTATGGTGGGACCAAAGCCAAGAAATTGTCCGAATTCTTCCGACGCATAGCCCAAGACCTTAAGCGGACAAATATTTGCTTCCTGGTCATCAGTCAAGTGCGTGATAATATCGGCGCCATGTTCGGAGAAAAACACACACGAAGCGGCGGAAAAGCACTTGACTTTTACGCGTCCCAGGCGTTGTGGCTGGCCCATACTGGCATACTAAAGCGCACCGTGGAAAAGGTTGAGCGCCCAGTTGGAATTAAAATCAAAGCAAAGTGCAAGAAGAACAAAGTCAGCCTACCTTTCAGAGAATGTGAGTTTAATATAACCTTTGGGTACGGCATAGAAGATGAGATTGCGTCCAGAACGTGGCTCCTATCCGTAGGCAGGTCAGTTGCTGCTAAGTTGGCCGGGGCGGAGCTTTCTGGTGCTGTGATTGAGAACTGGTATCGGATTGAAAAGACTTTCCTGCCAGTGAAGAGAAAATATGGCTGACAAATACGTTCGTATCTCCAGCATCACAATCGGCGATGATTCCAAATCTGGACTGGCGTTTGAATGCCTAATTGACGATAATCCGATTTGGGTGCCTTATTCACAATGCAAATCCCGCGAGATCAACAAAAAGGTAAAGGGTGAGGACGCGATTGTGGTAACCGCATGGTGGGCTGATAAAAATGAGTTGAAAGGCGAACCGGCATGAATCTCCCAGACTATTTGCCAATGATCCCAACCACATTTGGTGATGGGCGTGGTGGTTATGCAATACAAATACGACGCAATGAAGAGTATGGCGTACAAGAGTCGGCAATTCGAAAGAAACACGGTGCACCCTGGATAACAACTTTCAGCAGTGATTTTCTGCCTGACAAAGAATTCAACTCGTATTCCGAATTGATTCTTGCAGTGGGGGCCATTGACAAAGTCACACCGTTCACCGCGATTATTTTAGGTATTGAGAAAAAGAATGCTCGATCTTCTGGGAAATGTTATTTATGTCGCGGAGAATGGATCCACACAGTAATCGTTAAAACAAGTTGGCGTTATGCTGACCAACACCATATCCCGTCATGCATGGCCTGTTTAGAAAAAGTTAAAGCCAACCCGCGAGCGGCTATCGAAGCACGTCAGAAATTTGTGAGAGAAAAATCAATTCCATGATAACTGAGCGTTGGGACCTACACTTTCTGGGTCTGGCCGTGTACCATTCTAATATGTCCAAGGATCCGTCCACCAGAGTGGGTTCCGTGATCGTGGGACCGGATCGGGAGATACTTTCCGCCGGGTTCAACGGATTCCCACGTGGGATAGCTGATACGGCAGAGCGGTTGTTGGATCGGGAAACGAAACTCCAACTGATCGTGCACGCGGAATTAAATGCCATACTGGCAGCAGCACGACTCGGGGTACGAATCAAAGGGTGTACGCTGTATTTAGCGGCGACGGACGACAGCGGAGCGGTATGGGGTGGTCCGCCCTGCACCCGATGCACAGTGGAAATAATCCAAGCCGGGATACGGGAAATTGTTGCCTACCCCATGAAAGCTGTTCCGTCCCGCTGGCATGATGACTTGAGTGTAGCAAAGAAACTGATTGATGAAGTGGGGATCATTTACCGGGAAATCAAACATTTATGAATATAATGAACTGGCACGACCGCATGAATAACTATGCCCGTGAAACAGGATTCCCAAACGCCTTATTCCAAGCTGATGATGGCCGAGTAGTTGGCATGTGGATAATGGGTAATGATTATCGAGGCGGCTCATCACTCTACGGCTCTTACCCCGCTGGATATTTGAAACGGATGAAGGCACTGTTCCCGGACAAGAAAAAGGTATTGCACTTGTTCAGTGGTCACGTGAACACTGCTATATTCCCGGGCGCAACGGTGGACATTGATGAGGGTACGCATCCAGACTACATTGACGATGCACAAACCTTGCTCCGAGTACCGATACCACAATTTGATCTGGTCATGGCAGATCCGCCGTACTCCATAGAGGACGCGGAGCATTATCAAAAGACTATGATCAAGCGCAACGTGGTAATGCGAACTTTAGGGGAACGGTTACGGAAAGGGGCACACGTAATTTGGCTCGACCAGGTCCTCCCAATGTTCAGGAAAGACCAGTTTGCAATCGAAGCGGTGATCGGGATGGTCAAATCCACCAACCATCGATTCCGTGTGATTACCATTTTCAGGAGAAGATGATGATTTTTAGTTCAGGATGGAAGTATGCTGTAGGTTTTGTCATTGGAATCATTTTACTTTTCGTATCCATCGCATTACTTACCACATATCACATCACCAGTTTGTGGGGCGTTCTGATTGCCGTACTATGTTTCGCGGTACCGGTTTACATCGGAATGTGGAAAGCCGGAATGTTTAAATGATCAACACATCAAACGGTATAACTCAAGCACCTGTCGCGTGGGCCTATGTAAACGATGACGAAGAGTGTGAACAGATTGAGTGGGGTATGGAAAGCTACCCTGTTGATGATGATTCGGAAGGACTGGTCGAACTTTACCACAAAGCACGCTGGATTTCTGTGAACAACAAATTACCAGAAGAAAATGTTCCGGTACTTCTTCAACACCGGGACGGAACAATCTGGACAGGGTATAAAGGCATGGAACGTCCGGGCCATGAAGACAACTTTGAGCCTTATCCATATTTCAATGACACCGCAGAAACCCAAATGTGGGAATGGGGAGACATCGTCGCTTGGATGTTACAGCCTGATCGTGCTGAACCGTTCACAGCGGGGCAGGAAGGAGCAATCGGTTACACCGGAATCACCGAACGCTCGCCTGTTCCTGCTGTGTCACACTGTCTCTGGGTACAGGACTCCGACGGCGTTTGGCAAACCAACTGTGGTGTATCTTTTGAGTTCAACAGTGGGTTGCCCAAAGACAATAACGCAAATTTCTGTCATAACTGTGGAAAGCCGCTGATCACAGATGCTTACAACGAAACCGATAATGCTGATTAACCAGGAACAACAAGAATCTGATCGTCACCGCGTGAACAATGTCGAAGAGATGATATGAAACTAACCAGCACCATAGATCACGGCATCACCATTGAAGAACACCTGCTATATCTAGCAAGTCCGGAATCCCACACCAAGTTACGCAACGCAAACCTACCCCGAGGCGTTAGGATCAATACAATTCGAGAACTTTTAACTAGGGGCTTACTGCAACTCAAAATGATCCCTACTGACAGTAATGGATCTATCGTCGAATATGCCTTAAGTCCTCGAGGCCAAGTGAGATTGACAGACTTGCGAAAAGGCAAGCAGAAGTGAGGTATCAAAATACCGTGGAGAATAGGGGTATGACTCTAATCAAGTACAACACAAGAACACCAACAGAAAATGGGGTGTACGCCTGTCGAATCCCATTAGAACCAGAGCGGCTCGGCCTACTGACAGATAAATTTTTGCTTTGGTATTCCGACACTTGGTCATATCTCGGCAGTGATCAAAATTATCGTGGCGAAGTAAAAGGTTGGGTCGGTCCGTTACAAAGGAAGGCTCCATGAGCAAAGCCGGTTACGGCAAGCAAAAAGGTTCCGGATTTGAACGTACCGTCTGTCATCTGCTATCCATGTGGATCAGCGACGGTAAGCACGACGATCTTTTTTGGAGAAGTTCAATGAGTGGGGGCCGGGCCACGGTCATGTTCAAAAAGGGCGGAACCAATCGAAGTCAATGCGGCGATATCACTGCAATCCATCCGGACGGAAATCCCTTGATGGACAAGTTTTTGATATCGTGCAAATTCTATAAGGACTTAAATATAGAAGGAGCAGTGACTGGAAGAAACAAAAGTGGGCTCAGTGCGTTCTGGATCGAGTGTGTAACCGAAGCAAATCAGCACAATAAATTGCCTATGCTAGTGAGTAAGCAAAATGGGACACAGCCGTTCATCTGCTTAAATGATGAAGGAGTAGATTATTTTCAGGTGAGAGGTAAAGCACTAGCACAGCTTCCGCTTGCTAGTGGGGTGCAGATATTGTGGCTGGAGAAGTTCCTGCAATACGCGAGACGTCCTGGTATAACTACTCGACCACGCATCCTCACAAGGTAGGCGGATAAAAATAGTGAATACAGATGCTCGGCAAAGAATAGAAAGAAGCCAATAAAGATATGAACACACTATTGATTAGCGATACACATTTTACGGATAACTCCCGTGATATGTACCGATGGCAGCTTTTTTCTTGGCTTCGTGAAGCAATACCAAAAAACAATGTCAAATACCTTTTTATTTGCGGAGACATCACAGAAGAAAAAGATCGACATTCAGCCAAGTTAGTCAACAAAATTGTTGAGGAACTTCTTTCAACGTATAAACAAACTGGATTGGTATCAATATATATAATTAGAGGAAATCACGACGGATTAAACCCCACGATGCCATATTTCAAATTCCTCGGTAAGTACCCCTGTATCCGATTTATAGAAACTCCGTTCGCCGCACCGTTTGCGGAACGGGAGGTTTTGATGCTCCCGCACACCACAACGCCTGCGGACGCGTGGAAGAACGTGGAAATGGAACGGGCGGATTACATCTTCATGCACGCCACGGTTAAGGGCGCTGTCAGTGAGAGCGGGATACAGCTTGACGGCATCCCACCAGGATTGTTAGCTACCGCGCGCCAAGCGAAGATTTACAGCGGAGATATTCACGTGCCGCAGAAGGTTAAATCAGGTCGAGTAGAGGTCGAGTACATTGGGGCACCGTACCCCGTGCGGTTTGGAGATAAGTTTGAACCACGTGCTGTACTGATCGAAAACTTCCGCACGTCGCGTTCTCTCGCAATTCCGTCGATTCAGCGTCAGACTATTACCATAACGCCGAAGAACGCGGAGATGCCGCTGAAAGCCTTGAATTCAGGCGACCAGGTCAAGGTTCGCATCCGGCTCACGCCATCTGAATACGGGGACTGGGCGCGGCTTAAGAAATGGGTGATAGCAGCGTGTGCTGAAGCCAAAGTGGAACTGTGCGGGCTGGAACTGGAGAAGGTGGAAAACAAGATCAAGCTGCGAACGCCTTCAGTTGCGACTACTACCAAGAGCGCCGAGCAAATAGTATCAGAATTCTGTTCAACCAACAAACTATCATCTGCTGTGACAACGGAAGGTAAAAAACTCTTAACTGAGGCATCAACATGACTCATCCTGTTCCAAACTTTCATATCTATGTTCCTGTTGGAGTAACAAAAGCAGGGCGAGAACTTTTTAGAATGGCGGTTAAGTCTATCTTACGAAAGTTTGCGGATGCAGAAAAGAAACACGATTGGAAAGACTTGTTTTTGACTGCCCCAGAAATTGATGTTCAGCGTTCTTTTCATAACCACGTTGAAAAAGGAGATCCGAGAGACGTTGCTATCTTTTGTTTCATCATGATTTTTCGTGGCTGGGTAATTAAATCAAAGGAACAGAAATGACAATCGATTTCACAGATAAAAACGGGCGTATAGTAATCATTTCGGTTGATCCAGAAGACAGCGAGATTGTAATGAAACTTCTAGCTCAAATACCAAACTCTGAATTCATTATGCGGCCTGTGATCTCCTACCGCAGATGAACAATGATCAACCATCACAAGTGATTTGAACGCACGTTAAAATGAAAATAACCCGTCTTGAGGTCCAAGGTTTTCGATCTTTTTCAGTGCCGCAAGTTTTGGACTTCTCCGCCATAAAACCTGGACTGTGGAATGTGACAGGGCAGAATCTGGTAGAGCCAGAGTTGGCGGCGAACGGGGCGGGCAAGAGCTCACTGTTTGAGGCAGTCTTTTGGGCGCTGTACGGCAAAACCAGTAGAAACCTCAAAGCCAAGTCGATCAAGAACTGGAACAGCGATGAACGGTGCGGGGCCGTCCTTGATTTACAAACCACTTCTGGCCCAATGTCAGTACTCCGCACGTGGGGACCAAATGCGTTAGAAATAAGTGGTAAAGGCGTAGGTGACCGGCCTGTGGATCAGACCGAACTTGAAAGGCTAATCGGTGTCTCTCCCGAAGCCTTTTTGTTCGCGGTCTACTTCGCGCAGTTCACCCCAGCCTTTGTAGACCTGACCCCTGCGGAACAGACCACGGTATTCTCCACAGTGCTGAATTTAGAGCTCTGGGAACAGGCTTCGGACCAGGCTAACCGGAAAACGTCCGAA
>ERZ1292632.4143-Hain-H43-01um-R2-4143-length-10579-cov-6_pt1 | contig 10579 bp, 15 predicted proteins | sample MGYA00564407_ERZ1292632 | MGnify/ENA primary metagenome ERZ1292632 (study PRJEB36523, sample SAMEA6512637) | groundwater metagenome | collected 2019-01-08 | study: AquaDiva: Metagenomics assemblies of 32 groundwater samples | reverse complement strand
TCTTCGGTATCTTACCTTTTTTGGCAGCTAAAGCCATTCCAGCTGCTCTCTGCTGTGATTTTGATTTTGCAGGCATATTTACCTCCTCTATTCCTTCCCTTTATACTCAGGGCACTTGCTGGCTAACTCAAGCTGTAACTTCTCTAGTTCCCGGATGAAATCCTTGCCCCAATAATCCCTTTTAGTCATCTCTCCTCGATAGATGAAGCATACCTTTTCCTTGAGGCAATTAGCACAAGTCTTTGTTTCCACCCGTTAAACTCTAAATAGATGCCATTCTTGATTGTAATTGGATTGTATCTCACTAGTACTCCATGTAGTGCTAAGTATAGATTCCAAACAGATGCTGCCACCAAAAAAGGAACTAGAAGAAGCAGAAGTGCCAATCTTTAGAGTCTGTGCCGAACTCGCAGGGTTAATATGTGTTCCAGCTACTATAGATAAGGCAGAGCCATTACTATAGATTGAACAAGATGCACCATTGCGGACAAAGGCTATGTGATACCAAATCCCCGCACTTAACGTTACTGCATTTTGGTAACTTTCTTGGCTTGCCCCTGATTGAGCGGTATCAATTATCAAACCCACCGTATTGTGGTGCCTAATAAACCAGCCATCTGTGTTATAACTACCTCGACAGAATAGATACTGTTCAGTGGCAAGACTATTAAACTTAATCCAGAACTTTACGGTGAAGTTTTGGCTCGTAAAGTTTAAGACGTTGTTATTACCACAGTCAACTTGGTCATCCGTGCCATCGAAGTCCAGATACCAGAGGCTATTCTTAAGTCGTCTCCAGGTGGCTCCATAGATTACGCCGTTGTTGCCATTACCTGAGCGGTCAACTACGTCATCGTGTAACCCCGGGAGGTCAAGCACGCAGTTCTGGTATCCTCTCCGTAGATAGGCTCGCCAGTTATCATCAAGTAATCCTCTTGATTTGTGGGCTAACATTATCCCTCCCAGTCAGGGTCATCCGGTATAATCTGTAACTGAAATCTTGGCATCGCTCCTGCAGCTATAGTGGGCGTACTTCGACACACAGCCTGAATATAGAACTTTCCCTCTGGTGCGGTGTACGCCTTCCCAATGTCGTTGACCTCTGAGGTCTGGTTATTGGTATGGTTATCAAAGCCAGCAAAGGCTATCTCGGTGACGAACTTAACTATATCGACATCGCTTGGTGCCCATGCAGCATCGCTAGCGATACTCGTTATTGAATGTTTGAAAATCTCCAGGTCTACCTGAGTTCCTTCAGCGTCCAGGTCCCAGAATGTAGCTGAGTATATGATTCCAGATGGAGGAACTAATAGTTCAACTACCGTGCCGAAACAGTCTCCGGCATCAAAAGCATCGGCTGCAGTAATACCTGGGATTTCCTTTGGCGAAGATGGGCATGAAACTACCTTCGGCGATGCGACATAGACTGCTCCTTTTACAGTTCCTCTGACTTCACGCTTTCCTTGTGGTGTGCTTATTCTAGGGTCTGACATCTCACATCCTCCTTTTGAATAATGCTTTATTAAAATCTATCTGGTGCATAGCATCCTCACACGTTCTAAATCTTGAAGAGTATCCACCGTCAATCGAATGAACGATAGGTCAATGTCATTTTCCAATACAGACAGTTTGAACTTCTCAGCGTGGTTATAGATATAAGAAGTAACAGATTCCCTGTCGTATGCCTCAATGGCTTCTTGCCACGCTATTTCTAACGCTTCAAATCTAACTAACTCAGCATCCACGCCAATCGGATAAGTGGTTTTAAGGCGACAATTACTTACCCAATCCAAGTGCCTGAATCTACGATGGTACTCTATTAATTTGTTAATCAGAGCCGGTGGGATATATGGATTATCTGCTGTGATGCGGATAAGATTTTCTACCGCAAAATGCTTGGCTGCCTGATAATACCTATCGAGGACATCGTATTCACTACCGATAAAAGACAACACATTATGCTCCTCAGCTATATCCGCAATCTCCTGGTCTGGCGTGGCCACAATGACATGGCCTATAGCCTCACGAGCATTGTCTATCACACGGTCTATCAAGCGCTGGCCATTGATGTCCATTAGAACCTTCCCTGGTAATCTAGTTGAATTAAGCCTCGCTTGAATAATTACAGCATATTCAATCACGACATCTCCTCAAACAGCCGTGCATACCGCACTAAGTCTTTCAGTTCACTTGGAATCATGCTGCCGGCATGGTCACAACCATCTAGTGATTTATCTAAAGTCAAGTGCTTCTCAATAATCCTGGCTCCCCTGGCCATAGCCATAATAGACGCCTCTAACCCTATCGTATGGTCACTGAAACCAGCGTATTTTCTAAAATCTACTGCACTAAGATGAATCTCAGTTAATGGTGCCGGATATTTTGCAACGCAATAAAGGTAATACACACCTATCCCTGGAGCAGACACATGGGGAATGCCTCGTTCATCTACCATGCCGAGTGAGATAATCATATCCTTACCCGTCTCAACCACCTTGTCCAACAGTTCTCCGTCATAGATACTGCGGGAAGCTATCTTATAGCATTTGACATCCACTTCCTCACACCATTCCACTCGCTCACAGTCGAAGACTGATGCTAAAAGCTCAATACCAATCTCTTTAGCTTTTTCGGCTAGAAAGAGCCACTGGTTCTTAGTTATCTCGCCTCTTTCCAAATCCCAGTACCACTCCGAATTCCTTGGTACTATTTTGGATGTCTCATATAGCTGGAATTTGACAATATCAGCACCGCTGGCCTTTGCTCGTTGAATTAACTCATAGGCCATTTCCATATTCCCGTTATGATTATGACCAACTTCGGCAATTATGATAGTCATCTGACCCCCAGTCTTACCAGATAATATCCTACAAATAAATGTGCGCTTTGCACAACCATGTTATGAGCCTCGCAGTATTCGTCAACTGCCCTTGTCTCCCCGGGGAATATGTTGTAATCATCGGCTATCAGTATCCCCCCTGCTGAAAGCATCGGAAAAAGGTAATTCAGGATGACTTTTGCTGGTTCATACAGGTCCGTATCCATATTGAGTAGGGCTATTTGTATGTCAGGATGACGTTTGACGAACTCAGGAACAGTCTCACAAATATCACCTTTAATCAGCATCACGTTGTCCTCGCAACCTTCACCAGAGAGCGTTTGGCGGATTTCATCTAGAGTCGCACTCTTGTCCCCATTCCTTTCTATGAACCTTTGCCGCAGAGGAATATCATCACCATGTGCTTCCGGGAAGGTATCAAAAGTATCAAAACCTATTAGTGCCCGCGAATTACCTAATGCTTTTCTAAACTGAGCAAACCTCAAGAAGTTTCTGCCCCTGAATACGCCACACTCCACGATGGCACCGTGCACACCTTCAATCATCTTGAAAAACTCCCAGTGTGCTACAGTCTGGTTTACTTCCAAAGTCGCTGTCATACGCTGACTACCTTATGAGTTAAACTCTCCGAGTGTTGCAAATAACGGTAAAGAGGTAATGGTATGCGATAAACATTAAGGTGTTTAAGGCAATCTACATCATCCCATATATGGGCATCATCATCGTAAAACAGCATTTCCCTTCTAAACATCACCCCGCAGGCTATCGGCTCTATACTTGCGTCATAGCGTCCCCACCGGTTACCTTGAGTATCTACCTTGTAATAGTCGCAGGATACGGCATCAAACTCCTTATTTTCTATCAAGAACATAGACTCGAGCTCAAGGAAGTTTCTGTTTACATAGTCATCAGCATCCACCCTGACTACGAATTGACCCCTTGCCCTACGGAAGCCCTCATTGCAAAGCGCCAGATTCCCCTTATGTTCATCTGCCCTGATAAGCCTTATACTGTCAAGGTAAGCCTCTAGGAGCTTCATAGAGATGTCACCGGAGTTATCATCAAGAACGATAATCTCGTAATCTTCTGTGCGCAAGGACTGGTCAAGTAAACTCCTCAAAGCCTTACCAATATAGTGACTATAGTTGTAATTGGTTACAATAACACTCACTCTCATACGCATATCCGATTTGCTAATCTAAGTTCTTCTGGTATCTCCATTGCTTCAACTGGTGGTCGTTCTCCAACATTGTATGCCCACCTTAAAGAATTTCTACCCATAATGACCTCAATCCCTCTGCCTAAAGCAAAACCTATCCAGAAGTTTATGTGAGCCTTCCCTTGCCACAGTTCCCATAACGGCCCCTGGTCAATTCCGTAAAGATAAATCTTGGAGTATTTAAGATGAATGGCTAAGGCAAGCATATAAGAAACTGTATTCAAAAAGTACGATGAGCGACAGTCTCTTATTACTTCTCTAAGCGGGTATCTTTCACCAATATCGCTGAGGAGACTAACTACTGTAATGCCGCGCTCTTTAGCAATAGCTAACCCCTTTTTGATGTCCTCGCGAGACCAGTCATCAAAGAAAAATAGTTTTGTGAAGTTTTTATCTTTTAACCCATCTACCGTCAGACAGGTTACAGGTGCCCACAAGTCATCAGTTTCAAATGGACATTCCTTCCATGATGGGCCCCGACCTATAATAGTTATCTTGTTCATGTCTGCCTGAACCCCCGAAAAGCACTATCCAATCCAAGATACAGCCCGCGACAAGTATCTATCGCCTTCTCTCTCTGCTTGTCGTAGTAGTTATTTAGTAAAATCTTGTTCGCCTCGCAAAGTTCCCACCGAAACTCCTCATCCGTCAGATTGGTAAAGTTCACCGATGGTAAGTCCTGATTGACGTGCTTATTCTCATAGAAATCGGCACAGTCCTTGAGAAGCCCTTGCTCTAAGGCATAGTAATAGAGTAGAGAGCCAGGATAAGGTGTCACGGGTCTAATAGTCCTGAATTGCCCCTGGTCGTCATACTTAAGCAGAAAATCAACATCCTTCTGCAGAACATCAACATTCTCCCCAATGTTGCCGAAGATGATATTGAAGCCCGGATAAATCCCTTCAGCCTGTGTTGCTTCAATACCACTGATTATTTGCTTGACTGTGAGGGCTTTGTTCATATTCCGTAAGGCATCATCGTCGACTGCCTCAATCCCGTAGTTAATAAACACACATCCCGCTTGTTTCATAAGCTGCATCAAGGAAGGCGTAGCAAAATTAAGTCTGCCATTACAACCCCACTTAATACTCAGGTTGCTTCTCAAAAAGGCATTACAGATGGTTTCTGTACGAGACTCGGATGTCATCAAAAGCTCATCCTGAAACAGAAAAAAGTTCATATAGTAATCGCTTTTCAGGATTTGGATTTCCTCTATAATGTTCTCTGGTGACCTGATACGAGAACCTTCATCCATTCGATAACAGAAATTACAATGGAACGGGCATCCACGTCCCGACAAGACCACCACTACCCTATCAGTATTTGTCGTTACGTTACCTACCCGATAGAGAGCATAGTAATCCATTGGGATTAAACCCCATGCTGGAAAGGGGATAGAATCTATATCAAGAATTAGAGATTGCCGTTCCGTCTCTAATAGTGCGTTATTTTCAAGGTAAGCGATACCAGAAACAGACTTGAGTGGTTTGTGATGTTCAAGAGCATCAAGGAGATTCACGATTGTTATGTCTCCCTCTCCTATGACAACGAAGTCAGCCTTACTTTTCCTTAAAAAGTATTCGGGCTCAGGAGATGGGCCGTGACCGCCTAAGATGTAGTAAGGGCGATTAGGCACAGCATTGATAGCATCGGATATTTTGAGCAACTTGCGGAATGGATAATACCCGGCAACCAGACTTAAGCCAACAACATCATAGCTGTTCTCTGTCAGATATTCTGTCAGATGGCTTTCGGGCCAGTGGTATAAATCCTGACTGTAAAACCTAACTTCGTGACCAGCATTACGCAGTGCTGAAGCTATATACGTCAAAGCCACTGGCGGATGATGTATATAGCTTTCATTGTCGTAAACAATTAGTAAAACTCTCATCACTACTATATTCCCTGTGTAGTTGAGGGGGATGGGATTTCTCCCTGCGAGCCTTCCCCCTCAGAGGCTACTTATTCAATTTTAGGTTATTCTGGTGGACGGGACTTCAACGTAGATGACAGTGATGAAGCCCTGACCGGCCTGTGCGCCGGCGAAGACGCCGCAGGCCGCGCCGGTTGCACCAACCACTATCGGTATATAGCCCGCTTCCTTATGATTCCAGACAAACCTTCTACTTGGGTCTTGAATAGTCTGGCCAGTAGTTGCCACTGTTGCCGTCTTTGCTACAACGTAGCGCATAAATTCGGCGCCAGTGATTTCCACACCGGAAGAAGCGGTAGCAGCAGATGTTATCGTGCAAAGTGAGGTAAAAGGCGCATCACTTCGGAGATTACGGGGAGTAATTGCAGTGCCGGCACCAACAGTTGAACCCGTGCCCGTTTTCGCCATGACTTCCATGATGGCATTAGTGCCGACCACTTCCATCACCACCGCAACGCTGAGGATGCCGATGGTTGTGCCAGACGGTACGGCGATATGAAGGTCATATTCGTCTTCGTCAATGACGCCAGCCCCGAAGGTTATTGGCGTAGTAACAGTCCCGGCATTGGCGCAGAAGACACGTCCTTCGGCGCATCTTGCCAGAACCCAGTCTGCCGTCCAAATAGCCCCATCCCGTGTTCCCTGTGCCTTTGAATAGGCATCATCTACCCCGAAGACATCAGGTTGAATCCCAGTAATATATTCTATATAACCCATTTTCCTCTCCTCCTACTTACTTTTGGATTATTCTGCCCACCTTCTTGATTCCACACTCTCACTCAGGGCATCTAGTTCGAGTTGGACTGTAATATTGCTGGCTCCATTAGCCTCCAGCACATCCAGGGACAGCCAAGACCCTTCTGCGATTTGAACTCCGTTCTGGAAGTCTTCAGCCGACTCGTTGGCGTTCTTATTCTTAGGCAGGTTTGCATGAGCTTGTCCGACAACAGTTGTATGAGATACACTCCGTAGCGGTCTCACGAATGTTCCTACCACACCAGTAGCCCCTGATGTTCCACCGGTAATAGTCTCCCCTGCAGTGAAGACAGCACTGATGTCATACAGGGTAAGTCTCCCAAAACTATTTGCTGAGACCCTGGCAGTAGCAGATGATGTTCCCCCAGTAACCAATTCCTTAACAATAAAAGTCCCGCTTGGCGTTCCGAACTCAATATACCCATCAACATTGCTAATACTTACCTTGTCAGCATTGTTGAAGTTCATTATACTTACGCCATCGTCGAGAACATCCACAAGAAAATCCCCACCATTCGGGGCAGTCTCAGCACGAATACGGAGGGCAGCAGGTTCAGAAGCCCTGTCCACATAGAATCTCGGCAGGGGTGCTCCTGGATTAGGGATGTGCCAGACTATATACCTGGTCATCTAACACCTCCTAAACTTCCTCATCCTGCCAACCATCAACCCTATCGACATAAACCGTTTCGGCAGCAGTACCACGATTAGCCACAGCGATGATGATGCAGAGCGCAGTCGCAGAAGTAATTGCGGTGGACATATAACCGAAGGAAGTCCCATCAAGGTAAAAGACCGCATCTCCATCTGGGTCAAGTTCTATGCGCAGGGTATGCCACTCCCCGTCAGCCCAGTCCGTGCCAGAATCTATCGCTGTTTCCAGAACGCCACCATTGACCCCGACTCCTACGATACTTGACGCTCCGTTCACCGTGTCATCACCATCCATTACGATACCAACAGCATTGGTAGCTGCAGCAGCTAGAGTCCCACCAGAGTAGTCTATCGGCATATCTGGAGTAGACTCAAATGTGGCATCGCTGAATCCTACATACAGACATACCGCAGACACATCGGTTACTTTTACCCTGAACTCCGCAATAGCATTCTGGTCATCTTCCCAACACAGAGGCCCGGCAAGGAAAGATGTCTCATTGTCCGTAGTATCGGTGGTGATGAGAGCACAGTGTCGATTCGTGGCATGATTAACAGCAATAGTATGGTTTGTTACGGTTGGCAGCCACGAGTCTCCCGACAGAGCATCGTCCGTAAAGTGGTCATGGAAATGAACCTTCTGCTCCTGCATTGGCCCCTTCACATTAGATGAGTGCGTTTTGTTACGAAACTCCAGTTCGTCATCTATATTTATTCTATTTGGCATCCTTTTCTCCTCAATATTTTTATAGTGTCCCTCGGAGTAGGGTTATCCCCTAGAACACTCTCTTTCTTACATCCCCTTCATCCACACGGCATGGTCGGTATACGCCTGATTAATGGCCAAGCCGTATGTTTCAAGGGCTGCAACCTTGGCGCAGAAGTAGTCAATATCCCAGTCTGTCTTGACTATCGGCTGTATCTGCTGAGCAAACATGATTGCGCTCTTGTGAAGCATCACATTGTCATGCCCCGCAGCATTTGTGCCGTTGGTATTTCCAGTTACGAAAACGGGATAACCAAGTATTCCACCAATAAGACCAGTGTTACTGCGACCCTCCTGTAACTTGACATACTGAGAATTAATCAATTGCTCCATCTTCAGAGCGCTAGCTCTCTCAGCATAGGAGATGATGATAGCCCTGTCGTCATCAGGTGCCTCAGCATCATTGAGATATTGGTCGGCTCTCACATAGTTATCGTAAGTGAGTTCAGTCGCCAAGGTCCCAACATTCTGAGTAATCGTGCCATCATCAATCACAGCAGCAATGTCGTCATCCTCCTGCTTGGCCAGGGCATAGCCTATCTTGGGCATGTATGCGTTGACCAGGTCAAGTTTAACCATTGGCTTGATAACGTCCTCAAGGGCAAACGCAGCATAGTAGTAGTTATTGATAGTCAGCGTATCTTCAGATTCAGTAACCGTTTCATAACTGATAGCCGTATTTGCAGACTTCGACCTCGCAGCCAGATTACTGACTCTCTGCTTGCGGTATATCTGACCAACGGTAAGTTCCTTTTCCGGGGAACGGTCAACGTTAGCAGCAAAAACCAGTTTCTTCCCCCTCGCTATGCTGGCCATCTTTGCCCATACTTCCATAAGGAAAACATCAGCGGTAGTTAGGTCAATAAATTCCGTAGCACCAGTAGCCACTTTTTACCTCCTATTAAGGACTTACTTCCATATAGAGAGTTTGGATGTCTGCTTTATCCTCTTCACTTAAACTATCCACACCCTCTACAATCGATTTGAGCTTCTCGTTAGACAACCTTTTCACTTTCTCTGGTAAAAACACCCACAACTCATCCAGACTTCTCTTGTTCAACTTACGGGCTAAAGAGCGCCTGTCCATTTCATGAGTGGATTTTGACGATAGGGAATTTGGTTCGATTGTTTTTGTCAGGAGATTCTGGAGCAATCTTTTCCTTTCCTTTTCATCGCCATCCAGGTTCTCACTGGGTGATACATAATCTGGCTTTCGAGACAAATTACCACTACCAAGAAAACCAGTGCGTTCCTCTCCCCCTCTCATGCCAACTAATGCTTCGTTAACGCTTCCCGGATTCTGGCGACTCTTAATGAGCAGTTTACTTTTACCAGGTTTGGGTTCAAGATAAGTTTTAGTTCGTGGCATTTACAACCTCCTTTGGCTGTGCAATATTTTCGGCAGACAAGGGTTTATCCATTGGCAATCTACCTTCCCTACCACACCTCAGGCATTTGATATAGTTACCAAACCACACCCTTTTCTCGTACAGGAAATCAAAACTCCCACCTCGTGTGTAGATATAGTCCTTCATCACATGATACTCACCCCGCTTGCCCAAACTGTCTGTGATTTCTATTGCCAGCACAGTCGAACAAGTCATGCAATGTTGTTTCCTGATGAGAATATGGCCTTTATGTTTTCTTGCGCTTTCCAGTAGGTCATGCTCAAAAAATAACATTAGATTACCCACTCACCAGACTTTGTCTTGGCCTCAAACTGTTCAGGTGTGGCTGCCTGCATTTCAGCCAGAGTTGGTCGCTTACCGCTCCCTTGGTTAGTTCTCCCACCTAAGTCAGTTTTTACCGGAGGTCTGCGTGTAGCCTTCGGTAACTCTTTGGCAATGCCCTCCATCGCTTCTGCTGAGCCGTCCGTGAACCGTGAAAGGCTTATGAGTCTGTCAGCATCCACATTAAGCCGTTCTGCAATAGTTCGAGCTTTCGATTGTTTTACTATCTCCTGGCTTGCTTTGCGGATTTCGCTAAGTTCCTCGTCCCTCTGGTTCAGTTTCAGTTGAGCATCTTCAAGTTCGGACTCTATTTGCCGGCGCTGTATTCTTTCCTTTACAGCACTGAGTTGCTCGGTGTTTCCCGCAGCAGTTTGCAGCTCAAACTCCTCCTGCTCCTTGAGCATCTTCTTGACCCTCTCCTGTGCTGCCTGGGCCCATTTCAGAGCATTGGCCGATTCCCTTTGAAACCGGTTTACGTCTGCTAGGGCATCACTCCGAGCTCGTTGTTCCCTCGCTCTGGCCTCCGTCTCAACTTGACTCTTGGTAAACTCTGGTTTCTCTTCCGAAGTTTCCGTCTCCTCAGCGAGAAGTGTTACGTCCTCCTGAGTTTCTGTTCCGTCCGTTTTCGTAACCATCAAAGAACCTCCTATTTTTCCCTAAAATAAAAAAGCCGCCACTTTCG
>ERZ1292632.4141-Hain-H43-01um-R2-4141-length-10582-cov-10_pt1 | contig 10582 bp, 15 predicted proteins | sample MGYA00564407_ERZ1292632 | MGnify/ENA primary metagenome ERZ1292632 (study PRJEB36523, sample SAMEA6512637) | groundwater metagenome | collected 2019-01-08 | study: AquaDiva: Metagenomics assemblies of 32 groundwater samples | reverse complement strand
TGGCTAAAAAAGAAGCTGTCTGATAAAGCTCCACGCCCACTTTTTTCATCCTGAGAACTATTCTTTCCAGGATAGTTCCGCCAGCCAGAGCGATTGCCCCGAGTACGGGAAGATAATAAACCATTTTTGTCCTCTCTTTTCTGACTTATATGGGGATAAAGGAATTTAAAAGGTTTAAGTTTAAAAATAATTAAAATCAGAACTTATATCTCAGCATAGTTCTCCATTCTATCAAAGTTTTTAAGATTCCAGGAACTATTCCTGTGAGAGCCATGTTCTTGTAAGTCAGAATTCCGTCCCATTTTCCGAGGCTTATTACCATGATTCTTGGCTTTGGCCTGTATTCTTTTAACGGCTTTTCCAGTTCAAGTCTCATTATGTTTTCGGTAGCAATTTTTCCCTGCTTTTCCGCGTTCTGGGCAAGTTTCTCTTCAGGTATTGCAGTTATGTCTCCTGCAGCAAAGATGTTTTTATGGTCTTGCAATTGAAGAAAAGAATTCACTTTAATATAATTTTTTTCATTAAGAATTCCAGAAAACTTTTTTTTCATAAACTCAAAATTTGGTTGAATTCCGGTGCACAAGAAAGCCAAGTCTGTTCTTATCTTTGTTCCCTTGTCTGTTATGTAATTTTTTCCGATTTTTTTGATTACCTCTTCATTGAAAATTATTTTGACACCTCTTTTCTTGAGGAAATCTTCTGCGTATTTTCTGGCTTTTTCGTTCTGTCTTTCCATTAATTTGCTGCCTGAGTGAACTATCGTGAGATTTTTATTTTTGTAATGCGTGGCAATTTCTGCAGCAAACTCTGTCCCTACAATTCCGCCACCAATTATCAATATGTTTTTTGCCTTGCAGACTTTATCGTAGCTTTTTTGGAGCATGTCTTTCCTGCTGGAAAGGACAAGATTTTTTTCCTTTATCGGTGGATTATACCCCGAACCAGAAGAAATGAGCAGATAATTGAAGCCCACATTTTTCTTTTTACCTGTTTTGGTTTTTACCGTAACACTTTTTCCAGAGACCTCAGTTACTTCACCGACGATTATCTCTGCTTTTCCGAGGTAGTCTTTGTGAATCACCTCAATTTTTTTTGCATGTTCGGGCTCGACAATTGTCCTCAGAATTCCGGGCGTGAATTCGAAATAATTCTTCATGTCTATCAAAGTAACATTAAAACGGTTCTGAAGTTTTTTAGCAGCCAGCGCCCCTGCAAATCCCCCGCCTATTACAACTACTTTTTTCATTTGAATATGAAATTAAATATAAAAATAAAAAAGAAAAAACCTACTTTCCGAATTTCCATCCAGTAATCAAGCTATAGCCGGAAACCGTAACAAGGTGAAGCAAGAAATTTGTACCTCCTTGTTCCTACAAAGAATTTTTTAATTTATAAACTTTTTTGCTCTTTCCTTATTCATAATTATTAATCAAAAAGTATATATACAATTTTTAGCTGAATAAGAATAAAATAATAACTAATTAACAATGGAAAGCAAAAAAGATGACTTTGACTTTCTCGTTTTAGGAGCAGGGGGAACAGGATTGGCAGGAGCCATGTATGCCGCAAGGCTTGGATTAAAGACGCTTGTCCTGGGGCACACACATGGTACAGAGTTTCCTGTAGGCGGAGTCATAACAACAACAGACATAGTTGAGAATTATCCCGGCTTTATGAGAATATCGGGGCCAGACCTTGCTAAAAATATTGAGGAGCATACCCGTTCATACAAACTGGTAACGATAAAAAGCGAAAGAGCTGTGGAGATAAAGAAAATCAAAAACAGTTTTCATGTCAAAACAGATAAATCTCAATACACTGCCAAGACAATCCTTTTCGCAACAGGAACAAAATGGCGCAAACTGGATATACCTGGTTCCAGAGAATTTGAAAATAAAGGCATAAGTTACTGCGCTCTTTGCGATGCCCCTTTGTTCAGAAACAAAATAGTGGCGGTCATTGGAGGCAGCGACAGCGCGGCAAAAGACGCGCTGCTTTTATCAAAATATGCAAAAAAAGTTTACATGATTTATCGAGGCAATGAAATTCATCCAGAACCTATAAACCATGAACGAATCAAGGCAAACAAAAAGATTGAAATAATAAACAAAACTAATGTTATAGAGGTAAAAGGAAAAGATATCGTTACTAGCATTATCCTTGACAAACCATATAAAAAAGGCAAGGAATTAAAACTCGACGGTGTTTTTGTTGCAATAGGACATGTTGTTCTTTCGGATCTTGCAAAGCCTCTTGGAGTAAATCTCAACGAGAAAGGAGAAATAAAAATCAATCACATGACCTCTGAGACAAACATTCCCGGGATTTTCGCAGCAGGAGACGTGACAGACAAGCCATTCAAGCAGCTGATTACAGGAGTTGCAGACGGCTGCACTGCTGCCTACTCTGCATACGAATACATAACCAAAAGGAAATTGTGAATAGTTTTGTTACTTTATTAAATGCGATTTAACGAAGTCCGACGAAGTCAGAATTGGGGTGGAGCGAGGTGCAACCAAGTGAAGTCGCTTAATCGCTGTTAAATACCCTTGAATACTTGGAGAGGTTGAGTTTTAGTGCAACGTCCCAGAACGAAAAAATTCAGAGTTGGCAACCAATTAGTAAGGGGGCTTGACGAGGATCAGAATTATTGTAACTACTATTGAGTTATAAATAATAGATAACTTTATATATAGTTAAAACTAAAGTAGATATGGATAGAAATATTCCGGAGATTAAATGTTACGACCTTTACAAGATTTAGTAGGGCAACTGTATCAACACACGCCTTTCCATCGGCCTAAGCAAGCACTTTTAGTGCAACAAAATGAAGAGTGTGCAGATAATATATCTTTTGTAAGTCAATTGCTGCATAGAAGAGGATACAGAACAAAAGTCGTAGGCGTAGAAGAATGTACAAGAGAACGTGTTTTATCATCTATTGATGAATTAGCTCAGAGTGGTAGAAGCAATTCTAGAACATTCTTTTATTATGCAGGTCATGGTCATCACATAGGTAAAGACTATGCAAATGGAATAACTGTAAATGGTACAGATGTTGATTCACAAAGAATTGTACCATACGCGTTGTTTAAAAGATTAAGAAACGTGAAGGGTAAAAAAGCAGTAGTTATTGATGCATGTTTAAGTGGAGAATTTTCGGAATATTTGGAATCACAGCATCAAGACAAACTACTAACTGATTATGTTTTAATTGCATCTACAACTAAAGATGGTTTATCTATCAACACTTCTTGGAGTAGCCCCAAGGATTCTCCTCTGAAAGATAGAATTGTAAGTAGTGTCGTCTATTGGTTGTATACTAACGGAAATACTCACAAAAGAATTAATTTGGCTGGTATACCAATACCAACATTTAAATTTTTAGAAGGATATCCACAAGAGTTACAAAAGATACATCCGGGAATAAATGTAGAAAAAATAAATTTGCAAATACAAAGAGTTAGTGACACAAATTTTATTTTGTAAATTATCAGTTAATTCCTCGCGAATACTTGGATCGGACGATAATCGAAGGCTAGGAGGAGTTTTTGTTGGCGAGTCTTAGTTTTAGGGTGGGCGTCTGTATAATGTTGTCTTTTATTAGCCATTAACCCAAATATTTATTAATATCTTTCTTAGTCGAATTGAAATGGGAAGAACACAAACAGGGGGCTCTTAAAGATGCATTTAGAGAACAAACTGGAAGAGATTTGGGAGAACCTACTCAGCAATACATACTAAACGCCGGGCACCCTGATTGTAAACATCCGAGAATACTCTATATTAATAATAGTTTTGACGGGCAGGCATGGTGGTGTGATGATTGCGAAAGGCACGAGAGAATGGATTATTCTCCTGGGTTTAAGATAAGATTCCCTGGAAATGCTTTGATTAGTACCCCAAATGAAAGATTTGGCGGCTCGGATTTTTATTCCTATAGGGCTAATCAGAATGGAGTAGTTGAAAAAGTTTTGAACAGAAATGAATGGATAAAAAGAGGCAGGACATCTTTAGAGACAGAGACTACACAATAATATTAATTTTTTTAAACAGTATAAACCAAAATCTATTTAACCGCTTATTCTGATAGGCTTTTATGGTAAACAGAATAATTACAAAAAAAGACCTGCAAAAATATTCTTCAGAAATATTAGGGATGATTGAAAGAGAGAAAATAGGTTCTATTTCAGAACTAGAAGAGAAAATTGGGGAATCTTTTCCTACGCCAGAAGGACTCATACAGTTAGAATCAAGGCCTTCTACGAAGGGGTCTCTGGCAATTACAATAAGTTATATAATTGATGGCAAAGGCATTCCAATTGAGATAAGATTAAATCCGGAACAGAATTATTCTTTATTCTTTGTTAAATCAGAGGAAGAAATAGAAAGTTACAATCCAGAACTCGTTGATCCATTAGGGAATGTTATTCAATCTAAAAAGATTGGATCGTCTTTTGAAGAAGCATTGGAGGAGCTCAAGAGATTATCTTCTGTCTGAAAATGACACTGAATTTTGAAAAGGAAAAACTCATCTCTGAATTGAAGGAAAGAAAGCCGAAAAAAGTTCTGGTTCAGCTCGCAGAGGGAATAAAACAAAATGCGCCGGAAATCTCTGAATGGATTGAACAGAGTTTGCCTGGAGTGGAATGCATTTTTTCAGGGGAAACATGCTGGGGAGCGTGCTCTGTGGCTGTTCAGGAGGCTCAGGCTCTCGGCGTTGACTTGATTGTTCATTTCGGGCATGCTCAGTTCATACCTGTGGATTTTCCTATCTTATATATGGAGGTTCAGGATGTTCTGGATTTGAAACCTTTGTTAAATAAATCTCTTGATTCATTAAAAAATTACAATAAAATAGGTCTTTCTTACTCAATCCAGCACAGGTATGACATCGAAAACATAAAAAAATTTTACGAATCGCAAGGAAAAACTGTCACGCTTTCAAAGAAGGCAGGAACAAATGCTTATGAGGGGCATATAACTGGTTGCGAATACCGCGGACTGAGGGCGATACAAGATAGCGTGGATTGCTTTGTTATTATAGGAAATCAGTTCCATTCAATGGGTGCTGTTCTTGCAGTCAGAAAACCGGTGATTTTAATTGATGTTTACAACGATGATGTAAGAAACATGGCAGGGCTTAGGGAAAAAATCCTGAAACAAAGACTTTTCTCGATTGAAAAGCTGAAGGAAGCAAAAAACGTGGGAATAATAGTTGAGATAAAACCGGGGCAGAAATTTGGAAATCCTATAAAGCTTCTGGAAAAGCTCAGAAATGCAGGAAAAACAGCCATAGTAATCACGATGTCTGAATTAACTCCGGACAAGCTGATGAACTTTTACAATATCGACGTTTTCGTCGAACTGGCGTGCCCCCGCATTGCTTTGGATGATTTTGCGAAGTATCCAAAACCCATTTTAACAATGCGCGAGGCCCTCGTGGCTTTGGGAGAAAAATCTTGGGAAGAAATTCTCGAGCAGGGGATTGTCTGACAAATACATTGGAAGTTATCAAAATATTTATAAAGCCCTTTTCAGATGTAATCTAATAAAATGGAAGTTGAAGCAACAAAAGAAAGCGGTGCAGTAACGATAAAGAAAGCTGATATTTGGAAATATTCAACTCTTCTTTTGCTGGCTGTTGTTGTTATAGGAGGATTTTTTCTTCTTAGAGACGGAGGCGGCAGCAACGGAGGTTCTGTAACAGACACCGGAGGCGAGGGCCAGGAAGCGGTAAATGCCAAGGCCTTTATCGAAGACAATGACCCTGTTCTCGGAAGTCCGGATGCAGGAGTCTCAATAATAGAATTCTCTGACTTCCAGTGCCCTTTCTGTGGAAGAGCATTTGAAGGAACAATAACAGATCTCAAAAACTCTGATTATTTCAAAAATGGAGAAGTCAACCTTGTCTATAAGCATTTCCCACTAAACTCCATACACCCTTATGCACAAGGAGCTGCAGAAGCCTCTGTCTGCGCCCAAGCCCAAGGAAAATTCTGGGAATATCACGATACGTTATTTAAAAATCAGGATGCTTTAGATATTGAAAGCCTGAAGCAATATGCTTCACAGCTTGGCCTGAATACAGGAAGCTTTAACAGCTGTTTGGATGGTGGTGATTCTGAATCAGAGGTCAACAAGGAACTTGCCCAGGCAACAGCTGCTGGTGCAGGAGGAACGCCTTTCTTCTTGATAGTCAACACAGAAACAGGAAAGACAGTATCAATCTCAGGAGCTTATCCGTTTGCATCTGGAACAGCACAAATAACTCTTGAAGATGCAATTCTTTCTGTCCAGTAAGATTCTTCATTATTAAAAATATAAGTCTGATTAAAATTAATAGTATTAGAAAAGGGAAGAAAATTTAATTTACAACCTTAAAAAGAAAGCTTCATAAACTGATTCTAATTAATAAAAACATGAAATTTTCAGGCAGAGAAAAAAAGGATCTACTCTTGGCAGGATTGATGATTTCCTTGGCTTTTGCAATTCTTTTGTCTGGCGGTTTGTCTGGAATATTAAGTCAGGGATTTTTAATTATCTTCGTAATAGCTTTCTTCACAGCAGGCATAGGTTTTTTGCTGCATGAGCTGATGCATAAATATGTCGCTCAGGGCTACGGGTTGTTTGCTGAATTTCATGCGTATTACAAAATGCTCTGGCTAGCCATACTTTTCTCTTTGTTTGGATTTATTATAGCTGCGCCAGGAGCTGTTCAAATTTTCGGAAGAATCACTAAAGAAAGAAATGGAAAAATTTCCTTGGCTGGCCCCATGACTAATCTTGTCTTGGCTCTCGTTTTTTTGGTTTTGATTCTGGTTTTAAGTCCACCAGGAATTCTTAGAGCCTTGTTCGGTTTTGGCCTGACAATTAATTCTTTGCTGGCAGTATTTAACATGATTCCTGTAATGCCATTTGACGGCGCAAAAGTCATCGGCTGGAATAAAACAACTTATTTCATAACTTTAATATTGGGAATAGGATTATTCATTCTCAGCTTTTTTGTTTAACCCGCTTTTAAAAAAGTATATAAACGGAAAATTTGATTCTAAATCATGGAAAACAAGAATGTAGGTTACATTTTAATCGGTGTGGCAATTTTGCTCATAGTAATAGTGCTTCTGTTTCAAAGTGCATTAAAAGATGTTGTTGCTTCGACCTGTACTGCAGAAGAACATTCTGTTTCCTGTCCAATGAACGAGGGAATAAACCAGCAGACATATCTTTCCTTGGGGATTGTCGGGCTTCTGATTATAATAGGCTTTGTCCTTATTTTTGCAAAACCAAAGGAAAAAATAATTGTTAAAAAAATCTCTGAAAAAAGAAAGAAGATAGATTTCAGCAAACTGGACAAGGATGAAAAAAGTGTCATAAACTTGTTGTTAAAGGAAAATGGAGCAATTTTCCAATCAACACTGATGGAAAAAATCGGAAAAGGAAAGGTTGGAATCACAAGGCTTCTTGACAAGCTCGAGGCAAAGCAATTGATTGAAAGAAAAAGGCGCGGGATGAATAATATTGTTGTTTTGAGGAATTGAAACCAGTTTCACCAAAGCGGTTATAATGAACTACTTCTTGAATAATTCATGGAACTGGAAGAAAAAGAAACCAAGCACGAAAAACAAAAAAACAAAAAAACAGACTGGGAATTTTATGCACAGGTTGCAATTGTCGTTGTCCTTTCATTAATCCTAATATATAATTATTCAGGAAAGACAGGAAACACGACAGGTATAGGGACAGTGTCTGCAAGTGAGATTATTCCTCAAGGAGTTCCTGCTATTTATGGGGAAGAGTTGGGAATCAGATATGATGATGTTTCTGCCTCTGACCCAAAGAAAGCTGATGAAACAATAAATCTGCTGGGAAACATAGACAGGATTGAAACCCTCGAAGGAACGCAGCTCGAAAGATACATAGATATTTTATATAAACAATATAATGGGATTGCCTGCGAATATTGCTGCGGAGCAAGGTCTGTAATCTTCAGCAATGGACAGGCTGCATGCGGCTGCGCACACAGCTATGCAATGCGCGGACTTGCCAAATATCTGATAAAATCTCATGGTGATGAACTAACAGATGAACAAATTCTTACAGAAGTCGGAAAGTGGAAAACACTTTTCTTTCCGGGAATATTAGAAGGAAAAGCGCAGGCAATGAAAAGTTATGGAATTGAGGTTGATTACATTAATCTTACGACAAACGCATATAGGGGAATTGAACAGGGGCAGGCATCTGGAAGTATGGTGGGAGGTTGTTGAAGATAACATGGAGACACAAAAAGCAGTTCTTTGGATTGTCATAGGGGTTTTATTGGTTGCAGTCATATATACGGTATTTTTCCAGGGTTCTGCAACAGGAAATTCAGTAAGTAACGACAAGCTAGATACAACTGGCTGGACAGAAAATGAAATAATGAATTATGAAATGCATGGAACAATTCCCACACGTCTTGCCGGAAGCGCATCCAGTTCATCAGGATCCGGTATGGTGGGAGGTTGTTAATCATATTAGGAGGTAAATAAACAAAACGAGCAAAAATGGAAACGCAAAAAATAGTGCTTTGGGTGATTATAGGAATTTTGCTGCTGGCAGTTGTTTATACTGTCTTTTTCCAGGGAGGAAGCAGCAGCGTGGTGAGTTCTTCTTTATCCCCAACTGCAGGACAGGCAGCCAGCGCGTACAGCGGAATGGTTGGAGGCTGCTAGGAGGTTTCTATGGAATGTCCTGAATGCAAAACAAAAAACCAGAAAGGGTGCTGCAAAGATATGGAAAAACACAATATGGAGAATAAAACCCCAAATGTAGACAATACTAAAGGAAAATCCAAAGGAATCTGGGTGCTGTTTATAGGAATAGTTGCTGTACTGGCTCTCGTTCTTTTATTCACAAAGAGCTCCAGCGCTGTTTCTTTTGAAAACATTGATGCTGTAGAAGGCGATATAAAAATTTACAAGTCCATGAGTTGCGGATGCTGTGAAGTTTATCTTAAATATGCGAACAGCAAGATCAATCATAAAATTGATGTTTTTGATATGCAGAATCCTGAACAGATAAAGAAGCAATATGGAATCCCTTCTGAACTAGAGAGCTGCCACACTACAATCATTGGCGATTATTTCATTGAAGGGCATATTCCCCTTGAAGCCGTTGAAAAGCTCTTGGCTGAACAGCCAGACATAGCAGGAATCGCGATGCCCGGAATGCCCTCGGGAAGCCCTGGAATGCCCGGCCAGAAAATAGGAGATTTTGTAATTTATGCTGTTGCCAATGACGGAAGCTACAGCGAATTCATGAGGATTTAAAATGGGCTGTTGTGGAAGCCATAAACATGGTAATCAACCAACTAGCCATAAAAACTATAACTATGAGGAAACAGAAAAGAAAAGTTCATGGCTAATGTGGATTATTGCTATTCTCTTAATTATTTTATTAATAGTCGGTTTCACAAGATAAAATGCAAAAGAAATTTTTTATTCTTCCAATTTTAGTTGTTTTTTTAGTTAAGTTTATTTCTGCGCACTGTCCGTTATGTATAATTGGAGCTGGAGCAGCAGGGGCTGGTGCAATATGGCTTGGGGTAAGCAAGGTTGTTGTCGCGCTTTTCATCGGAGGTTTTGCAATGTCAATGGGAATGTGGTTTGCAAGGATTCCTAAGAAAAGATATATACCTTTCCAAAAAACTTTGATTATTGCGATTGTGTTTTTAACAACTGTCCTTCCTTTAATTCCTTTATTCAAAGCTATAGGACCGCTATACCTGTCTTTTATCGGAGAATACGGAAAAACATATGCATTCAACTATTCGCTTGCCAGTAGTCTTCTTGGGGGGCTTCTTGTCTTCATCTCTCCTGCAATAAGCAAAAAACTAACAAAAGCAAGAAAAGGAAAAATAATTCCTTTCCAAGGAATCATATTGACACTTTCCTTATTAATTATCTTAGGAATTTTTATCCAGTTTAGCTTGACAAATTTAGGAGCTGGTGTTGCAACCGGATCAGTTGAGCGTTTGTCTCCTAGCGAATTCGAAAAAATTATTCAAAATGAAAGTGTTTTTTTATTAAATGTCCATACTCCTTATCAGGGTCAAATTGACGGGACTGATGAGATAATTGAAGACTGGGAAAATATTGAATTATATATGGACAAATTGCCTAAGGATACTTCCACTCCGATAGCTGTCTATTGCAGAAGCGGGCGCATGTCGGGAGTTGTAGCTGATAATCTTAAAGCCATGGGTTATCAAAAGATTTATGACCTTGATGGAGGGATGAATTCGTGGGAGGAATCTGGGAGGAAAATAATTTAAAATGGAGCCAATAATTTGGATATTGATTGGAATCACAGCTCTGTTTTTTTTGCTTTTAGCATTGAAGAGCATTTTTAATGTGAAAAAAGCCTGTGTAATATGCTTGTCAGTTACACTGGCATGGATTACTTTGTTAATATTATATTTTCTGAATCTCTTTCCAGACAGGATAATAATTGCAATCTTGATGGGGCATACCTCTTTAGGGTTGTATTATATACTGGAGAAAAAAGTAAAGAAAGATTTTTTATTGTTTAGGCTTCCTTA
>ERZ1292632.1076-Hain-H43-01um-R2-1076-length-28440-cov-18_pt2 | contig 10582 bp, 11 predicted proteins | sample MGYA00564407_ERZ1292632 | MGnify/ENA primary metagenome ERZ1292632 (study PRJEB36523, sample SAMEA6512637) | groundwater metagenome | collected 2019-01-08 | study: AquaDiva: Metagenomics assemblies of 32 groundwater samples | reverse complement strand
CATATCGGCTGCATTGAGAAATTTCGCCGATACGGATATCTTAGGGTCTTGTAATCTCTCTATCCTTGTTTCCATTAAAAGCCGAGTCTTATCGGCTATTTTTTGGGCGCTCGACGCATCGGCTAATTCGGCTCTTAAATTGGGAAATTGCTTGAGGGTCTCTTCATTGTTTTTTATCCATGTTTGTGATTTTATTGGATTGATTTTACCTGTTGCGGGAGTGAGCGCATAATCAGCATAACTCCGCGTAAGATACCCCTTCACGGCTTTTGTTGCCGCAGGTGTAATTGTTAATGCGGAAATGTTTACTGAACCTCTCGTTGGGCTCGCTTGCGCAATGGCTACATCAAGAGTTAAGTCGGGCGCGATACGTGGTGTCCAATATTCTCCATATCCTAATATTTTGCCAACAATTCCTGATTCAAAGCGATTTTTAAATTCCTTTGTGGCTGCGCGCGCGGCCTTCAATGACTCATCCCCTTCTATCATATCTAAATCTCTTAAAATTGCATCGCTCATTTTAGTGCTTATTCTATGCCTATTCCATTGCTGTTTTGATGCGGCATCTTGAGCTATTTCGAGCATTTTAGACCTTAGCCCCTGCATTTCGCCTACTGTAGTGTTTTTCAATTTTTCTGCACTGACAATAGGATTGATTTTGAGAATTGATGGAACATCGCCCCTCTGCGCGTGAGCTAAATCAGCCATGATATTTGTATAGGTCTCTCGCGTATTTTCAAACCCGCTTTCAGTGCCTTTGCGAACCTCTAACCATAAAGCGTCGACTTTAGCCTTCTCCTCTCTCATAGCTGCGTCTAATTCTGCCCTGACAATACGTGATTCAGCGACCTTGCTCGTCGCTACTGGAAGGGCATTAAGTTTCTGCTGCGCTTTCCCGGCGGCAGTTAAAATCCGATTATTTAGCCGCAATTCTATTGCTGCGACGCGTTTCTGCGTGATCTCCTTTAAAAGTTCAGGAGAACCATAGCCGATGTCCCGCATTCGAGCTTCTAACGTTATCATAGATTTAGCCAACTTCTCTATCGTTTCAGCGTCTTTGACAGGGTCTTGATCTATAAAACTTTTGTAAAGTTCGTTTAACCGTTTTTCACTTGCTTGCACTACGGGCGGTAATTCTCCTATGGTCTCTTGAGTTATCGTTTCAGCTACTTGCTCAGGTTTAGCTACCTGTCTTTTTATAAATTCACCTGCCCGATATTTCGCTCCTGCTGGAGTAAATGGCAAAGAAATTCTCTGTAGAATACTCTTGCCTTCCCTGAGCGCAATCATGGTAGGTGCATACATGGCAATGGTAGGAGCCATGCCACCTGCCAGACCACCAGCCATTTCTGCGGCTGTTCGCCCTGTGGGGCTTTCAGGGAACAATTCTTCGCCTGCGTATCTCCCGACACCAGCGCCTACACCACCGCCTAATTCACCCGCCATAGTCAGGTATGGATGTTTCACCATCGCCTCATAAATATTCCTCGCAATCTGACCAGTTAATCCAGGCGCTTTAGTTAAAAGCCTTGTTCCGACAGCTCCAGGAATAAGCATCCCTGCAACTTGCCCTACTGTGGTCCCCACATACTCAGGAAGTGTCTCGGGTTCACGTCCTTCTTGGGGTAATCGGATACCAATTCCTCTCATGCCCCCTTTGATGCTCTCCACGCCTCCGAAAGGCGCAGGATGACCAAAAACTTCTTTATATCCAGGAATTGCCTCTAATCCTTTCTGTATGGCCGTAACAGGCGCACCGACGGTTTCGGCAATAGCAAGGTTTGTCCAAGGCAAAACCCCAAGATTTTGGGAGAGCGATTCTTCTTGCGGCGCGTTCATGAGTTCTTTGGCCCATGCAGCGAGTTCTTGAGCATCCTCTGTGTCGCCAGCCGCATCAGCCTTTTCTAAGGCTTTCAACACTTCTTCTAAATCAGCCATTCTTCTATCCCTATTACTTATATTTCTCTAAAAGTTTTTGACGTTTTTCGGTCACTGGTTCGGCAGGCGTTGTGGTTCCCGTGCCGAGCAAATCAAGCACTGACTCTATTTCCCTTTGAGCTTCTCTCAGTTTGGAAATTTCTTTAGGCAATGCTGTTGATATTGCCTGCCGATAAAATTCTCTCTCCTGAGTCAAAACTTGTCTAAGAATAGGGATTTTCTGCATCTCGGTGCGTGGATTTCTCCACCATTTATCGGGGTCCGGCCATAAAGCATCTATCCTTTTCTGCTCCCAAATAGCCCCTCTGCCACCAACCATCCACGCCGCTTTCCCTTTTTGACGAAGAACTCTCAAAAGTTCTCTATTTTGTTCCGTTTCGGGGAAAATACCTTGCGCCCCAAATGCTTTATCAAAACCAATACCTCCGGCAACCGCGTTGAAACCAGCCATAAACTTTGCATACGGCCCTGTGCCTCCGAGGGCTGCTTCTTCCGCACTCGGCAGTTTGGGTTTGCCACTCGATGGGAGAGGCGCTTCTTCCGCAACCCGTTTTTTAGCTTCAATCGCCGCTAAATCTTCACCTGTAATAGTAGCAGTAACCTTTACTGCCGTATAAGGCATAGGATAAGTTTTTCTATCAGGGCCTTCGTAAGTCCGACCACCGTCAAAACTTCTCACTATAGTTTTGTCTGGCAAGAGATAATTTTGCGCTGGTTTAAGTTCTTCGGGTTCTACATTGGTTGCCTCATCAACAATTTTTTGATAAGTCCATGTAGGATGAGCCACGCCAATCGCATTAATCTTTTCTTGAAGGGCAGACTCTTTTTCCGGTTTCACATAAGGCATTGCGCCAGGGGGCGCTTTGCCTTTTTCCACTTCTATAATCTCACCTGTAACCGTCTTGACCCACCCATAGCCAGGTTTCAAGGGCGCTTTTTCCGGCAGCGTCCCAGTTATTTTGCCGAGCACCGCATCTTCCGGCAGTAATCCCTTTTCCTGAAAGTCCTTTAATTGTGCATTGTCTTTTACCTCTATTTCGCGGTGCTGGCCGGTCGGTTTGCCCGCATCGTCCAGCATAGGGATGCTTACCGTGAAAGGCTTGCCCTGTCTCATTTTGAGCAATTCATCGGCGCTGGCCGTGGCCGTCGTTCTATAATCCTCAAATGCCTCATCGGATTCAAAGGATTCAGGAAAGAGGTCAGGGTTTGCGCCCAATGTATCCACCATGTAAGCGCGAAACTTGGGATATTCCGAACGGTCGTTAATCCGTGCGAGATAGCCTTTAGCGACCGTCAGCATTTTGCTTTCTATGTCCAATTCTTTGGTTCGTTTCTCTAATGGTGCGCCCTCCACCTCTATCTGAGCCTTTTTCATGGCAAGCACGTTCCGGTAGCTCTCCATCGGGTTAGGGACGTTCAGGGCCCCGCTTTGAACCAGTTGAGCAAGGAAGTTTTCAGGCATATCCGCTCCCCACACCTGGCGTTATTTTTGTTACTCCCAATTTCTTTGCCATCTCATCCATGAAAGGTTTGAATATCATATAATTTGTATAATTGGAGAGGGCGTTCTGGCCTACACCCGCCAGTCCTGCGGCCATGCCGGTAGCGGCGCTGCCTTGAGCTAAAATGTTCTGTCCCTGGGTCTCGCCCCCCCGCATGGTGAGATTGGCTATATTCGTGCCCGTCCCCAATGCTCCTTGAGCCATGCCGCCAGCCGCTGTCCCTCCCATCCCTGCGAGATTTGCATAGGGATTCAGCTTCGCATAGTAGCGGCTCAAGAAATTGTCATAAGCCGTTTCGCCATAGCTCATCGCACGTTCTGTAAGCCCTTTCAAGGTCTCGCCACTGAGCCGCTTGCCCTTTGCCGCCTGCCCCTGTAAATAGGGCCGTGCGAGTAACTCCTCATACCCAAACCGATAGCCTGGCGTCTCCTCTGGTTTGAATTCGCCTGGCCCCGCAGCCACTAATTGCTCCATAGTGCTAAGCGCCCGCTCGCCCGCTACGCGCCAGGGCGCATAATCCGCACGGCTCTGTTGATACATCTCCCATTCTTTATCTATGGCCGCCTGTGTCGCCCGAGCGGAAACCGTAGCCGCTTCTTTCGCTGCCTTGCTTGCCCTGCTTGCGCCGTAAATGGTAGCCCCGCCAGCGATGGCGCTTCCGGCTATAATGGCTATTGGCACTGCTGCTGGCATCTTATTCTCCCTTCCCACAACTAAGAAGAATCAGGTCAATCAATTTCCCACCCTTTAAAAACGAGTTCGTAATCACACCAACTCGCGTCATCCCACTCCGCCGCGCCAGCGCATAAGCGGCAGCATTGTAGGCTGGACAGACGGTGAAAATCTTCTGACATGGCGTATTGGCATACATCCAATCCTTCGCCGCTTTAGCCGCTCCCACAGCCTGCATCCCTCTCCACTCAGGCAGGACAGCACAATGCACTTCATACAATATACCATTTTGTGGTATGAACACAAACAGGCTTCCTTCGTTCGGCATCAGCGCATAACAAGCTGGACTGGATAATATCTCCTCAAAGGTGAAAACCGCCTGGTCTGCGGAATAGTCATCTATAACATAAGGATAGATGCTATTGTGCCGCAGAATGGAATCAACCAAATCCAGCTTTTCTATCCCTACTCTCATTTATACCGGGTCCAAAAAGAGCCAGGCCACCTCACCAGTATCACCAGCATTGCTTGAGGTAATGGTAAAGCTGGTATCAACGACCCGGGCCGAAATCCTCAGTGCCCCTGTGGTGTTATTATCCTGCGGGGTAAGCATGATATTTGTCGCCGCCTTCACGCTGGTGTTCGCTACCGTAACCGTGCCCGCAACCAGCGTCCCCCGCCCCATTCGCGCGTTCGCGCCAGTAACTAACTTTATGCCAGTGAGACTGATGATACTAAATGTAGGGGACGCCCCTGTATTCAAGTCCTGCGGGGCGCTGAGAGTGATACTGCCCGCCCCTGGCGTAACAACAATCTGGTTAGCCGTGCCTGTGATAAGGGCCAGAACGGGGTCTGCGCCAGTGCTTCCAATGGGTAGTTGACCATTGGTAGCCACCCCTAACGGTGTAACGGCCCCTATCCCGCTGCCAAGCAGTATGCCGTGGTCGGTCAAGGTGGCTGCGCCAGTACCCCCTTTGCCGACAATCAGAGGGTCTGCTATGCCGATAGTGATAGTGCCATCCCCGTCATTGGCTATATTGATTTCGTCCGCCACGCCCGCAATCCAGGCCGTGAGGTCTGCCACAGAGACGGTCTTTTTGCTTGCATCAGTAGCCAGTAACCGGATCGCCGTCGCCCCGTCAAGCTTAATGGAACCTGGCAGAGCAATAGTAGCTGTGCCGTCTCCGTTATCGGTGATGACAATTTCATCCGCCGTGCCGCTCATAGCCAGACGTTCATTTATTCTCGCCGCTGCGGCCCGCAGCCATTCACGCCAGGGTAAAGAGTCATCTGGCGCGCTTGATTGCACAAAAGGCGGAGTTTTAAGTTTTGTCATTGCTCGTCCCGTCTAAGTAAGCCATGAATATATTACGTTTCACAGGGTCGCTGATGATGACACGTGGCACAAAGTTACGCCCGCTGCCGAGCCGGTTCCAGCGCACCCTTGTCTTGTATTCACCTGCTGCGCCCATGCTCTTCCATCGTTCAGTCCCCCATGTATGCCCGCCATCTTTTGAGATTTGTAAGGCGATTTGGGGGGCTGCGGTAATGGCGTCGCCCACACCTGTTTCCATGTCTAACTCGAAGGAATTGAAGAAAACCCTGTCCCCATTAGTTTTTAGCGGCTGTGCGGCGCGAATGGCCCGTTTCGTATCGCCATCGTCGCTATAGGTGGCCAGGTCATACTCGTAGATTTTGCCGTTATCGTAATGGCCGATGAACACCTTGTTGTTGAACCGCGCCACGCAGTTTGCCGGACTTCTCAAATCCAATGCGCCGCTCGCCCTGGTGTGCCAAAAATCAGTCGTCAGGTCGTAACAAATCGTTTTACTGTCAGTGGGGAAACTCAGTTCGTAGAAAATATGCCCCTCCTGTGCATAGATGAACCCTACTGCGTCCGCTACAGAGTTCATCGTGCTTATCAGGTAATCAATTTGATATGTGGAAACAGGCACTAAGTTAAAGCCTTGAGCGCGGAGCACCTGGTTTGAATTGCTCAGAAACATCAAGTCGCTCTGGTAACTTGCGATGCTCCGCTTGGCGTTACACCCAACATTCAGGAAGCCGCCGGGATTAGCCTCAAATGGGAAACTTGCCCCTGAGTTATACCATATTTCGGTTGTCTGCTCCCCAACTAACCACAACTGTTTTTGCACTGAGATAGGCGATACAAGGACATCTCCTGCACCCTCGGCTGTGGCGAAAGCCGTCGCAGACCATGCAGTCGGGTCAGCGTCCCCCGCGCCGGTCAGTGTGCTGATATAAAACTCGCCTGTCGCGGCACGACCCACAATATGATAACCGTCCTGATAGGTCGCTCCCGAAGGAATAGGCAGGTCTCCATCTGTTATTTCCGCGAAGGTTGTTCCATTGTAAGTCCAGCCGCTCGTGCTATCGAAGAAACAGATATATGTTTCATCAGCGGTTATGTCCAGCCAACCGGATGAAGTTCCAACGCTTCCAAGTGAAGTAGCTATTCCCCATTGATCTATCTTATAGACGGTCGCACCCAATACGGCATAGAGGTTGCCTTTGAATACACGGAGCGCCCGCATCTCAGCAGCTATGCCTAAGTTTACCCACGGTTTAGCCCCTGGTGTGCCCACGAGGGCAATGATGGATTTTGCCCCGCTTTTATCTATCTCAAGATAGAGGTTCTGACAGACTTGCGCGTTCAAATTCCTGCTCCGCGCAGCATAGACCCCACCAACGAAGGGAATCTCGATTTTCATTGCCTCCCTTGCCCTATGCGAATATAGATAGGAGTGTTCTCACCATCGGATGTTTTTGCTTCATCCAGTAAAGCCTCCGCCTTTAATGCCGTCGCTGCGTCAATGAATCGGCCATCGTGATATTTCGGATATATCAAAACGGCCAAATTCCACGCAAGGGGCAGATACCATTCCTGGGCGACCTCAAAATCATCAGTCAGATTATCCATGTCCTGAATGGGTAAACGTGCAGTAAACTTAATATAGTCCTGCATGTCCGTTGGCGCAGGCCAGATATAGAGCGCCCCATCGGTAAGTTGTTTATCATAGTAGACCTGGTTCGGTGTGCCCGTCTGCGTCTTTGTAGAAAGGGTTTGATAATATAATCTGCCCTCTACATTAATGGGGACATCGACGCCAGAAGCCTTGTGTAACCTGCACTCAACGACCTGGACGGGACGAGGCGCTCTGATGGTGTAAGAATAGACATGGTTATCTATCGCTGCGGCACCCGTAAGCGCTGTTACAAGAGAAGGGGTAGTGCTCAAGGCGTTGGCAATATATGTCCAATGAAGAGTATCGTTATCCAATTCAATACCTATCGGGTCGCCTACCTGCCCCACTTCGATATTACCCGCTGTAGCCGCATCGACCGTTACTGAAGTGATGGTTCGATAAGTGCTGGCGCTATAAACAGTGCCAGCGTTCGGGCCGGTGATATTTTCTGTAACCGCCACTCCTGCTGAGTCCTGCCCTACTATAGAGAAGGTGCGGGCTGATTCGTTACCCGCTGCATAGATGAGGATTCTGCGCTCACCCGATAGAGTGGCTATACCGCTTGCCACCAACGCACCCGTAAGGGTTATCGCCCCCGCCGCGGCGGCGGTAACGGCGGTAATTATGCCGTTTCGGTCGAAGGTATCCGCAAAACCCGTCGTGCCATCAATGGTTAGCGAACTCGCTCCGCTCGCCGCCACCACAGCCAGTTCAGTCTTAACCGCATTGATAGCGCAATGGTCGCCTGTCGGCCCTAAGTCATATTTAATCTGGCTGTTCCCAAGGAAAAGGTTTAATTCCTTGTTCAACCATATACCCATTGTCATCATCTGCCATGACTTGAGCATCATGTTCAAGGTGCGGAGCACATCAGCGCTTTCCGAAGCGTCGATGGATTCGCCAGGCGAATAGGCACCTGCCAGACCCAGGGCTTCCGTGATGATGTCTAATCCGGTTACATTAAAATTGTAACTGTTTGAAGTCGCCATTTATAGCTCCGGTGGAGTTGTAACCCAGGTGAAGTTATTGATGCTCGGCAGATAGACTACATTGCCTGCCGAAGCCCGTTCTGGTATGTATGACCCCAAAGTAACCGTATCCCCTGCGGGGGTTCCATCGCTGAAAGTCCAATGGATACCCCCGTTGCCATCAAGGGTTATACCTATTCCATCTTTATCAGCGATCCCGCTGATTGAGTTTAGCGCAATGCTGATGGCGTTTTTGGCCGCTGAAGTCTTTACGGTCGTCTCGCCCATCGTTGTGAGTATATCCGGTCGCGGGTCAGGGACACTCTGCCTATCAGCGATGCCATGCACAAAATCCTGCGCTTCACGGGGATACCAGCAAGTGTCTTTACACACTAAAAAATTATCCCATGTGAACCGACACTCTGAACGAAAACGAGTCATCGCACATAGGGCACATATTACAAGGTAATCGCCTTTGCGGTAGTAAGCCCTGGGGTCACCCATGCCTTAGTCCTTCAGGCGAAGCGTCATCGTTATATCGTAGGTATCTCCCGCCACCACATTGCTTGATGTCAATAGGATGTTGCCCGTGCGGTCATCGTCTCCCGCGTCGAGCTTGCCGCCTATATGGCTCCAATCGAAACACCCATCGGAACCATTCGCACCATTGAGACGAGCAATGACGGCATGAGGGGCGCGGTCCCACTCTAACAAAACGTTCATGTGGGATATGCGCCACTTAATGTCTACGACACTCGTTCTTTTTGGCACGTTCTTGCTCGGTGTTTTAAGGTCAGAGAGATAAACTTTAATAATGTCCGTCTCACCCGTGCCATCGCTTATACCATTCAGATGGACAACGACGTTGCGGTTCCCGCTCTTTTCATCCCATGACCCCTCAAGCATCTTGGGCGGATAGAGATATTCCACTACAACAGTATCAGGCATCTCACCCTCCCTTTAACGCTCTTTGATAGCCATTATGTAGTCAACGGTAAGAGTCTTAGCCACCGCTTCACCATTTTGAAGCGCCATCGAGACGCTGAGTTCCGTTGTGGGGAAACCAGTTGTTTCAACGGTTCCTATCAAGGTGTTATCGAACCAGTATTCAAATTTGTTAACACCATCGAAGTAGCAGCCCAGGACAACGGCATTGGTTGTAGCCGTCCCGATATTGCTGTTGTCCGACACCATAGCCGATGACGCCCGCACGGTGAAATCCCATTGGGTATCCCCATCATCTTTACGGAAATAGACTCCATTGGTCGGCACACTGGCGATAAGTGAGGTATCCAGCACGGAAAACCCCATAAGACAATCGGTCTGCGTGGCATCGCTTAATGTTAACCGAGCCTTGAACCAAACTTTCTTGCCGGTCTCGAAGGTGAAACTCTCACCGACCAACTGCATATTGACAGTATCGTTATCGGCAGCGGAGTTGGTGATGAGCAATGCCCCATCGTCGGCATCGGTAAGGGCTTCGGTGGCCGCCGCCTGAGTCTCTGTAACTGTCCAATCACCAGCGGCGTAGACATCGAAATCGTTGAAGTATGTGTGGGTGAGGGTAGGGTCGAGGCTAAGGGCTTGGCCCATGAAGTTGGAAGAAGGAACGTTGGTAATGCCGTTGGTAGCTCTGAAAGGTGTAGCCATTTTATTCTCCTTGAAAGCGTCCGTGAGGGACGCCCCCCGGGGGCATCCCAGGGGGCGCTCTCAAGGATGGGTTGATTAGGTTACAGTAACTCCTCTTGATAGCGGTGCGTAGCGTAGGTGATGTGTCCAGGTGCCAGAAGTTGCACCGACAGCGATGACGCTCTGAATCACACCGGCAGGCACGATGAACTTTGTGGTGCCCGCAGCCACTGTACCATTAAGGGTAACTGTGGGGGCAGCGCCAAAAGTGCCTGTGCATAGGGCTGTATTGCCCGCCGCTAAGCTTGCCAGAGACCCCGATGCGAGCGACAGTGCTGTAGCTGCGCCATTAGTAGGGTCGGCTTGATACTGCAATGTTGAAGCAGTGGCGTCATTCACTGTGACGCAGACCGACAACAATTCCAGCACCTCTATAGGCCCACCCGCCACAGTAAAGATAGTTGTTGTCCCATTCGGCATGACACCCGCTGCCGTGCTCAGTGATTTATCAACTTGGTCGAAGATTTCGCGCATGACCTCTGCTAAGGAAACGCTGTTAGCAGGAGCCGCCGCAGCGGGGAAGGCTGTGATTCCCGCAGTTCCAACCAATATCTCGCCCAGCGTATCGGTATCAAGCTCCGTAGGCCCAAGCATGGTCACGATTTGCTTGAGATACCCAACCAAGGTGTCGGTAGCCGTAACCGCTCCCGTAGCTGCCGCATCATTCTTATTACCGATAACCTCATTGGTTTGGGCGTTCAGCACGTTATCAGCAGCCGGTACATCGTGGTATTCGTCTACTACTTGCAGTTCCGTAACCAACTGTTTTGTATACCCAACCAAGGTGTCGGTAGCCGTAACCGCTCCCGTAGCTGCCGCATCATTC
>ERZ1292632.4139-Hain-H43-01um-R2-4139-length-10584-cov-13_pt1 | contig 10584 bp, 31 predicted proteins | sample MGYA00564407_ERZ1292632 | MGnify/ENA primary metagenome ERZ1292632 (study PRJEB36523, sample SAMEA6512637) | groundwater metagenome | collected 2019-01-08 | study: AquaDiva: Metagenomics assemblies of 32 groundwater samples | reverse complement strand
CGGTCGGGAGACCGATCCGGTTGAACGGCGGGAACGCCCGCAGGCACATATACGTGGCGGCGAGCCGCTCGGGGGTTAGGGCGAGGCTCATGCTGGATGCGGGATAGGAATTGAATCTATTAGCGCCTTACCTGATAAGATCGGGCGTGGGTTCCGCGGAGGGCGTGCCGGCAGCGCCCGCCCGCGAGTTAGTTCGTAGAATCGCTCAAGGAACCGCGCCTCGGCATCAGTCGGGGCTAGGCCGCGGATGGCTATGTTCGGGTGTGCATCTCGCGCCCACGCCTCGGTGTGCTCGCAATATGGCATCAGCCGCACTTGCTCCGCGCGCAGCATGGCGTAGTCGGCCTCGTGCACTTCTGCGGGTATCTCCCGCGGCAGGCCGAACTTGTCCGCGATCACTGCCCAGTTCAGCGCTTCGATCTCCTGGTAGTCCGGCAAAGAGCGCTTGAGCGGCTTGTTAATGTCGTTGGTGTACGCTTCGGTCGCATCGTGCAAGAGTCCGCACAGCGCGTGCTCGGGCGGCACAATGCGCGAGACCAGGACGCTGTGCTCGGCCACGGAGTAGAACTGCCGGACGGCGCCGGTGAAACGACAGAGCATGGACAAGTGATGCGCGATGTCTATGATCCTTACGTCTTCAACGCGCGGGGCGGCGGGGCGGTACTGGACGCCGCTGAAAGTCTGCATCCAGTCGGGCTTGGGATTGCGGCGGAACCAGTTCATGATTTGCTCAGCGCAGAAAAATCAGCGTTGGGATTAAACCAGTCATCTTTTACAATGTGTCCGATCGCGTGGACCTTATCATGCTCTGAGCGCACGCGAATTGTACGCCCCGGTAATTGTTCCCATTTTTCAACACCGCCGATCTCGATACAGCGGTAGATAAAATGCCCCGCTGTGCCTTCAAGCCTGTGGTGCTTGGCGCCGTGAGGCAGATACAAAACATACCCGCCGAAGCCCTGGCCGGAGTTGCCGTAGTCAAGTTCAAGCCACGCCGATAGGCAACCATAGTCTGCGGTCGTCAGGCGTACCGATTTTATAACTGCGTTCTTCGTCTCGATCATCGCATTCTCCTTAGTTCGACCAGCTCCTGCTGCCGATTAAATCCCATGAGCTTTCCCCCACGCGTTGCGCTCGTGCTGAGCTTTCAGGTCTTCGTCTATGTAGGGCGGGTCAGGCGGCTCTTGCTCCAGCGCGCCGGACGCCCATCCCGGCGGCGCGGGTACGTCTGTCAACCAGCACAGTATCCGCTCAAGCAGCGTCATTTCACCCTCCGCACAGTCCAATTCGCGCCGCCGTTCTTATGGTAGTCAGCGAGCAGTTGCCTCGCGCGCTCTTGGGTGCCGGGAAACTTAAACTTGATGTACGTATCGTCCACAAGGCGCATCAATATTCCTGCTCGCGCTCGGCAAGCTCCTGTCAGTGTAAAAAACGCCGACGCCCCAATTAAGTGCCTTCGACCGCCACATAGCGCCCAAGTCCACTTGTGCGTACGGATATCTGCAGGTATGAGCCGAATATCGCGCAGCGGACGCTCAAGCGAGACGATGTACATCGGGGTCACTGGAGCATCCTCCCGTGGTAATAACACAGCCCTCGATCGACACAGTGCTGAGCCGCGACAGTAAAACGGTACGGCAGTTCGACCAGCGCCGCGCATTCCAGCAAGTCCTGCATCAACGCGGGCATCCGCAGCGCGTCGATCTTGCCCGCAGCGAACGCTTCGATCTCGCGCGGGATCTCTGCCTTGCGCTCGGCGGGCAAGTGCGTGAAGCAGCCGGCTAGGCTCATAACCGCGCGGTTTCCAGAAGCGCCGCGATCTCGGCGTTCGTCAGGTCCCACCGATCGTGCGCGTCCGTGATGACCTTCCACAGCGACGCGTGTACCTCGGGGCGGTACTTGAGCTGGAACGGGCGTATTGCCGGGATCATCCCACGCCGCTCCAGCTCTTCAGCGAACGCAGGCCACAGGCGCATGCTGGCGCCGATGTGCGGCCATACCTGGTGCAGCGCCCGGAGCCCCTGCTCAGGAGACAGCGGGCCGGTGCGGATGGTCGAGAGCGCAGCTTCGAGCGGGTCGGCCGCGCTGCCGTGGCGGATGGCTGCAGAGAGGGGGGTCATTCGGCGTCCTTGGCGATGGCGGACATGAAAAGAAGGGCTATTACTTGCACGTCGCACCAGTCGTCGCCGTGGTTCCCCATACAGTAATCGTAAAGCTCGGGGAACATCGCGTCGAGACTGTCCTGCAGCGGGCTGTAATTGCCGCCGGGATTGGGTTGCCCAGCATAGTCAAGCGCCAGGCCGTAGAAGTTGCACCTGTGCGCAGATAGGCACTTGGCCGCGTTACGATATATCATGCTCGCTTTCATCTCTGCCCCCGTTTCGTTCCACCAACCGCCTTAACTGCGGCGCGGTGGCGCTGTTGGTTACGTTCCTTCGCGGCTTGGCGGCGCGCGTAGGCGTTCTTGTGCCGACTGGCTTGGCCGTTCCGGGCTAGACCGTGCCAACCGCCGGGGCTGCGCGGGAGCGTGTAGGCATTGGTTCCGGACAGGGCAGCGATGGTCGCCGCGAACAAAGCTCTGGCACGGGCAAGCAGCGGGTTGCGGGCCATGGGGCTATTCCTCCCACTCGACGCGGGTGACACCGAGCCACTTGCGGTTACGCAAAGTCTGAATCCGAGACGCTTGGGCTTCGGCTTCGGCTTCGGACTTATGAAGCCCACCCACCCATTCGCGGGACTGCCGCGTATGACGGTAAACATTCGCCCATCGCGCGACCTTGCGGGGGAGCATGCGCAAACTGTCCGCTGGTGCCCATATGATTTTGCGCGCGTCGGTTTCCTCGTACACGACGCTACCATTGGCGCGCAACCCGATAAACAGCGTTTTAATTCCATATCGACCTTCATAGCAAAACGGCTCGCCGCGCTTAGCGGCTTCGAGATCAAAAGGTTTCACTGTGCCTCCTAGCAAGTGATTACGATTACGCTCTGACCGATAGCGCGGCGAGAAGTTCAAAAACTTTGTGACCTGGCGGCTGGGCTTGATTCCAGCTGTGTGTGCTGTGCTAATCGCCCGATATTTACTTTCCCGGACCGCTTTGCTTACTTGCTCCCACGCCACAACGCGTTGGGCCGCTTGGCCAAGCATCTCGCGTTCAGCATGCGCTGCCGGTTCCGCAGCACTACACCCTCGGGCCTAACGGGGTGGCGCGTCCATCCGCGCCGCGCCAGATCACAAAACTCTACTGTTCATCGTTCTCCTGCTCCACCAAGTGCAGCGGTTCCTCATGAGCCTGCACCCGCCGTGCCCGGAGTACCGGGAGCCGTGGGTCTCCCCAACTGGTTGCCCCGGGCACATAGAACGTCACTTCCTCGCTTTTGTCGATTCGTTCAGCGCTCATGTACTGCGAAAGCGAGGTCATGTTGAGTTGACAGGACGGCAGTTAGAAAGTTCCTTTAATCTTTTCGGACCGGCTCGCCTGCGGCGCGAAGAGCGTCCACCGCAAGGGTGCGTATTGTAAAGTACGCATCTGAACCAAGTGGCGCCCCCTGTGCGTAGATAGTGTCGTTGATCCTCCGCAGCGCAGAAAACGCCAAAGTTGCGGGCATCACCGCCTCCCTGATCTGCCGCTTCAAGTCCTCGGGTATGCCTGCGTTGTCGAGCACTCGGGATAGGTGGGTCATTATCCTAACTCCCACGGTGGAAGCTGGCTTGCGCTGCCGCCAGTGTATTCTTGTATAACGAAACCCCCCATTGGATCACCTGTTGGTGACTGCGCCGGTATCCATACAATTCGTTCTACGGGATGCCCGCGAAGCGCTGCTCTCGTCGCCATAGCAACCGCGCGGTCAATTGCGGCTTGGCAAAGGGTATTCACGTTTTCCCCTCCCCGCTGCGGGCGGCGTCGATGGCATCAATAAGATAGTTGAGCGGCCCTTTGTGCGGATTGGTATTTGCTACTTTCCGCGAGTAAGTAGAACACGCATTTTCTGCAACAGCGATCAATGCCGACAATTTCTTCTCGTTCGCCTCCGCCCGTCGCTCGGCGGCTTCGGCGCGTTGCAGCAGCCAGTTGACCAGATCAACGAGCGCACCCTTGCTACGTTTCGCTCCGACCATGCGCAAGGCTTCCTCGTAGGTCTTGTGCGAACCATTGACTACAGGATGATGTGCGTGAATCTCGGCATCTTCTGGAAGTGGCTTATCCTCGGCAGTCCATGCGAGCGTCTTCTCTGCCCGCTCGTTCGCGGCGGCGAGTTCGCGTTCGAGCTGGCGAGCGTGTGTGGCAAGCCTTCCGGCTGACTTCATGTAATGCTCTAAATCATCCAGCCCAATATCTTTCACATACCCGGCGTCGATAACTTCTTCTGTTCTCGGCGTATTACTCACGGCTTCCTCCTAGCTTGGCGAGAAGGGCAACGCAGAATTTCTTGAGGGCATAGGATGGTTCGTCTATATCTATGCTATCTTTCCAAACTGTCCTTAATAGCACCCCTCGTGCCAAGTCGCCTTTGAAATTCGCGTAGACCAGCTCTGTAATGGTTTTGTCGTCCACTTCCTTCCCGTCCGGCAGCGCGGCAGGGGCGGCGTAGAGTGGTCTGTGTTCATAGAGTTCAACTTGCTGCACGCGATCTGGCGGCTGATGAGTAACCTTTCGTTCTTCATCATCTACACCAATCTTCCGCCAATACTCCCACGCCACCGGCTCCTGCTTCGGCAGCGCCGCCACGAGGTCGGTGAGCGAGACACATTCGATTAAGGCGGCTACATGCATCAAACGGTTTCCTATTGCTAATGATGAAGCTATTTCTGCTTCATCCCTGCACACCTTCGCGCAAGCCCCGACCACAGCGCGGGCGATCTGTTCGGAGTGGGTCATTTTGTTTCCTTAGAAATTGAATGTGGATACATGTCCATCATCTCGCTCATTTTCCACGGCTTCTTCAATCAATTTTTCAACTTCTTCTCGAATCTGCCGTGCTTTCTTTTCTGGAATACCGATCAGCAGCGAGTCGAGCTTCGAGTTCTGTTCGTCGCGGGTCATGTCAGTCATGTCACACGCATCCTTTTCCTGGGTTCCTACCTGTTGCGACCCTGTGCGCGCACATAAGTTCCCTGATGTGCTGCCCTGGGCCAGCATCGGGCGCCGGTTTCGCGTGTGCCGCTGCGGCCTTCCGCTCGTTCGCCGCTTCAAGGTCCCGGAAGTCGTAAGCGATCCCTGTCACCAGCACGCCGGCGGCGAAGGATACCACTACTGCTATCAGGATTTGGGTTTTCATTCCGCCACCTCCCACACGAAATCGACCCCGAGCGCGAGCCCGGCCTCTGTCACCAGTTCCTCGTACCCGATACCCGGGGGCAGGCACGGCGGCGCGTCGCCGCAGCGCACGTTATCCAGGTCCACTTTCCTGCAATCGACATGCTGCGGGTGATACGCATCCGCAACCCCGCCGTTGACTACCACTAAACAGATTGATTTCATTTCTTGCTCCTTTTCGCTTTCCGTTCAGCCCGCACTTTAATCGCTTCGCGCTTGGCTGCCAGATCGTACACGCTCGCCAGGTCAATCCCGTACACCTTCCGCCGGCGGGCTTGGCGAAGGTAAACAACGTCACAGTCGGGCGGCACGATTAGCACAATTTGCGCGCCGCGATAACTGCCGCTGGTCTTCCGCTTGATCGTGCGGCTAGGGCCGGTCACGGCTCGAACCTGCGAAGCGTCAGCCAGTGCGCCATATCCCGCCCTGCGTCGTACGTTTCGATCAAGTCATTGCCGACGTGCGCAGTATACCCGCTCCGAAATTCATACATACCCAGAAAAAACACGCACGCTTGTTTCATTTCCCACCCTCCAAGTATGCCTGTATCGCTTCCTCGGAATGAGATACCCCGAGCGCTCTGCAGGCGTTGTCAAAAGTGCTGTTTTGCCACATCACAGCGCCGATACCGTAGTTCTCAATCAGCCAAGCGGACTTCAGCGCAACGCGCAACGCTTTGGACTCTGGCGTATCTTCCGGTTGGAGCTTGAACGCTTCCGGGTCCGCGCGGGCTGCCGTTGTGAGCGCTTCGGCGTACGCTGCAATGAAAGCAGTGAGCCGGGCGGGGTCAACCTTGCCGGGGGTCATGAGAAACTGCCCACAAGCGCGGCCTTGATTTCATCCCAGCAGCAACCGAGATGCGGCCAGCCTTTTGTGAAGCGGTTAAACTCGCGTACAGGCAGCTCCTGGCGCTCGATGTACCAGTCGAGCACTTCCCGGCAGTCGATCGTGCTCACGTTGTCGGCGCCGATCGTGCCGCGCGCTTCCGCTTTGCCTTTCCGTTCGTGCAAGCGCACGGCGTAATAGACATTGCCAAACGTGTCGCGGCGGGAATTGTAGATTGTCAAAACGGCTTTCATGGTCTGCCTCTTCCGGTTAATAACTCAGCCCGGCACGCTCGCAGCGCCCGGTCAATCGGTGCAGGAAAGCGCCCAAGCGCAGCAATTCGGCATCGCTGGGTTTCAATTCCTGCAGACTTTCGTACGCGTAGCCTTCGCACTCCTGGCCAAAGGGAGACGGCCGGAAGTGCCACACTTCAGGGCACGGCACCCCGCGCGCCGTCAGTTCGTCCGCTACTGCGAAAAACACACCCATAGCGCTGCCCCATGGGTCATTATTAGGCGCGTAATCTGGATCAAGTTCGAGAAAGAGCGCGGCGGTTTTCACAGTGTCACCCGCTGCGCCAGTGCTTCGGATATGGTGCCGGACTTGCTCAGCATATCCACGTAATCGACGAATGCGCAGCGCGTGTCCGTGCAGTGCATTTTTCCCGTGCCCGAATAATCGGTAATCTTGCGCCGCGGCAGATTCGGATTATCGAGCCAGAACTGCCGCCTTACTTCCTGTTGAGTTTTCAGCATGATTTAAACAGCTCCTTTTTGTGCTCTTTCGCATACGTGATTGTGATGTGCTCCCAGTGGTCGTACAGCTTCAGCCGGGCCGCCTTCAGCGTGTCGGCGCGCACGTCGGCAGTAAACATTGACCGCGCACCCAAGGCGCCGCGCTGGCGGGCTATGCCTTCGAAGTGGTAGGTGTTCATTCGATCCCCCGCCGGCGCCACCGCTCAACAGCTGGAACATTATCCCCGAGTACATCCGGACTTGCCCCCCATTGCTCCCATCCTTCATAGCATTTACACGCAAGTATTGTGTACACTGAATGAGCGTTAGAACGCTCGAACACTACCGCCGCGCCGCGCTTGCGCTCTGCGGCCGTAGGTTTACGTATGGCGCTTAACTGTGTTGTCATTGCGGCACCCCCCACCCTTCCTCCGCGCCGCCAAAGGTATTGTACCGGCCGCTGGGAAATTTCACCTTGACCGTGTACCCGCGTGGGTCGCCGCCAAAAATCACGGGAAGCTTGAACCCGGCGCAGATATCCGTGATGCGTTTTTCTACCGCTAATTCTTTTTTCTCGCGCGCGGCTTCCCAGGCTTCGGCCGCTTCGCCGTTGCGTTTGATCCATGCTGCATGCTGTTCCGGCTGCTTTTGCCAGTCGTAGGGCGCCGGTCCATTCAGGTGCGCGGGACCGTTGCAGTGCTGTGCGGCTAGATTCCCATGCGCGCGCGCCAGTCTGAGCAGTGACCGCGCGGCCGCTAGGCATTCGAGCGGCGCAAATTTGCCCATGCTGCGCCCGTCTAGCTTTGGCGCCGGCTTGCCTAAGTACTCACTGCAAAACAAAACTATAAACTCTTCTCTGTCTTTTGCTGTTGCCATGATTAGCCCCTTTCTGCGCTAAAGTAGACCGTTGATCCGAACAGCCCCAGCTGCGCAACCTGTCGCGCGCGTTTTTCCATGCGCCGTAATCCGTGCAGCACGGCGGCCGGGTAGCGAACTTTAATACCCCGTTTTCCGCCGCGCCATATGCGTGCGAAAAATGCCCGATGCTTAGCGCCGTGCCCGCCACCACAAATAACCTTGCCCGTGCTTGTATTCTTACCCCAGTACTGGAAACTCAAAGCCTCTTTTGCTGTTGCCATTTTATGTGCTCCTGTTATCCTGCATCAATCTGCAGTATAAGGCGCGCTCCAGGCGCGCCGTTTTACTGAAGACTGTTTACGCTGTCACCACGTCCCGGCACGCCCAGTGATTACGCTCACGGGTTTCTTTTGCCTTGAGCGCCGCGGCTTTCTTGCGGTCCGCTATGTCGGCATCAACGGCGCTGGTTATCATGTCGCGTGCGACTTCTTGCCAGTAATCGCCATAGTCCTCGATGCCCCAAAGGCTATCGCTGGCAATCTCTGCGCCGTTGCGGTACACCTTGACAATGACGCCGATGTAATGCCATTCATCGTTACACCAGTCGCGCAGGTTTTCGTAATCAGCCATTGCCGCACGGTGCGCCCGCTCGCATGGCGTGCCAGTGCTATATGGTTTGGTGTCCCAGCCATCCCGGCGCGCAATCTTGACCGCCTCTGCAAAATCATAAAAGCGCTTGCTGCCGTGGTCCTCGTTCAAGACCAGCTCGCCCGGGCGTTTGCTGCGACTTTCCCAGCCAGACACAGGCCCGTGCCCGTCAAACTTTTTCCACGGCTCGCCTATGTCGTCGTCTCGCTCGATTTGGACAAGAGCGGAATAGCCTTTTTCAAGGGCTATCGTTTCGCCGCCGTCATAATCGCCATATGAAGGAATTTCAATTTTCATGATTGCGTATCCTTGTAAAGCTTGCGCCCGGCCGGAAATACCGTGGATACCTGCACCAGCTCAAGTGGTATTTGCCGCTGCCGCGCGTACCCGGCTATGGCGTTGGCGATGCTGCGCACATCCGCGAGCACGTCAATGCTTTGCATGTGGAAATGGTTTGGCCGCGGATCTGACAGCGTAACGCGTGCGGTATTGGTTTCATCCATTACTGTGAATGTCATGCTCATGCTTGCAATTCCGCGATTTGATCTACGGCGTCACGCGCCAGCGCGGCGGCAATCACTGCGCCGGTACAGGGAAATAACGCCCCAGTACGGCATGCCATAGGCGCCGCCGGTATAGGAATTGTCCCCAGTCTGCCAGCTCCAGGCGCCGGTCTCGTCGGCGCCAATGGTGACACACATGCCGGGCGTATTATCTTCTGAGTCATCGCTCGCGCGGTATTCATCGCCAATGGTAGGCTTTAACTCGCGCAGCAGTGCGGCTATTGCTTTGATTGTCGGCAGTCTCATTATCTTTTGCTCCTGCTATTTTGTTGCCAGCGGTCCGCGCTGGTGCGGTAGTTAGCGCTACTCTGCGCCGTGCGTTTTCACATGTCAAGCGTTTAACACATTATTATTCTTATGCCCCCATTAAACTGGCTTATCCTTCGCTGCAGCCTTGTCGCGCAGCGCCTGCCGCACGGTATGCCATAGCGCTAGGCCGCCTTGCTTACGCAGTGATATGTACAGTTTCATGCAGGGCCTACAGCTCGATTGCAAGCCGTCAGATTTGCGCTTGCTTATATCGTAAGCGTCAACAGGCTTGTACTCGTGACAGTCGCTGCAGCGCTTGCCCGTACCAGCATACTGCTCCAGGCGCTTCAGCCTGCGTGCCTCCCGGGCGCCTGCGCCAGTTGCCAGCGCGAAAGTTACATCGCGGGTTACAGTGGCAAAGACTAAATGCGCTAGGTCATACGGAGCCATAGCTTCGCAATGGATACATAAATCATGCTGGCCAGCGTGCAAACGGGATAAGGAATACTGTGCAACGGGCAAGGTGCGCGAGCACGCCATGCAGGTATACGCGGTTTGTTTCATGGTTATAGCCTTTATATGGTGAGTAAGTGAGACAGCGCAGCGCGGTATAAGTTTCCTAAAATCCGTCCTAATCCTGCGCCTGCCTGGTTTTGTGCGTTTTGGCGGATTCTGCATGTTGCTGTTTTGCATCATGTTGCAAGCTAGTTATACTGTGCGGCAGTGGTGCAGCGTGTCATAAGGTTCCTAATCACTGTGGAAAAGACAACAGACGCCCACTCATGCGCTTTTTCGTGCCTGTACCCCCCTATACTTAATGTAATACATTAGAAGAGGGTATAGACGAGGTTCTATCCCTCGCGAGAGCCGATCAAAAAAAGGGAGTACCTATACATCTTATTATAACTTATATATATATTTAGTATTTACCATTCTTTTCTTTTCAATGGCTTACCTGCGCCGCGCACTATCCTGTCAGTATCCTTACTGCTGGATTAGGAAGGATTAGGCACAGTTATACTAGTCATAGTCCGTATATCTTGCGCTATCTCGCCCCGCGCGCCCCATCTCGTAACATCTGGCGCCTTATCCCTGCATCGAGCGCTAACTCGTAACCCTTGCCGACACACTGCGCCCCTGTGCGGCATGCCTGACCGTAGCACTGGACCGCTGGCAATCGCTGTACGGCGCTCCTGGCGCGCCAGCAAGGCATGTTTCGGGGTGATATTTGGACTGCGAAGCGGTCAGGCGGCGAGACCCTTTGGGGGGCAAGGATGCCAGGCCCACCCGGCAGTCACCCCCGCTCGCACACCGCAAGCCACTTTTACGTTCTCGTAAATTTCTTGACAAAATTTTAACCTTCAGACTTCCTCACGTAAAGCTCTTTAC
>ERZ1292632.4137-Hain-H43-01um-R2-4137-length-10587-cov-5_pt1 | contig 10587 bp, 13 predicted proteins | sample MGYA00564407_ERZ1292632 | MGnify/ENA primary metagenome ERZ1292632 (study PRJEB36523, sample SAMEA6512637) | groundwater metagenome | collected 2019-01-08 | study: AquaDiva: Metagenomics assemblies of 32 groundwater samples | reverse complement strand
TAAGCTTTTGGGATAATGTTTCAACAGAGCTAGGAGGATACAGCAACGTTCTTTTCGATTTATGGAACGAAGCAGGTGGCGACATAAATCCAACTCTTTCAGACAAAATTCTATGGTTTAATGTTACGCAACAAATCATAAACATGGTCAGGACAAAAAGTCAAACTCTCATAGTTATTTCATATAGAAGCCCATACTATGACAATAGCGGAGGAACAGGTGAAACAATAGATTGGATATACCAATATCCATTATCTGGAAGTAACATCGTCTATTCGCCACATCTATACACTAACAGTATGGGTTACAACCCCTACTCAACTACTTATGAGCAAATACTCAATGCCTTCACTTATGAAAAATTGAACATAACCGATAGGCCCGTTTGGATAGGCGAAATAGGATGCAATTTGGCTATGGGAGATGACGAGCTAAACAGGTTCCGATATAGCTTACAAATTTTAAACGAGTGGGGCTTAGGCTACGCGGGTTGGGAGTGGTGGTCAGGCACCCTGTACGAGCTTGTGTTTAATGTCTGGGGAAACGACTACACTAGTCCATATCCGATGGATTATCCAACTCAATCTGGGCAAATACTGAAAGATGCTTTGTCTTATACAAAATCAGCAAATATGAGTTACTATACTACTTCGGCAAAAATTATTGGTCGGAATGTGCTTTTCTTAGGCGAAAACGTCTCAATTCAAACACGAAGTAGTAGCTCTATAGTTCAGCTGTCAATTTTAAATCCTTTAGGCAAGGAAGTTTATTCTGCTTCTATTTTTGGAAATAGTACAACTAGTTTCAAGCCAACTGAAGTTTATGGAAAGTACACTATTAAAGCTATGGTTGAAGGCAATACGGTGGAAACATGGTTTTGGTTTCAAGATGCAACTAACTTAACACCTGCCTCGTCAACTTCACTTTGGAACTTCCAAGACGTCAATTATAGTCTAAGTGAAGTTTCAGTTTCTGGGAAAATTTCTACATACAATTTACATGTCGTTTATGAAGATAAAAGTTTTGATGTAGAATGGCTCAGTGAAGTCTTCACGAAGCTAAAACCAACTACTGTTACCGTTCAGAGAAATGTTGCTGGATTATTAAAAATCAGCACGTATTCAGCTAAAAATCAAATTGATAGTTGGATAATGAACACTTACTTTGGCGTAAAAATCAGAGTAAACGGGACTTTAGAGTCTGTTACGTCTTTTAAGTGGAACTTCAAAAGTTTAGATAGCACTGAAATCTTATGGCGACTAAACAGTTTCATGTTGAAGGGTTCTCAGGCTAATCTTGTTTATGACTACACAGATATGACTGGAGACGCCAGCATCGGGGTGTCTTGCGCACTCGACAAAACAAATTTGAAGCTTGACACTATATTACAGAAAACTTTTGATTTAGACCCCGTAATTTTTGAGGATGGCTTTGAATCAGGTAATTTCAGCGAGTGGACAGCTACTGTCGGTTCGCCGTCTGTTGTGAGTACTTGGAGTCACCACGGCACGTATTCTGCCCAAGTTACAAACGGCTCAAATGCATATAAAAATCTTGCTAGCACGGCAACAGAGACTTTTATCCGTTTTTACATAAACTATTCAGCCATTGGTGCTGGTAGTGGCACGCTTACAGACGTCATAAGATTTAATGATAACGCCTCTACCACACTTGCGCTTTTTGGGCTACACACTGACCCAGACACGTTTGGCATTTATGACGTGGTTAATAGCGTGGGAACGGATAGCGATATAATTGCGGTTACGGGGCAGGTGTATCTCATAGAGTTTGCGATTCTATCTAATTCCGCAAGTGGATACATGAAACTTTGGATAGACGGAACATTAAAAGTGAATTATGCTGTTAATACCACTGGCTGGTTTAATGTAGCTCAGGTTTTTATAGGCAATTCCTATTGGGCATGGATTACTTATACAGCACTTATTGATTGTGTTGTTGTTGATGACGCTTACATCGGACCCGAAGGCGATACTACTGTCCCAACTTACTCAAGCCTCAGCACTTCCACAACCGTGGCAGGAGCGTCAAGTCAATTCAACTCTACATGGACGGACGAAACAGGCTTAGCAACCACAGGCGGATACATTTTCGGCACCAACAACACGGGAACATTCACTAACGAAACATGGACGGCGTTCACGACTAACCCGCAAACCGTTTCAGTATCCAAAACTTTAAACTCAACCGTTGGAGCAGTTATCCAATGGCAATATTGGGCTAACGACACTTCAAACAACTGGAACAACACGGGAACCCAAACATTAACAACCACAGACGGAACCAATCCAACCTTTGGGACGATAACTGGGAACACCACAGTTTCAGGAGTCGCCGTTGCTTACAGCGTAACCATCTCTGACAATGCTGCTGTCTCAGGCTTCATAGCCTCATGGAACAACACTGGAAGCTGGGCCAATGGAACGTGGACTTCTGGAAGCTCAGGCTCTCTGACGGGAACACATAACAATACGGTAGGAACCATAATTTCAGTGATATTCTACGCCAACGACACAAGCGACAATTGGGCGACAAGCTCAACAGCTTCTTTCACTTTAACCGCTGACACCTACACCGTAACTCTGACCTCTCCAGTGGCAAGCCTAAACCGCGGAGAAACAGTCACCATAACGATCTCAGTCTCAAGAGCGGGTGGAGTAGCAGTTTCAAGTTGGCAAGCAAACGTTACGAATGATGGGGGTTTATGGCTGCAAAACTATGCCGACGCAACATTTACTTTTACTGAAGTGACAGATGTAACTCATGTTTTCAACGTTTCAGGACTACATGATGTTGATGCAGGCGCATCTGTAACGCCTACGAGCGCGGGATTAAGCGTTGTTTGGCAATACGGCGGTGGCGGAGGAGGTGGGAGCACATACGATCCGCAACAGTTCCAAAACACAACGGAACCGCCTAATACGGGAGAAACGCCTTGGCTTCCGCCGATAGTGATTCCACAGGTTAGTCAGGATGACTTGGCAATTTTCGGGGGGATAGTAATTGCTTCTGTCGTTCTTGTTGTTATATCTGTAAATATTGGGACGGTTAAGAAACGTAAGATTAAGAGGGAGCAGCCGAAGCGTCTTCCGAAAATGAGTCGGAGTTGACGCTCTTCCATGAAACGGCGGTTTCAGCGATGTTTTTGCTCATCTTCTTTCGCCTTATCGTTATCTGATTTGAATACGTAGTATGCGAGAACTACAAGAAATGCTACAGTTATAGTCATACTTGGCACTGTCCAGAACCAAAACGTTTGTGTCCGATATGTTACGCTATCAAGTATCTCTTTTGCGATTCCAACATCGATGCCTTGTTTTATCAGTGAAGGCATGAAAAGCACGGCAACAAAGGCTATTAACAGAGCAAAAATAATTTTATCGTTATGTTTCATTCACATTCACCTCCTCTTCTTAATCACTCGTAATATTCGATTTGTCATTTTTTAGTCACTATTATCTTCAATATTTTAAGAGGGTGAAACAACCACATCCACCAAAAAGTTTTGTACTGTGCTAAGTTTAGGAAAGCTTTGATGGATGGTTTAAGGCGAGTTTGGGTTAGAATCCAAGCTATACGTTGGATGTGGACTACGAAGTTGTTGAAGGTTTTTTCTGGAACAGTTTTGTTGACGATGTAGGTTTCTTTTGGAGTGCCCGTAGGAACGAGTTTTGTATAGTCAATTTTTTTAGGTAATAACCCTTTTGTCATGCATAAATTCCACACTTCTGTGCCAGGATACGGAATGAGCGTGTTGATGCCAATAAACTTTAGATCATTGTTGTCTTCAAACCACTTAAAAGTTTGCTTCATTTCTGCAAGTGTTTCAGAGGGTGTACCAAAAATGAAGCTACCGCCCATAATGATGCCTTCTTGCTTAGCTAATTTCAAAGCTTGCTCATTGTCTCTGACGGTTGTGGTTCCGCATTTAAGGTAGTTCAAGATTCTTGGTGATGCGCTTTCGAAGCCTGGGCTTATAACTACACAACCCATTTTTTTAATTAATCGTAGCGTTTCTGCGTCTATGCTTTTAACTCGCGCTTGGCAACCCCAAACGATTTTTTTGTTGAACCTATAAAAATCGAAGAGATACGTTAATTCATGGAGACGTTTTTTATTAACTAAGAATTCATCATCGTTGAAGAACACGCTTTTAACACCGTATTCACGAATGAAAAACTGGATTTCGTCAACTACACGTTGAGCACTGAAATATCTAACGGGTTCTTTTCTTCCAGAGTTTCTGCAAAAAGGACATGTGAAAGGGCAGCCACGAGAAGTTACCATGCTTAATATTGGATGCTTCAAGTTTGGAAAAGGTGGTCCCTGTTTCAAGTAAGCTTTCATGTCCATAAGGTCGAAAGCTGGACTGGGAATGTCATCTAAATTTTCGACGTAGTCACCATAAATTATTTTTGGTATTTTTATGTTAAACCAAAACCTTTCAACAATCTCTACGATTGCTCTCTCACCTTCGCCAACAACAACACAGTCAACATGTTTAACTGCTTCTTCAGGCAAAGCTGAAGCGTGAACTCCACCCATAACGAGTAGTGGTTTCTTCATAAAGACCCTGCGTATCCAATTTGCCAATTCATACGCAAATGGCGCTTGAGGCGTAGTTGCCGTTAAACCTATCACGTCTGGGTGAAAAAACATTATTTTCTCTTTCACGTTTTGTCCTGCAACGCCGTCAAAGATTTTTACGTCAACGCTTGGATAATACTTTCGAAGGTAACTCGCTAAATAGCCAAGATTCAACGGAGCACAAGCGTCATTAAGCTTTAAATTGCTTTCTGGTACGACAAAAGCAACTTTAAGATTCACTTTTTAATCTCCTCTTCAAATAAGTCAACTACGTATTTGAAATCGTATTCTTTTGCGGTTTCTAAACCACCTTTGATTAACTGTTCATTTGGATGTTTGAGTAAGTCCTGAGCTAAAGATACGATAAGATCTAAATCGGCAACATTGCCTTTGTCTAAAACATAGGCGTTCTTACCATTGACTAAATATTCCGCGCAGTTCGTAGAGATTACTTGGCAGCCGCACGCCATTGCTTCTAAAGGCGGGTAGCCGAACCCTTCTTTTTCGCTGAGGTAAACGAGAACTCCAGCACAATTATACATCGTCACAAGTTGTGTATCTGAAAGTTGTCCTGTTGCCTGTAAAACGCTCATGTTTTTCAATTTGAGTTTTTGAGCTAAACTTTCGGTTAGTTCTGGATGTTTCCAACCTATATTTTTTCTCACTACGAGCATTACGTTATTGGCTTTCGCTTGAGATATGTTTAAAAACCTGAATTTTTTAAGGTTGATACCGTTGCCGATATATTCTCCACCTACTTTTTCTGTTAGCCAATGTGAAACGCATAGTTTTTTTAAAGGTAATGAGTATGTTCCTTTGGCTAAGAATTGTTCTGAGCGGTCGGTGAAAAACCAAGGTTCATAGTTCTGAACGAGATAGAATCCTTTGCCTTTTCTGCTGTCCACAGTTGGGTACGCTGTGAAGCAGAAAGTAGCCACATTCACGTCGCATTCTGGAATGTAACTTTTTAACATTTCAAGTCTTTGGTTAAGTGTTGGTTTATGATGGAGAGCTTTCATCCATGCTCTTTCAACGATTGAGAAGCCACAGTCTATTATTTTGGCTTTGACCGGGTTAGGCTTCCACCAACTGTAATATTTTTTTAGTCCAGCATGAGTTATAGTGACTTTGTATCCTCTGTCAACTAAGGCGTTGGATAGTTCAAAGATGAAGCGGTTGCCACCTGACAACCCAAGGTTTAAACTGTTGAAGTTAATCCTCAAGTTTCAGTTTCTCCTTTAAAATTTGCTTGGCTTTCCATAGATACAATGGATATTTGAATGGGTAACTTCGCAAACTCCAGTTCACCGCCCAATTATTCAAGCACCCTTCGCAATAAGCGATTCTGCCTCGTGTGTCTTTTGCTTTTGCGCTATTCCAAATCGTTAATGGATCAGCGTCTTTCACGTTGCCAATACTTTCGTTCCACAAGTTAAGACACGGCACTATATCGCCATTGCATTTCAAAACACAAAAGCTCATGAGAGCGTAGCATTTAAATTTTGGAATCTTTCCAGTTTTAAGCGTTTTAAGCCACATGTCACGATACAGACTCGGAGACATAACACTCAAAACAGCGTCCTGGAACCATTCATGTTGTTGAGTTGGAACTTCTTTGTTACCGTAAAATGCTGATTTGTTGAACCAATGCCACATAAAGAATACGTCCATTTTTTTAGCATATTCACATAGGGCTTTGCTATGCTTAACTGTGTACTCTGTGAGTGTGCTACCAACAGATATATTCAACAGAGGATTATTTAGTGCTTTCAATTCTTTGAGAAGCCAATCAACCTTTTCGAAGTTACCTTTTGCGCCACGGTAAACATCGTGATTGTAACCTATTCCATCAAGACTTAAACCCACATCAAGCTTTCGATTTAGAGCCAAATAGTGTTTAACAATATCTAAGAGTTTTTCAGCGAGAATACCATTGCTACTTAACTGCAACGTAGCTTTTGGTAACGCTGTAGCTTCAGCCATCAAAACCCAACGTAAATCTTGGACTAAAGTTGGTTCACCACCACTATTGATGATATATTCTACGTTTTTGAAAAGTGGTGACTGTAAGATGTCGAAAAAACGAGTGAAACCTAACAAATCGTTTTCTGGAATAGGTTTTTTGCGCCAAATATTGCAGATTTGGCATCGGCTATTACATTTGTCAGTAACTTCAAACCATAACCACCTTGGTAACTTCATTTTATTCCTCCTGAAAAGCTCTTCAGTATGCCAAGAAAAGAGGATATGCGAATTAAAGGATAAATTACCGTAATTTGCCAGCAACGTTGGCTTTTCTTTCCTGTCGGTTTCAGAGTGGTGTTTAGTTTTCTTGTGGCATACTTTGCAATAGAGGGTTTTTCCTTTTCTTTTAGTATCCATTTTTCATATACACCATATACATGTTTTCCTTCCATTCTTAGGTTTATAGTAGTGCTTTTTGCAACTACAGAGTTTTAAATGCCTCTTAACCGTATAGTGGCAACGATTGCAGAGTGGTATTGCATCCTTAAGTGATAGGTACTCTTCAACTGTTTTGCATCTTTTTGGGTGGTGCGGAACTTGGGCTTTAACTGGTGCTCCGTGCCAAGCACAGCAGGGATGGGTTTTGAGGAATTCATCTCTTGCTTTTCTCCATTTAGGTGTTTGCCATATAGTTTTCAGCTTCACTTTTTTCGGTTTGGATTACTCCCAATTTCTACTGCCAATATGTTCACTTGGGATTTTTTGCCATTTACTTCGAGTTTTCCTTGCGCGTGGTAGCCTTTGGAACCAGTTTTGAAATCTTTTTTGTTCAATAGGAATTGTTGAGTCACTTCTCCTATTGTGATTGTTGCAATATCTGTCATTGAGTCACCTCCTATTTGATATTTAATTCTTCATATGTTCCTAAGAGAACTGGTTGAGATAATACTTTTGTATCTTCAAAGTAGATTTGAGCAGCCATGTGTGTTCCGTTGACGTAAGCAATAGCTTGTATTCCTTGGTCTATATTATTGAAAGTAACAGATTCTACAGATTTAAGTTTCCAAGTAGTGTCTAAGTTTATTATTGTCATGTTACAATATTGCGAGAATGCCTCTTTTAGTGAGTTGTATTCACCTGTTTTACTCTGTAATTGGGCTTGGATATTGCTCAACAGAATGTTGTAGTTATCTTCATCAATGGACTTTCGTTGGATAACACCCTCTAATATTGAGTTTTTTTCGTCATTAAGCCGAATTTGTCTTACTGAAATCATGAGGGCTACGGTTAGGACAACTATAAGGCAAGTAGTAATAACTATAGCAAATTTTTGTTCATTATTCATTTTCAATTCACCTCCTCTAATCACCTTTTTAAATGATTACAAATCCACACGTAGCTGAGAAATGAACTCAAAGGAACGTTTTCTGGAATAGGTTTTTTGCGCCAAATATTGCAGATCGCAAAACACATAAAATGTTCCTGTATCCTTGAGAATCCTGTCAAGTTTCTCGAAGACTTGTGCGAAATAACCTTTTAAAATTGAGGTATCGGCTAAAGTTCTTTTGTGATAACCTTCCCCGCGAACTCCAACATAGGAATTAACTGGTAGAAAATAAGGTGGATCAGTTAACACTAAATCAACAGATTTAGGTTCTAATGTGCCAAGAACTTCTAAACAATCGCCCTCAATAATTTCATTCATTTCTTTTCAAGTCTCCTTCTCATAGCGTAAGTTTACAGATTATTAACCAAACGGAATCCCAAAAATGCGAATACCACACTTGGCTTAAGCACCAGCCAAATTGTTTACCATGTATTCTCTCAACAATAAAGTGAGGTAAGCATAGATTACTCCAAACCCAAATACCTTTCCGTGTTTCATAATCAACCTCTGCAAACGCTGGATTCTTGCAGTTTTTCCAATCGCAAAATAGTTTCATTTTTCAGTTCTCCTATATTGAATTTTCACCATTTTCCTTTCCTTATCACACTGTAATAGTTGCATGGCAACTGCTTATGAACACTCTTGATTTTCCGCCGATAGTGATCGCAGAAGTCGTCAGGCATCAAATTAACGCAACTAGTGCATAATACGATTAATCTTTCCTCCTTGGGACATTTCTCAATTTCCTATTGCAGCAGACGCAGCGCTCCAAGTCCATATACCGAGCGAAATCATGGTCACACTCACATTTTGGCATCATTCTATCAACTCTACGATTGAAAGCTTCATTTTAAACGCTTTAGCATCACACGCCTTAACATAATTGAGGATAGTTTCGAGGATTATGACCATTGCTTCTTTTGAACCGCGAAAGCTATCTACACTATACTTGTACTTGTCACCAATCAACGATTTCATTTCTTTCGCCTTGCCAGCGTAGTTCCATCCCGCATTATCCAAAACGTATAGTTGTCCAGCCAAATAGGTTTACCCTGCTTCTCAGCAATCTTCGCCTTCAAAAGCTTGTACGCTTCCGCCTCATAATCCTTACACACTTCAAATGGGTTCTCAGTCTTGATTTCTTCCCACTTTAAACCCGTCACATCAATTTTTGGCTCCGCTTTCTTTTCAGGTTGCGGTTTCGGTTGCTTTGGTTCAACTGGCTGGTTTTGCTGTTCGCCCACGGGCTTCTTCTGTTGGTCACGGAACCACATTTCCACGTTGTCTCTGAGTATGGTGAGAGTTTCTTGCGGGTTGTCAACGTCACTGATTTCGGCTTCCATGCTTGCGTCGAGGGTTTCATAATTGCCGAGGTTGAATTTGCGGCTGAATGTAACTGTTATGATTCTCATTCCTTCTTCACCTCTTGAGTTAAATTTAAAGGAACCAAGTTTTCTCTAAGAATCTGCTTTCGTTTTCTCATTTTTGGATTGTAAGCATAAGGGCAATAAGATAGACAATTAATGGAATTACAGTAACCACAGAGTTTTTCACCCTTAACGTAGTTCTCCTTTAACAAATCTCCTTTAACGTCTTTGGGGACATCACCAGTATCCATGTAACTTCGCATTTCTTCCTTCTCGAAAATGGTCCAACTGTCAGAAATATGAACCCAAAACTTTGCGTTAGGTTTACACTTTGCGTTAGGTTTACATTTTCTACACATCTGTTCAGTTCCCCTCTCCTAATGCTCGGATGCGGGCTTCAAGTTGCTTGAACCTGTCCTCACTCAATCTTCTTCACCTCGCCTTTTGCTTTATGTTTCTGCCATAACTGTGCAACTTCCGCAATACCTTTTCCTTGCTTCAGTAATGGTGCAGCGAAAAGATTCCAAACTGAAGGTTGGCGTTTACCCGTTTCACCTGCAACTTTCATTGACCTAAATGTTCTACCGACAAGAAGTACAAGTTTGAATACTGCCTTAAACCGTGCATGGCAATGGTCGCAATGCGAAACCATGATGATCTTCTTCTCGTCTTTGCTGAGGAAAGATGCTGACTGCCACCATTGGTGTTTACCGCATTTCGGGCATGGTTCATCTGAATCACTCATTCTTTTTTCACCTTTTCTTTTTCTTCAATATTCAAAGTACAGATTGGAGCACGAACCTTAAACAAGTGATAATTGCTTGAAATGTGCAAGTCCCCTGACCAACACTCGCAGAGCAACTCTACTTGGTCAAAATACCAACCCATAGGAACGTAACGGTTTATTTTTCCTCCGCAAACGGGGCATTTGATGTCTTCTAACTTTATGGTTTTTGGTTTTTCTTCTTTTACTTTCACGGTTTCTTTTCCTCCTTTAGTTTGCAGTAGGAATCTAAGAGTTTGCTGATAACTTCATCAATTGTGGTTAAATTTTCTTGCAGCTTGAGGTACGTCAACTTCTTCCAATTTTCTTCTTCAACTGTTATAGTTTTCATTTTTGGTCACTGTAGAATTACACGCTTCACCTATTTAATACTTTCGTATTTATGCAAAAATATAAATAGTAGTTTCGCTTCTAGGGTTACTAAAGAGGATAAAAGGTGAGGCGAACGAGAAATGAGTGAAGCAAAAGAAAAAGAAGGT
>ERZ1292632.4135-Hain-H43-01um-R2-4135-length-10589-cov-16_pt1 | contig 10589 bp, 11 predicted proteins | sample MGYA00564407_ERZ1292632 | MGnify/ENA primary metagenome ERZ1292632 (study PRJEB36523, sample SAMEA6512637) | groundwater metagenome | collected 2019-01-08 | study: AquaDiva: Metagenomics assemblies of 32 groundwater samples | reverse complement strand
CCGGCATTAGCACTAGAAAATTTGAGTTTGACTGATGGTAAAACAGTGGCTACCTCCGGAAAAGCATATGTGAGAGTAAATGACGGGAATGGTGGGATAAAAAAGGGGGATTATGTAACTAGTTCTAGTAAAGAGGGGGTGGGGCAGAAAGCGACTAAGTCTGGTTATGTAGTGGGGACAGCATTGGAGGATGGGGAAGCTGGGGAGAACAAGATTTTGGTGGCCATTGGAGCCAAACAAGCTTTTGTGACACTGGAAACCCGGGGAAACTTGCTGGAGACGATTAAAGATGCCCTTTTGTCGCCCACACTTACTCCACTGGCGTCTTTGAGATATATCTTGGCGGCTTTCATGGCGGTGGCGGCTTTTGTGTTGGGATTCTGGTATTTCGGCCGGGTGGCCAAGAGTGGCATCGAGGCTTTGGGAAGAAATCCGCTGGCAGGAAGACTAATTCAGCTAGGGGTGGTTTTCAATTTGTTTTTGACAGCCTTAATTATGGGATCGGGGCTTCTCATAGCATACTTAATTTTGGTACTATAAGGAAAGCATATGGATTATCAACTCATCAGCGTTTTGACTTTGGGGGTGGCGATGGTGGGAACGGCTTCTTTGTATCTAAAGACTAGATTTGACAAGAGCAAGATTGTGGCCCGGGAAGAGGAAATAGTAGAAGGGGCGAAGAGAAAAGCGGAAAGAATTATCAACGAGGCTCAAGAACGAGCCCTGAAAGTGTTGGGGGAGGCCAGATTGGGAGCAGAAAATAGAAATAAGAAACTAGAAACTAGATTGGACCGGATCGAGGATAAAGAAGTGCGGGAGTTTAAAAAGGCTTTGGGGGATGTAGCCACTTCAGTCGAAGGAGAAGCGACGGTGGTGGTAGGACAAAAGATTGACGAGGAAGTGGCCAAGGCGAGAGTAGAAATTGAGAAATATAAGCAGCTAAAATTAAAACAAGTGGATGACAATATTGGGGAAATTGTCAAAGAGACAGTCAAGAAGGTATTGGGGAAAGGGATAACAGCTCTTGAACATAAAGATTTGGTATTGCAAGCATTGCAGGAGGCGAAGGAAAATCATGTTCTCTGACCGGCTGGCAAAATTGCGGACAAAAGCTGATGCTGATGCATTACTAGGAGAGATTGATGCATACAGAGATAGTTTGTACAAGACAAAAGAGAAAGTGCAAATCCCACCAGAACTAGATAAATTGGAAGAAACGGTTAAAAAACTTGAGCTGGTGAAGTTGACTTTGGCATACGAACCGTCTCCGGAAGATATTGAAGCTTTTTTCAAAGCGGCGGGAAAAATTTTGGATATTTCCAAGGATCTCCGGATATTGGGAGGAGCAGTTGTAAGTTACCAGGGAAAATATGGAGATTTTTCCGTGAGGAAAAAACTAGTTAATTCTCAATTTTCAAATACCAATTTACAAATAAACCATTAATTATGAAAATTTTCAAACAATGAAATACGATTTAGAAGAAAGAACTGCCAAATTTGCAGAATCAGTAATAGAAACTGTGGGTAAGATCCAGATAACTCCAGTGAATAAGAGAATTATTGAGCAGTTGGTGGGGTCTTCTGGTTCTATTGGAGCAAATTACAACGAAGCAAACGAAGGTGAAAGCAAAAAGGATTTTTATCATAAGATGCAAATAGCCAAGAAAGAAATAAAAGAAACCCAGCATTGGTTGAGGCTATTGGCATCAGCCCAGCCTGAATTAAAGGAAATTATTCGAGAGCTATGGGGAGAAGTGCATCAACTGTTACTTATATTTTCAAAGATTCTTTCAACTCGAAAAAATGAGAATCGAGCAGTTGAAAATTATTTGTAAATTGAAAATTGTAAATTAAAGGTTATGCATAATTTTAAGGATGTGCTGGACAAAGTCGGAGAAGTGGGAGTGGTGGATGAAGTGGTGCAGTCGCTGGCCCGGGTATCGGGACTGCCTGGGGCAAAAATAGGAGAGATGATAGTTTTTGAAACCGGAGAGATGGGCCAGGTTTCGGCATTGCTGACCGAGCAGGTAGAAGTATTGGTATTTGCCAGGACGTCGGTAAGAGTGGGAACCCGGGTGACCCGGACCAATGAGCCTTTGAAAATTCCGGTGGGAGAAGCCATGCTGGGAAAATTGGTGGACGGATTAGGAAGAGGCGGTGATGGAGTGGAAATGCGCAATATAGATGTGACACCGGAAGGAATTACCACCAGAAAAAAAGTAAACAAACCCATGGAAACCGGGATATCGGTGGTGGATTTATTGGTGCCCATTGGTTGGGGTCAGAGAGAGCTGGTTATGGGAGACCGGAAAACAGGAAAAACTCACCTGATTTTACAAACTATTTTGACTCAAGCCAGGCTGGGACAGGTGTGTATTTACACCATGGTGGGTAAGGACAAGGCAGAAATTAAAAAATCCCAGGAGTTTTTTGCCAAGCACGGAGTGGCCAAAAATGTGATTACGGTAGCCACTTCGTCAAATGACAGTTTGGGGGAAATTTTTAAATGTCCATATACAGCCATGACAATTGCAGAATATTTTAAAGACAAAGGCAGAAACGTGCTGGTAGTACTTGACGATATGACAACTCACGCTAAGTTTTACCGGGAATTAGCACTTTTGGCCCGCAGGTTTCCCGGCAGGGATTCATATCCGGGAGATATTTTCCACGTCCACTCCCGGCTGATGGAGCGGGCGGGGAACTTTGAAAAAGGGGCCATTACCTGTTTGCCGGTGATTGATACGGTAGCCGGAGATATGACGGGGTATATTCAGACAAATTTAATGTCTATGACAGATGGGCATATTTATTTTGACAGTAACTTGTATTTTGCAGGAAGAAGACCGGCCATTAATCCTTTTTTGTCGGTGACCCGGGTAGGACGGCAGACCCAAAACCATTTAAGAAGGGCGTTAGGACAAGAGATCTTGACCACTTTGAATAATTTTGAAAAAGCTCAATCTTTCGTGCGCTTTGGAGCGGAATTGGGAGAGTCAGTCAGACAGATGCTGGCCAAAGGAGAGAGAATAATGAAGTTTTTTAATCAACCCCAATATGACGGAATATCAGCAAATGTGCAGACACTGCTGTCGGGGATGGTACTGGCGGGATTGTGGGAAGGGGACAACGCAGAGAAAATTCAGCAGGATTATCAGACCAAACCGGAATTTAAACAAACGGTTGACGACATTGTCAATGAGAGTCAAGATTTGCAAAGTTTAGCTGCCAAAGCGAAAGGCATGACGCTATGATGACCAAAAGATCCATTGCAGATGAAATTGACGGCTTATTGGGCCTGAAGGGATTGGTGGAAACATATGAAGAAGTGGCGGCCGGGAGAATGCAAAAAGTGCGGCTGGCGGTACTGACGGCGCGGGATTTTTTGCAGGGGTTGTCGGGAGTATTTATAGAGGTTAAAGCCAATTACAATGAACAAGTCACGATGCTGGTGCGCAAGAAAAAGGGGGGCAGGGAGACAAAGTCTTCCCTGAACCGGAATGGCAAGACGGTGGCGGTATGGATATCTGCCAATGCTGGGTTGTATGGAGATATAGTGGAGAAAACTTTTTCTGCTTTTGAAGCATTTGTAAATGAAAATAAGCCGGATGTAGTGGTAATTGGCAGGCTGGGAGTGAGGCAGATGACGGAGCGGATGCCCCAGGTGCTCTATAACTATTTTGGTCTGGAAGATGACCGGGTGGGACCGGAAGAGCTGGGGGAAATAATGCGGTATTTACTGCAGTTTGAAAAGATTTTGGTATTTCATGGACTGTTTAAGAGCTTGGTTAATCAGGAAGCGGTGACTACACCTGTGTCAGGGGATGAGCTGTATCAGCCCTCCTCCGCTGAAGCTCCGGAAGGGCAAGCAAAACACCAGTATTTGTTTGAACCGGAACTGGCTAAAGTACTACAGTTTTTTGAAAGCCAAATATTGGTAACTTTGTTTGAACAGGCGGTGCACGAGTCACAACTGGCTAAGTTTGCCAGCCGCTTGATGTCTCTGGACCGGGCGGTAGATAATATTGACAAAAGGTTAGCAGTTATGACCTTGGCCGGCCAAAGATTACGGCACACGGTGGCCGGTAAAAAACAACAAGGTTTAATGTCAGGAGTAAGTTTATGGAAGTAGGAAAGATTGTATCTGTTAGAGGTCAGGTAGCGGAGGTAGAGTTTTTGGGGGATCAAAAACCGGCTATCCATGAAGTGCTAAAAGTGGTGGCTGCGCCGGATGTACAGATGGAAGTCTACAGCTCTTCGCGTGTAAATACTTTTTATTGCGTAGTTATGACCGGAGGAGAGAAAATTTCCCGGGGTATGAATGTGGAGATGACGGGGGAATTGCTGTCTATTCCGGTAGGGTCAGGGGTTTTGGGACGGGTAATGAATATGTTTGGTCAAGCAATTGACGGCAAAGGAGAGATCGTCGGATCTAAGAAATCGCCTATTTTTAGACTGGCTCCGGAATATGACCTGGTAAAATCGACCCAGTCTATCTGGGAGACGGGAATCAAGATTATTGACATGTTTGCTCCGCTTATCCGGGGAGGAAAAATGGGCCTGTTTGGAGGAGCAGGTGTAGGGAAAACACTGCTTTTGACAGAGATGCTGCACAACGTGCTATTGGTAGACGGAAAAGGAGCGGGGAGAGTATCGGTATTTGCGGGAGTGGGGGAACGGGTACGGGAAGGGCAAGAGCTGTGGGAAGAGTTAACCACCAGGTCGATTTTGCCGACCGTGTCTTTGGTATATGGGACTATGGGAGAGAATGCCGCAGTGAGATTTTTGACAGGACTGGCCGGGTTAACGCTGGTGGAACATTTCAGAGACGAAGAGAAGAAAGATGTGCTGTTTTTTATGGATAATGTGTTCCGGTTTGCCCAGGCGGGAAATGAGTTGTCGACCATTATGAATACCATTCCTTCCGAGGACGGATATCAAGCCACCCTGACTTCGGAGATGGCCATATTTCATGAGCGGTTGGTCTCCACCAGCTCGGCGGCGGTTTCGGCCATTGAAGCCATCTATATTCCCTCCGATGACATGCTGGATCATGGAGTGCAATCTATTTTTCCTTATCTGGATTCGGTAGTAACCTTGTCCCGGTCGGTATATCAGGAGGGCAGATTGCCGGCTATTGATATTCTGACCTCGGGTTCGGCTATTTTAAATCCGGAATCGGTGGGTCAGAAACACTATGATACTGTGATCATGGCTCAGGGAATGCTTAAAAAGTCAGAAAGTCTGGAGAGAATGGTGGCCCTCGTTGGAGAGGCAGAACTGTCTCCGGAAAACCAGTTGTTGTACAAAAGGGTGAAGAAACTGAAAAATTATATGACCCAAGCGTTTTTTGTGGCAGAGGATCAGACGGGAAGGAAAGGCCAATATGTGAAGGTGGAAGACACGGTTAATGACGTGGCAGATATTTTGGCAGGCAAATACGATCAGGTTCCAGAGGATAAGTTCTTATATATTGGAAACGCATGCGAAATCTCGCAATGATTTTTGACGTAACTCACCCCCTTGCGTTCCCCCTCTCTTAAATTAAGAGAGGGGATAGGGGTGAGTTATTTAATATGCCGAATTTACTTACAGTTATAGTTCGAGATCGTAAGGGGATAGTGTGGCAAGGAGAAGCGACGGTGGTGTCGTCAATTAATTCTGTGGGACCTTTTGATGTGCTGCAAAATCACGCAAATTTTATTTCAATTATTAAGACCCGGCTGTTGGTGACAAAAATAGATAAGACTAAGCAGGAATTTAATGTAGATTCGGGAGTCATGCAGGTCAGAGAAAATAATGTGATGATATACTTGGGTGTCAAATGAGTAAGAATTTTGAATTTTATCGTTTGAAAAATGGAGTCAGGGTAGTCTTGGTGCCTATGAATGGAGTGCAGTCGGTGGGAGTAGGAGTATATGTGGGGACGGGTAGCAGATATGAAACTCATAAAATAAATGGGATAAGCCATTTTCTGGAGCACATGGTGTTTAAGGGGACGAAGAAGTTTCCCACCCACAAAGAAACCAGTTATTTGGAGGGGTTGGGGGCGATTCAAAACGCCTGGACAGACGTAGACGCTACGGCTTACTGGTGTAAATTACCGGCTGATAAATGGAAGGAAGGATTAGAAGTGGTTAAAGAGTTGGCTTTGTATCCTACAATTCCTACAAAAGACCTAGAGATTGAAAGAGGGGTGATTTTGGAGGAAATTAGACGGCACGAGGACCGGCCGGATGAACTATCGGGAGAAGTTTTGCAAGAACTAATGTTTGCTCCAAACCCTTTGGGAATGACAATTTTGGGAGAAGAAAAAGTCATTAAAAGCCTATCTAGAGATGATTTCTTGAGGTATCATCAGTCGCAGTACAAGAGTGATAATATTGTTGTTGCCATTGCGGGCAACAGTGCTCAGCGCTCAGTGCTCAGCGCACAAGTTGAAAAATGGTTTGGAGATATACCACAAGCCAAAGAAGGAGACTTTCAGAGGGTAACAACAATAAAAGGGCCAAGAATTAAGGTTTTGAAGAAGAAATTGACCAATCAAGCCCATTTGAGCTTGGGAGTGGAAGGGATAAATGTGGCTGATCCCAGAAGATTTGCTCTAACACTTCTTACAGCCCACTTGGGACAAGGGTTGTCGAGTAGATTGTTTGTGGAACTGCGGGAGAAAAGGGGACTGTGTTATGCCGTGTCAGCCTCGGAATCGCGCCTGCGGGACATTGGAGAGTGGGATGTGTATGCTGGGGTGAGTATTGATAAGCTAGAAGAAGCATTAGAAGGAATATTAAGTGAATTAAAAAGGACGAAAGAGATTAAGTTGACTAAGGATGAGTTGGCCCAAGCCAAGGAGAAAATGCGGGGGCCGCTGATATATTCTATGGAGGACCCGGTCAAACAAATGAATTGGTTTGCCAAACAAGCATTGGACAGGCCGGAAGAAATGATGTCTTACGATATGGTAATAGATAGATTGATGGGAGTAACAGCGAAAGATATTCAGTCCGTGGCCCGGGACTTATTCAGAACAGAAAAACTAAATCTTGCTGTGGTTGGGCCTGTTAAAAACAAGGATCGCTTGCTAAAATTACTTCATGTCTAGTATGCAAAAAACCGTAGTCTTGATTAAGCCAGATGCGCTGCAAAGAGGGTTGATGGGAGAAATCCTGCAGAGATTTGAAAGAAAAGGTCTAAAAATTATCGGTATGAAGATGGTTTCCATGCAGGGGAGTCTGGTAGAAGAGTGGTATGCACATATAAAAGACAAGGAATTTTTCCCCAGGGTGCGGGATTTTATGACTTCTACCCCAATTGTGGCACTGGCTATCGAAGGATTTCAGGCGGTTGAGGTAGTAAGAAGGATTTGTGGACTGGAAAGAAAAGGGTATTTGGCAGAAATGGGATCAATTCGGGGAGACTTTACAATGAGTGGGGGACAGAATGTGGTTCACTCATCAGACTCAGTCGATTCGGCCCAACGAGAACTACCCTTGATGTTTAAAAAGGAAGAATTGTTTGATTATGAAAGTGCAGTAGAGTGTTTGATTTACGACGAAGACGAGAAAAAATAGTTCGAGAGGACCTGTAGTTTAGGGGAGATGATTGAGCACAATTTGTGTTTTGACTATTGACAGCTAGGTCAAATATATGGTTCTATGGGTATATGGCTTCTGTTAAAATCTCCAGGAAAACATTAAAAATTAAAAATTCAAAATTAAAAATTTCGTCGGAGCCTGTAGTAAAAAACGAGAAATTTGATCCTTCGACTGTCGCTCAGGATGTCACCCCTCGGGCTTTTTCTGGGGGACTTCACCTGTGGGGAGTGTTTAAGAGTTTTGTGTTGGTGGGTGGAGATTTGGTTTAGTCGGGGTGAAGGGAATTGGACCCTTTGCCTCTCGGTCCCGAACCGAGCGTTCTACCGATGAACTACACCCCGGTTATAACCCTGAGCTCGTCGAATGGGTGTCCTCAGTAGGAATTGAACCTACATCGGAGGTTTAGGAAACCTCTGCTCTATCCGTTGAGCTATGAGGACTTGTGGTAATTATAAGTCTTATGTGACATATTAGACATATATGTCCTACCAAATACTTCCCCCACATGGTGGTTATAGGAAGCTTTTGTCTTATCAGCTGGCAACTATAGCTTTTGATTTCGGATTGGAATTTGCCAACAAGTATATTGGAACCAGGTCCCGAACTCACGATCAAATAGTACAGGCGTTGCGGTCCGGGAAGCAAAATATTGTGGAGGCCAGTATGGCCTCGGGAACTTCAAAGAAAACGGAGATTAAGTTGTTGGGAGTTGCGAGAGCGAGTTTAGAGGAAGCCTTGGCGGATGCGGAGGATTTTTTACGGCAACACGGCCTGATTTTGTGGCTTAAGACGGATCCCAGAGTTTTGGAAATTCGGAAACTAGGTTATAGGTCCGATAAGTCTTATAAGACATATATGACTTATTTGTTGGAACCAGAGTCCGCGGCAAATTGCCTGTTGTGTGTTATTCATCAGACAAATTATCTCTTAGATCGACAGATTCAGGCGGTGGAGAGGGAGTTTTTGGAGAAGGGCGGCTTGACGGAGCGGTTGTATAGCGCGCGCACCTATCGGAGAGACACAGCGTAGAGGTTGGGGACGGAGGTTTTGGAATTGGCGGACAGGTTAGCGAGGATGAGAAGTTGTTTGCCGGATGGGTAAGGAAAGGCAAAAGCATCTTCCATGGGACCGGAATATACGACAGTGGAGTTGGTGCCGTCGTATTCGAGGACTGTGACCTTGCCTTTTTCTGCTTTTAAGAGGTGGTATGAATCAGGAAACCAGGTAACGCCGGCGGGAATTGCAAAATTACGGTCTTCTTCCAGGTCATACACATAATTACCGTTTGGAATGATGGTGCGGGACTGGGTTTGGGTAGAAGAACCGGGTAGAGGACGGATGAGTTCGTCTGGGATGATTGCTGAAGCGGTGGCAGTATACATAACCTTGTTTTCTTTAGGTGCCCAGACTAGAGAGGCTGCGGCGGTAGCTAGTATATCCTGCATAGTTTGGGGAAGGGTGGGTAAGGGATCTATTTTAGTGGGGGTTTTCCAGGCGGAAGCGGTAGAGGCTATTTCTTTGACATCCCGGTTGATTAAACCTAAGGGTGATTCGTTGAGATCCAGTAAGTACGCTTTGGTTGCCTGCCTGCCGGCAGGCAGGTTGGTAAAAACGACCTTGGTGCCGTCGGGAGAAAAAATGGGATTGGTAGCGCCGGTGGTGGTAATGGCCTTGAAAGAAGGGACGGAAGGAAAGAGGGTAGCTACAGCCCGGGTAACTACTTCAGCCTCAACTTGGAGGGTTTTGGCCCAGGGTGAAAAGCCCTGTTTTTTGATCTCCACTTTATATGTGCCGGGTGTAAGATTGATGGTAGTGTCTGTAGCCGAAGTGAGTTTACTGTTAATGTAGATTTGGGCACCGTCAGGCAGAGATTTGAGGACTAGTAATCCGGTGGGTTGCAGTGATCTGCGGGTAAAATCGGGGCGGTAGCCACGGGCAAACAATATGACAAAATATGTACAAACTGGGACTAGAATAAGCCCGGTAAGGAATAGTAGAATGCGGGAGCGCATGGGCCTAATTATATATGTTTAACAAAAGGATTGCCATTGACCTGGGAACTGCCAATACAGTCGTGTGGGTGGCTGGGAAAGGAATTTTGATGAATGAACCCACGGTGGTGGCTATAGCTGTAGAAGACGGCCGGGTAGTGGCGGTTGGGAATGAGGCCAAAGAAATGTTGGGAAGAACGCCGGGGAATATTACCGCCAGCAGGCCGATGCGGGACGGAGTGATTGCAGATTACCGGGTGACGGAGGCCATGTTGCGGTATTTTATTCAGAAAGTGTGCGGCAGAGTGTTTTTGTTTAAACCGGAAGTAATGATTTGTGTGCCGGCAGGAGTAACACAGGTAGAACGCAGGGCAGTGTTGGATGCCACACTGTCTGCGGGGGCAAAGGCGGCATATTTGATTGATGAACCACTTGCTGCGGCAATTGGGGCTAAAGTTCCCATTGCAGCAGCCTCCGGAAGTATGATTATTGATATTGGAGGTGGGTCGGCTGAGGCGGCGGTGATTTCTTTGGGGGGAGTGGTGGTGCACAAAAGTGTCAGAGTAGCCGGAAACAAAATTGACGAGGCTGTAGCTACATATTTGAAGAGAAAATACAACCTGTTAATTGGTGAGACTACGGCTGAATATGTCAAGATCAAGATTGGCTCGGCTACGGTTTTGGACAAGATAGAAGAGATGGAAGTAAAAGGGCGGGATAATGTGACGGGATTACCTAGGGCAATTGCAATTACTAGTACGGAGATAACTGAGGCTATTAGACCGACTTTGATGCTGATTGTGGGGGCAGCCAAGGGTGTTTTGGAAGAGACACCACCGGAGTTGGCGTCTGATATTATCGATAAAGGCATTGTGATGAGTGGGGGAACCAGTGTCCTGCGCAATTTTGACAGACTGATGACGGAGCTGACCGGAGTACCCTGTCATGTGGCAGAAGATGCTCTGTTGTGTGTGGTGCGGGGTACGGGAGTGGCTTTGGAAAA
>ERZ1292632.4134-Hain-H43-01um-R2-4134-length-10590-cov-7_pt1 | contig 10590 bp, 10 predicted proteins | sample MGYA00564407_ERZ1292632 | MGnify/ENA primary metagenome ERZ1292632 (study PRJEB36523, sample SAMEA6512637) | groundwater metagenome | collected 2019-01-08 | study: AquaDiva: Metagenomics assemblies of 32 groundwater samples | reverse complement strand
GGGAATGGTTTGAAAGCAGGGCTGTCTCCATCCCAGATGAAAAGGAATTCATTGAGGAGTTAACAAAGCCAAAATATAGTCTGAGCCCGACGGGAAAGATAGTGGTGGAGAGCAAGTTGGAGTCGAAAAAGAGGTTTGGGGGACGGGCTAGATCACCGGATAAGGCTGATGCCTTTATGCTAACCTTTGCAGTGGGGCTGGATAAGATTGAAGAGCATAGGATTGATAGGTATGCTGGGGAGGTGGACGAGGACGATGGAGTTTCGTGGGTGGGGGCTTGGTAGCTGGGGATTCACACTAACCGGAGCCAAAGGATGCCAACGAACAAGCAGATTATTAGATTCTTCTTCCCCGATGGGGTTTACTCTTTCTGGGTTGCCCGCCAGCCGGGCAGGACGCAGCGAATAGTCTTTCGCGTCAAGGAAACTGGTGAGGGAGCATGGCATACGCCACAGAAACGGTTAGAGAACCTAACCCATGAGCTTATTGCCAGCCGCGATCCAGAGTTAGTCGAAACCTATGAGAAATTCACCGATATTTTCCCGGCCGATCTCTCCATCATAGCTAACTGGTTCGCCGGGCATCTTGTAGACCTCACTGATTTCTTGGAAGACTTTGCAATGTTCGGATCCATGACTAAAAAGCAGAAAGCGGCCTTTAGAATGCGCCGACAGTCACTAGGAGCTAAGCATAGCTAAGGCAAAATGGTGCCCGCAGTGATGAAGAGCGCGGCTATTGGTATTAAGAAGTATGGCGTTAAGAGAATGACAAAGATGGCGAGCAAGAAACGGAAAAAGAGGTAAGAATGCCCCTCTCCGACGACACAGTTCTGACGCAGGCTAAGGCTCGCTATCTCCTAGCTCGCCAGTTCTCCGAGCCTTGGAGAAAGGAAGCTAAGCTAGCGTATAACATTGTCGCCGGGCACCAGATAGATGCGAAGGACTTAGCTAGGCTAGAGAGGGACAAGCGCCCCGCTGTCGTCTTTAACCTAATTGGCCCCAACATAAAGGCTATAACAGGTATGGAGCGGGGGAATCGCCATGAGATAAAATACCTGCCCCGAGAGAAGTCACAGATAGATGGCTTTGCCGCCGAAATCTACAATGAAACTATCTCCTGGATATTCGATAGGAATGATAATCAGTTCTACGAATCCCAGGGCTTTCGGGACATGGCAATAACGGGCATGGGCTGGACGAAGACAGCGGTGGAATATACCGATGACCCGAAGGGGAAGATCACCGCCTTTCCCATTGACCCGCTTCGCAAGCTTTGGGACCCCTCGGCTCGGATGGAAAACCTCAGCGACCGACGCTTCGATTTCACCGAAGTCCTGTTAGACCTTGAAGAATTCGAGGCGATGGGCGAGGAGTTTGAAGAATTCGCAAAGGCTAACACTTTAGTCGGGAATGCTTTTGGGGAACTACTAGAGGATGACCTGGAGAAGAATCCTCTGATACAGCTCCGCCCAGATCAATATGCGCAGGAGGGAAGAGATACTAGAGGAGAGCAATTTCTCGGCAAGATTGCAGTCCTGGAGTATAACTTCTACACCTATGAAGAGGTTTTCGGCCTGCTCGATGAGACGGGGAAAGTTGTTGCGGAGTTTACAGATAAGCGAAAAGGAGCAGACTTAACGGCAGCGGGCGCCACGGTTAGCAGCCTAGGAAAGCGGGCAGCTTATTATAAAGCCTGGTTTAATGGCAATGAGTTAATAAAGCAGCAACCTAACACCGATCCCCGCGCCTTTACAGAATACTGCATAACTGGTGAATATGACCATGAGAAGGGTTATTGGTTCGGCGTAGTTCGCCCCATGATTGATCCTCAGCAGTGGGCGAATAAGTTATTTATGCAACTTCTACACATTATTAACTCGAACGCGAAAGGGGGATTCTTCTTCAAGAAGGGGGCGTTTATTAATAAGGATAAGGCACTAGCGGACTGGGCGCGGGGGGATAGGGGAATAGAGGTTGGGGGCAACGCTGGAGAGCCGATGGGGAACCTGATACAAGAGAGGGTCGCCACTCCCCTCCCTACGGCTATGCACGAGTTGCTATTATTCGTAACCGGCATCATCCCCCGCGTTAGCGGCTTTAATATGGAGCTATTAGGTCTTTCGGGCAAAGACCAGCCGGGAATACTAGAGAACATGCGGAAGCAAGCGGGCATGACTATCCTTGCTCCCTTCTTCGATTCCCTGCGCTTCTACCGCCGATTAAAGGGGCGCGGCATGATCTTCTTCATGCGGAACTATGTTGGGCAGGAGAGGATGCTGAGGATAGTTAACGATGATCTTAAGAAGGTGCTGGCAGAGATAGAGAGTTTGCCAGATGTTGACAACTTTGATGTCTTCGTTGAAGAAGCTCCACATAGTCCAAATCTTAAGAACACTAACTTCGTTATGCTTGGAGAGTTCTTGCAGACGCAGCCAGCCCTCGCTACTCTTATTGGTGATTTGGTCTTAGAGCAATCGCCCCTACCTGCCTCCGTGGTCGCAGAGATCAAGAAGCGCATGGAGGCTGCCCGCAAGCCCGACCCGCAGAAAGAGCAGCTAGCCCTGCGCAAGATGGTGGCAGATATAGTGCTAGAGGAGATGGCAGCCCTGAAAGATCACAGCGCGGCGGTCTTGAATATGGCGAAAGCCGGGCAAACACAGAACACCTCCGGCGCAGAGCAAGACGCTCTCGACATGGCCGCCTTCAAAGAAAGTGCAAAGCTGGTTTCAACTATTCACAAAACAACTGGGAGCCCGTCCGATGGCAGCACAGGCAACTAATATCATCGAGGAATTGGCCGAAACCCTAGACGGCCACACCGAGGAGATTGCAGATGATAACCAACCTGGTTATGAGGCTGATGGGGAGGTGGAAAAGAAGCCTGCTGAGGTTGAGGAGACTGTTAAGGAAGCCGAGGTCGAGCCAGTTAAGGTCGCTGAGCCCGATGACACTGCGCGAGAGGATGTCTCTAAAAAGACGATTCCGTATGGGAGATTCCGCGAGGTAAATGAGCAGCGGAAAGAGGCGCAGGCTAAGGCCGAGGAGACGAGCCGCGAGGTTAGCCAGCTTCGCGGGCAAATGGCAGAATTCCTCCGGCAGCAAGGAGAGACGCCAAAGACCATCCCCGATCCGAACAGCGACCCGGATGGCTATATCGCCCACATCCGCGCAGAACATGCCCGCTTAACAAACGAGATGCAGACTATCAAGGCCGAGCAAACAAAGGTCAACGATCAGTCGGCTTATGCAACTAAGGTTAATAACTATGTTACAAAGAAGGTTGAGAGCTTCATGGAGGAGCACCCAGATTATCCTATTGCCTTGCAGCATCTGCAAACAGCTATCGTACAGGGAAGGATAAATGACGGGGATTCTCTTGCCGGCGCCCAGGAATACTATCAGCAAGTCGCAGTGGGCGAGCTAGAGCGGATGTTTCGCACCGGCGGCGACCCGGCAAAGATGGCTTATAATCTAGCCAAACGCTATGGCTACAAGACGGCTGAGGAAGTGGCAGCCGAAACTAATGGGAAGAAATCCGTGACAAAAGCTAAAGTGATTGATAAAGAGAAGGGCAAGGAGGCTAACCGCTCTATTGCCACGGCGGGCAAGGCAGCGGAGGTTGACCTAGATGCGATAGACGTTGATAGTATGACACCATCACAGTTCCAGGAATTCGTCGCTCGCCAGAAGCGGGCGTCTCGGGGGATTGATTTCCCCTAGCCAGACTCTCGTAAGCTGAAACGTACACCAGCGGAGCCCCGTTAGCACACGTCACGGCTTATACGCTGCCCTAGTGTTGTAGGGAAACCATAGTTAACATAGACCCCAGTCTCATAGAGGCATAAATGGCAGTTACAAACTTTGGGGTAAACTCAAATGAGACTGTAAAGCTATGGCGTAAGCAACTCTGGACCGAGACCTTGAAATACACTACCATGTCCCCGCTTATGGGAACTGGTACTGATTCCATCATTCAAGTTCTCGATGATACCCAGAAGAGCGCCGGAGATAGGATTACCGTCACTCTCCGCCTACTCCTAACCGGGGCAGGTATTGAGGGGGACGCTACCCTAGAAGGGAATGAAGAAGCTCTCGTCACTTACACTGACAACCTTCTCATTAACCAATTGCGCCATGCTACTCGCAGCGCAGGCGTTATGTCTGAGCAGCGTGTGGACTGGGATTTGCGCGAGCAGATGAAGGACGCGCAACGCGACTGGTGGGCAGACCGCTTTGACACGGTTATCTTGAATCACGCGGGTGGCAATACCGGCCAAGCGGATACAAGGTATCTAGGTCACAACGCGGCCCTGGCCCCCACTTCGACGTCGGGCAATACGCGCATTCTTTACGGCGGCGGTGTGGGCTCCGTGACGGAGAACTCACTCTCATCTACTTCGGAGACTTTCTCCTTAACCTATATTGACCGTGCGTTAGTGCAGGCCGAACTTGCTACGCCCAAAATTCGCCCCGGTATCGTCGGCGGAGAGCGGGTGTACTGCATGGTTATCCATCCTAATGAAGTCAAGGAACTGGAAACCAACGCAACGGCTGGCTCTATCACATGGTACGATCTGCAACGCTCTGCTATGCAGGGCGGGAAAATTAGTAACAACCCTCTAGTCGCCGCAATGCGCGATGCCGGCTTTATAGGACAATATAAGAACGTCCTGCTTAAATCCGACAGCCGCATTCCAGTGGCTCCGAACACTACCACTGTCTATCGCAACGTCTTTCTCGGTGCGCAAGCAGTTGGTGTGGGTTTCGGTAAACGCTTCGGCCCCGGTCCAACCGGCGGGCGCTTCCAATGGGTTGAGAAGTTCTTCGACTTCGATAACCAGTTAGGGGTGGCAACGCGCCTAATCTGGGGGGCGAAGAAAATGCAGTTCAACTCAATTGATAACGCAGTTATCGTTATCTCTGCACACTCACCGGCTGTCTCTTAACCCTTAGAGGAAATATGGCTACGCTGAAAAGTTTGCAGGTTGCCGGCAGTTATCCTCTTCGGCTACAAGAGAAGGGGAACTTTACCATTGCTGGAGAATACACCTTGACGGCTACGCTGGCGTCGGGGGACGTTATCCAGATGTTCAAGATTCCCGCTGGGGTAACTGTGCTGGATCTTAAATTGGTGCATCCTAACGTCACCACGGCTGGGGCGGGTGCTGTTGGCACCGCTATCTGGAACGTGGGCGACGGGGCGGACACCAATCGTTTTGCGGAAAGTCATACGGCGGCTGTTAATGGCACGTTCATGCTCTCTACAACTGACCTGAACACGGCCACTCTCCAATCGCTGCCGTATAAGTACGATCTTTCCGACAACGATCCTAACGGCTACGACACCGTGGATATTCAGGTGATCGCGGCTGGCACTACTGGTACTTCTGGTGGGACTATTAAACTGGTCGCTACCTGTACCTATGATTATCCTTAATAGTTAGAGGGATAGGGGGAGCTTGAAACCCTCCCCCGCTTTTCTTTGAGGTGGAGCATGGAAATAGTAGCTAACGATCCACACGAATTTCTGACGAAGTGCCTTGAGGCTCATCGGGAAGGGGACAGACTTAGAAAAGAGGGGTCTGTTCACCTTGCCGACGAGTATCAAGCAACGGCGGAGAGAGGATATAATACTTTGCTGAATAGAGTCCCCACCCACGCATCTGTGCTTAGAATGCTAGCCCTTCTATACCAGCGGAAGAACTTTAACGGCCTCTGCATCAACCTTTGCATAGAGGCGCTTAAGAACTATGCCTTGGATAAAGTGGAGGCGGAAAGGGAGAATGCGCCGGAGAAGAATAAGGAGAGGTTTAGGGTTATTAGGAACTGGACAGGGGAAACCCACGCTATAATGGCTACGGCTCTTCGCGCTGAGCATTTCCGGGAAATGTCGGAGGATCACTATAACCAAGCAATGGAACTGGCACCGGAGAATGCGGAGGTTATCGCTGCGGTGGCCGGACTCTATATTAATGACCATAATCCACAGAAAGTTATAGATTTGGTCAATAGAGCGGCAAAGATAAAGCCGGAGATAGAAGGGGAGGAATCTTGGAACCTTGCGCTGGCGCACCTGGAACTGGGCCATTGGGTGAAGGGGTTCAACCTATACCATAAGGGCGTGCAGGATAAGGAGAGACTGAATAGGAACTACTGGGCTAGCGGGCAGACCCCCGAGTGGGATGGAACGCCGGGCAAGACGGTTGTAGTCTATGGGGAGCAAGGTATTGGCGACGAGATAATGTTTGCCTCTTGCCTCCATGAATTCGTGGGGGACTGCAAGCATGTTATCTTTGACTGTCACCCCCGGCTGGAGAAGCTATTTGCCCGCAGCTTCCCCGCCGTCGAAATCCGGCCCACGCGCAAGACCATCCCCGACTGGGCCTTTGGACGAACCGACATCGAGGCTAGACTAGCTATTGGCTCTCTGCCCGTCTTCTACCGCCAAAAGGATGAGCACTTCGTCGGGCACGAGAACTATCTAAAGGCTGATCCCAGCCGCATAGCCTTCTATAAAGAGCGGCTTGGCCCAGGCCCCAATATCGGCCTGGCTTGGCAGGGAGGGACGAAGAAGACTCGCTTCGATCTGCGCTCCATTGCGCCGCATAAGCTAGCCCCCCTTCTCTCCCAGAAGGCCAACTTTATCAGCCTCAACTATGTCCCTGAGACAGTTCCCGAGGCTAAGGCACTCGGCCTGCCTCATTGGGAGGAAGCTATACAAGACCTAGATGAGATGGCTGCCCTTATTTGCGCCCTCGACTTAGTTATCACGGTGAACCAATCTCTAGTTCATCAAGCTGGCGCACTGGGCAAGAAATGCTGGACTCTCACCCCCTACCGCTGCGCTTGGCGCTATGGGTTAGAGGGCACTAAGATGATCTGGTATCCAAGCGTAACTCAGTTCCGGCAGCGCGAGAATGAGGTGTGGGCGGGAGCCATTCAGCGCCTTTCTGAAAGTCTAGCCTCTTGGCTTAAGGGACAACATGAGAATGATTATAGTAGGCCACGGCCCCAGCTTGGCGAGCAAGAACTTGGGGCGGGAGATTGATTCCCATGATTTCGTCGTTCGCCTCAAATACGGGCACGAACTTACAAGAATCAACCCAGCTAGCTATGGCACTAGAACAGATGCAATTTGCTCCACACTCAAGACTTGGCGACCATATTACAAGATACGTCCGAAGATCAAAGAGTGGTGGGGGTATAGGAACTGGCCCGGGCAGGAGAAGGAACTTGAAAAGATTAAGTTATATTACACCGACATAACGGTCAGGACGGAGTTCGAGGCTGTTGACAAGTGGCTAGCGACCTATCGCAGCTTGGCCGACGTTAAGGTGGATTATAAGGATAAATGGTCCAGCTATGCGAAAGAAGGTGATGAACCTTGGTGCTCGACGGGAATGGGAGCTATTATCATCGGCTGTTCTAGCTATAAACCAACGGAGCTTGTGCTGGCGGGGTTTGATAACCTAGTCTCGGGCAAGAAGGATGGTTTTCAGAGCATCTTTAGGGAGAAGGGTTGGATATATCCCCCGCACGGTTGGCAGGCAGAGAACAAGATGCTGCCATTAATAGCTGCGGCCTATGGGGTAAACATCAGGAGCCTGGCATGAGCGAGTGCGTTGCCGTTACTAGTTTCAGCCCGCTGGGCTGGACAGACTATGCAGAGGAGGGGGTGCGCTCCTTCTGTGAGAATTGGCCGGGGCGGGTTATCGCCTACTACGAGAAGGATAAGCCCGCCTTCACCCATGAGAAGTTAACCTATAGGAATCTTTTTGACCAGACGGAACTGCTGAGTGTGCTCTCCTGGTGTGAGAGGAACCCAGTGTTACAGGGCCGGATGCCCAATGGGAAGTATAACTATAACTTTAACATCTATAAATTTTGCCGCCATGTGTTCGCTGTCTCCCATGCTGCCACTGGGAAAGACGGGCGCTACGTCTTCTGGCTGGATGCCGATGTCAGAATAAAGAAGCCCGTTCCAGAGGAATTCCTTTTGCTACTTTTTGAGGGCGATGCTTACACCGTTCGCCTCTATCGCGGCCCGGCCTCCCATACGGAGAGTGGCTTTCAGGGGTTTGATACAAGCATGGAGATTAATAGCGCCTTTATGAACATATGGCGGGAGTTATATATAGAGGGAACGGTTATCGCTCTGCCCTATGGCTTCCATGATTGCTGGAGCTACGACCACATGGTTAAATTCACGCGGGTGCGGGCAGCGAACCTAACGCCACAGCTAACGGCTATCGGCCCCGCCTTTAAGCATAGCTCCCTCGATGAGTATATGACCCACGAAAAGGGGATAAATAAGTATATGGATAAACTGATAGTTCCGAAGAAGGGAGAAGCTGATATGCCGGAGGTTATCCATGCTTGAGCTAAGCTCCCAGACCTTTGGGCAGGAAGAGATAGCGGCGATTAATGGTGTGCTGGCGAGTGGCCGCGTTACTATGGGCAGAGAGACAGAGGCGTTTGAGAAGGAGTTTGCGGAATATATCGGTGTTAGGTATGCAGTTATGGTAAATAGTGGATCGAGTGCGAACCTCCTAGTGATAGCGGCGCTGGTAGCGACGGGGGCGTTAGCGCCAGGAGATAGAGTCTTTGCCCCCGCGCTCTCCTGGTCAACGACGGTCTGGCCCCTTATCCAGTATGGCATGGATGTTACCCTGATTGATTGCGATCTAACCTTGCAGATAAAGCGGGCTTCGCTAGTCAGCGCACTAGGTTTTTATCCAGAGGCGCGAGCTATCGTAGCCGCTCATATCATGGGCAACCCTTGCGATGTTAACCTTCTGCGAACTCTCTGCAAGAAGCATAATCTTCTGCTGGTGGAGGATTCTTGTGAGACGCTGGGCGCTGACTACCTCGGCATCAAAACCGGGCGCTTTGGCATCGCTGCCGCTTTTAGCTTCTACTTCTCCCACCCTATGACTACGATAGAAGGCGGGATGTTGGTGACAGAGGATGAAGAGGTTGCGGAATATGCTAGGTCCATCCGCTCGCACGGGTGGGCAAGGGCCTTTGGAAACGAGAGACGGCAAGAGTTTGAAGCCGCTAGCCCAGACATTGATCCCCGTTTCCTCTTTGTGACGGAGGGATATAATTTGCGGCCAACGGAGCTACAAGCGGCGATGGGAAGGGTGCAGCTTCGCAAGTTGCCCGCGATGAACGCGCGGCGGGCCGAGATTCACGCGCGCATGTGCGAGATAGTGGCGCCCTATAAGGACCTACAGCTTCCGCTGCCCACTCCTTTTGCAACGCCAGCTTGGTTTGCCTTCCCTGTGATTTGCCAGAGTGAGAAGAAGCCACTTATTGAGCACCTGGAGGCGGCGGGCGTCCAGACGCGCCCGGTGATCGCGGGCAACCTAGCTAAACATCCCGCTTTCACCCCCTTTATAGACCCCAGCGACACCCCCTTTGCAAACGTCGTTGCTAAGTTCGGCTTCTACTGGGGCCTGCATCCGAATGTTAGTGCTGACGATCTAGCAGTGTTAAGTAAGGCACTAGACAGCTATAACTGGGAGCAAGCAGCCGCATAATGAGCACCATCACCGAACGAATAGATGCCATAACGCACATCCCAGCAGTTCGGCTAGCGAAGGTTATCCCCGCCCCCAAATCCGTTAAGGTGGAGCTAACCGCTAGCTGTGACTTTCGCTGCTCCTTCTGTGCCACTTCCTACGATCTGCGGAAGAAGGGGCATATGCCTCTTCCTTTCTTTAAAAGTATCTCAAAGGAGATGAGAACTGCTGGAGTCGAGGAGCTTGGTCTATTCTATCTTGGCGAATCCATGCTCTATCCGCATCTAGCAGAGGCGGTGGAGTGGGCAAAGAAGGAGTGCAGTTACCCCTATGTGTTTCTAACCACTAACGGTAGACTGGCTACACCGGAGAAGGTAACTGCACTCTTCTATGCTGGCCTCGACTCGTTGAAGTTTAGCTTTAATAGTGCTGACGCAAAGCAGATGAAGGAGATCACACAAGTTGACGCATTTGATAGGGTGGTGGCGAATATCCAGGCGGCGAAGGCGAAAAGGGATATGGTCTGGGATCAAACGGGGCATAAGTGTGGGCTCTATGCCAGCTCGATCCTATATGATGGCGAGCAGGGGGAGAGAATGGAAAAGGCGGTGGGGCTTATTAGGGACTATGTGGATGAGCACTATTGGCTGCCGCTGTATAGTCAGCACACGCTGACGACGGGGGCTAGCGAGGCTAAGGGTTTCGCCCCGACGGCGGGCAATCGGGGGCGGGTTGGCGGCCTTGTCGACCCGCTGCCCTGCTGGGCTGTCTTTAGCGAGGGGCATATAACCTTTGACGGGAAGCTAACAGCTTGCTGCTTCTCGCACACTGAGGAATTCACTATGGCCGATCTTAGCGATACCCCGTTCATAGAGGGATGGAATTCTCTCGCCTTTCAGGCGTTAAGGAAAGCACACCTTGCCCGCGACGTGGGCGGGACCCCCTGTGCGGGCTGTGTGGCTTATGTTTAAGAAGCTCACCAGTCTCTTTCGCCTTTGGTCCCTTTCTAATGAATAGTCTAAGAGTCTTCATCGGGCATGATAAGAGGGAGCAGACAGCTTATAATG
>ERZ1292632.213-Hain-H43-01um-R2-213-length-60734-cov-8_pt1 | contig 10591 bp, 10 predicted proteins | sample MGYA00564407_ERZ1292632 | MGnify/ENA primary metagenome ERZ1292632 (study PRJEB36523, sample SAMEA6512637) | groundwater metagenome | collected 2019-01-08 | study: AquaDiva: Metagenomics assemblies of 32 groundwater samples | reverse complement strand
GCATTAATAAAACGCTCACTGTAGATAGCTTCAGAAAGCAGTTTACTCAGATACTCAGAAGACTTAAACAAAGAATAAAAATCCTGATTCTCTGTACTTGTCTGTACAACAAGAAAATCCATGTGCGTCTGATAACGCTTTTCTGTCAGCATCAGTGCAAAAAAACTGAGAGCCGAAAACAGAAGTCCTACAAGGACCATAACACCAATCTTGCGACGCAAAACTCCAAAAAGTTTCTGATTCGCCATAAATATATAATTGCTATTAGTAACCAGATATAGTACCAAAAAATGACGTAAATGTCAAGTGACTCAACCTCCTTTTTTCGTTCCTCCGAAACTATACAAAAAAACCCTTAAATAAGGGTTTTTCTTGATAAATAGACCAGGATACAACTCTCGCTTTTAGAAGAGACTTCCAATTCTTCCTAAAATATCAAAATGAGCAAAATCACGTGCTGTGACCAGGAGCATAAGGAGAATAAGGATAATAAATCCTACCTGATGAATCATCCCCTCTACTCTCTTACTCACCGGACTGCCTTTGAGCTTCTCAATCAAGATAAATAAGATGCGACCACCATCAAGTGCTGGGATTGGTAAGATATTGATAATACCAAGATTGATAGACAAAAGTGCAGCAAATTGAAGAAGATAGACAAATCCCAAATCACTCATTTGCTTCGTCAGATACACAATACCCACTGGACCAGTCACATCGAGCCCTACTTTCTCTCCTCCAAACAATCCACCAATCATTTTTCCAAGAGCATCAAAGATAGCAAGCGTAATGGTATACGTTGCGATCAGTCCACGATACAGAGACTCATACCACGGATAGGAAACAATAGCGGTTTCAGAGTACGCGAATCCCATAGCGCCCTCGCCTTTTGGATACTCCATTCTTGGAGTACCAGAAAGCTCAAATGGTTTTCCAAAACGATCTATCTGAAAGATAACAGCCTCACCCTTACTCGCAGAAATAATCTCGTTTATCTGACTCGTCTTTTCAACGGCCTGCCCATTAAGAGAAACGATAGCATCTCCTGGCTGTAGCCCCATTTCGGAAGCCGGAGTATTAGCACGAACATCTACTATTTGGATCTTCGTTTCCTTATACTTCCCTCCAGCTGACTGCTGGATTGGCTGAGCAATACCAAGCGTGAAGACTACCGACAAAAGAAGCCAGGCAACAACAAAGTTCATCACTACACCTGCTGCCAAAACCTTGATTCGCACCCAGGCGGATTTTCCAGCAAAGCTTCCTGGATCCTTGGCTTCTGCACCGTCTTCTCCCTTGATACGCACAAAACCTCCGAGAGGAATCCAGTTAAGAGAATAGATAGTGTTCTTGCTCTCATATTCCTTTCCTCCCCAGAGAATCTTATACTTTCCGGTCGCATCATCTTTTACAAATCCTGCGATGCGCGGAGGGAAGCCAAAGCCGAACTCATCCGTTTTGATACCATTTTTCTTTGCAGTCAAAAAATGTCCTAACTCGTGAACAAAAACGAGAAACCCAAGAATGATGACGAATATGAGTATAGTGAGCATAACGAGTACTACAGTTAGACGGTCAAAATTTCTTCTTCCTTCTTCTTACGTATTGCTTCTAACTTTTGGTTGTAATCATCAACAACTTTTTGCAGTTCATCTTTCCCGCTGAATCGATCGTCTTCGGAAATCTGACCTTCTTGCTCAAGCTTCTGGATCTCTTTCCAAATTTCTTCACGAATAGTACGTACAGCAATACGACTGTCTTCGGCGCGGGCACCTAAAGTCTTCACAAGTTCCTTACGGCGCTCTTCTGTAAGCATTGGAAGGACGATACGAATAACCTGACCATCGTTTCCCGGCGTGAGCCCAAGATCAGATTCTCGAATAGCGGTTTCAATAAAAACCAAACTCCCTTTGTCCCATGGCTGTACCAGTATCTGCCTGGCTTCCGGAACACTGATACTTGCAATCTGCTTGATAGGACTTTTCGTTCCATAATAATCCACCATCAAGTTTTCTATCAGCCCTGGATTGGCACGACCAGTACGAAGCTTGGCAGCTTCTTCTCCAAAGTGAGTGAGCGCCGCTTCAAAAGCATCTTTTTTTCCTGCAATGACTTCTTTAACCATACAAAGAGATAACAGCGTATTAAGGGTATTAAGACTTCATTATAGCCTAAAACTTACGAGTCGTGAAGTAGATTTTTGCTGGATTTTGAGGGTCATACATGATAATACTCACTCCTTTATCAATCTCTAGCTGTGTCGTATTCCACTTCACACCACCATCATTCGACTTGTAAAAGGCCTTCCCTGAAGCAAAAGAGATTTCGTTTGAATTCTTGGGATTGACCACGATAGCCCGAATAGGAAACTTTTTGGCACTTTCAATAATATTGATAGGACTCCATGTTTTTCCATAATCAGCTGTACGGAAGAGGCCATTTTTCCCACTCACATAAAAGACACCTGCTTGTAATGGATCTTCTGCTCCCGAAACCGCTCCTTGTGGTCGGTTATTGATCGAAGAAATTTGCTGGGCTTGAGTTGCATAATCAACCCAAGTATTTCCGCCATCAGCTGAAGAAATTGATGCTTGATTGAAAATAACAGCAAAGAGAGACTGCGGAGAAAGTCGTTCAGCAAATATACGAGATACTGGACCCTTGGCTTTGGTCAGGTTTTTCCACGTCTCCCCACCATCAAGACTCTTGATAATGACACCCTCACTTGTACCGGCGTAGAGCGTATTTGGTTGATTCGGATGAATAGTGAGAGCAGTAACAACCGTACCCTTTCCTGGTTCCGTATACACTTCTTTCCAATTTGCTCCCGCATCATCACTGCGATAAATCTTCCCTACTTCTTCGTAAATACCGGATGCGTAGATATGATCTCCATTTGTAGGATCAATAGCCAAGCCATAATTCTTGGTTGGCGGAAATACGATAGGTTCCCATACTTCACCAGCATCTCTCGTACGAAAGAGCCCTCCTGCCATAGTTCCGATATACAAAATATCACTATTGGTTGGATGAATAGCCAAAGAGAGCACATCTGCCGAAGCAATTGTCCGTTTTTCATCTACCTTCACCTTCGGCTTAAAGGTATCGCCTCCATCTTCTGACTTCCAAAGACTTCCGCCAGTAGCAGAAAGCGTGTTGATCGGCACCTTAACCGAACATCCTGAAAGAAGAGTAGCGACTCCTACTACCAGGATCATTTTTTTAAACATAGACAAAATGAAAAAAGTTTGGTTTCTTACCTTTATTATAGCAATATCTAACATAAATAAAAACACTCCCTCTCAAAGGAAGTGTCTTATTTTTTGACATATGTGGGTGCGGGGGGGATCGAACTACTCCTGTTCCAGTCCGTTCTATAGGGCTTCCGCCCTCTAGCCCCAGAATAAATCTGGGTCACCCCAAACGGGGAAAATACTTTTCCCCGACCCCCTTTACGTTCGATCCACGCGACCATAAAAATAAAAAGCATCTCAGAGAGATACTTTTTATTTCATATGTGGGTGCGGGGGGGATCGAACCCTCGACCGTTGGCTTAAAAGGCCACTGCTCTACCAACTGAGCTACGCACCCATATTTTCTCGTACACAAAACAGACCCATTCTAGCGAACAAGCGCTAAATGGTCAACTATTTTACTGGTTTCGGCGAAATAACATCCTTACCAACAAAGGGACGGAGTACCTCTGGAACCACGACACTGCCATCAGCTTGCTGATAGGTTTCGAGAAGAGAAATGAAGATACGAGGACTTGGTAAGGCTGTATTGTTTAGCATATACACGTATTTCTTTTCTCCGGTTGCCTTCTCTTTGTACTTCACGTTTAGGCGACGAGACTGCCAATCAAGAAAGTTACTCGCTGATCCTGTTTCGCCATACCGATTCATTCCTGGCATCCACGCCTCGATATCAAAGGCTCGATACTTTCCAGCACTCATATCTCCCGAGCAAATCTGAATCTTTCGATACGCCAGGCCCAGATCTCGATGCATCTCTTCTGAGATAGCCATCATTTCCTCCTGAAGCTCATTAGCGAGCGTCATATCTGCCGGAGCCAAAACTACCTGCTCCACCTTCATAAATTCATGCACACGATACATACCCTTGGTATCTTTCCCGTATGATCCAATCTCGCTTCTATAACACTGACTAAATCCAGATAAACGAAGTGGAAGAGCTGATTCTTCTAGAACCTCCCCGGAATAATAAGCCAAAAGACTTGGCTCAGCAGTACCTACCAGGAATTTCCCTTCTTTGGAGCTTGATCCGTCTGCTTCCTTGTCCGAGGTTGCTACCTGATAAATTTCATCAACATCAGAATCGTACTCAAGGCCCTTGAAGTACCCACTTCCGAAAAGCGGGAAGGGTTTCGTCAATGTCGGCGGAATCATAGGAGCATATCCCTTCTCTACCATTTTCTGTACAGCATACATCATAAGCCCCATCACCAAGAGCATACCTTCATTCTTCAGATAGTACCCTCTGTACCCCGCTACTTTCGCTCCGCGCTCCAAATCCAAAATGTCGAGTGATTTCCCTAATTCAATGTGTGTTTTAGGAGCAAAATCAAATTTTGGGAGTGGACCAAAAACAGATACCTCAACATTCTCATCCTCACTCTTTCCAATCGGGGTATCAGGAGAAATAATATTTGGCACCTGAACCATGAGTGCATCATACTGACACTTCACCGCAAGATAGAGGGGTTCCTTTTCGTCTAGTTTCGCTTTAATTTCTTTTCCCTTCGCAATAATCTCTTCTCGCTCTTCGGGACTCTCAGCCTTTTGAATCAAATCATTCACGTCGTTCTTCAAAGACTTTAATTCTTCAATCTCCTGTAATGCAACCACTCTTTCCTGATCGACTGCTAATAATTTTTCCAAATCAAAATCCGTGCCCTTGGCATCGATAGCTTTCTGGATTTCCTCTTTATTTGTTCGAATATATTGGATATCGAGCATAGTTCTAACAATCAATATTTTTTTGAGCCATTACTTTCTTCTGTTCAGCGGACCAGCCGAGAAAATTTGCAAAAATTTGAAGCAAGCTCGCTACTCCCGAAAGAGCAAGAACAAGGAAGATGATAAAGGTATCAGGAAAGGCTACAAAAATAAAGACACCGAAGAGAGAAACCCATATTCCTAAACACCAAGGACAATTCAGCAACTTCCACATGGTTCGCTTGAACGCATTAACTGACAACACACGCTCAACGTGCTCTTCTCCTGTTTCAACATACTTTACACTCTTTACATCCAAAAAGAACTCTCGAAGAAACAGCATAATATTATCGTACGCCAAGAGACGAATGATACGAAAAAGCGCAAAAACAAGAATAATCACATCAAAAGAGGAAAGAACAAAAGGAAGAAGTACTCTGGCCTCAAGAGACCGAAACAACCATACAGAAAGCACTACAAAAAGAACGAGAAAAAATATATTCCAGCGCTTGATGTTCTCTTCGAGACGATATTCTTCTTGTGAGAGCATATTCTTCTTTATTCGTACAAAGGAAAGTCCTTGGTAATTTCATCTACGAGTTCCTTGGAACCAAAAACAAGAACTCCAAGATGACTAATATCCTTTTTCTTTTTTGTCTTGGTTTCCGCAATAACCTTCTTGTCATTTGTGGTATTGAGCATCTCCTCCGTAAACTCAGCTATATCTAACTTCGCTTCCTGTGCTCTTTTTATAAGTGCCTGAAGCTCATCATGCACCATAGCTGACTTGACCATGATAGCGTGTTGAATATTCAACTTAATCTTTTCGTTATCTTCTGTAACAATTTCATCTTGAAAGAAAAGTTCTTTTCCGCGCCGAGCACCAAAAGCGGCATTGAGATGCGCGATCGTGTTGAGTTCCTGCCACGGCTTGAGATCGGCTGCTTTGTTAATCACAGCAACAGCAATCTTCAAAGTCTTCTCTCCCGACTTTTTCTCTTCCCGCTCTTTCATAGGTGGAAAGATCACCGTTTCACGAATAGAGCGATTCATCAAAATAGCGAAAAGGCGTTCACTCATTCCAAAACCAAAGGCTGGTGGCATACCGTATTCAAGAGCCTGAATAAAATCCTCATCAATCATATGGGCCTCAGCGTCTCCGGCATCACGAAGCTTCATTTGCTCCTCAAAACGACGACGTTGCTCGATAGGATCATTGAGTTCAGCAAAAGAATTGGTAAGCTCACTCCGTACAGCAACCAACTGCGCTCGCAATACCTTTCTTGGATTCTTGGGATCGGTCTTCGAAAGTGGAGAAACTTCGATAGGATGCCCTACCAAAATACATGGCTGTACCAAGCGCTGACGAACAGTCTTCTTGTAAATCGTATCAATCATACGACCCTTACCGTAGGATGGCTCATACTTTATCCCCAACTCATCAGCTTTCTTCTTCAATTCGGCAACACTAATGTCCTCTGAAAGATTGATTCCTGTTTCCTTTTCAAATTCTTCAAAGAAATCAATTCTTGGATACTCTCCACCCCAATGAATCTTTTCACCCTCGTACTCTGTCTCATAACCACCAGTAACCGCAAAAACAATCTCCTTGATCATGTTCTCAGTAAGCTTGATACCTGCATCCAAATCAGCATAGGCGATATAAAATTCAACATCGTCATATTCCTGTAGATGCTCTCGATCAATTCCTTCGTTTCGGAACAGACGCCCTATTTCAAATACTTTTTCATACCCACCAACAAGTAATCGCTTGAGGTGAAGTTCAAGAGAAATACGCAAAAAGAAATCCTGATCCAGCGCGTTGTGATGCGTCACAAAAGGTTCTGCATCAGCACCCCCAGGCACATGTTCCAATACAGGCGTTTGTACTTCCAGAAACCCTTCTCGAGAAAGAAACCCTCGAACGGTTTGCCAAAAGATATTCTTCTTTACAAACAACTCTTTCGTCTCTGGATTGGTAAGGAGATCCAAATAACGACGACGCAAGAGTTCTTCTTCATCTTTGAGTCCGTAAAATTCTGTTGGGATAGGACGAAGGGATTTTCCTAAGATAGACCAAGAATGCACTTCGAGAGTCTTTTCATTCTGCTTGGTGAGAAAAAGAGATCCCGTGGCTTCCACAAAATCCCCAATCTCAATCGTATCGATAAAAAGCTTGAGCTGCTCATTTCCCAATGTTGTCTCGGAAAGAAAAATCTGAATCTTTCCTTGGCCATCTTCAATATGAGCAAAAGCAATCTTTCCCATAGGGCGAAACGAACGGACACGTCCCGCCACAACAATCTCTTCTTTTCCTGAAGAAAGATCATCAAACCGCTCCAAAGCTTCTTGATTACTCAGAGTTCGAGAAGTCTTCTCTGGATAGACATCTCCAAAAGCTTGCTTCAGATGATCAAGTTTCTCGTGTTTCGTGGCCAGAATATCTTCGCGCATAGAAAAAATAGCAGAAAAATCGAATAATATGCTTCTATTGTAGGGTTTTCTCCCTAAGAAAGCAAGAAAAAATCCCTTCTTGCGAAGGGATGATTTTTCGAAAGATTATTGTACGGAAACAATCTCATATTTCACCACCCCGGCAGGAGCAGCTACCTCTACCTTGTCTCCCTTACTCTTTCCCATAAACTCGCGTCCCAATGGAGATTCATTCGAGATCTTTCCCTGGGCTGGATCAACTTCATTCGATCCTACGATTTTGAAATTCATTTCTTTTCCGTGTACTTTCACTGCAATCATCGAACCGATACCAACGATAGAAGAAGAACGGTGCTTGGCAGCGACGACAGAATCCTTCAGCATGGCTTCAAGTTCACCGATGCGACTTTCGTTCTCATTCTGATTTCTCTTTGCTTCGCTGTATTCAGCATTTTCAGAAAGGTCTCCCTGTTCCTTAGCCTCTTTGATTGCCTGAGCAATATCGAGACGCATCTTTGTCTTTCGCTCTTCCAATTCCGCGTGAAGTTTCTTCAGCCCTTCTTCGGTAAAAATTCTTGCCATTACTTTGTATTAAAAATGATTTATTCTTCCCTAGAAGAAAGAAAACCCCTTTCCAAAAGGAAAGAAGGTGCAAAGTTTCTCCAATAGTACAGACAACCAGACAAGTTGTCAATGCTTTATATTATCCCTCTCCTAAGCCATATTATGGAGATACACTCTCGCCCTCTTTAAACCGATTAAAGTACCAATCGTACACTTCTCGTGTCACTGGCACCGCATTATATCCTTCCTCCCCCTGTCCTTCCACCAGTACAATCATTGCTAATTCTGGATTCTCAAAAGGGGCGAATGATACGAACCAACCATGCGTTTTTTTCTCTCCTCCAAACTGGGCTGTACCTGTCTTCCCAGCTACTTCAACGGACAAATCCTTCAAAGACTGTGCTGTTCCTTCCGTGACCGTCTCTCGCATCCCTTCACGGACAATACGAAGATAGTCAGGGTTCGCAATATGATCCCTTATGACTGGACTTGGAATCGCCACCACTTTACCATCTGCCGAACGCACCTGAGAAACAATGCGAGGCTGATATAATGTACCTCCATTCGCAATAGCCGAGATAGCGTTCAAAACCTGAAGCGGAGTCGTTGTAACATACCCCTGTCCAATAGATGAGTTATAATCATCACCGATATACCAACGCTCTCCGATTCGCTCTTTCTTCCAGGCGGGATCCGGCAAGAGCCCCTTGGATTCTGTTGGGAGATCAATACCCGTTTTCTCTCCCCAGCCAAACAAACTTTCATACTTCTTCATTTTCTCCATTCCAAGACCCTGGATATTGCCATATCCACCACCTACAGAATAAAAATAGACATCACTAGATACCGCAATAGCTCGTCGCAAGTCCGTCACACCGTGAACCTTCCAGTCTCCAAAGAAAAAGCTTCCGATACTAATACCTCCTTTACTTTCTATTTCTGTATTTTCAGTAATCGTTCCTTCGGTCAAAGCAGCTACTGCTAATATTGGCTTAATAGTCGATCCTGGTGGATATTCCCCAATAACAGGACGATTAAACATCGGTCGTCCCGGATCGTTAATCAGTCCTTGATATTCTTCCGTGGTAATTCCTCGGGCAAAAAGATTATTATCGAAACTCGGCAAACTCACCAGCGCTCGAACAGCTCCACTGCGCGGATCAATCGCGACGGCTGCCGCTTGCTTGAGTCCGCGCTCTTCCAAGAGTCTCGCGAGACTGTCATACATTTTCTTTTGCAAATCAGCATCGATATTGAGAATCAAATCATTACCCGCTACTGGCGGAATCGTTCCGAGTTCTTGCTTTACATTTCCTAAAGCATCAACTTCAGCACGCTGGAATCCGTGTTTGCCACGTAGATACTGCTCATATGTTTTCTCGATACCTAATTTCCCAATAGAATCTGTCATCAAATAATCAGGGTGATCAATCAGCTCCTCTTTTTTAATCTTTCCCTCATACCCCAGCACGTGGGAAAAAATAGTACTATCGATATATTCACGGTTTGTTGTCTTGTAGAGACTGATTCCTGGAAGCTCCCGCGTCTTCCCAAGAATCACCAAGGCCTGTTCCTGAGATATCTTCTCTTGCAAAAGAATAAGATCTGTCGAACGATAATTCAACTGATCGAACACCTGATCCAAAGTAGAACGATCAATTCCAATTTCTGCTAACGTACTCTTGATATATTCCTGCGTAGGCTCATCTTGGGGCACATCTACCGGAGTAACTACGACATCGATACTTGGAACGTTATACACCAACGGCTTCCCATATGCATCATAAATAATGCCTCGTGGTGCTGGAATCACCAGAGCCCGCAAACTATTCCGCATCGCGGCATCCTGATACTTCTCTCCATTCAAAACATTGAGCGTAAAAGCTCGCGCACCCAAAATACACAGTACCGCAGCCATAAAAAGCCACAAGACACTAAGTGTCATCTTGTTCAGTGGCCATTCAATCTTGGCAGCGTCCTTTTCGGTTGCTGTAAGCACCGCGTCATCTATTTCGCGACCTCCCTGCTTTTTAATGTAGTATTTATTGCGAGAAAACATAGATTAGCGGATATTCCGCATATTATTTTGTTCAGAGCGATCAATAGACTTCTCAAAACGCTGGATAAGGAAATGGAGAAAAAAGAAAAATACTGTCCCAAGGAAAAGTACCCAGAAAAGGTTTCCAAAAGAAAACGCAAGGAGAGGTGACGCTTGATGGAAAAAGAGTGTCTCAAAGAATCGATATCCCCATGCACCAAAAGCAGCAAAGAGCGCATACCCAAACAATCCAAATCCCTGAGAATCAATAACCACCCGCTTGGAAAAGAAACTCGTAGCATAGGCGAGAAGCACTGCGTACAGGGAAAGCGCACCAATGGTTTCCGAAGAAAAAAGCTCAAACAACAAAGCCAAAGGCACGATCATTCGCAGACTTGGAAAAAACCCTTCCACCAACACCCAGATAACCACGGCTACTAAAATAATGATTGGTGTCCCCAAAAACGGAAAGAGAATATCAAAAAATGAAAGTTGAAAGAGCGCGAGAAAGAGAAGAAACAAAAGTCGAAAAAAGAATATCTTCATACAGTCCCCTTTACGGCTCAATAATTTTCTTAATAACAAATATGTACCTCAG
>ERZ1292632.3306-Hain-H43-01um-R2-3306-length-12465-cov-7_pt1 | contig 10594 bp, 8 predicted proteins | sample MGYA00564407_ERZ1292632 | MGnify/ENA primary metagenome ERZ1292632 (study PRJEB36523, sample SAMEA6512637) | groundwater metagenome | collected 2019-01-08 | study: AquaDiva: Metagenomics assemblies of 32 groundwater samples | reverse complement strand
GTATGGTGGATTACGATGACTACCGATTCTGATAGATATATCGCTTTTTGCATAATTATTGCCTTAGGAGTTTTTGGTTACACTTTGGCCAAGTGGTTAGGACTCTAAAAACCATGTAGTGCTGGCAATGATGGTAACTTGGGCAATGGTGGGAGTTTGGGCAATTTAGGCAATTCGGGAAACAATCCTGTTTCCCCTTTTTGTTTTTCTTTAGACACAACTCCCCTGCCAAATTGAGCGACCTGGGTGCTTCCGGGGACCCCCAGAACAGCTCCCGCAGTCTCCGAAAGATTTATAAGCCCCCTTATTTTCGTTTGGGCAGTTTTCCCTGTAACCAACTGGGGTATCCCTGCTATGCCCTCAAACGCTCCAAGTGCCGGTATGGGATCGGAGTCGTAGACTGCGATGCTAACTGCTTGCGAAACAAAGGGTACGGTAGTAAGAACGCTTCGCGCGACAGCCTCGGTGTATCCATCGTCTTTTGAATCGTCTCGTCCTGTCGCAAGATCAATCAACTCTTTAGAACCCCTCCTTAAACCTTCTTCTGTAAGCGTGGAGATCATAATCCAAAAGAATATATTGAACGCTTTTCTGAAATTTTTGTGTTTGATCCCCGCGCGATAAAGATCGTGCCTTATTAAACTCCATCTATTCAACATAAATGTTTGAAACTGGAATAGAGCGCGATCAAAGGATCGGTTTCCGGTAAGTTTGCCTCTTGACACCGCAAGCGGAGCGTCTTTGAATAAAGCGCTTGCCTGTGTCCTTCTGACAATTTTTTGGGCGTAATCCAGCGCCTCCGCATTCGGTTTCGCCAAATCAAGTTCTACTCCTAATTCTTTCAACTTTTGGAGGTAGGCACCCCACCCTACGGCCGAGGCGGTGATCTCGTCCAACATTTTGAGCGGAGCATACCCGGCCTCTTGAATCTTGGCCATAAATGCGTTTTCGGATAATTCTGTAAACGCGCGGTCATCTCCAACCCTGTCTCTAATCTCCGGCATATTATCCATTATGAATTTTCTTATGTCTCCCCGCGAAAGAACATCTCTTGCTCCCTTAAAAGCCCAACCATCTATAAGAGATGCGCCGTCCATAAGTGCCGTTGGCTGAATAATAGCCGAGGATAATTTGAATCCTAATCTGGCAATACCTACATTTCTGCGAAGCGCGTCAAGAAATGCTATCTGTTGATCTCCGGTTCTTCCCCCTTTCCGAGAGATTACATCAACCCACTCAAGAGTAGTGTTTTGACCAACTTCTCCAGCTATTTCACCAAACTCCTTGCTATTCGCTATTTCAAAAAGCATTCTGTTGTCTCTCGCCATATTGAGAAGATAAGAAACGTTGTCTATATGCTTCAGGTAAACTTCCATAGCGTCTATCTTGATCTTCTGTTTTCCCACGCCAGTTCTCTCTATCGTAAATCCCTTTTCAACCTCTTTAGTCGGCCGACCGAACTCTTGAACACCCTCTCCAATTCTCTGGAATACCTCTGTGTCGGTCATCGCTTTCCAATCGGTTACAAAAGAAAAATAATTCTCAACCTGTCCCAGCTCTTTGTTATAAACCGTCCTCATAACCTCGGCTACGGGAGACCTTAATTCATCGAGATTTTTTCTCATAAAGTTATAGAAATCCATTTCCTTATCGGTCAGTGTAACCGCGTTTATTTCTTCCGGCGTGAGTCCCGTATTGACAAGTTTCTCTATACCATCCTTCTGAACCCTGGCGGCGTGAATCCCAATCTTCTCAAAGTTAGCCGTGTCTAAGCCCAGCTCATCTGCTTTATTCCATATCGCATCCGTCAGTTTGTCCTTCTGGTCTAAGTATCTTTGATAATTAAGGTCTGTGGTTTTCTTGAAGATTCTGTATGGCGCGCCGGCATAAGAACCGTCTGCTCCTCCCAGAAGATCGAAAAACACGTCCATCGGGGTAATAGACAAATCAATATGCTGTGCTCCATTTAGAAGTTTCGGCAAGATATTCCTGAACTTCTCTTTGGTAGAAAGTTTTTCTCCAACACCGGCTTCGATAAGCGGGTGTTTTTCTATCGGCACAATTTCGGCTTTCAGTTCCGCCAGTTTTCTCGCTTTCTCTATTTCGTAGAGATTTTCCATCGTTCTTAATTTCGTCTCGCCCAACTTCTGCAAATCTTGTATCTTGCCCAAAAGTTCTCGGATTTCAGCGACAGAAAGTTCCGAAATCGGCTTTTTGGATAAAATCTTTAATTGTTTAACAAGCTGTTCGGGAATCAGAACATCTTTGCCAGCTTCTTTCTGCTTGGCGAAGAACTCCTCGCTTGCCTTTAATTTTTCAAGTGTTGCCTCTCTGCGATTAACTAAGTCAAACCCTTCGGTTAATTCTTTGATTTTTGCTTTGTAATCTACGGCAATACTTGGCGAGTCGCTTGTCTTTTTAAGTTCTTTTTTGATGGCGGAGATAAGGCCTTTCTTCTCTACTTCCTGCGCGATTCTGTCGATTCTTGTAAATGCTTTGATAACATCTCTTTGTGTTTTTGCGTCTTTTACCATAGACAACAACTTCCCTCGTTCGGATAATGGGAGAACCGGCTTGACGATTTCAAATCCTTCTCCTCCTAGCGTACCTTTGGCATATTGGATAATAGCTTCTTTTAACTTCTGTATATTTTCCTGTTTCGTACGGAGCTGATCTAAAACTTCATTTCTGGTTTTCTGTCGGACATTTGAAGCAACCTCTTTGGCTATTCTCGCCTCCTTCTTGATGCTTTGTCGAAGCAATAAATCTTCTCTCTTTACGATAGTCGTTGGTTTCTTTCCGAACTTGGCTTCCTTCAAACCCTTTTCAATACTTTTTTCAAAGGCCTCTCTTGTGGCAATTTCAGCCTCTTTAATCGGTCTAAATCCTTCTTCAATACCTTTTTTGATTTCCTTTTGTATGCTTCGTAACTCCTCCGCTTTTGTGGGTGGTTTCAACGGAATCTTTGCTTTCACGGCTTGATTATAGAAGTCGGTGAGTTGGGATTTGGTTTTGAGAATGTCGGGATTTACTACTCTTATTTCTCCTTCGGTGGGTAGTTTAACAGCATCATAGCCATTGTCTTTTGCCCATTTCGCCGCAATCTGATATTTACTTTCTGCTGACATAAAACCCTTATCGCCAAGTGGTGGATTTGCTTTATTGTAATCAAATACGGCTTTATCTTTTGATAGTGTAGGTATGTCGTATATGTCTACAATTTTGGCATTTGGCGAAATGTATAATTCGCCCACTGTTCCTTTTCTCGCTAAGGCAAATGTTTTTGCCACATTCTCGTTGGTAGAAACGGACAGACCTTTTTCAGTAATCTCATTAGAACTTCCGCCTCTAAATACTTTTTGTTGCCCCTTCACAAACTCCTCCGCACTCTTATACTTACGGGCTTCGGCGGCGAGGGGTTGGAGTTCTTTAGGAATTTCTGCTTCTCCACCAACCCTCTTTACTCTCTCGATTTTAAGCCCGGGGGCAAACCTAAACCCCCTTTCTTCTACGCTGACATAACCGGGAAGTTGAGCCGCAGGTCTGATTTCTGTCGGTGCTTTTCCTGATTTAAGTCCCACAAACTCTCCTAGTTTGGTTGGGATTCTTTCAGTTACTTCAACCGGTTGGCCTCCGGCTTCTTTATAAGCATTGGCTACATCTCGCAGTGCTTTTCTCTCTACATTAGAAAGTCCTTGTATAAATTTTGTTGCTTCGGGAGGGCTTCTTCGATAGAGAAGAGTGTCAATAATATCATCCACTGGAATTTTCTCTGTCTTAATTTTGAAAAGTAATTCCTGTGGAAGTTGGCGAACGGAAGCCCTAACTGCCGGCAATGACTTCTCGGCTATACCAAATCCTATCAAGACATCAAATCCAAAAGTGATCCCGGTGCGGAGTGCCGCCACAGTAGGAGAATCTCCCTCATCAATATGGAACTTATAAACCGCAGGCATTGATCCAATCACAGAGGGAGGGAATGTTTTGGCATCTTTGAATCCAAACCCGGCACCAACACCGATGTCCTCGCTAGTTAGAAGTTCTTGTCCCGTGAGACCAAGTCGGGCTAGAGGATTTATGGTAAATTCCAAACCAAGGTTCGCCACGTCTTTCCCAACGTCTGCGAATGTATAGTTCGCGTATTTCTCTTTAATAAGCGATTCCTGGTCTGGGGTTAAAGACAGTCTTTCGCCTACTCCAAATGGCAGATTGCGGATCATTGGCTCTGCGACCTTCTCTTTAAGTTCTTGAGATAAAGCTCGCCCACGCTGAACAAGCGGAGTTTCTTCTGTAACAAACTTTGGGATTCGTTCTTCTACTGTGCGAGAGATTTCTTCCGGTGGAGGGATAAAAGTTGTGAACCTTTCCGGCTTCTCTTTGTGTTTCTCTTCGAGAAGCGAAGCAACTCGGCGAGATTCCACCTCTGCCCTTCCAGCGCGAGCCGTTGCTCCAGGGAGTTTGAGCAATGCGGAAAACCAAGATTCTTTTTTGGGTTCGGCTATTCTCTCGGAGACCGGAGTGTATCCGCCAATCTGGTTAGAGCGCTGTGAAACTGAAACATAGGCCATTTTATTGAAATTTGTTCAAAATCTCTTTATCGGTAAATCCTGCTGTTCGGTAAGTCTCAATCAAGCCCTCAAGATAAGAAACAATTTTGTCTTTCTGCTCCTTAATATCTGTTTTGTCCGTCTTCCAGTAGGAGAAATTAACACCAGCGCTCTTTGCAAAAGCAATCAGCGATTCTTTTGATTTGGAATCCGCAAATGATGCATCTATCTTCTCATCGCTAAAAAAGTTATTTTTCAAATAATCTGCTGTGAGAAATTGGTTTACAGATTCTACTCCATAAACTTTCTTTATAGCATCTTGTTGAATAACGGGAAGTCCCTCGATAGTTTTCTCAATCCCGTATGTTTCGACATCGGATTGTATTCCTGGGATGTCTTCTGGTTTGAATCCGGCCCCAATTAAAGTCCTTTCATCTTCTGGCGTGATTTTAACAGTCCCTCCACTTATCCCTCCTGTCGCTTTCTTATAGTATTGCTTCGTGACTCCCCGTGAATCCCTAGTTGTAACCACTTCCGTTCCGGCCGGAGCCTGTTTTCCGGGAGCAAGGTAGGTCTGTCCATCTTTTGCCATTTCATTGCTCAAGTCCGCGACCTCTTTCGTGTAGGCGTAATCGCCTAGTTTCTTGGCTATCTGTTCGGGTGTCATATCAAGCGTAATTCCGGCATCCGCGTATGCTTGCGCGGTGTCAGGATCGATCATCGCTTTTTTGATAAAGTCAGCTCTCTCTTGTGCGCTGTCAACCTCGCTTTGCAAACTCTTTACCTCCGACTCCGCAAAATCGGTTTCCGCTTTTTCAAGTTTAAGGAATTTATCTTCTTTTAATTTTAGGAGGGTATTGAAGTAGTTGATTTGGTCATTTCTGTCTGCGGTGATAGCGGCGACACTTCTGTCTATCATCCTCTCCGCCACGTTGATCTGGCCGTTTCTCGCGGCCATGACGGCTTGAATAACTCCGGCCCTCCCCGCGACTTGTTCCATTGTTTTCGCCACCATCCTATTTCCGATGACGGAAGCCACCGGCCTCTGCCTCTGCTGTTCGATTAAGGCATTGCCCTCGGTAAGAAGCGAGTCGAGCTCGTTCGTCAGTTTTTGGTTGGCCTCGAAATTCTCCGTAATATACAAGCGTTCTCGTTCGGCATCCTCGAGCTTTTGCCTGAAAGGAGAAGTCAATGGTTCTACGTTCTGCTTGACATATTCCTCTTGCTGTGCGGCGAACTGATCTATCCTTGACTTAGCATCGTCCAGTTTTTTCTGCTCCGATTCTTTAAGATCGGTTTTCGTCTTTTCGAGTTCTTCCTGCAACGACTTAATATAATTCTCCTGCACATCCGGCGCAGCTGGTTGTGGCAATGGAGGTGGCGGCGCGGCTTCCGGGCTTGAAACTTCGATAACGTCGCCGATCGGTGATGGAGGCGGAGGAGAAGGGGCGGCAACCATCTGTTGATTAAAAGCGGCTAAAGTCGGTGAAACTACTGGTTGAGGTAGGGCAGCCCTCGCGGCGGCTACGGTTTGCTCGCTAATGGCTTTTTGCGTCGAAGCAAGCTCTGCGGGCGTATCGCCGCGAAGCGCAGCTATACGCGCATTATAGGCACTTATACTTTCGCCTGGTTTTAAGAAATAATCTTGTTGTGAAATGGCCATGTTTTAATTATAAGTTATTTCTAACGAGAGGGCTCCCAAAAGATTAAGATTTCCCGGATACTGACTTGACCTGTATTGCGTATGTTCATGTAAAAAGATGAGAGCTGGATGTTTCCAAGAGCCGAACCGGTGATCTCATATTCGTCTATCGCCCCGTGGACAGCGTTTGAAATCGTCTCGTCAAGCAAATCGGCCGCACCTCCTATCGAGGAGTCGTCGTATCCTTCAAAAAGAGACAATCTTGCCGATCCTCCCGAAGCAAGTTGCGAAAAGAACACCTGTATTTTCGTGATGTTGGAGTTGTAAGGAAGCTGGTAAAGTTTCGTTCGCAAGTCGTGGTTTGCCGTGGAGTAAGAGCCAGTCGTATAACGCAGGGTAACGGCTTGATAGGTCGCGGAAAAAAGACCGCTAGCACGAAGATCGGTGGCGTAAGTGTTTTTAAGAAAACCGACGCCAGAAGCTCCCGAAGTTACGGTAGATGAGACATCGTTCGTTCCATCGTTCAATACCGCGACATGATGAACCGCCTCTCTTTTCGGATCGAAGGCGAGGATATTCGTGCCGGAAACAAAATAGATCAGCCCTTTATAAACATCAATACTTCTCGGATCAACCTTATTGTTATATACCGAACTTTCCCAGATGACCTCAAACCTTTCCCCCACGAGTTTCGATATCTTTCCAGTGCTTCCTTTTCCATTGCTGAAAGCGTAGAGATTATTGAAATAAGGAAAAATCGCCGTAACTCCGTTGTCATTTACGGGACGAACTAACCCCAATCCGCTCTCCGTCATATTCCAGAGAGTAACCATTGTCCCCGCAGAAAACGCAAAGTCTTGACCTATCGGAATAATCGTTCCCACCATATTCACGGAAGCGATTGCAAGGAGATTGCCGAATTTCTTTACATCGGTGGCGATCCAACCGGGGCCAAGGTTGTAGGCATCCACGTCAAAAGTGCCGTTCGCACCCGTGTCTCCGTCGAAACTGGAAACATAATTTCTGTTCGTGACATAAAGTTTTCTGTCAGCGCCTTCGGCGAATATATGGGGAACTCCCAGATAAAGCGCGGCATATCCAGCCGGCCCCCCCGATGCTTGACTCATAAAATCATCATCTGGCGACGCTCCGGCCACAGTTGCTCTTCCAACGTCCCCATCCACATTGTCGTTCCACGTATAGAATAAATAGTTTGTCGGGCCGACGCGGTAGATTATCACGTCTTCGCCCCAATAACCGGTGGATGTGGAAGGAATCGTCGTAAAGTCGTGTCCCGCATGAGCGGATATGTCGGTAACTATGGCCTGATATGTGGCAGCTGATAGCTCCACTTCTACTACTCTTGGAGCCGTTCCAGACGATCCAGAAAGCATAAAATAAACCTCCGGAGTTGCCGCACTTCCGCCGACATTTACGATAATAGATCGCGGCAGCGTGTTTATTCCTGCGTGGCTTATCGGGCTTAAATCAAAAATCTGCGGAGTCGTAATGTGTCCCTCGAATCCCACGCGGAAAAAATCAATACCGTTGACCTCGCGGACATACTCACCAGGGTTGGCCTCTTTTGAATTGGAAAGGGTGACTCTCTCGCTCGCAAGCCCTCCCAAAAACGAATTTTTGTTGATTCGTATTACGGGCAAGTTTTTTCTTCTAAAGAAGACACTAATTCCTGAAAACGAGGAATTGATGCCTCCTCTTTCGCCCTACCTCTTGGGTGATGGACGTGGCATAGAGTAATGCCATTATTTACTTCGTAACGAAGCTCGACATGCTTCGTCCAGCCAAGAATGTGATGAGCTTCTATTCGCCCAGCACAATCGTTATTTGCAATATGACACTTAAAATTATCTCTCATCCAAACTTCCGTTCTCCATCTCTTATACAGGGGATCGTTTCTCCTATCGTGCTTTTTAAGAAGGGTTCTATCTTTCTTTAACGGAGCCCATCTTTTTCTTTGAGATTCACTCATTTTTCTTTTAGTTTCTTCTGATAACTTTTTACCAAGACGGTCAAGGTGCTTGCCTTCTTGAGAAGCTCGAATCTGGGCTTCGCTCATTCTTCTTTTTGTTTCCTCGGACAACTTTTTGCCACGCCTTGCTTCGGCTTGGCGCATACGATGTTCTTGAGTTGGTATATAACCTTTTTGGGGCATGGATTTGGTTGTGTTAAATAGTTACCAAAGCTGCGGTTCTTCTCCAAGCTCCGTTCGCGTAGATATAAAGAAAATAATCCGCGCCATCGAAGTAAATATATTCCCGTCTGTCCTGCGGAACTCCGCTCGGAGCGGTTGTCGTATATGGTATGTTGATCTTTTTCTTGAAAAGAGTGTCGCTTGTAGGATCGTAATTCAAAGGCACTTCCGGGATTTCTTCCCTGAAATCCTCACTCTCCGGGTCTTCCTGATCTTTTTCGAGGTCTTTTTCGTCAATGAACTCGCTCATTAGAGAATGAATTTATCTGGATTATTTCCGTATCTCCTGAATCCTGCCAAAGACCTTTGCCCGTAGTCGGTTTTCGCCAAGCGAAGCCCTTGTTTTTCGTCTCGGTCTCTTGAGGAATAGAAATCAATAAGCTCTTGAGCCAGGCCTCCCACGACCTGTCCGAAGTCGTTTATGCCTATTCTGCCGCGTATCCTTTTAGCCCTGACCTCGAGGCCGTTGACTTCGCAGTAATCTAAGGCGGCGAGTAAGGATACAAGCCTGTGAAAAGGCGAAGCGAATCCCGGCTCTTTAGTTGTGTCTGTTGAGATAAACGGGTCTGCTCCTCTTTGAACCTGAACCTCGAGTCCGGCCGTATAGTTGTAATTTGTCGCCGGGTGGAGAACCAAAGAATTCGCTAATTTGTCGTATTCTCTGGGCGTTCCATCCGATTCTGTAAGCCGGGAATCAGATAAGTTTCTTCTATCCGTTGGGTTCAATGTAATAAAGTTGCCTTGAGCGTCTCTTATTCTCACCCGAAGAACTCGCAAGTGGGCGGCGGCTATACCATAATCCGATCTTCCGGAAACGAGACTTGTCGTTCCTATCGGGAGGTCGGAATTGTTAAGATCATCCCACTGCCAACGCGCGTCAGCTTTGAGAATTAAAATGGAAACCTTATCAAGCCCAAGGTTTGCGTTTCGAGTCAAATCCGAAATCGGATAAGAAACCGAATTCGTGCCCGACCAGTAGCGGGCGTCGTCCACTATTGTTAGATATGTTGCGACATCTCCAGAAAATCTCATGGGAATAATTTACTTTCAATTTTTGTCAACCTTTTTTCCATCTCTACGCGGAATTGATTGAAGTCCCTGATTAAGTTGTCCAGATCGTTGAAATGGTTTGTCTGCGCCAGTTCGCGGAATTCTTCGAGTTCTTTTATTCTGGCGGAGTATCCGTTTCCGTTCCCTCTCTTCCCGAAGTAGAAGCCGATAACAGATACCAAAACCGCGACCGCACCGATCACCGCCGCCGATCCTCCGCTTTCCAAAAGTTTTGAAATTAGAGCCTCCATATTATAAAATCTGTCTCACTGCGATAAGAAGTTTCTAATTAAATTCACTAGCCTAACGACGAAATTGCTGGACTGATAATTGGCTACTATTCTGTCAGGAAACACATCGACAAAATTCCTTGCAAGAACATCAGCAAGTATCGGCATTTCATAAAATTCTAGTGGTTCGTTTCGCTGATACTTCGTGATAACTTGTAATGCTTCGCCTTTTGTGTAAGCAAAAGCTATCGGGCTGAATAAACTTTTTATCTTTTGAGCGATGATCAGAATTACTGAACGATCTATCGGAGTAGCCGCAGGAGGAGCGGCGGCAGTTGTTGTCGTGTAGGAAATTGTGAGCGAGGATGTGGAACTGTATCCGATCGAAGTGCTCGTTGCTGATAGCGTGGAAGTTGTGAATCCCGAACCTCCACCAGCTCCGCCAGAACAAGCCGCACTATTAGCTCCTCCTGCGGGGCCACCAAACCACCCGCCGCCGCCGCCTGCACCACTGTTGTCAACATCATTTGAACCAGCTCCACCTTGCCCCATTTGACCATTAGCACCATTTGTTGTTCCTGTGCCTCCTGTCCCTGCGACGGACTGAGTTGAAGTTCCCGTATTCCCGCAACCGTCAGTACCGATGCCTGCCGCGCCTTCAACTCCACCGCCATCGCCTCCGTGGGCTTGAGTAGCGACACCTCCTCCGCCACCGCCGCCAGCGACAATTATGACTGTCGTTGAGGCAGATGAGGATGCGAAAACGCCATTTGCATTAAAAGTATCAGCGTTCAATAAAGCAGTCATCCCACCGCCTCCACCACCCTCTGTTGCGAAATCTCCTCCATTAGGCCCTCCACCGCCGTAACCACCAGCCGCACCTGCACCACCTATTACACCTTGACCTCCGACC
>ERZ1292632.4129-Hain-H43-01um-R2-4129-length-10599-cov-5_pt1 | contig 10599 bp, 13 predicted proteins | sample MGYA00564407_ERZ1292632 | MGnify/ENA primary metagenome ERZ1292632 (study PRJEB36523, sample SAMEA6512637) | groundwater metagenome | collected 2019-01-08 | study: AquaDiva: Metagenomics assemblies of 32 groundwater samples | reverse complement strand
CTGTCTAAGGTCGCAGACGAAACATATACGAGCGCGGCCAATAGCACGGTCGGGAGGCTTACCGGCAAATGTTTCTTTTGGGCGATCAATAGGACGCTCACGAGCGCACGCGGGTGCGGAGACTTCATTCAGGCGATTAGGCCCGCACGAGACGCAGTGAAGGTTCTGAAGTCTATCGCAGACCGTACAGAAATCAATAACAGCGTAGTATCGGAACTGATATTTGAAACGTCTGTTACTCCCGCCGAAATCAAAAACATGATGACTCCGGGGCACGAGTCATATATCAACCCCCCGCGCTTAGACGTTCCCGGCCCCAAGACATTTGCACACAACAAGAACCTCGAATACAAAAACGTACAGCCTAATATCGGTGCATCCGAGACGAGCGAAACGTTCACCATGCTCAAGGCGATGTTTTGTGCAAGCACGAGCTTTCCTGAGCATTGGGTATTCGGGCAGGGGAACAATGCTAACCGAGCGACAGCCGCGGAAATGGGCGAGCCTGCGTTCAACTACATCACCGCCCGACAGACCACAATGAAGCAGTGTGTCAAGGAAATTGTAGACTTCGCCATAGATCAAAAGCGAATCTTCACGGGCGAGCTTGCCGGGCTTACCGATGAGCAATGCCGCGCCTATGAGATTGACATGCCAGAGATTGACGTGGAGGACGTAAAGGCGCGAGTAGACATCGGACTCACTAAGATTAACGGAGTCCTTGCTGCCGCCATGCAGGCGGGCGCGAATCCTGAGCAATTGGCAGCCATGATGCGAGACATACTCGTGCAGGATTTCGGAATGAAGATAAGCGAATAACCACAAAGGGAGCGAAATGAAGTACATAGCAATCATTGCACTGTTGCTTATTGCGGGATGTGACACGGACTTCGAGCAAAGCAGAACCATGTCAATCGACTATGACCGTGCTACGTGGCTCGTGGTTATCGACGGCGATACTACTTTCAGCAACGCTCAAATCTACACGCGAGACCTATCAGACGGTCATCACGATATTACGCTGATTAAGACGGGCGCGAGCGGCTGGGTTGAGCTGACCGTAGTACCTGACATGCTTGAGATGTACGCGATTAACGAATCAGACACACTCACGGCAAGATTGAACTAAGCTAAACGGAGGACACTAACAATGGCACTATTAGACGGCAAGGACATTGCAGATGATCAAATTGATCCAACCAAGCATAAATTCGTAGGGATGTTTCGTTATCCGTCTACTCCAAGCGGTGGCGTTGTGATGTGCGGATGCGGTAGCTTTCTTCATAATTTAGACCAAGTGCGCGAGCATTGGCAAGCCGGGCATATGGATATAGCGCAGTATGCAACGATCAATCAAGAAGTAGATAAATGAGCCTTGATTCAAACGGAGTCCATACTGGCATAGGCGCGGATGCTGACCTATATCAGGAGAGTGTACGCAGGCGGTGTGACAAGCTTCGCGGTAAGCTATTCGCGTATATGCGGGATAATAATATCATAGGTTCAGAATGGTTAGACGTTGGCGCGGGTAAGAACTACATGCGAGACATACTACCGCCTCGCGTAATATCTGACAACGAGACTGACCTTGATAGTTGCCCGTATAAGTTCCAAGACAAGTCCTTCGATCTCACAACCTCATTTGAGGTTTTAGAGCATCTCTACAATCCGCTATTCCATTTGCGGGAGTTGAGGCGGGTTATCAAAGACAACGGGAGTCTCATACTTGTAACGCCAAACGACTACTCGCTGATCTACAAAGCAGAACATTTGCTGAGTCGCAAGTACAGGCCACATTTCCATCAGTTCAGCGAGCGGGACTTGCGCGATATATTGTCTCAAGCGGGATTCCGCATTATGCATATGGAAAAGTTCTTTAAGTCTCGATCTGGAACTCTCGCCCGCATAAGTCGAAACGGTTTTTTTGTTCACGCAAAAAGATAAAACAAATGCCAGCAACAATAACAGAAGAGCACACAGAACTACAATCCAAATATGAGATTGTAGTTGATAACTGTTCTGAGTGCCCATTGCTTGACGATGGGTTTAGCTGTAGCTTAGATGACGGCCCCGGCAATATCTACGATGACAAAGATTTCGATTCAATCAATCTTGTGCATAAGGATTGCCCATTGAGAAAATCTGGAAGCGTTACAATTAAAATAAACGCAGTCTAATGCCAGTAACCGCTGCACAAGTACAAGCATACGCGAGTAAGCTGAACGGCCTCAAACGCGAGGCTATCGGCCTTACGAATACCGCTCGCGTGGAAGTCAACAAAGTCACCGAGGCTCACCGCGTCCGTATCAAGGACATGATAGACTCGCGGATAAAAGACGACGGCAAGATAACGCTATCTGAACTTCCGCCACTCCGCGACAGCATCAAGGCCGAGATGGACTCCATGCTTGACGAGGTGAATGATGTTCTGGCCGCGCAAAAGAAGGCCGCGTTTGACCTTGCCGTTAGCAAAACGCAGGAGCTTGCCGGTCTCGATCTTGGCGGCGATGCGATGTTCTTTTCACCATCAACTGACCTCCTTGTTATATCAAGCGAGTTCACGGCGGATTATGTTAAGTCCATCAGTTCGCAGTTTATGGCAGAGGTGAACGTGACTCTCGGTAGGACGGCTGCCGGCGGGATGCAGCCATACGAGGCTATGCGGAAGATAGATCAGATTATCGGGAAGACCGGAGCACAAGGCGTGTCTTATCAAGCCGAGCGGGTCGTGCGAACAGAGGTTCATAGAATCTACTCGGCAACGCTTGACTCGCAGTTTACCAAGTTCGCAGAGCAACTCGTTAAGCCGGGCGCGGTCAAGAAGAAATGGGTATCAGGCCCGTTTAGACCGGGCAGGCGCGAGAATCATCAGGACATGGACGGCGAGACGGTAGGCATAAACGAGAGATTCAGCAACGGGTTAATGTACCCCGGAGATCCGCAAGGGGCACCGGAGGAGACGATCAATTGTGGTTGCACTTGGATATTAGACGCCGAGTCGGTAACTCAAGGAGTACTTGAGACAATAGAAGAACTGTAGAAACACCAACATAAATAAACACAGAAAGGGCTTCGGCATCACCGCCGAGGCCTTTTTGTTTCATCTGAACTTTTGTGAAATAATTGGCCGAGTGTTGCATCCGTAACATTGATATACGGAAAATGTTTAGTATATATTCCCCATGCCATTCAGAATACTTGCATCTAAATCTCCGACTGTGATTGAGTTCGTCTTAATCGAGGAAGGCCCGTGGCACGAATCCAAGCGCGGCCCAAAGAATAAGCAACTCTACTCCACACGCGAGACATTGCAGGCTGCCGTTGCGAAGTTCGACGGACTGCCGGTGCAAGTTGTCTCTCGCAATGTCAATGCTGGAGACAAGGTTATCACTATTGCCGATCACATTCCGGCAAATGAAAAGATAGCACTCGGCAAATCGGGGAATAGCTTTTATATCAAGGACATTGCAGGGTTTATCCGCTCACCCCGTCTCGAAGATATTGACGGCAAGGCAACGATTATAGGCCCGGTGCATTTCCATGATGAGGCGGTCGCACAGACGTTGCGCGGAGCCATAGAAGCCGGAGACCTTGATATTATTGGCGGGTCGATTGACGGAGCACCCGCTCGCTTTGATATGATTTCAGTTAACGGGACAGAGTATGAAGTGCCGTGGATTGAATCGCTTGATACTTGGGACTTAGTAACACTACCGGCGGCAGGCGGCAGAATGCTCCGATTGGCCGCCTCCCGTTCAATAAACGAAGAAAAGGAAACGAAAATGACCGCAAAGCAAAAGGCAGTAATTTTGTCGCTGCTGCATGCCGCCGGAGTCAAGGGTACTGCGCTGGAGGGCGTGTTGGCCGATAATGCTGACTTCGGGAAAGAAGCCCTCGCCGCGCTTAAAACCGCGTTTACCGATAAGCCGGAACTCATGAAAGAGGTCGAGGCTGTTTGGGAAAAACTCGGCAAGAGCGAGACGGTAGAGGACGGCATTGCAGCCCTCGGCAGGATGGAAGAGAAGCTCACAGTCAAACCCGAGCCAGCGAAACCGGAACCAGTACAGGCCGTGAAGCCCGAACCCGAACCAGCGAAGCCAGTTGTTGATCATGCCGTCGCAGAGGCTAACAAGATTCTGGAGTCGGCAAAAGCGACTCAGGAAAAGATCGAGACTCAACTCGGCGAGATGGAAATCGAGAAACACGTAACGGCCTCGCGGCTCCCTGATCTTGTGCAGAGTAACCTACGCGCAAGCCTACGCGCCTCGTGCACGTACAAGGAACCAGAAATCCAGAAAGCCATTGACGCGCATCGCAAGTATCTCTCCGATATTGGCGCGGCGCAAGTCCACGGCGTTCGCATTGCCGCTTCAATCGAGGCTGGGACGGATGCAATGGATAACCTGCTTGACCGCGCTCAAACCATGTTCACACGTGGCCCGCTATACAATGCCAAGAAGGAACTCGTTAAGCCGATCACGAGCTTCAAAGAGTTCTGGCGTTTGACCGCGAGCGCGGATGAAATTGAAAAGGGCTATAACCCTGAGAAGTTTTTCCGCAAGCTGGCCTTCAATTTGACTATGGGAAGGAACGGCGACGGCGAGGCGTTTGTTGCTTCAGATTATGTCGATCCTGAAACCGGGCGCATTACCGCTTCTCTCTTGTCAACCGACTGGGCGCAGATCATCGCAACCACGATGCACCGCCAAATGGCGCGAGACTACCGTGTCGATCAATTCCAAGACTGGCGCAAGATCGTGGAAATCACCAGCATTGACGACCTTAAGGCTCGCTACTTTGCCCGTCTCGGCGGCTATCCTACTGCCCCGTCTGTCGCTGAAGGCGGAACGTATCAGAGTGTGACCTCCTCCCCCGGTGATGAAAGTTCAACCCTGTCGATCACCAAGTACGGACATATCGAAGACTTCACCGAGGAAATGGTTATCAAGGACGATATTCGCGGCATGGCGTTGCTGACTCAGCGGCTCGGTCGCGGCATGGCGATTGATACCTATCTCATGGTGTTCGACATGATTACGAACAACGATGCAGTCGCGTTTGGCTCTGATACCGCCACACTGATTAACAACACAAGCCACTCGAACGGTGCTGAGTCTGGCGGCTCCACCCTCCAAGATTCGACATTCAACACGGCATATCAGGCAATGATTGCCCAGGCGGCCTATGGAGACACCCGCGCTTACATTGACAATGCGCCGAAGTACATCATCTGTGGTTACACACAGGCACGCATGGCGAAGTGGATTTCTAACCCGGCAATGGTAGCGCAGGCGACGAGCAACTTCCCCGCCTATACCGGATTGAATAACCCGAACGCGAATGATATGGGTGAGCCGATCATCCTAAAGCATATCACCAGCACGACTAACTGGTGGGCAATCGCTGACCCGACCGCATGCCCGACAATCATCGTCGGCTTCTATCAGGGCAAAGACGCTCCTGAGCTTGTTACCGAAGCGGCCGGAACCGGTGCTCATTTCACGGCTGATACTATCCGTATCAAGGTGAAGCATCGTCGTGGAGCGGTTCTGCATGACTATCGTGGTATCTACGGTCAATTGGCCTAAGTCTCCTCCCTTGTGGTTGGGGCCGCCCGTGTTAAATCGTAATGGTAGAGCAGGGCGGCCCCCTGCAAGTTTACACACTCACAATCTTTTGAAAGGATAATTTGAAATGGCGAAATCGAATCTTCGATTCATTCCGGGAAGTCACGAGGCCATTAACTTCAATGTGGCTTCGTATGCTTCCAATGCGGCCTCGGCAACTCAGCCCGCATTCACCGCGCCTGCTGACGGTACGATCACAGCTATCAATCTCATGTTTGTTGCGTCGCAAGTATCAACGACCAAGACAGACGGCATTACTGTTGTGAACCTCGGAACCGCCGGAACGGGAACAACCGTTATTGGCACGTTCAGCGCAACGAAGGCGATTGCATCCTACGCGCCGGTCGCCGTCGATCTTGCTGCTGCCCCTACGTTCACTGATGGTCAGTCCATCGGTTTCTGCTGGGCATCGGCTGCCGCGACTACGATTCAACTTGCGTCTACTGCGACTATCGAGCTACAGTATACCTAAGCTTTCAGAACAAACCACAAGGGAAAAACTTTATGTCGTATCCATCGGTACTGATAGCCATACCTACTTGGGGTCATCCGAGTATTCAATGGTTCAGGCACTTCAATCAGATACAGAAATCGCTTGCAACGTCTCTCTATGAGGCGTGGGATGAGCGGCCAGTAGACATTGCAGAGAAGCGCAACAACCTGATTCGGCAGGCCATTGCTGTAAACGCTCAGACGATCTTTTTCATAGGCGATGATGTTCATGTACCCGCGCACGCGCTTGAGCTTATGCTTGAAAGGCATAGGCTCGGCGCGAAGGCGATAACCGGAGTGTACTGGACAAAGACTCCGCATCCTGAGCCGTACATCTATCGCGGCTATCTTGACCGTGCGTTCTATGATTGGAAGGCGGGGGACTATATCGAGGTTGACTGGGCAGGGTGTGATTGCCTCATGCTTGACATTGCAATGCTCAAGACGATCCCTGAGCCGTGGTTCAGCCTGAAATACGATATGTCTATCTCAGAGCATCCGCCGAATATCGAAGCGGCAAAGGCTCCGTCGAATACAGAGGACTTGTATTTCTATGCGAAGCTGAAGGACGCTGGCATTAAACTAATGTGTGACACTGCGATTCAGTGTTTTCATGAGGAGCGAGGGAGTGGTTTGCTTTATGGCTTAGTTGACGGAATGCCGCAAAAGGACAGAGCACACATCCCGACAGTGCAAGGTAAGCGGATTGCAGACATCGGCTGTGGCAAGAGCATTAATCCTCTATACCAGCACAACACAATCATTCGCTTTGACGCTGATGAATCGTGTAAGCCTGATTTCGTTTGTGACGCTCGCAAGATACCTGCGGAAACAGAGTCATTCGACATGGTGCAGGCGAGTCACGTACTTGAGCACCTTACTCTTAATGACACGGTTGGCACACTTCAGGAATGGGGCCGGATTCTAAAGATAGGAGGGGAGCTTAAAGTAAGAGTCCCCGATCTTGCGTATGCCGCGAAGACAATCCTATCTGACGGGCCATATCGCAAAGACGCTCGCTGGGTGCATCCGTATGAGTTGCTCATGATATACGGATCGCAGGACGGGCCGGGTATGTATCATCAGGCTGGATTCACAAAGAACATCCTCGAAGATTACGCCATCAGAGCGTTCGGAGACAAGTTCGGGGTTGAGGTTAAGAGTACAAACGCATATCCCGGCGGCGAGAATGACGAGCTTACATTGACTGCCGTGAAATTGCGCGGTGAAGAGCCGCTCAAGAGGGTTGCACATTCATTCCTGCCGTCACTCAAACTCTCCCCACGCCCGGTTGCACAAAAGCCCGAACCGAAAAAGACGGCGAAACCAAAACCAAAGAAGAAACGCAGATGAAATTCATAACCTTTTTGCTCGCTGTTGTTTTGTCCGTCTCTGGAGTGCGAGCGGCTGATACATTCGCGGGGAGTGCGATGACAATTGACGGCGTTAGCTATACTGCCGTGCCCGTCGGGAAAGACACGATCACAGCCTATGTCATCGAAGAGAGTTACACAAAGTTCTGTTTCTATGTCCCGACTTATGCTCAGGCATTTGGAGTATATGTCAAACCAACAGTTGTTGGCTCAGATGCAACTGACTCTATCAATGTGAACTATCGCCCTCTCCAGTATCTATCCGATCAATTACTCACGACAGGCTCCGCGCTTATTCCATTGCCATTGCGAGACGGGACTGGTGTTGCATCCGAGTGGATTGACTGGACGAGCGGGCGACAGTACTTTTGCTATGACAGCACGACCGTGCAAGATTTCATTCCTATCGGGGCGCGATGGATTGAGGTTTGGGTAAGGCAATGTATTGAGGCGGGGACAGAGGACTCCTCTTTAGTTGAGGTTGGACTTATTACCCTCCCGCGCTCACCGTATGAAGTCGTGAAGTAATGGCAAAAACGCTCACTCAAATACGCGCCTCTGTTGAGAAGTATGTTCAAGACAGAGACTCGAACCTCAATAGCGAGGATTTCGATGATGCTATTGAGAGGGCAACTCTTGCTCTGTCTCGCCGAAATCCATATGTGCTATTTAATGATTTGGCAGGGACGGGCTTAGTATTTGAGTGGGCATTAGCCACAACCTACATTCCCGGACTCAGTAGCATTTCAAGAGTCATCTACCCGTGGGAAACCGATGACTCTTACGATCCAGTTGATCCGCTTGATATTGACGAGTACATGGTCTATGAAAAGACGGCGGGGGCTTGGTATTTCAAGCTCATTGGCCGGACTCCAAGCGCAAGTGAGACTGTCCGCATTACCTATTCAAGCAAGCATGTGATTTCTGATACAGCAAGTTCATGCACTATCACGAATCCCGATCACGAGTTTAATGTGATTTGCCTCGCCGCCGCCTTTTGTTTGCAGATGCTTGCGGCTCGCGCTATAGCAGTCGGGAATCCGACCCTCGGTGCAGATACAGTAAGCTATCAAACGCGGTCGGGTGAGTACTCCTCTCGCGCTAAAGAATTGATTGAGCAGTCTGGACTCAAATCGTACATGACCGAAGAGGCCAAGGGATTCGGGGCCTTTTTCAGTGCAGGCGAATCTACAGACACTTCTAACCTACTGGTAAAAATCTCATGAGATTGAAACACGTACTTTTTATAATTTTCTTTTTTGTGTTTACCTCTGTCTTTGCACAAGACAGAACCTCACATATATTCGCTGGCTTAGGCTCTACGCTTCAAACGACGTACACCGCAACGGTTACAACGGCAGTGACGAGTGGGCAGGCATGCGCTGAGTATGAGCGTATCAATGTTTATATGAACATAGCAACTATCGTGTCAAGCGGGATTGTCAAGGCGAGTATTGAATACTCTCACGACGGCACGAATTGGTTTAAGCCGTATGACATAGACCCGACTGTCGCATCGTTCGCAACGAGCGTACTCTCATACTATCAAGGCATCGGAACTGCACAGGGGTACTATCTTGTATTCCCACTCGCGGGCGCGTACTTCCGCGTGCGCGTTACGTATGTGAGCGGAACGTCTGTCGCAATTGACGCTGTAACAATCGAGGGGAAGAGCTAATAATGGCAGGCAAGCCGATCACGTTTAACGTGCGGTTTCCGAAGCCATACCCGCCATATGCAGACCAGGTAAGGGCAGATGCAATAGTCAAGGAAGAGTTCAAGTTGACAATGCCGGGGGCCTTAATGATTGTGCAGGGCGGAGTCGTAACAGAGACTCCGTTTGCATTTGGGACGTTGCGAAGATCAATACTCCCAGACCCGCCGTATGAACGTGGGGGGAGTATCATAGGCGAGGTTAAAACATCATCTCCGTATGCAATGGCAGTAGAAAAAGGAAGCCGTCCTCATTGGGCACCGATTGGGCCGCTACTATTATGGGCTAAGAGAAAAACCGGAAGTGAGAGGGCCGCGTATGTTGCTCAAAGAGCCATTGCCAAACGAGGAACAAAGGGCTGGCATATGTTTGAGCGCGGATTTGCCAAGACTAAGGATAAGATCGGTCAACTGTTCGGGCAGGCTAACGCGAGGATAATTCAAAAGCTGAGAAAAGGCTAATGGCGTTCGCAGAATACACACAAATAACTGACATTCTCAAGACGACGATTAGCCAAGTTGCGAATACAGGGATTATCCATAGCTATCAGCGAAACATCAATGACCAACAGCGATTTGAAAAGTATTGTTTCGATAAAGCGTCTGGCCGCATATCGTCTTGGATGATTTCGCGTGAGTCAATGGGGGACATACAGGCATCTAACGTAGCTAACACGCGAGTGCATTCTTATGTCTTGCGCGGGTACATGGGCGTAAATGATGATAATCAAACCGAGCTTATTTTCCAAAGATCAATAGATGCGATAGCAAACGCATTCACGCCGCAAGGGAGCCTGAGTAGTACAGTTGAATTAATTCGGCCAGTGCAGGCGCGACAGATAGCCTTTGTAGAATTGCACGGTGTACTCTGCCACTATGCAGAGCTGGCTATCGACGTTCAGGAACATCAATCAAGCTAAGATAAAGGACAAGATAAATGGCGACAGGACTCGGCTATCCGGCTGTAATGGGTGCAGGGAAAGAAACCACATTCAGAACTGCCGTGAACATGACAGACAGGATTTCGTATTTGAGCGAGTCACTGTCAGAGCAGATCGGGTGGGTACGGGATGATGTGATTTCCGGCTCGGCGGGTCGGTCAGGGATGGACATTGAGACGTTTTCTGTTAGCGGACAAATTCAAACAGAAACTCGGTACTCCCAGAAAAGCGGAACATACTTCAGCGGCAACGACCTACTGCTCGCTGTCGCTATGGGCGGCCTGCATTCTGAAAAGTCCGCTAACGTAATAAGCTATTTGCTCGGTGAAGGCACGGCTCCGCATTGTACGATTGCGGTGCAAAAGACTGTCGCAATATGGGAGGCTATCTCTACTCACCTCAGCGGGTTTACGCTTTCCATGAAGCCCGGTGATTTTCTGCATGCTGATTTCG
>ERZ1292632.3826-Hain-H43-01um-R2-3826-length-11239-cov-4_pt2 | contig 10613 bp, 26 predicted proteins | sample MGYA00564407_ERZ1292632 | MGnify/ENA primary metagenome ERZ1292632 (study PRJEB36523, sample SAMEA6512637) | groundwater metagenome | collected 2019-01-08 | study: AquaDiva: Metagenomics assemblies of 32 groundwater samples | reverse complement strand
AGTGAGCCAGCCGACACCACCGCCGCGCCACCGCCGCCGGCAACAGATGCCCGCGCCGCTGCGACCGACGCCAAACAGCCGTGGTGGGCCGCGGAGCTGGTGGCCAAAGTACAAGAGCTGACGGCTTGCGACGTTCGCGCCGCCACGTTTGTGCTGCACGGCCGGATTGTCGACCTGGAACACAGGTTGGCCGACGCTGCCACAGCGGTCAGCGAGGCCGTGGCCGCCCGCGACGCAGCTCAGGCCGACGCTGCCGAAGTGCGCGCCAAACTGGCGGCGCTCAAATCGATGCTGGGGAGCCTGTAGCCATGCCAATCGCCAAGCACAACCTGCACCACTACCGGACGCCTGAGTACCTGGCCGCCAAAGCCGCAGTGATTGAGCGCGCCCGCGGCCGTTGTGAATGTCGGGGCGAGTGTGGCTCAGTCCACGACAGCTATCTGGTCGCGCCCACAGCCGCGCTGCTGCCCGACCAGTGCGGCGCCCCCAACGGTGTCACGGTCTGGCGCGAGTTGGACGCCGCCGAAAACTGGGATACGAGGGCCGGCAGTTGGTCACGGCCTGTGCGGATCGTGCTGACGGTCGCCCACATTGACCACAGCATGACCAACCACGATCTGAAAAACCTTATGCACCGCTGCCAGTTGTGCCACCTTCGCTTGGATCGGCATCAGCATGCGGCGACGGCCAAGCGCACCCGCCAACAGCGCATCGACGCGGCTTGCTTGGACTTGCCACTGGGGGATAAGCCGTGACCAAGAAGCCCTACCCGTACCGACCGCCACCAGCCACCCGCCGCCCCGAAAGGCCGCTTGATTGCAGCTTTTGCGGCAAGAACGAGCGCGTGGTCGCGATCATGATCCGCGGGCCGGTGGTGCAAATTTGCGACGAGTGCATTGCCCTGTGCAACGAGCTTGTGGCTGAGTTGAACGCTGACAAGGAAAGAAAAGGCAATGCTTCGGTGACGGTTGGAGGCAAAGCATGACCGAGCAGGCCCAAGCAGCCCTATTTGCCCGCGCCGTCGAGTTGTGGGGCCGCGACGCCCAAATGCTGATGGTGGTCGAGGAATGTGGCGAGCTATCCCAAGCGGTGCTGCGGTTCCTGCGCGAAAGACCTATCACTGGCGCCGAGATAGCCGACGAAATCGCGGATGTCACCATTATGTGCGGCCAGTTGTCGGCAATGCTGGGGCTTGGCGAAATGGTGCAGGAGAGAATTGAATACAAGTTGGCGCGGTTGCAAGTGCGTGTCGAGAAAGCGAGCGAAAACTTGACAGCGGCAGACAGGTCGGCATAATCTGCAACAACGGCGCAGTGAGCGCCACCGAGGTCGACCGTGAAAGACTGGATTTTGGACATTTTGGGCGCGGTGCTGTGCTTCGCCCTGCCGGCGGCGTTTGCGCTGCTGGTGTCGCCATGAGTTCGCCCGCAATCCCGGCAAATACGGCAATTTTGTTCGGTGTCCTGCTAGGTTTGCCGTCGCGTGATCCGCGAGATCGGCGGATCAAAACGACAACGCTGGATCGGTTGGTTAGAGTGACGGGTTGGCCAAAACATCTAGTCGTAAAGACGCTTTGGACGATGCTCGGCTCGTACAGCCATGGCGCGTCGGATCACGGCGGCATCGCCACAATCATGCTAACAAGTTCAGGGCGGGTGGTTACCGTCCTTTCGGATGTGGAGTGCGCACCATGAGGCCGCAGCAGACCAGCGTATTCCGACAACACTGCTGCCGGTGCGGCGACGAGATCGGCGCGTGCGAGTTGTTTGTCGAGCTGACAACGCTGTTTGGCGGCGCCGTCGCCCACCCGCGCTGCGAACCACATCCGCACCGCTGGCGCAAAGTCCAGGGCGGCTTGCGCTGCACGGCCTGCGACCAACTCAATTTGGCGAGCGGTGGCGAGGCCCGGTTGCTGGTCTACAAGACCGCGCACGGCGTCACCCAGGGCGTTGAGGACTGCCCGGCCAAAGCGCCGATTGGGGCCAACAAGTGAGCGACCTAGCGAAACGCGCAGTGGCTTGCCAGCGATTTAGGTGGCTGCCGGGGATGTTGTCCACGGACGGCAAGCGCGTCGTTGAAATTGAAAGCCACAACGATACACCGAACGCTTGGGTGCAGCTCGACCCGACCCCGTTCCCGCGCGTGGTCACCGGATACGGTAGCCCTGGTTGGTGCGCGACGGTGTGGGAGGACCAAGCCCCCGACCTGACCGATCCCGCCACGCTGGGGTGCCTTTTGGAGCTGGTGCGCGAGGCGTGGCAAGCCCCAAAAACGCACGCGCTGGCACAGACCGCACGGGCGCGGCGTTGGGGTCAAGCCCATGCGTCGCCGTTGATCGGCCCACGCGGCAACGCTTGGATTTGCTACGTCTACGCGGCGGTCGGCTTGGAGCCGATCGAGCGGTTCTTGGGCAAAACTGAGGCAGAGGCGCTGGTTGCGGCGCTTGAGGCGGCACTATGACCAACACCATCAACTGCCCGCACTGCGGCACGGGTCAAGGCGACCCGTACAAACTGCCGATCACCGATCGTCCATGCGACGGGTGGTGGTCGCGGCTGAGTTGCTTCCGCTGTCGTAAGACATTTGCGGTCGAGTTTCGCGTGCTTGTATCGTACCAGACTCACCAACATCCGGGACACATGCCGGAACACCTGGAGATGCCATAATGTGGGAATTTGGCTTTGGTTTCTGTGCGGGAGTTACCTTTCTGTTCGTGCTTTCGCACTTCTCGCACCGGCACGCCAAAAATAAGATGGCAAGTTTTGCCGTCGTCGCCATGCAGCGTGATTGCGCCATGATGGACGTACACGATCGGTCGTTCGATGCGATGTTCGCCGCCCTCAAGGTTGACCGCGAGGTCCGCGACCGTATCACTGGACTGCGCACCGATCGTATCTTGGCCATGCAGGCCATGCTGGATCACCAGACCCAGCGCACCAAAGTTACGGCGGCAAACAAATGAGCCTGCTCGCAGCCGTGATGCTGATTTGCAGCTCAGGCGACCGTGACGTTGCCGCCGCCGTCCTGGCCGAAGCTGTGGCCCAAGGCGTGCCGGCTGAGTTAGCCTTGGCTGTGAGCTGCGTCGAGTCGGGGCTAACCGCTCACAACCCGATGGGCGTGCGCGACTGCTACGCAGGGCGCAACAACGGGCGCTTCGACAGTCAGGCGTGCATCACGATCGGCGTTAGGTCGCTGGCCAATCGGCTGCGGGGTTGCGGTGGCGACCAGGTGTGCGCGGCCCGCCGTTTCAACAACGCCGCCCACAAAGTCGCCTACGCGGCCAAAGTGACGCGGATTGCTAAGTTCCTACGGAGGCACAAGTGAAAATGGAATTCCCGAACACCGCCGATGGCGACTTTAGCGGCCTGTACGCCGCGGAAAAGTGGCTACGCGACGCAGGCTACAGCTACGGCCCGACTCAGGCAGATGGGCCGCAAGCGATCTTTGCCGGCGACTGCGTGGTCAGTAAGTGGCGGCACCTGTCCAGCGCCGAGCGCGCTCAGGTGGACGGCACCATTGACGCCATCGCGGGCGACCGCCGCAACAACGGTGTCGTCGTGACGCTGCGACGGGTGCAACAGTGATCCGCATGTGGTCATGCTGCTCAGGCGATCAGGACTGGTGGTGCGACGCCACCGATCCGTGCGAGAACGCCGCCGAGTTGGGCTGCGGCTACCGCGAGTTTGCCGACCTCGCCGCAGTGCTGGCTGATGGCAGTAGTTGGTTTGGGTGCCACGGCATCGACTGTGAGGGCCGCGTCGGCGACGAGTACGACAGCGACGGCAGCACCTATCGGCCTGGCAAGAAGCCGCAATGGCTTCCCAGCAAGCGCAACGACGGCACGGGACGGCTGTTTTGCAGTGCCAAGTGCCTGCGTCAGACCAAGCAGCACTGGGCGCGCTTGGAGCGTGGCGAGCGCGATTGGCTGCGGTGTGCGGCGGCAATCTGGCCTGCCGCCGAGAAGAAGTACAGCGGGGTTTGCGGCATCGCTGGCAGCGGCGGGCCACATTTGCCACGCGGCACCGTTGTCCTGCCGACGTACAGTTTTCACGCAGCATTGGGCGTCGAGGCAGGACACTACGCCGACGCAAACGTGAACCAGTGGGCGGCAGCGACGGGCAACGCACCGCTCAAGCCTGGCCTCGCGCCGGAGGTGTTTGAGGCGATGCGCGCTGCGTTGCTGGCGTGGGTCGAGAGCGAGGATAGGCCAGCTCGCGGCGTGCTGGAGCTGTGGAACCAGACGCAGGCCGAGTTGGGCTTGCTGGCGCGATGGGCGCCGAAGGAACTGAAATGACCGACACCGAACAAACCCAATGCGCCGCGTTGGCCAAGCGGATCGCAGAGTTGCGCCCAGACTGGGCGGTGGCAGGGTGCGCAGTGCGCGACCCCAAGACAGGCTGGCGGTGGCGCTGCCAGACGGGCTACTGGGACTACGACGACGAGGATCAGGTCGAGTGCCTCGGCGTGCCAATCGCAGACTCCGAGCCGGGGCAGCGCGCCCTTGCCGCAGGCCCAGACTGGCGCGACGATGCCACGGTGGGGGCGCTGCTGATGCGGTACCTGCCGGAGCATGAGTTGACATGCTTTGGGAACGGTTGGCGGTGCGTCCAAGGCTTGCCTCGCGGCACGGTGTACGGCACACGCGCCGAAGCAATCTTGGCGGCTGTCGTGGCCGCTCTGGGAGGACAAGATGGCAAGTAAACCGAAGGAGCGCACGCATCGTTTCGCGTGTGCCGAAACAGGCAAGATGCTGGTCTGCGACGACCCGGAGTGCCCAGACAACCTACCGCCGCCAGCCCCAGCGCCGTGCCCCAACTGCGGGGAGGGACACTGGAGAGAACTTCAGGAGGGTCTAGTTTGCGAACGCCGCGCCAAAGAAAAGGCCCGAGCCAAGTTGGCGCGGGTCAAGCAACTGGCCGTCAACTGGAGGCTCTGCGGGCGGCACCTCGGGCGCCTGTCTGACTACGCTGGCCAGCGTGAGGCGGCACCATACGCGGCGCAACTGCTGGAGATTTTGGAGGCAACAGATGGCAACGTGTGAGAACTGCGACCGGGTGGAGTGCCCGAAGTTGACCGGCGTGGTGCCGGCCGAGATCAAACAGGCGTGGGTGGCGGCAACAGCAGCGATGGATGCGGCCGAGTCCGTGTGGCGGCGGTCGGACCATCGCCCGGCGGCTGGCGCAGCCTACGAAGCCGCCCGTGAGCAGTTTGAGCGCGCCTACGATGTGCGATGGAATTGGACAGACGAGGACTGCCACGCCCACCGCGTCAACTGGCGCGAGCGTGCGCTTGCCGCCGAAGTCGATCTCGACACCGCCAGAGCTTATGCCACCAAGCACCGGGCTGACGCGGACGAGCTGCGAGCCGAGGTCGCCCGCCTGACCGTGGAGCTGGCCGATGCGACCAAGCCGCGGTGGGACAGCGGCGGCGAACTGCGCTCCGGCGACACCGTGCTGGCGCGTCTGAGCAGAGGCGTCCGCGCTGTCCACTGGCAAGTGATGGCCGCACCCCACGTTTGCGGGGCGGTGGCACACAAGCAAGGTAGGCTGATGGCTGCCATTGCCGAAGCCAAGACGGCTGCGGAAGCGGCGGCAGGGGTGAAAGATGGTGAGTGATCGACTCCAAATGCCGCGCAGCGTCCCAGCCAGCGGGTTCGTGCACAACACACGGTTTTGTGTGTATGTCACCAAACAGGGCGACATCACGATGAACCGATTTGACATCGGCGACGACACATCTTTGTGTTGGTCTGGCAAAACTAGGCAAAAGGCGTGGACGCAGGCGCGCATCATCGCGATGGCGTGGGCGGCAGACCATGACGCAAAGCTAGGAGAGAAGCATGTCTGACGCCGACTTTGCCGCCATTCAACAAGCGTTCCCGGCGCTGGAGTGGCAGCGGAATCCCAACAGCGCCGGGAACGCGGCAGGCGTGTACTTTTGGCACATCAGCGGAGAGCCGGGTCTGCAATGGGGCGGTTGTTATGCCACGAGTGCTGGCAGCAAGACCGACTACAGCGCCACCCTGCCCGAATGCCTCGCCGCCCTTCGCGCCGCGATTGCCGCAGAGCGTGATAGCCTGAACCGCATACTTGGAGAAGCGCCATGAGTGAGCACTGCAAGATTTGCGACATGCCGGGGTGCGACCGAGAAGTTGCGCTAGCAGATTTCAACGCCGCAAACGAAGCGGCTGGCAAGGTACCGACGCGGCTTTCGTCCAAACGCCGTGGCCTCAAGGAGGTTATGTGGCGGCGACACTTGGATGCCACCGACCCAACACTTCTGCGGTTGGCTGCCGCACGCGAGCACTACACCGAAGTAGAGGCGATCTGCGACGAAGCAAAGCACGACTGGCGGGCAGAGGCGCTTGTGCTCCGCGCCCAAGTCGCCGCCCTGCTCGCCGCGGGGCAGGCGTATCGAGAGCGAGGGCACGACAACACCTGCGACACCCACCGTCCATTGTTTCACCCCGCGCTGGCGTGGGCGTGTAACTGCGGAAAAGCCCAACTCGACGCCGCCTTCGACGCGGCAAAAGGAACACCATGACCCCCGCCGAGACACTGAGGGCGCAAGCCAGCGAGATTAGGGCGAAGGCCGATGCCGCCGCCATTGCGCTCACCCGCTATGCCATCTGCGGCCCGTTCTGCGCGACACGCACTAGCCGGAGTATGCTCACTGCGTGCACTTGCGGCGCGGTGGAACACGATCGTCGGCAACAGGACGTGGTGCACACCTTCGCGGCTTGCTGGACGCCCCCTACGGCGCTGCAACAGGCGGCGGTCTATGAGGCGCTGGCGGAGTGGCTGGAACTGTGGGACGCCGAACCAAAATCGGTGTACGCCAACGAAAACGACCGAGAGTTTATGGCCGCCGTTGCCGCGGCACTGAGGACGCCATGAGTGCCGACCTTGTCTTTGCTTGCGGCGGCTGCGGTGCCGTCATCGCCCCCGACGGCCCGCGGCACGTCTGCCAACCGCGGTCTATCTTGGATCCGCAGCGACCGTCCGACTACCACGCCACGCCGCACGACGTACACATGCCACCAAGTCTGGAGCAGCGAGCGCGAGCCGCGGGGCTGCGGTGGGAGCGCCGTCAAGAGATCAACCGACCTGTTGAGTGGTGGTTGTGCGACTGGTGGGGCGTAGAGTATGGGTTTGTGAAAGGGGACGTGTACAACTACACCGCGCACGACGAGCGGTGGTTTTCTATCAGCGACGACCACACCACCCCGCGCGCCGCCCAAGAGGCGGTGCTGCAACGCTGGGCAGACCAGCAGGACAAGGAGAAGCCATGACGCGCCTTGAGGTCACATACCACGACAACCAAGAACCAATCGGCGTGACGACTTACCAGTGCGGCGGACAGTGGATCGAGAGCGGCGGCGTCCTGCGGGGCGACGGCACCGTCTACCACCACGGCCCAGACGGACAGGCCTGCGCGGATCTGCTGCGCAGGGAGCGGCAGCACTGGCTATTCAACCGCGTATACAACAAACTCAAGCCAGACCTAGACTTACTGGCAAAGGACGACTGATGACTGTGCAAGAACTCAGACAGGACGCCGACCGTCGCGAGGCGTTGGCGAGGGCGGCGACGCAGGGGGGATGGCGGGTCGCCCGCGACGACGAGAATCCCCGCGTGGTCGGCGACCACCTCATTGAGGTCGCGGGGTGGGTAGTCGCTAGGGGGTGCGACAAAACCGAAGCCAACCACATCGCCGCCAACGATCCCGCCGCCGTGCTGCGCCAGTGCGAGCGCGACAGGCTGCTGGCGGACTTTGCCGCGACGGTCCAAGACGACAACGGCTACGACAGCGAGGCGCTGCACGCTAAGTTGGGGGCGCTGATGCAGCGGTTTTTCAAGCTGGCCAAGCCATGACCCCCAGCGACCGCTGCTTCGCCGCCATCGCAATCGGTCGCCGCCGCCGCGTGATGCCGTCGCAAGCCAAGCGCCCGACCTCGACGCCGAGCCGCAGGGCCATCGCGCGCTACGGCGTGATCCTGTGGTTTTCTGGGCGGATGATCCTGGGCGCGTCGACGATTCGCGGGTGGGTGCCGGCGTGAGTTTGCCCTACTGCCGTCACCCGCGCACCTACGGCCGCCGCTACTGCGACGCCTGCTGGGCTGCGCGACCCGACCGACCGCGCCCACCACGCTCACCAGCGGTGGTGACTTGCGGCCACCCCGAGCGCCGGCACCATGCGCACGGGTTATGCGACCAGTGCTACACCAAGACCCTGCGCTGGCGGGCGTTGCCAGAGAAAACACAAACAAACTGAACAAAAGGACAACCCCATGACCACCCAAGACTACCGCGACAAATTGACCGCCGGCCACATCGCCCGCGCCGGCCCCGAGTCCGCTGCCAGGTTTGCGGCGGAAAATCCGGATGCCCGCACCAACGGCCGCATCGTCTGGGCGCCCAACCGCGCCGCACTAGCCAATCGTCCGACGCTGCTGCTGGGGTCACCAACGATGCACCGCGTGCAGTTGTTCGCACTGCTCCAGCACCCAAGGTTGATCGACCCGCCAGACCGCCGCTGCCACGGCCACCCCAGCAACGAGTGCGTGGCGTGCGACGGCACCGGCGAGGTCGAGTGTAATTTGGGGCATGAACACGACTGCGAGGACTGCGACGGCCAAGGCGGCAGCAAGTGCGACAAGTGCGGCAATCGCGACAATCCTGGCGACGGACCTGAGCCGTGGTCGATCTTGGTGACGCGAGCGGTCAAGATCGGCCGCGCCATAGTCGACGGCGCGCTGCTGCTGACTGCCTGCCGCTGCCTCGGCTTGGAGTCCGACCGCTGGATCGGCGTCGCAGTCGCAGGGCAGTTGGTCACGCTGTCGGACGGCGAACAGTTGTGCGTGATCGCAGCCTTGGCGCCGGAAAGTTACGGCTTGGAGTCGGCGTTGCCGGTCGAGCTGGAGCGGGTGGCAGCATGATCTATCTGAGCAACTGGAGCAGCCCACGGCTGCACGGCCCCGGCCGCAAGCTGTCGATCATGGCCTCGCCGCGAGCATGGGAACACGGCGACGGCCGGGTGCCACTGTTTGTGCCGCATCCGGCCGACTTGGCGGATGTCAGGGCCGGCCGGGCGACAACGGCCGAAAACGATGGACGCATGTCGCTGACGACGGCGAGGTCTTGCTGTGACTACCACCTACCGTGACCACCCCAACAACGGCCGCTGTGCAGCACTGGCCTACGGCGGCGCTTGGCCGTGCGACGAGACTCCACCGGATGGCGACTACCTGTGCGCGCACCATCTGGAAGTCGCAAAGCGCCAAGGGATCGCAGTCAATGGCGCATTACTCCATCCGCTGCCAGGTCGAGCCGCAACCCAGCCGTGCGCAAACTGCGCTGGCTTGGCCGCCCAAGCTGTCGCTTTGCATACTCAGATTGCTGAGTTGCGCACCGAGGCCGCAGAACTGCGCGGCCAGCTCACAGCGATCCGCAACCCGCCGCGCCGGCCGAATTTGGACTTGGAGATTGACTAATGATGCTGCCTGGCCTTGCGCCTGAACTTTTGGCCGATGGAGCTGCGGGCGTGGAGTGGTACACGCCGAAATGGCTGTTGGACTGGCTACCGCCGATCGCGCTCGATCCGTGCTGGTCTGCGGCGTCGCTGGTGCGAGCTGCGGCGGTCATCGATCTGCGGCGCGGCGAGGACGGTCTGACGACGCCGTGGGAGCCGATCGGAGCTGGCGTCGTGTTCTGCAACCCGCCTTTCGACAACACTTGTTCATGGCTGCGCCGCTGCCGGCAAGAGTCTGCGCGGACGGGTCGCGTCGTCGTGGCGCTAGTGCCGGCGTACCCAGGCGACGGGCCGTGGCACAGCGAGGTCTGGCCGCACGCAGCTCTTGTCGGCTGGATCGCAGGCCGGATGCAATTTCGCGATCCACAAGGGCGAACCGAGCAGAAAGGTCGGGGCCACGCCTTGATTTTATACGGCCCCACCGGCGGCGCGGTTGAGGATGTGGCCTATGTGATCAAAGCGCGCTCGCTGCACCACCCGCAAGCCCCGGTTTGGGTGAGGCGGTTTGAGCCATGACCATGCGAACATTATCGCTTTTCTCAGGAGTGGGCGCCCTCGATTCGGCAGTCACCGCAGCCTTGGACGCCGAGATCGTAGCCCACTGCGAAGCCAACCCGCACTGCCGTAAGGTATTGGAGCGCCACTGGCCCGGTGTGCCGTGCTTCCCGGATGTAACGACGCTGACGGCAGAGCAAGTCGGACCAATAGACTGTATCTGCGGCGGATTTCCATGCACCGACCTTTCTACGGCTGGCAAACAAGCAGGGATCAACGCCGCACACTCCGGCCTGTGGTGGCACTACCTGCGGCTGGTGCGCGAGTTGCGGCCGCAGGTGGTGGTGATCGAAAACGTGCCGCCGCTGTACCGCACGCCTGCGTGGCGCGAGGCCGTCGAAGGCTCGCTCGATGCCCTGGACTATCGGATGGCGTGGGTGCTGACCAGCGCCTCCGAAGTCGGAGCGCCGCATAAGCGCGAGCGCACTTTCGCCCTGGCAGTGCGGCGTGATTGCGCCTGGCCTGTGGCTCAGCCTGTGGCTCAGCCTGTGGCTCAGCCTGTGGCTCAGCCTGTGGCTCAGCCTGTG
>ERZ1292632.4122-Hain-H43-01um-R2-4122-length-10621-cov-4_pt1 | contig 10621 bp, 11 predicted proteins | sample MGYA00564407_ERZ1292632 | MGnify/ENA primary metagenome ERZ1292632 (study PRJEB36523, sample SAMEA6512637) | groundwater metagenome | collected 2019-01-08 | study: AquaDiva: Metagenomics assemblies of 32 groundwater samples | reverse complement strand
CGGCAAGACCGACCAGAATATAGACTACCTTAACTACTGTTGGCCAAGCTCCAAGTAACATCTCTACGACGTTAAGATTCAAAAGTCCCCAAAGTCCCCAGTTTAAAGCGCCGACTATGACTAAAAGCATGCCTACTGTTTCAACCCATTTCATATATTGCGCGTTCATTAACGATTTTCACCTCCTTCCGCAAAGTAATTACCCCTACATTTTGACTCTTACATATTCCGAAATGCTTGTCAAGATGTTTCCCCAAAATGCTCTAATTTGTGCTATATTGAAGTAGAATTATGGATAATTCTAAATCTAGATTAGTGTTTCTTGACATAGACGGCACTCTTTTTGATTATGTACGGTATAAGGTTTTTCTAAGGAATAAAATTTCTGAAATTCTCAAGGTAAGCGCTACGGAATTTGAACAGATTTATCGTAAGTCTATAGATGAAACAAGAAAGAAGTTTGGAGTCTTTGTGCCGGATTTCTACCTACAACAAGTCATCAAGAACAGTAATTCCCAAGTTTCAACTAGCGATCTATATAATGAAGTTTTTGCGCCTCCTGTAATCGAGAACTTTCTGTTTCCGGATGTTTCACACTTTCTGGAGCAGGCATCAGTAATGGCTGAGCTTGGAGTTTTATCAAAAGGTCACCCAAGCTATCAAGGGCTTAAAATCAAAAACTTTTCAAAGCTTTTAAGATCGGACAAAACGTATATCTTGTCGGACAAAAAAGGAGAAGCTTTCCGAATAGTTTCGGAAAGCAAAGACTATAAGGTCTATTTTATCGACAATGATCCCGAAACGCTGGAAGCTTATAAAGATCAAGGTCCTTCATGGACGACTATATTAATTGAAAGATACGAACCTTTAGAATATAATGGCGTATCTGATTTCAGGATAAAAAGTTTGCTCGAAGCGATAGAAATTATCGAAAAATGATCCGTTCGATTAATGCTTTGGGATCATAGTGAGGGAATCGAATCTATGAAAAAAAGAAAAAAGATCGTTGTAATAGGAGGGGGCACCGGTACATTTGTGGCTTTGACAGGTCTTAAGAGACATCCCTACGACCTGACGGCTATTGTAACCATGATGGATTCGGGTGGATCGTCAGGAAGGCTTCGTGACGAATTGGGCGTTTTACCTCCCGGAGATATAAGACAGTGTATCGTTGCATTGTCTACCTCAACAAGGCTTCTTAGAAAGATGTTTAATTATAGGTTCGAGGAGGGTGGGCTTACGGGTCACACTTTCGGAAATATTTTCCTTTCCACTTTGGAAAAAAGCACGGGAAGTATAAAAAAAGCGATTGAAGAAGTCGGAAAAATCCTAAGAATCCAAGGAGAGGTAGTTCCCGTAACCTTTGATAAAACGGAACTTTGCGTAGAGCTTGCGGACGGAAGAATTATAAAAGGAGAGACCCACATAGATGTTGTTGAAGGAGTTGAGAAGAGAGCCAGGATAAAAGACGCTTTCTTAACACCCAAAGTTTCTGCAAATCCCGATGCCGTATCGGCAATTTTAAACGCGGATTTCGTACTCATTGGTCCCGGCGATTTGTATACGAGTATTATTCCAAACCTTTTGGTAAAAGGTATAAAAGAAGCGCTTTCAAAAACCTCCGGAAAAGTAGTGTTTGTTTTAAATCTTATGACAAAGCATGGGCAGACTACGGACTATTCTGCGAAAGAACACCTATCTGATCTCCAAAAATATATTGGTGACAAAACAATAGATTATATTCTTGTAAATTCAAAAAAACCCAATAATAAAGCCCTCGTTTGGTATGAGGAGTATGGCGAAGAACCCGTGAAAGACGATTTGCCAACGAAAAAAAACATTATAAGACGCGATTTAATAAGCTCTTTTATATTGGGTCAGAATCCGGGCGACGAATTGAAAAGAAGTATTATCCGCCACAGTCCCAAAAAACTTGCGGACGAAGTAAATAGCCTAGTTTCCTAACTTGATCTAGAAAGACCCCCTTTATTCTTATTTTGTTCTATTGATTTTCGTATTTTCTTCTAATACAGTGGGTTTATGCTGCCCTTCTCTTTCCTAGGCTTGCTTAAAAGAATTCTTCGGATGTATGTTTTCTGGTTTCTTGCTTAAACATGAAACGCGTAATTTTACACATAGATTTTGATTCATTTTTCGCGTCTTGTGAACAGCAGTTTGACGAAAGCTTGCGTGGAAAGCCCATAGGCGTGACTGCCACCAATGGGAGAACGTGTATTATAGCTGCGAGCAGAGAGGCCAAAAGACTTGGCATTCCTAATGTAACGCGTACTTGGGAAGCTAAGAAAATTGTACCACAGCTTATTACTGTTTCGGCACATTTTGAAAAATATTGGGAAATAACCCAGAAATTCTTGGATATTTGTAAAGACTACTCTCCTTATGTGGAGCTTTTTTCACTCGACGAGGTTTTTATAGATATAACTTCCACCGAGAATTTATTCGGCGGAAGATACGAAATTGCAAACAAGATAAAGCAGAGAGTAAGGAAAGAGATTGGAGAATATATAACGGTCTCAATAGGACTTTCCTACAATAGACTTTTAGCAAAGCTTGCATCAGGCATTAACAAGCCCGATGGTTTTATGGAAATAAATTCGGAAGATATTGAAAAAGTTTATTCAAAAGTAAAGTTAATCGATTTTTGTGGAATCGGAGCTAGAATTGAAAGAAGGCTTAATAAAATAGGAATTTATACTCCCCTTCAGCTGAGGGCGGCCTCTCTCGACAGCTTAATTGAGGAATTTAAGGATATGGAAGGACATTTTCTTAAAAAGCTAGGGCTTGGTGAGGACGACTCCGAAGTGGTCCCCTATTATATCGCCACGGACACAAAATCTGTTGGGCGAAATTATTGTATTCCAAAAAATACCTATGATCAGAAAGTAATCTTACAGCACGTTTTTGAGCTCTGCGAGGAGGTGGGAATAAAACTCCGAAGAATTAATAAAAAGGCAAGGACAGTAGGTCTTTATTTAGGCGGTACGCATAACTTTCATGGCAGAAAAACTCTAGGAAATTACATAGACTCGGGTAAAGATATATACAGTTTATGTAAAGTCTTATATAACGAATGGGGTTTGTCTAAAATGAACCGGGAAGACGGAATGGTCAGGCAAATTTCCGTTTGGGCGGGAAATCTGGAAGACGGGGTAAATCTTCCCATCCCCCTTTTTGATAGTAAAGAAAAAAACTTTAACAGAATTCAGACTGTTATAGATAAAATTAATGATAAACATGGAGATCACACAATTAGATCGGGGTTTCTTCTTTACGGTCCAAATCTTAAGACTGTTCCCAACGGATATATGGCAGATAGATATGAGAGGCAGGAGGTTGTCAGAAAATTTCAGGCGCGTCTGCAAACGAAATGAGCTTCAGCTAAAATTTCGTCTCTTTTTTCTTTCGGAAGATTTAAAAGATCAAGGCTAGATGAGTTTTTGACTACGTCCTCACACAATACGACATGATTTTGGAAAAGGGACTGTTTTTGAGATAAAGAGATCTTATGAAGTTGTGTTAAGGGATAAAGTTTTTCTTTTTCAATTATATCTCTTAGACTTTCTCCTTCGGGAAAATTCCAGCTTAAGACTCTTATGTTTTCACATAGCGCATAAGCCAATCCGTCCGGGGTAATCTTGGTATTGGTAACAAGCATCGACTGCGTTAAAGAATATCTTTCCTTAAGATCGTCAAAGCGAGCCTTTGTATAGAGGGGCACATGAACATTGCAGTGATTCCCGGGATTGTTGTGAAACTTGCACTCAACAAAAATTTTTTCCGATTCTTTTTCGGCAATTATGTCAACCTCATGCGTTACACATTTTCCCGTAAGAAGAGATCTTGTTTTAGTCTTGTATCCTTGGATTTTTAAAATTTCGGCTACGTAGTCTTCGAAAGGATATCCGGTGGGACCTAACTCCATAATCGCTCTTTTCAGGCTATATGAGGATTTTGTATATGGATACTTCGAATTTGCCAAAAACTCTGTTATATGACTGTAGATTTCAGAGGTTGTAATTCCGCTGTAGAGAATATTTTGAACATGGGACAAAGCTTCGCTTTGCAAAGATAGCGGGACACCCGCTCTTCTTATTGATGAAAGAAGTTTTTGGGGATCAAAGAGTTCCTTAGCTCCTGAGGCTTTAGTTATGAGCATACTTTTATTCTATACTCAAACTTTTATGAATTACAAACTTAAAATATCTTCTTAAATTCATAAAATGTTTTATCGGAAAAAATTAATACGTAACGGTGGTCTTCCGCAGTCTTTTTAAAACTTTGTTTTGTTTTTTCATCTTCCGAAAGGTAAATTAATACGTAATCAGCCTCACCTATGCCGTTTGGAATTGTGTAGATATTTTGACGCTGGGACAGGTGTGCGCCGAGATTATTGCTTGCCGTGACAGAAGACTCAATTGGAATTTGCGAAATCCTCTCCTTTATGATTTCCCTGTTTTCCCTACCTTTTTTAAACATCTCGTCCTGAGGTTTATTGGTAAAAGGAAGAGGGCCAAAGGAATCTTGGGCAAAAAGAGACAATAGCAATACGGCGATCGCAAGGCTTTCTTTCCCAACAATTGGGAGTTTTTTGTTTATCGCTCTGACAGCAAAAATCGCAGAAATAAATAAAAAGGGCGTAATTGTCGCGGAATATTGATAGTAAATTTCATGCATTTGTTTGTTCTGGCTCAAAAGGTTAATTAAAAGATCAGGAATGGCAAAAACCAGTATTTGAGGAGATAAGAAAGAAAGATAACCCAGCGGAATAAAAAGCTTTCTTAGATAATCTATTTGTTCGGTTTGAAAAAGCGTGTTAATAGTTTGAACGGGACTAGTAATTATATTTCTTACAATTTCTCCGGGTGATGCTCCGAAATCGGAGTAATATTGTATGGCGAAATGTCTGTCTCCTAATGCTTGGGGAATTGCATGCCAGATTAAAAAATAAAAAATTAAAAATGAGATAGAAAAAATTGACAGACCAAGAGCTTTTTGTTTGTGGGCAAATATTAGATACAAACCAAAAAGTCCTGTTATTGCCCAAACCTGCTCCTTAGTAATTCCTCCCAATATCAAAAAAATAACCATTGGAAAATACTTTTTCTGTATCAAGAAATAAAAAGCGCCTAGAAAAAAAGTAGTCGCCAAGGTCACAGAGTGAAAGTCAAAAAGATTCATAAAATTGACCGAAGGATTGATGTAGAAAGCAAAAGCGAAAGTAAGCGCAATCAGTTTGTTTTTTAAAACTTTTTGGGCAATAAGATAAACGAAAATTCCTCCCATCGCCAATATCAAAGTCTGTGTAAGTAAAAGCATCTTAGGAGACTCCCAGATTATGTATAGAGGAGAAAGAAGAATTAAGATAAAGTCCGAGTGAAATGCAAGTCTTGAAATGTTTTCCACTCCGTTAGGATCTGTGAGTTGAAAAATTCTTCCGTGAATGGTATTCCAGATCGTTTGGTCCATATTTCCCAGATCAAAACGCCCGGTATAAAAATTGTCGTGTTTTAGAAAAGTTGCGATTGTAAAATATGTCGTGTATGTAAGCGTTAAAACCCCAAGCACTATTTCATGTTTGAATTTCAAAATAAATCCGATCATTCTTTTGGTTTGTTCTCTAAAAACCTTAACTAAGACAAGAAGAAGTAGAGCGAAAAGAAGCTCCGAAAATACCATTACGAGTCTTGAAAAAATAGCGATCAATGCTCCGGTTTGAATCGGTAGCACTTTTGTTAAGCCAAATGTTACAACAGCTTCCCTAACACCCAGTCCCATAGGAGTGATGAATGATAGATATCCTACGAGCAGAGAAAAAGAGAAAAATCACACGTACTTTAAAAAATCGGAGGGGTTAAGCGGGTAAACTGCGCTTGCCGCAAAAAAAGTTCCTGCGCTGAAAGAAAAGAAGGCAACGGTATAGATAAAAAGTAGGAAAAGATTATCCTCAAAGCCAAAATCTGGAAAAATTTTTGACAGTTTATTTCTTTTAAAAATGGAATGGCCAAATAAAAATACGAGACCTCCCAGTAGAACCAAAGAATAGGAGATAAGCCTAAATTCTAAATTTAAAGAAATTCCCAGATATTCAAGTGCCATTGGGATAGCCAGTAGAGACAAAATTGCCGAAGATATAATTATAAGTTCGAACTCATACAGTAGAAATTTGGCGGTCCTTTTTTTGTCCACCCCAACATCGCCGAAGAGAGATGCCCTGCTTAACAAAGACCAGACATTTCCAGGAACAAAACGTTTAATTTCGGAAAATTCCCATCTGTAAGACGTTTCCAATATATCGATCTTGTGACCTTTACTAAGAAGCATTCTATGCCAAGCATAAATTCTTAGAATAAAAAAAACTGTAAAAAGAACAAGAGAAATAATAATAAATAGGATATTAGGGCGAGTTAATAGAGGAAAAACTTCAGATCCTTTATCTATAATAAATCTTACGACATAGATAAGCGCTAATATTAAAAGAGGCCATCCCAAAAGAATTTTCGCCCAGTTTATAAATTTCTTCACTTAGCAATTATAGCGGATTTTAAGCTTGCGGGATAAACTTGTGAGCCGCCGGCGAATCGAACGCCGAACCGTCTCCTTAAGAGGGAGATGCTCTGCCAATTGAGCTAGCGGCCCGTGTTTTTTTGGCGCACCCGAAGGGAGTCGAACCCCCAACCCCATCGTCCGAAGCGATGTGCTCTATCCATTGAGCTACGGGTGCACGTTATAATTTTATCATAACTTACGTTTGATATGAAGCAAAAAGCTTCTTGACAACCAGTCTAGGAAAGCATAGAATTTCCTTACCTCTTACGGAATTATTACTCTTCTCTTATCGAAGAAGCAATTCAAATAGTATAATATTGCGTTTAAATCTATGGTAGCTGAGGTAGTCCTGGCCACTCATGAAATTCCATATATTCCCGTAAGGGCTAGAACCTCTCGTTCTAAGGACAGGATTAGTCCTCCTAAAGTTCCTTCAAGCATTGAAAGAACAACCTCTTTTGAAGGCGCGAAAGCTTACGTTATTGGCGAAAGAGGTAAATTTTGGGATGGTAAGACGCAAGGCAGAAGAATTCCACGTTGGGAAGCAAATGCTCATTTAAGACAGAGGCTTGGAGCCGAATTAAATACTCTATTTGAAGAATCGGGCGACGATAGCTCTGTGGGGCAAATTATAGACTGGTATATTCAAGCCATAACCCTTCATGTCCCTCTTATCGATTCCCCTGCTACTCAAGGATTGAAGGAGACAACCGCGGAATCATTCATAAGAGAAAGACAAGAGATATTAGCTAGTAGAGGTCTAATTTCTTCAGCCACTGTTAAGCCAACTCAAATTAAAAGAACTGCGGTGAATCTTAGTTAAGCCAAATTCCTTAATTGCCTCCCGGTGTTTTTTTGTTCCATAGCCTTTATTTCTCCCGAATCCGTACACCGGATAAATTCTTGATAATTTTCTCATAAGCCTGTCTCTTTCTACTTTTGCTAAGATTGACGCAGCAGCGATAGAGAGTGATTTCCGATCCCCCTTTACAATTGCTTTTTGATTCTTAAGTCCGATTCCCCGAACAAACTTTACGTGGAATCCGTCGACCAGGACAAAATGCCTTCCTTTTAGTCTGAAAATTGTATTTGCTATAACTTTTCGGAAAGCCATTTTGTTCGCGTAACCAATCCCGTATTTATTAATTAAGTTTATGTTTACGCTTGCCACAGAAAAAGAAAGCGAAGTTTCTTTAATAATTTCCGCAAGCCTTACTCTTTCCCGGGGTTTTAAAAGTTTTGAATCATTCACACCCGTAAGTTTGGAAGTATCGAGATATTTCGGGAAAACAACCGATGCTGCGAAGATAGGCCCTGCAAATGCTCCTCTTCCCACCTCATCAATACCGATAACATAATCGATGCCTAAATCCCAGAGGATCTTTTCTTCTTCAAAAGAGGGATTGCTCTTTATCTTCTTCACTTTCGCCGCTTTCCAACTCAAACATGTCTGAATCCGATAAAGACTTAAGCGATGGGATATGGTCCTCAAGCATTCCATATAAGTCTCTGTGATTGCTCTTTAACTTTTCTATGATAGCTTCTTGTCTTCTCCATTTCCTATCAGTGCTTGTTTTATCCGCTTCTAAGTCTTTTTCCATAACAGCTATTATTTCTTTTCTGGCTTCGAGAGTATGTCTAAACTTATCGCTATTTACAATCTCATAGAATCTTCTCAGATTATCATCGGTATGCGAGGCCCCAGCCCTGGCAATGGCTACATTAAGTATTCCTATCCTAAGAACAGTTGATAGCTTAATTGCATATTCATATGAAGTTACCCACACGTTATCTAATCTGTCATAGCTTTTAACTGTGGAAGGAAGAATATCAGACACCAAAATACAGTCACTTGCGCTAATTTTTCTCATGTCTTCTTTGAGTTTCGCTAGCCAGTTTTTGTTCCAAGCTTTTTGCCTTTTAGTCTCCCAGAGGATTATTCCAGCAGTTTTGCCAAATTTATTTCTTACTTCTTGAATTATGTCTGCGCCCCTAACACCCGTGGGAATGTCCTTAATGGTATCGTAGGTGAAAGTTTCTGTAAGCTTTTTCTTCAGATCAATTTCCAAAACGTCGCCTTGAGCCTGCTGGGAGCCTTGGTTTCCTTTACGTTTAGCTTCATCTAGAGATTTCTGCATATCGCTAATCCTCTTCTCATAAGCCAGTCTGTCTAGACGAAACTTTTCAGCCTCATCTTTTCTGGCTTTTTCTTCTGATGCTTTCTTATCTTTCTCGATCTTAGCCAATCTTTTTTCAAGCTCGACGTTTTCTTCTTTTCTCTTTCTGAGCTCATCGCCCTTCTCCTTATTTTTTAATTCTGTGTCCTGTAAGGCTTTTTTTATCCCAAAGGCTATTTCATCAGCCTTTTCTTTCTCGAACTGCGCTTTGGCTTTCTCGAGTTCCGCTTTGTTCTTTTCTGCCTGCTCTTTGCTAACTTGCTCCCGGAGCTGATGAAGAACTACCTTATCTATATCTACCTCTTTGCCACAGTTGTTACAAATGATTTTATCCATCGACACTCTATGATAACCCCCATTCGTATTATTTTCAATAAGGTTTAAAATTGACAGTAAAAGTTTTGATCTGCTACGATCGAAGAAAGTGAAGACTTTTCTTCGAGCTTCGGCTATCAATGGCTTTTCGCTTTTTGTTCTGGATCAGGCGGTTTCAGGCGTTGCGGTATCGGGCGGACTTAGGGTTTTTATTCTCGGCGGAGTCTTCCTTACCATTTTAGGAATCACTCTTAAACCCATCTTTAATTTAATCTCAATACCACTTAACGCGGTTACTTTAGGGCTTTTCTCTTTTCTAACAAATGCGCTTCTTTTGTATATTCTTACCATTTTGGTTACCGAAATAAAAATAGATGCTTTTACCTTTGAAGGTTTTTCATGGGCGGGATTTATAATACCCGAATTTCATCTCAATACCCTTTTTGCATATATAGTCTGTGCGACGCTTCTTTCTCTCATTCAAGCCGTAATAAATTGGTTGATAGAAAGATAATTTCCTGACAGCCTGCGCTTGTAAGAAAGCTTTCGAAAATATATAATTGCCTATACCATGATTCTATTAGTACTTGAAATTCTTGTAGCAGCCGCCCTCATAGGAGTTATTCTTCTTCAGATGCAGGGATCAGGACTTTCTTCAAGTTTTGGAGGAACAGGCGGAGAATTCTACAGGTCAAGAAGAAGTATCGAGAAAATTCTGGTATGGGCAACAGCAGTTCTTGCCGTACTATTTGCGATCATTTCTCTAATGCTTCTTATTCCCCGCTAAAGCGCTTTTAAACTTATGATTTTTATCAAGAGAAAAAGATTGATTCTTTGGCTAGCAAAAGCCTACTTTAAAAGGTGGGGAAAAACAATTTTAGCCTTTTTTATTCTAGGCTTGGTGTTCTCCTTAATCATTTACTCCAACAGATCTTTTATAATTTCAAAAACTTCATTTTTAATAAGCGAAGAGAGAGTCGGTTTGGCAGGGGCATTTACCATCGACAATCTTCCGTCTGAGGTATTGGACAAGGTTTCAATGGGCCTTACCAAGGTATCAGAGGACGGACGCGTTTCCCCTTCTGCTGCTAAAAATTGGGAGATAAGGGATGGTGGCCGGACTTATATATTTTACCTTAGAGACGATCTTTATTTTGCAGACGGGCAAAAATTCACATCCGATAAGATTAACTATGGATTTGAAGACGTATCGGTTGAGCACCCATCGAAAAATGTTATTTTTTTTAAACTGAAAGACAGCTACTCTCCTTTTGTTGTCACGGCCTCAAGAAAGATTTTTAAGAAAAATTTTGTGGGGTTGGGAAAATACAAAATAACGGATATAGAAAGTAACGGGGATTTTGTACAAAAAATTTCCCTGTCCGAAGTATCGGATCACTCAAGGATTACATATTCTTTTTACCCAACGCAAGAAGCTTTGAAAAACGCTTTCGTTTTAGGAGAAGTGACAAAAGTTTTAGATATCAATGACACAAAAGTTAGGAACTTATCATTTGAAAATTTTAAAAATGCAAAAATCTCAAAAGCGGTGAGTGAAGAAA
>ERZ1292632.4120-Hain-H43-01um-R2-4120-length-10631-cov-5_pt1 | contig 10631 bp, 9 predicted proteins | sample MGYA00564407_ERZ1292632 | MGnify/ENA primary metagenome ERZ1292632 (study PRJEB36523, sample SAMEA6512637) | groundwater metagenome | collected 2019-01-08 | study: AquaDiva: Metagenomics assemblies of 32 groundwater samples | reverse complement strand
CCAAGAAAAAGAAATCGTAGAGAAGGAAAGCGGCTTGCTGGCATCCTCGGTTCTAAAAGTGGCGCATCACGGCAGCCGATACTCAAGCTTTGATGATTTTTTGGCCGCCGTGTCGCCGGCATACGCGGTTATTTCAAATGGCCGCGATAATTCTTACGGCCATCCCCATCTTGATGTCTTGGCAAGATTAACAAAGTTTGCTATAACTGTTTTAAGAACCGATCATGACGGAGATATCCGCTTTTATAACAATTTATAAAAATTATAACAGTTATAACAATTTATGACGTTCCCTATTTTTAAAACAAAAATTGAGGGATTAGATAAGGTTTTTGATTTGACTTCGCCTGAAAGCCGAAAAGAATATTTTGAGTTAAAAGCCGGGGACGAGATTAAGCGGCTCAGGGAATATCTGAAAGAAAACAGCTTTATCGTTTATCTTTTGGGCAAGAAAAATTCCGGCAAGGGCACTTACGCCAAAATGTTCAAAGAAATAGTGTCGCCGGACAAAATAGAGCATTTTTCCATTGGCGATATGATACGGGAGCTGGACGAGACCGTGGCGGATAAAGATAAAAAAGAAGTTTTGGTTAAGGAGCTTCAAAAAAACTACCGGGGCTTTATGCCTTTGGAAGAAATTATGGCCTCGCTGGAAAGCCGTAGCACCAAAGTTCTTTTGCCTTCGGAACTGATTTTGGCTTTGGTAAAAATGAAAATCGGCCAGGGAGAAAAAAAAGCGCTTTTTATTGACGGCTTTCCCCGGAATATGGACCAGGTTTCTTATTCTTTGTTTTTCCGCGATTTGGTTGGCTACCGGGACGACCCTGATGTGTTTGTTTTAATTGATGTGCCGGAAGCGGTCATTGACGAGCGCATTAAATATCGCGTTGTCTGTCCGGTTTGCCAGACCTCTAGAAATCTGAAACTCCTGCCAACCAAGAATGTCGGCTGGGACGAAAAAAGCAATGTATTTTATTTGGCCTGCGACAATAGCGAATGTCAGGGGGCGCGAATGGCTGTCAAAGAAGGCGATGAGTTTGGCATTGAGCCAATAAGAGAGCGGCTGAAAGTTGACGGCCAGTTAATGGAGCAGGCGTTTGGCCTGCACGGCATTCCCAAAGTTCTTTTAAGAAATGCTTTGCCGGTTGAGAAAGCCAATGATTTTGTTGATGATTACGAGCTCACGCCCGCTTACAGTTATGGGTTTGAGAATGGGGGAATAAAGATTTTGGAAAAACCTTGGCAGGTATTAGACGATGAGGGCGTTGCCTCTTATAGTTTGATGCCGCCGCCCGTTGTTGTGGCCCTGATTAAGCAATTGGTGGCTACTCTTAATATTTAGAGGGAAACTGTTTTAGCGGTTTTAGTTTGTAAAACTAACCAAAAGACCGCAATTTGTTTGCTGGCTGTGGATATCTTGCTTGACTTGCTGGCTGGGAACGTTAAAATAAATATAGGTTTGCTCTTTCTCTGGAAAAGTTTGGACAAATTTTTTCTTTGGGATTTCAATATTTTGCTCCGCCTTGGCGGAACAGTGCGAATACCCACATAAATATATACTCCGAAAACAATTTTCCGGTCTCGGGGCAGCCCAATCAAAAATCCCGCTTTTGGCGGGATTTTTGATTGGGGGCTTGACAATATATTTTGGTTTGCTAAAATGTAGACATACCCATACCTATGGTCGGGGTGTGGATAAATAACAATTTTCAAAAATATGACTGCTCAAAAAGAAAAAGTTCTCATTAATTTTAAAAAAGCTCACGGCGTGATAGTCAAAATCATAAAAATGATAGAAGCCGACCAATACTGTATTGATGTTATGCAGCAAAACTTGGCCGCTATCGGGCTTTTGAAATCCGCCCATCAGAAACTGATGGAAAACCACCTTAATACCTGTTTTAAGAGAGCGATGGAAACAAGAAACGAAAAAAGAAAACAGGAAATGATTCAAGAGATTTTAAGAGTTACAAATTTATTTAACAAGTAGTTACAATATATGACAAAAAAAATAAAAGAGCACATTTATTTTGTTAAAGGCACACATTGCGCCTCCTGCGAAATTTTAATCGAGAAGAAATTATTGGCGCTGGAAACCATAGAAGCGGTTGAGGCCTCCTCGGCCAAGGGGGAAGTATTGATAGAATACGAAGGCGATAAACCATCTCCGTCAAAATTAAACGAAATGTTTAGAAAGGAAGGTTATGTTTTTTCTGATTCGCAGGCGGGCTTGCCTCGCCAAAACGAAGCGAAGGCGGGCCAGTCAAAAGACATAGTAATCAACTTTGACCTAAAGAATGTTTTTTTTACTCTTGGCATTGGGCTGTTGGTTATTGTCGGTTTTCTTGGATTAAATAAATTGGGATTGTCCGGGGCAATTAGCGTGAATTCAAAATCATCTTTGATAGCGTTCTTTACGCTTGGATTGCTCGCGGGCGTTTCCAGTTGCGCGGCTTTGGTTGGCGGGCTCATTCTTTCTATGTCCAAACAGTGGAATGATTTGTATTCGGTCAGAGACTCTTTTTCTCGGAGAATTCAGCCGCACCTGATGTTTAACATAGGGCGACTTGTCGCTTACGGCGTTTTGGGAGCGTTGCTGGGCGCTCTTGGCAGTAAAATTAATCTTTCTTTAAAATTTGGTCCGAGTTTAGTTATTATTATTTCCGTGATGATGATTTTCTTGGCCCTCCAGATGCTGGGATTTAAAGCCTTCCGAAGGTTTCAGTTTACTATGCCGAAGTTTATCACTAAATACGCGGCCAACGAGTCGAATTTCAAGGGAAAATATATGCCGTTTGTAATGGGGGCGTTCACTTTTTTCCTGCCATGCGGTTTTACCGTAACAGCTCAGGGCTTGGCGTTGATATCAGGGAATGCGATTCAGGGGGGATTAATTATGTTTCTTTTCGCGTTAGGGACATTGCCCGGCCTTTTAACTATTGGCCTTTCCAGCGCTAAGTTTTCGCACAAGCCCGGATTGTCAAATAGATTTTTGAAAGTGGCGGGAATTTTAGTCTTATTTTTTGCCATTTACAACATCAATTTTCAGCTGAATGTTTTGAATCTCCCCAATTTTAGCAATTTAAAACTTAATTCTGGCGGGGCCGCTAGCGCCGCCGTGAAAGGATTGCCGCCGATTGTCAACGGCAAACAGGTTATAAAAATGGATGCTTCATCCCGCGGTTATTCGCCGAATTATTTGAAGGTGAAGGTTGGGGTGCCGGTGAGGTGGGAAATTACCGATAAGGGCACAAGTGGCTGCACCAACGCGATTATTTCTAAAAGTTTATTTGACGGCCAGATTAAATTAACGCCCGGACAGGTCTCGGTTAAAGAGTTCACTCCCTCTAAGACAGGCAAGTATAAGTTTTCCTGCTGGATGGGCATGGTCTCGGGAGTTATTGAAGTGGTGGACCCCGCCAGAAGCGGAGCTTCTGGCGGCGGTTCAAGCGGAGACAACAATGTCGCTGTTGCTAACAGCGACATTGTTCCCTCGGGCTCTACCGGCTGCGGTTGCGGCGGGGGAGGAGGAAGCAGCTGCGGCGGGCGATAAAATTAAACGCGCATAAACAAATTTATGAATAAAATAAATTTTAAAATAAAAGGAATGAATTGTAATTCTTGCGCCCTGTTGATCGTCCAAGAATTAAAAAAGCAGCCGGGGGTTGTTGAAGCCAAAGTTGATTTTAACTCCAAGTCCGGCTTGGCTATTTATGATAAAACTAAAATACAAAAACAGGATATTTTTAATATTATAAAGAAAATGGGAGATTACCAAGTCGAAGAGGCCGGCGACACTCAACCCGAAGAAGGTAAACAAGACGACGGAGAAGAGGTTCAACGCGAAAAGGCTCCTCGCGGCAGGTTTGTTTCCGGACTTTTAACGGGCGGAGGCGTTGTTTTCTTGTTGCTGATGATTTTCTTTAATGTCGCGCCCAGGCAGTTCTCGTTATTGGCGCAGGTGAATAGCGGCTCATCTCGGAATCAAAACCCGGTTCAAAACGAGGCCAGGACGGGGGCAATAAATGAAGCTCAAAAAATAGAAACTTTTGTCATTGCCGAAACTGACCATATCAGAGGCAACCAAAACGCCTCTATTACTTTAGTTGAGTTTTCTGATTTTGAATGCCCTTTCTGCGAAAGACAGTACCAAACTATGAAGCAGCTGCTTGCCGAATATCCGCAGAAGATACGATTAGTGTACAAACATTTCCCTTTGGGATTTCACGCTAACGCTCAAAAAGCGGCTGAAGCATCGGAGTGCGCTTGGGAGCAGGATAAATTTTGGGAATACCACGACAAGTTATTTGAAAATCAGGCCGACTATAGCGTTGAAAACTTCAAGAAATGGGCTAAGAGTTTGGGTTTAAAAGCCAATCAGTTTAACGATTGCCTTGATGCCGGCAAATACGCCAAAAAAGTCCAAGCCGATGCCAAGGAAGGGGAAGAGAAAGGAGTGAGCGGGACACCAGCCACTTTTATAAACGGCCAGTTAATTACCGGCGCTTTGCCTTACGCCACTTTCAAAGAGGCCGTTGATAGTTTATAGGTATGAATAAATATACTGCCCTTTTTTCGCTTACTGGATTAGTCGGCTTATTGCTTGTTTTGCCGTTTTCTGTTTTGGCTTTTTGTCCTCTGTGTGTGTTGGCCACAGGCGCCTTAACGGGCGCATTTAGGTGGCTTGGCGTTGACGACTTGATTATTGGCTTATGGCTGGGCGGGTTTCTTCTTTCAACATCAGTAATGGTCGGAAATTATTTAAGATTAAAAACTAAAAAACTGTCAAACTATTCCGCGGCTGTGGCGATCGCTTTATATGGTTTGACAATAATACTGTTTTATTACGATGGAATTTTGAGCGCGCCCTATAACAGTATTTTCGGCATAAGCAGGATTGTTATCGGGCTTATCGGCGGAAGTTTACTGCTTTTAGCCACGCCATACCTGAATAAAATTTTGAAGCGAACGAACAACGGAGAAAATTTTATTCCCCGCCAAAAAATGCTATTGGGCATATTCCTGCTGTTATTTTTTAGCTTAGTCGCATATTTCCTATGAAAACAAAAAGATATTTTATTATTTGTATTATTATTGCGGCGCTGGTAATTGGCGGGGCGGTTTATTTGCTTTTTGTCAAACCGGGAAGCGGAGAGCAGATTTCTTCTTCGGTGTGTAAAATAAAAGAGATAACTTTTTATTATCTTGAGGGTTGCGAGTGGTGCAATAAAGTGAAAGGAGAAGACACAATCGCGAAAATCGAAGATATGGGCGTTAAGATAAATAAAATAAATGCGGCCGTGGGTCCTATTCGTTATAAGTTTCAAGGCGTGCCCACATTCGTTATAGACGGAAAGGTTTACGAGGGCTATCGAACTTTTGAGGAAATAAAAGGATTATTGGATTGTCCTGCCCAAGAGAGCGGGAGATAATCCATAAAAAAAATATGACAAAAAATAAAAAAACTATTTTACTTATCGCAGGAATTATTTTTATAGGCGGATTAGCGTTTTTATCATTTTCAAAGGGGAAGGTTCCCCTAACGGCTAATACCGGCTCGGCTTTAGAAAAAAAGACAGGAGAAGTTCAAAAAGAAAAAGAGCAACCGTTGCGAGAAATAAATGTAAAGGCGTTTCAGTTTGGCTATGAACCAAATGTTATCAAGGCGGCAACAGGCGAAAGGATAAAAATCAATATAGACAATACCGATGTCCTTCACGGCATAAGAATTCCCGATTTGGGATTAAGCGGCAATGAAGCGCTAGAATTTACAGTTAATCAAGCCGGAGAATTCACTTGGTATTGCGCTAATTTTTGCGGGGAAGGGCATGGAAGCATGCAGGGCAAACTGATAGTGGAAGATTCGGCGGCTCAGCCGCTTCAAGAACAGAACGAACAATCTGCGAATCGGCAAAATCAAGTTTTTTTTGGCGACAAAGGAGAGAATTTAATTTTGCGGAGCGGCACGGCTGAAATATCACCCGCGGTTTTTGAAAGCCAAAAAGCTCGTTTTTACAACGCTATTTTGGCGAGCGGCAAGACAGTTTATTTTTTTGTCGTGAAAGACAAAAACGGGAAATACCGGGCGGCCGCCAATGCTTGTCAGGTTTGTTTCTCGCAAAAAAAGGGATTTCGTCAAGAAGGCAATGAGATGGTTTGCAATAATTGCGGCAATAGATACCCCTTGGAAAAAATAGCCACTGAAAAGGGCGGCTGCAATCCCGCGCCGATTAATCCTGATTTAGAAGTTAAAGGCGGGAAAATTATTATTAAGCAATTGGAGTTAGAGGCGGTCGCGGAACTATTTTAACTTTAATCAGAGTAAAATGATAATAATTTTCGGCAAAAACTTAATTTATTGGTCGGGTATGCTAACAGGCATATTTTTCATCATGAGTTTTTTGGGCTGTTGTTGCAATTTTAAATTAGCGAAAAATAAATTCTTCAACTTAGTTCAAAAACACCATCGGAAGATTATTTATTTGGCCGTAGTATTTTTCCTCTTTCATCTTGCTTTAGCGATTTTAGGCCAAAATTTTAAGATATGGATTTAAGCTGGTAAAAAATAATAAAATTAAAAATTTATGAAAAAAATAATTCTAAAAATTTCGGGAATGCATTGCGAGTCATGCGAAAAAATTATCGCTATGGAGCTGCAAGAATTGCCGGGTGTGAGTAATATAAAAATAAATTCAGCCGCGGGTAGCGGCGAACTGGAGATGGATAGCAGTCTCGTTAGCGACCAAGCCATTTTGCAGGCCATAGAAAAAGCCGGTTATAGGGGAGAAATTGTTGGGAAAGAAAACGCGCAAGATGATGATGAAACCGAGCCGCCGATTTTAATGGAGAAAAAAATAGTTGATAATGATTCTCCGTTTAAAATGCGCGTGGAATCCATTGTGGAAGCGGAAGGAAATTTTTCCGCTAAAAATGATACCCCAAGCTTTTCCGGCAAGGTAAGGCACCAGAAAAGGGGTGAGTTCGAAGTGCCGCAAGGCAGAGATGATATTGATAAAATAGTTGATAATTTAATTCGTTCCTCAAAAATTGGCCAGTTGTTCGGCATTTTTTCGGGCGACTCTCAAGCGCCCCCAAATTTTTATCAGCCGACTGCGCCTCAATCTTTGGAGACGGTTCAGGGTGTTGGCGAAGAAATGCCAAAAGGCAATGGCACCGCGCAAGTGAGCTTGGCTTTAAGCGGTATGCATTGCGCTTCGTGCGCGGGCATTATTGAAAAATCGCTTAAAAAAGTGCCGGGAGTTAAATCGGCGGCTGTTAATTTTGCCGCGGAAAAAGCCAGGATTGTTTTTGACAAATCTGCCGTCTCTGTGAACGATTTAGTCTCTGCTGTGAGCAAGGCGGGCTACAAAGCAACGGTGTACGACGCGGCCGATTCGGAGACCGAAAGAGTAAAAAAGGAAGGGCATATAAAATCCCTGTTTAAAAAATTCATCTGGGGGGCAGGGCTGTCTTTGCCAATGCTTTATTTTATGTTTTTTGACTTTTTTAATTTCTTCCCGGGAAGAGCTGTTTTACTGCCATATGTTGGAATTATTTCGCTGATTTTAACCCTGCCTGTTCAATTTATTATTGGCAAAGGGTTTTACAAGGGCCTTTGGAGCGGACTGAAAATGAAAACTTTTAATATGGACAGCTTGATTGCCATTGGCACAAGCACCGCCTTTTTTTACAGCTTATGGCAACTTATCGCTTATGCTGTTAAAAACGGTTCGATAATCGGACTTAACGGCGCAAAAATTCCGGAGCTGTACTTCGAAACCGCGGCTTTCTTGATTGCTTTTGTTTCTTTAGGGAAATGGCTGGAAGCCAAGACCAAGGGCAGAACTTCACAAGCCATTAAAAAACTTATTGGTTTGCAGCCGAAGACCGCTCGAGTAATTCGCCAGGGAGCAACTATTGATATTCCAGTGGAACAGGTGGCGGTTGGGGATATTGTGGTGGTTAGACCCGGAGAAAAAATTCCGGTTGACGGCGTTATCGTGAAAGGACAGTCGTCGGTGGACGAGTCAATGCTTACGGGCGAGAGTATTCCCAAAGAAAAAAATGTCGGGGACGCGGTTATTGGCGCCACTATCAACAAGCACGGTAGTTTTGAATTTAAAGCCGCCAAGGTGGGCAGTGAGACGGCCTTGGCGCAAATTATCCGTTTAATTGAAGACGCGCAAGGTTCCAAGGCGCCAATACAGGCGTTTGCCGATAAAATCTCCGCCAGATTTGTGCCTATTGTTTTGGGTTTGTCGATTGTAACATTTTTGGTTTGGTTTTTTGTTTTAGGGCAAACCTTGAGTTTTGCCTTAATGGCTTTTACTTCTGTGATTGTTATTGCCTGCCCCTGCGCTTTGGGCTTGGCAACTCCAACCGCTATTATGGTGGGAACAGGCAGAGGAGCTGAAAACGGTATTTTAATTAAGGGAGGGGAGCCGTTGGAAGCGGCCTGTAAAGTAAAAGCGGTTGTCTTTGATAAGACAGGCACTTTAACCAAAGGAAAGCCAGAGGTCACAGACATAGTTGGCGTTGCTATGGCCGATGAAGATGAAATTATTGGGTTATCTGCCGGCTTGGAAAAATTGTCCGAACATCCGTTAGCCGAAGCCATCGTTAAATATGCCCAGGAAGAGTCAATTGCTTTGGACGAGGCGATTAACTTTAAGGCAATTCCAGGGCATGGCGTTGAAGGGACCATCAACGGCAATGAATATTATTTGGGCAATCGTAAATTGATTGTTGATATTGCCGGCCTTAATACAGCTGGCGTTGAAAGAAAATTAAGGCGATTGGAAGAAGAAGGCAAAACAGTAATGATTTTATCTTCAAGCAAGGAAATTTTGGGATTGGTGGCGGTGGCCGACACAATTAAAGAAACCTCGGCCGAAACCGTAACGGCTTTACAAAAAAGAGGCATAGCCGTTTATATGATTACCGGGGATAACCAAAGAACTGCCCAAGCCATTGCCAAGCAAGCAGGCATAAAAAATGTTTTGGCCGAGGTTCTTCCGCAAGATAAAGCCAACGAAATTAAAAAATTGCAGGGCACGGGCATTAAAGTGGCAATGGTGGGCGATGGCATCAACGACGCTCCGGCTTTGGCGCAAGCGGATTTAGGTATTGCTATGGGCTCCGGGACCGATGTGGCTATGGAGACCGGCGGCATTGTCATAATAAAAGACGATTTGAGAGATGTTTTAACCGCCATAAAATTAAGCAAAGAAACAATGGGAAAGATAAAGCAAAATATGTTTTTTGCTTTATTCTATAATGTTTTGGGTATTCCCATAGCCGCCCGGGTTTTTGTCGGGCTGGGCATTGTTTTAAAGCCCGAGTTGGCCGGTTTGGCAATGGCGTTGAGTTCGGTTTCGGTTGTTTCCAACTCTTTGTTTTTGCGCGGTTTCAAGCCCAATAAGCGCAACTGGCTTTCAATGGCCGCGCCCTTTGTAATGGCTCTGCTGTTCACTTCGCTTTTCTTTTTATTCGCCCGCCTGAGCCGGATGTAATGGCCAGTTCCGCCGCGTTATGGTTTTTGCGGGTCATCTTGCGTAAATTGCAATCTTGATAGAATCTTTTCCGTTTCGCTGTTATTTGCCGGCCTTGGCTGAGAATAATTTTCTATTACGACCGGCAAAAGAGAAATTTTATTCACGCCATTTTTGGAAAAATATATTTTGGCCATTAATCCTTGCTTTGTTTCTGGCGACCACATCTGGTCAAAAACAAAATTGCCCAAGCTGTAGAAAATGAATTTCCCTTTGTATTTTTCCATTGTTTGAACAACATGCGGGTGATGGCCAATAACCAAATCCGCGCCCTCGTCAATCGCGGCGCGCGCGAAATTTATCTGCTGGTCATTCGGCTCCGCGGCATATTCGGTTCCCGCGTGCATAGAAACGATAACAATATCCGCGTTTTGTTTTGCCTCCTTTATCGCCTCGGCCATTTTCTCAAGGCGCATAAATGCCGTGCCGGCCCGCGAGCTATTTGCTTCGTAAGCGGCCGGGACTGTGCCCGCGTCGTTATAAGCCAGAAAGGCGAATTTTATCCCCTTGGCTTCTATATAAACTGGCTGATAGGCCTCTTGTTCATCTTTTCCCGCGCCGGCATATTTAATGTCAGCTTCATTAAGATATTTGAAAGTGTCTTTTAGTCCTTGCTCGCCAAAATTTGGCGTATGGTTGTTGGCCAGGGACACAATAGAAAACCCCGCTGATTTTAAGGCCTGTTCCGTGCCCGGATTTGACCTAAAAACCATTTCAAGATTCAAAATTTTTCGGCCAGGAGTAATTGGCGTTTCCAAGTTGCCAAAAACCAAGTCAGCGGTTTTTAGATAGCCGCCTATTTTTAGAAACGGATAATTGATGTCGTTTTGCTTTTCAACTATTTGCTCCACTCCTCTGGAAAAAGAAATATCGCCCACCGCAACCAAAGAAACTTCCTCGCTTAATTGAGGAAGTTTTCGCGTATTATTATTGATTGTTTTTTCGCTAAAGAAACTAAAATAACTGGCGCAGGCCAAAACCGCCGCCGCGGCCAGAATAAAAAATAATATAACCCAAGCAATTTTCTTTTGCATATATGATTATCTCAATAATACCGCCAAAATTCCCAAAAATCAAAAA
>ERZ1292632.4117-Hain-H43-01um-R2-4117-length-10637-cov-4_pt1 | contig 10637 bp, 12 predicted proteins | sample MGYA00564407_ERZ1292632 | MGnify/ENA primary metagenome ERZ1292632 (study PRJEB36523, sample SAMEA6512637) | groundwater metagenome | collected 2019-01-08 | study: AquaDiva: Metagenomics assemblies of 32 groundwater samples | reverse complement strand
AAATTCTTTTTAATCCCCCGTATTTTTTTATACACATCAAGAACTTGCACAACATCTTTTTCATAAATATATGCTGTTGCCGGGAAAGTTCTTCCAGCTCCTACATGTGCTTTATACATAGTTATTTTATACCATTTCATATTTTGAGAGATAAATGTGAATTTATAAAATTTTCGATAAAAGATTTATTGTATAAGAATAGAGCATATTTAGTTCGCAACAAGTTGCTCACGATTTATAGAATTTTTCCAAACTTCGTCAAGGAAAAATCTTTAGGAATATAAATAGTGCGAGAAAATTTATTTTCATTTACTTCAATTTGTCGACGTAAAAATCTGCCGAAAACGATTTGCGAAGCATGGTCGCTGGATTCGCAAAAACCCGCAGGAGGTTTTTACTTTTTGGAGTTAAAGCTATTTGAGCGTGAGCGAACTAATTTTTTATTCCCTAAACATCAACTACAACTTGCGCAACCCATTTACCCTTATCTTTTCTTACAAACATCTGATTGTAAGTTACTGCCTTGACATCCAAATGAATTTCATAATTTTTTGCATTATCTCCAAAAATTTCTGCTTCAAGAATTAATTTTTTTATTTTTATTTTGTTTATTTTTGCAGGAAAAAATTCCTCGCTGTCAAACAAAAAAAGCAGTTCTTCCAGAAAATTGTAGAGCAAAGATTCTTTGTCTTTTCCTTTGACTTTTATTTTTTTCTTAATTATAGGTTTGATTTTTCCATCATGCATTGAACTGAACATTGCTAAAGCAGAATTTTTAAATAATTCTTCTAATGTAGAGCCGAAAGATTGGAATTTTATGTCTGCAGTGTGTTCAAGAAACTTGAATTTTTTATTCGTCATTTTTAATTTTTCTTGAATTTAAAAGGCAAAAAATCTTTGATTTTTCGCATTATTTCATAAATTAAAAGAATTATATAAATCTAACTTATTTTTTCTCATCAAGGAATGAGTTTTTAGTGCAATGTTTGGAGAAGCTGGAAACTTAAAGTAGCATAGAAGTAAAATTATCGTGCTTTGAATCTTTCAATAATATCTTCAGGTATTGTCCTTTCTCTCATTCTCTGAGCATCTCGAGTCAGATTATATTTAAATGGTTTTAATGTTATTCTTAATTGTTAAGTCAAGTTCATAACTTAATATTTGCGCTGACGCGGATGGTAAAAATTGGTAATAGAAGAACTACAATTATCATAAATTACCGACGTGTTTTTATATTACTAATAATTTTTTATGCCGGGCGAAGCGAGCAATTTTTCTTTTGGACATGTTAAGACTTCAAGTTTACTTAACATTAATTCAGAAGCCATTCCATATACTACTGCATATGAAATTGGTTGTGTTCCTGGGTTATATATTTCATTTGTTTGTGTCATAAAATTCTTATAAAATATTAATTAATAAATCTTTCTCTTGAAAAAAATTTCACTCCTCGCCAATCTCCTCGCGACTTCGCACGAGTTATTGATAAAAATGTTTGTCTCTACCACGAAATCACTCGCCTTGACGAATGTCTGGAAAAATTTCATCAATATCCCGAGCGAATGAAATGAGCGAGCAATTTTTCCTCAAACATTAATTATTTAAATATACATTCATTAAATAAATGAAAGAGGAAAAATGATTCACAAAAAATCTCAGGTTTGGGTTGAAACAGTTATTTATACACTAATCGCATTTGTAATTATCGGGGCTGTTTTAGCAATTGCAAAACCAAAAATAGAACAATTTCAGGACAAATTAATTATTGAAAGCACAATCGAGCTTCTTGAAAAAATGGACAATTCGATAATTGAAGTCGGCACAGGAGTTCAGGGAAATAAAAGAATAGAATATATTTCAATAAAAAAAGGCGAATTAATAATCAACGCGACAGGGGATGTAATTGTTTTTTCAATTGACAGCAAATACACTTTCAGCCAGCCAGGAACAGATGTAAATATCGCGAGCATAGTTGCGCGAACAGAAAAAAAAGGCAGTATGAATAAAATTACTCTGAAAAAAGATTACGGCAGTTCTTATAATATCACAGTTAACAATCAGGAAATAACAAAAAAAATAGGAAAATCTCCGACGCCATACACTTTATCAATATTAAATTCCGGAGAAAATCCCACAGATAAAAAAACTATAATAAACATAGAAGTTGGTTAGTTTAAAAAATGCGTACGCATTTTTTAACTCATTCAAATCTTTAGGAAACAAGAAGTTTCCTAACTCATTCAAAACAAGAAGTTTTGAAGATTACGATTTGAAGATTTTAAAATAAAAAGATGGAACAAAAAATAGATATAAAAAATTATCCGAAAGTGTTTATAGATTTTTCTCCGAAAATTCCTCCGTTGGCGTCTATGAAAGATAAATCAAAAATAAATATCAGATATTGCCTGATTTCTCCATTTGCCTTTGTTCATATCTATTGGGATTCTAAAATTTCAGAATTATCCTATGATGTTGAAGAGCCAGTATTGGATGATAATGAAACTCAAATAAAGGACAAAATCACAGAGGCGATGAGAGATTTGATTAATTTTGATTCGGTTATTGAAAAAAATATGGACTCGCTTTTAGATTATATAGAGAATAAATTCAAAATATTGCTGATAGAATTGGGAATTTTTATTGATTATGAAAGCTACAAGAAAATTTTTTATTATCTTTCAAGAGATTTTATTGGATTTAATGAGGTTGAACCGCTGTTAAGAGATTATTTTATAGAAGATATTGAATGCAATGGGGTTGAAACTCCGATTTATATTGTTCATAGAAAATATAGAAATATCAGGACAAATGTTAAATTCAGCGACATTGATAAAATCTCCGGGTTTGTGGAAAAACTTGCTCAAAGAAGTGGGAAATATATTTCTTACGCAAAGCCGATTCTCGACGCTAGTTTGCCTGACGGAAGCAGAGTTAATGCGACATACACCCAGGATATTTCTAGCAGAGGGCCGAATTTCACTATAAGAAAATTTACAAAAACTCCATGGACACCTTCGCAACTTCTTAAATTCAATACTTTAAGTCCAGAGATGCTTGCGTATTTGTGGATTTTAATTGAATACCGAATGAATATTTTAATTACTGGCGGGACGTCGTCGGGAAAAACTACTTTGCTGAATGCGATTGCGTTTTTTATTCCTCCAGAGGCGAGAGTTGTTTCAATAGAAGATACAAGAGAATTAAATCTTCCGAGAGAAAACTGGCTTCCGAATGTGGTTAGAAGTGCGACAGGGCTTGGAGATGTCGGAGAAATAGATTTATTTATGCTGTTAAAAAGTTCGTTCAGACAAACTCCAGATTATGTAATTGTCGGAGAAGTTAGAGGAAAAGAAGCATATGTTTTATTTCAGGGGATGGCGTCAGGGCATTCGTCGATAAGCACAATGCATGCGGATTCTGTTGATACAGTTATAAAAAGATTAGAAACTCCACCTATAGAACTTTCTCCAACTTTATTAAATGTTTTGGATTGTGTTTGCATTATGGGGCATGCGGTTGTAAAAAAACAAGAAACAAGAAGGCTGAAAGAAATTGTTGAAATCGTAAATGTTACTCCTGACGGAATTGCACTCACAAACACTCCTTATGTTTGGAATCCTGCTGATGACCAGTTTTATTTCAAAAAAAACAGCAGGATATTTGAGAAAATAGTTAAAAGATATGGATTGTCGATGGCTTATATTGATTCTGAATTCAAAAGAAGAGTTCAGATAATTTACAGAATGTATCAAAATAAAATATTTGGTTATAACAAAGTGCAGGAAATCATCAACGAATACCATAAAAATCCTGAAGTCTTGTTGAGAAAATTCGGAATTCAGGGGTGAAAAATGGCTTGTAGTAAGTAGTTGTTGAGAATATCTATGAATGAAAAATTTGTTCGCGTTGCTCAATATATTTTGGAAATAGTGTGAATTCCCGAGGATAATTTATAGATAATATAATAAATAATTTCTTCCATTACTTCTATTTCCCTATTAATCTTGAGCAACTTGTTTGCGAGCAAATAATTTTGTCTAATAACAAAATACAGAAGTTTTTTATAAGATAAATTCTTTATTTTTTATATGCAAAAAGAGGAAATTTCACTTATTGTTCAATTAGTAAAAACTCTGGAAGATGCTGAAGTTGAAATGGAAAATGTTTATTCTTCCGGCGATTATGATAAATTTGTCAGAATAAAAAAACTTATTTCTGGAATAAATAAAAAAATAGGAGAAATGTTGGAATAATGGGTGAAGATAATTTTTTTATTTTGAAAAAGACAATTTCTGAAGAAAAGAGAATAGTAAGTGAAATTGTTAATTTATTGGAAAATTCTGGAAAATCTCGAAGCAGTGATGAAGATAAAATAATCTCTATTCAAATTGATAAATTAAAGAAAAAATTAAATGACGCGAATTTAAGAAACAATGAGATTGTGGAAAAAATAAATTTGACAAAGGCATTGAATAAATCTGAAGTTAATATTTCAAAAAAAATAACAGAAAATAAAGATTTGGGAATTGGAAAATTCAAAATCGCTGAACTGGAAAAAGAAACTATTAAAAGATTAAAGAAAAAAGAAATTAAATATGGAAAAAAAGAAGAGAAAAAGCCCAACAGATATGTAAAAATATCCAATAAATTTTTCTCGAAGAAATCTCTTTCTCTTTTGAACAAGGAATTTTTCAGGCCAATGAAAAAAGATTTGACAAAGGCGAACATAGACATTCTTCCAGTGAGTTATATTTCTGTGATAATGTTTACGACAATGCTTTCTTTTTTTGCTTCGTTTTTTCTTTTTCTTTTTCTTTTATTTTTTAATATTAGTGCAAATCTTCCGATAATAACTTTTGTGGAAGAAAATATTTTTATAAGGGTTGTGAAAATAATTTGGATTTTGATTGTTATTCCGTTGCTGACTTTTATAATAATGTATTTTTATCCGTCGATGGAGCGAAAGTCAAACGAAGACAGAATAAATCAGGAACTGCCTTTTGCTACAATACATATGTCGGCAATATCAGGTTCGATGATTGAACCGAGCAAAATTTTCAGCATAATTATTTCAACAGGAGAATATCCTTACCTTAAAAGAGAATTTACAAAACTTCTGAATGAAATAAATGTTTATGGACTTGATTTGGTTAGTGCATTAAGAAACAGCGCGTTGAACAGCCCCAGCAAAAAACTTTCTGAATTATTTAATGGTTTGGCGACGACAATTAATTCCGGAGGAAATCTTACAGAATTTTTTGACAAAAGGGCTCAGACATTGCTGTTTGATTATAGATTGGAAAGGGAAAAATACACTCGGACAGCTGAAACATTTATGGATATCTACATTAGTCTGGTTATTGCAGCGCCGATGATTTTAATGCTGCTGTTAATGATGATTAAAATAAGCGGTTTGGGAATTTCCTTAAGCACAAGCATGATAACCTTGATAATGGTTTTGGGTGTTTCAATAATTAATATTTTATTTTTAACATTCCTGCATTTGAAACAGCCGAGTGGGTGAATGGGAAAATAAAAAATATTGCTCGCTTTTATCTCGCGACTTCGCACGAGTTATTAATATTTTATTTTCTCTCTACCACGAAATCGCTCGAGCTCGAATTAATTTTACTCTAAAATCGCCTTTCGGCAGATTTCTCGTCGGAAAATTTAAGTAAATGAAAACATCTTCGATAATTCTAATAAAAAGTTGTTTCTTTGATTACTAAATAATATTAATTCACGAATGAAATGAGTGCAAATGTTAAGTTATGAACTTGACTTAATGAAAGCAAAAATTTATAAAAACCATTTAATTAGCAGTTATATGAATAAAAAATATACAATTCTTATTATTATAATTGTTTTAATTTTGATTTCTTTAGTTGCCCTCGTCGTAATTTTCAGGCAAGATTATAAACCATTTCAGTGGGATGGCGACAAATGTATTACTTATTATAAATCCTGCACTTGCATCGGCTCTTTGATTACCACAGAAAGTTATCCTCCGAAATATAAATGCCGGGGATTAAATTTCTGCGAGAATATTAATGTTATTGAATGTGGATAAAATTCTTCTTGTGAAGTGAAGGGGAAAATTAATCACTAAAAAAATTATTTAAATTTTCTTTTGTTAATTCCAAAGATTCGTCACAAAAAATTTTTAGATTTCTTGAAGAACTATTTTTGAAATAAACATTTTTTACAAATTTATTTTTCTTTTTTACAGAGCGGACAGCAGGAACAAAATCTCCGTCGCCAGAAACTAAAACTGCAATATCAAAATTATTGTCACAGGCATTTTCAACCATATCAACAGCCATATTTATATCATCTTCTTTAATAATATAATAAAATTTATCTGTATCGGTTATGTTTCTTTTTAGTAATTTACATAAAACAAGATGAAAATGAGGTATTTTTCTTAACCTTTCAAAAAATTTTTTTTGACTTTCATATTTTTCGGAATTATGTTCTTTATCAAGCAAAGCATTATAATAATAAATTTTGACTACTTCATTTTTTCCGGCTAAGAATTGAGCAAAATTTTCGAAATCAAAATTTTTCAAATTTTTATCTTTTCCATATAATTTTCTTAAACCAAAATAGAAATTATTACCATCGATAAATATAGCAACTCTTTTCATCTTAAAAAGTGCTCATCCCTTGCCGAAGCAAGGATGAGCGTATATGATAATAAAATATTCTTCAAGTTTTTAAGTCTTTCTTTTTTATAAAAATATTTTACAGATTTGAAACAGCTGAGTGGGTGAAGTTAGTAAGAGATGCCGAAGGCAAAAAATCAAAGTCGTGAGCCATATTAATTTTAAAGAGGACACTTTAGGACGGCTGGTTCCGTCTGTAAAACCCATTAAATAAGAGATGTGTGCTTTCCTTTTTGTTTCTTTTTCTTAAAAAGAAAATAAATTTTTTGTGGTGGAGAGACTCGCTTTTGCTTCTTTTTCCAAAAGAAGAAATTTAATTATGTATTAACTAAATAGTTACAATCCAAAAACCTTAAATAATCTAATCCTTTTCCTAAAGTATGAAAAATGCAACCCCAACATACAGAGAATTAAAATCTCCTGTCACTGCACAAATGGCATTAACTTATGGTTGCAATAATTTATGTAGATATTGTTACAATTCCACGAGAGGTCTTGAAGAACAGGATAAGGGGATTTCTTTAGAAAATTCTATGAAAATAGCAAAAAAAATTGTAGATAATGAGGTTTTTGAAGTTGTTCTAACTGGCGGAGAGCCATTATTGCGTCGAGATTTATTATATCCTTTGGCAAAATATTTTTCTCAAAGTGATACTGATGTTAAAATGAATTCAAATCTTGTTTTAATAAATTATGAAGATACACAAAAAATAAAAGATTCTGGAATTCTAAGTGTTTTTGGCTCACTCTCAAGTGCTAATGAAACAACATATAATTATATTGCCCAAACAAAAAATTATTCAAAGGCAATAAGAGGTTTGGAAACTTTGTTAAAAAATGGAATTCCCACAGGAGTTAATATGGTAGTTACAGATTTGAATAAGGATCAGGTTTATGAAACTGGAGAATTTTTACATAAATTAGGTGTAAATGCCTTTTGTGCTACGCCTGCAAGTACCTGCGAATACATTAATCCTGAATTAGAATTATCTACCAACACTGTTGTGAAAACCCTTGATGCTTTATTGGCCTTACAAAATGATTTTGGAATGAATGTAGATGTTGTCGAACCGATTCCTCGTTGCATTGTAGATAATCCTGAAAAATACGAACAATTTTTTAGAAGAGATTGTGCTGCAGGTAAAATGACAATTTCCATTGATCCAAATGGAGATGTTACTCCATGCACCCATGTTTCAAAGAAATATGGAAATTTATTGAAGGATGATTTAATAAAAGTTTGGAAAAATATGAGAGAATGGAGAAATGGAAGTTTTGTCCCAGAAAAATGTTATCCCTGTGCAGAATTAGATGTATGTTCATTGGGTTGCAGGGAAGCGGGAAAAATAAAAGAAGGCAGTCATAATTCTCCTGACCCTTGGTCAAAAAATCCGGTGCAGATGAATAGGAAAGTGCAACAAGATATATCTATAGCAGAAGACAAAAGACTGAGAATTCCTGATAAGATAAAATATAGAAAAGAAGGAGAAGATTATGCGGTTTATTGCTCAAATACTCATTCTGTTATTTTGATTAACTCTGAATTTTTTAGTCTAATTAAAAATCTTTATTCTAGGGAAGCTTTTACAATTAAAGATTTATCTGAAGAATTTGGGGATGAAACTATGGTAAATAACACAATAAAGTTTTTAAATACGAGAGGGCTGATATGTTAAGATGGAAACCTTAGAAAAAAAGGCAGAAGAAATAGGGCAAGCATCTCTAACGGAAATAAGAGCTATGTCTATAAAGACCCCAACCTATGAAACCCTTAAAGGAGAAGAAAATAGGTTAGGTGTTTATGACATGGCAGAATACTCTTGTGATGCTGCATGTGATAATTGTCATTGTGCAACCTATTAATAAGATGCCACTAAATTATAGAAGTATGCTTACTTTGAAGTATAAAGATCTTATTAGTGGGAAGTTTAATTTTCTAGTAAACTTTTTTGATTTTGAACCTGGAGATGTTTTTATTGAAATTTTATCCTTGGAGGATTTTGATAAGTTTTATGAATTAGAAAGAGGTAAAAAACCAGAATTTTTTGTTGTTGGTTCTGCACTAGATAATGGAAGAATTATTATTTTAGATAAAGAAGATTTTGAAAAAAAGAAACATAAAGAAGAAGAATTTGAAAGAGTTATATTGCATGAACTTGCTCACATGTTTATCCGAAGAATATTATGGCCAAAACAAACTTATCCTTGGATAGAAGAAGGAGTTTGTGAATATTTATCTTTTAAGGATTATCCATTAAAGATTAAGGATGTTGTTGATTTTAATGAGATCAAAACTATTGAAGGGTGGAGAAAACATTACGCTTATCAACAATCAAAAGAATTTTTTAAAATGCTTTCTAAAAAGTTTGGAGATAAAAAAACTGCAGATTTTATTAAAAAAGTAAAGAGGAAATCGGAAGAAGAAAGTTTTAAAGAGGTGTTTGGTAAGGAATTAAATAAAATAGAAGAAGAATTCAAAACCTCTTTAGAAAATGAAAAAATTGCATCATCCAGGAACACCTTGTAAGGTTGTAACACAAAAAGATTATCATATTTCTGAAATTCAGGGAAACAATCTTGAATTAGTTAAATGCAGTGATGGGTGGGGATTATTTGGAGAAACTGAATATTGGATAAGCGATGAAGAAGAGAAAATTTTAGACCCCAAGAGAGGCATAAGACAATTTATTCCCGAAGAGATGGAATTAAGAGATTGGGGTTTCTATTCTCCCATAAATCTTGAGATTGAATTAACAAAAAAATGCAACCAAAGATGTATTCATTGTTGGAATGAATCTGGAAAAAATACTTTTCTATCTAATAAGAGATTGGAAAAAATCATAAGAGAGTTTAGAAGTTTTGGAGGTCAAAAAATAAAATTAACTGGCGGAGAGCCTTTACAATATCCAGATTTCTTTGAATTTTTAGATTATTCAAAAAGTTCTGGTGTCAAAAATATTGAATTGACAACTAATGGTGCCATGATAGATGGAGATAATATCTCAGATTTAAAAAACAATGTAAGTCGAGTAAATATAAGTTTGCATGGTGCTACAAAAGAAACACACAACAAAATAACCCAAACACCAAATTATTATAAAACAATTGAGGCTATTAGAAGATGTCAGCTTGTTGGATTAGATACAGTAATAAATTTTACAGTAATGGATGAAAATGAAATAGAGGTTGAGTATTTATTTCATCTAGCTGAAGAAATGGATTCAAAAATAAGACTTAATCTTCTTATGCAAGTCGGTTATGGAAAAAATCTAAAAGACATTTCTAACAAATTGTCTAAATTGAGAAATCAAATATATGCCTTATCCAAAAAATATAGTGTAAATCTGGAGAGAAGTGGATTATATCCCTCAGGATACAATAAAGACATAGGGAGTTCAAAATTTTATGGATGTAATACATTAAGAAGTGGGATGTATATTTCTGCAGAAGGGTTAGTTTTACCTTGTAATCAATCGAAAAAACCCATTGGAAATATGTATGAGAGTTCAATTGAAGAAATTTGGAGAAGCAAAGAAGCAGAAAATGTTAGAGATATAACTTCTTGTAAATTAAGAAATTGCGGGGTTTTGTGTAGTGGTAAATGTAATGCTTCAAATATATGATTTCGGCGTAAGTCGACTATCTGTTTTTCTGAAAGAAAAACCCCGAGTCTCTTTTTTGGGGCGGAAAAAAATTTAATTATAAATTTCAAAATCTCTTATTTTGACTAAATGTGCGTAGCACGAAAGCACACATCTCCTAACAGGGGCGGGTGGTCGGGGGTTTTAAAGTGTTCTCTTTACTAACTCTTTACATTTTAGTTTTGGCTCGCGATTGAGTTGAACATAATATTATCAATAGTTTATTATTGATAATCTTCTAATTAAGTATTAAATCAATAAATTTATATATTCTTAAAATATATTGAATCATATGAATGGTTTGTTATTAAAACTAAAAAAAGAATTGGAA
>ERZ1292632.4116-Hain-H43-01um-R2-4116-length-10637-cov-5_pt1 | contig 10637 bp, 14 predicted proteins | sample MGYA00564407_ERZ1292632 | MGnify/ENA primary metagenome ERZ1292632 (study PRJEB36523, sample SAMEA6512637) | groundwater metagenome | collected 2019-01-08 | study: AquaDiva: Metagenomics assemblies of 32 groundwater samples | reverse complement strand
ATGTATGCTCAGGATATATTTGATGTCTTTGGAGAATACAGGTTTGATGAAGCTGATAGGCGAAGGAACTTATTTATTCAACAATATGGATTAGACGCTCTCAATTCAGTTGAAATGGTTATCGGTGAAAGAAGGGCAGACGAACCTGCTGCTGTTAAAATGCTCAGACAGGCAAGAACTACCCTAAAACCATACTTTGAGATTGAAGACCAGATATGGGCGAGCTACCCACCCCAATTAAAGCAGATAGCTGCCCAGATTGATATAGCTGAAAACACTTATGGGATAGATTCGCCACAGGCAAAGGGTATGTTGTTCCAGTATCCCCAGATTGTTTATATTAGGAAGATGATTGCCCAATACAAGAAACAAATTAAGTTAACCAATCCTGAAATTGCCCAAGCGTTAGCAATGTTTTATTAGGGAGGTTAGATATGCCTATACCAAGACCATCAAGCGAGAAAGATATTGGGGCGTGCATGAAGTTTCTGAATACCGATAAGCCAGACATGGATAATAAACAGAGGATTGCTATTTGTATGAGTCTGGCTCGTCATGGAAAACCTAAAAAGAAATGATTGAAATACGCTGTAAGAAGTGTAACAGTAAAATATGCGAGGTTATTGCCTCATCTGGGACAATTACTTTCCCATGTAAAAAATGTGGCACATGGAATTATGTTGACATAGAGAAACTTGTCAAGGCACTTGACAAAGTTATGAGTTCTGTGGTAGCTTAATAGTAGAACCTTAACAATAGAATATTTAGAGGCTCACGAAGCCCGTAAACGAGATGCTCTAGAGGCACAGTTATGGGCTTTTTATTTTATAAGGAGGAATTGGATGGATAACATTCCGACGGATACTGTTCCTGAAGTGGGACAGGATTCAACAGAAGAGGTTAAAAAAGAAACAACCGAGACGCCTTCCCCAGATGTGCAAAAGCTGATTTCAGAGCAGATAGAGATTGTCAAGAGGCAAGTTCAAAGCGAGAAAGACAAGGCGATTGCGGAAATTCGCAGGGAGGCTGAAAGGAAAACGAAATTTGCAGAGTCAAGAGCAGGGGCTTACGAATCGGTATTAAAAACTGCCGATGAGGAACTTAAACCCCTAGCCGAAAAAGCCAGAATCACTGCGGACAGTCAGTTTTACAGGGAGTTCTATGAACAACAGGAAAGTGAAAAGAGGGCAAAAGCATATGATGAGCAGTTAGCGCAGTCTCTCAGGGATGAGGTTACTGCTCTTGGGATAGACCCAGATGATAAGGGTTTAGATTATGCCAACAATGCTACTGATTACTTTACTGGAAGAAAAAGATTTACAGAATCTGTTTCTAAAATATTGAAAGGTAAAGAAATTGAAAGGGAGAAGCAAATGGACTCTAAATGGACACAACTAGAGACTGATTTTCGCAAGAAGCATGGGCTTGATTCACAGGATACTACTGTGGCAAGTGGGGTAGTGAATCAGTCCGAAGCGGACTTTATGGCTGATTTTGGTTCAGGGAAACTTGACATGACGCAGGAAAACTTAAAACGCCACACGGAAATACAGAAAAAATACTATAAATAGGAGATTAAAATATGGCAAGTGGATGGACAACTACTTCTGCTCTTGCTGATAGTTTAGATGATATACGTTCATCGGCAAGAATAACAAGAGAAATGGAAGGTGTTGTATCCCAACTCGTAACTAAAGAAACGCTGGGTGAGGGTATTGGCTTATCATGGCAGGAACTCACCTATGCTAAACTGACGGCTCAAGCAGTAACAGAAAATACCGAACTGGATAATCCCCAGAAGATTTCAGATACCATCATGGCAATTACTCCAACAATGGTAGCTGTAGAAACCTTCCTCACAGATAGGGTTCAGGCAAGAATCAACAAGAAGGGGTTTGCTAAGATAGGTGTCTTAGCTCAGAACGCTGTAGAGCGCAAAAAGGACGAGGACGGGATACTACTCTTCGCAACATTTACAGGAACTTCTGACCCTGGTGCTGGGGTAACACTGGCAAGCGGGTTTATTGCTTCGGCTGCTGCTAATATTCGTGGTAATACGACAGAGCCAGGCAAAGACCCAATTCATTGTGTTCTTCACCCGTTTCAGATACACGACCTATACAATGAATTAGTGGCTAATGTCGGGACTGGTATATTAACTGAAGGCCCGACATCCAGAGTGTTACAAGGTGGCTTTGACCTGCCTGTGGCAAATGTCAAGATTTATCCCGATGGGAACATCACGATAGATGGGTCTGATGATGCCTTGGGGGCGGTATTTGCCAAGGAAGGTGTCATACTGGTTCAGGGTCGTGCTCCTATAATCAAAACAGTTCGTAACGAGAAACGTGGTGGTGGTGGTGAGCATATCTATCATTATGATGAGTATGCTTATGGCGAAAGACAGGCTGTGTGGAACTATTCAATGCAGTCTGATGCTACCGCTCCAACCTCCTAAATCAGATTAAGTAAGGTATGAAGAGCCTGGGGGTTCTAGACAAAAACAGATAAACAATAAGAGTGAAGGCTCTTAAATAAAGGAGAAAAAAATAAATGGCTAATGTAGGTAAAACAGGTATCGTAAGATACGAAGAAAAGTTTATTGACCCTGCCCTAATTGGAACAGGGGTGCAGGGGCTTGATGGTGGCACACGGACTGCTGGTTGGTTACAGAATATAGACACAGGGGACAAGGCATGGGCAAGGGCTTTCAGTGCTGGTAGGGGTATACATCTTGCTGGTTCATTGGCTGCGACTGATAACAATATGGTTGAGTTTTGTAGTGACCAGTTAATGTTCTACGGGTCTACAGGATTCAATGCAGTTGATGTCATGGTTCAGTTTGATGTAGCGACTGATATTGCTTTCAACTTTGGTTTCCATGATGAGGTAACTGAGGTTAGTGATACCCTGCCCGTTGAGCTATCAACCGCTACATTCTATTCCAGTGCTTCCACATTCCTTGGTTTCGTCTTTGACATAGATGCAACCAATGATGAACTCCACTGCTTCTGGACGGATGACGATGTAGATACAGTCTCTACTCTTCCCGACCTTCGCATGAGGGGTTTTACCCTAAAGGCGAATAAGTGGCTGTATATGCGTGTTGAAATGGAAGATAGGGGTTCTGGCACTGGTGTTAGAGCCACCTTCCATGCCGAACAAGATGGCAAGACAATGGAAAAGACATTCAATACTACAGTGGACAACGATGCTGCTCTCAGTTGGTATTTCGCTGCTGAGAATAGAAGTGCCATTGCTCATAATGTCTATCTAAAGCTCCCGTCTTGGGAACAATCAATCGCTGACTAAATAGTAGCCTTCTAGGGGGCTGGGCTTTAACTAGCCCCCAATAAATCTTGATACAGGTGCAGACGACTTCTGCATCAAGGAGGACAAATTGGCATTAAACAATAAGGCATGGGATATAGGATTCCATAGAGAAATAGGTGATGAGTCTAATCCCACTTGGTCAATAGTGGTTGGGGGGACAAGTAATGCACTCCATATTGTTGACCCATTAAATGCGGGAACAGACTTTAATGTAAGCGCAGATGCGACACCAGCACTCTATATTCATGGTTCGGCAACAGCCCCAACGGAATACATCAAACAATGGACAGATGAAACAGATGCTCATTATGATGTAGTGGGGGCTAATCTTGATATTGATGTGCCGACTGGTGGTTCGGTAAGCATCCAGGTAAATAATGTTGACGAGTATGAGTTCAGTGCTGCTAATATTAGCTTCCTGGGGAATACATTGGGGAGTCTTGGTAATTTAACCTTTGTTAGTGGCAGAACCATAGTTGGCACTAGCCTTGTGATAGATGCTTCTGGGACGGGAATAAGATTTTCTAATGCTGCCAGTTGGGCTGCTAATGGGACAGGGACAGTAACAGTTGGGGTAATCGGCCCCGCTGCTGTCGGTTCAGTAAGCGTTAAAGAATGGCTTGTCGTAAGAGCGCTAGCTGGGACAGCAACCTACTACATTCCTTGTTATGCGGCTTAGTTTAGAAAGGGGGAATAGAATATGGACTCAGGAAACACTACGGGAAGTGGAGAGGGTTCTGTATCCAAGGACTTTAACGAGTTTGCGTTACAGAACCCCAACTCCAACACAGGGATAGAACTAAGGTTCTTTGCCTCAGATATTGAGAAGGAAAGGGTTTATAAGTCTCAGCATTTCCGCCCTCCTCATATCAGGGCAGCTTCTACTCTGGTAGCTCCCATAGGAATAATGTGGACACCAGGGGCTTGGCAAAAGACAGTTGATATGGTGATTGCAACCAATAAACAAGGAGTCTGCTGTTGGTTGCACGAAATGGTTGACATCAATGCGGGGATACCCGCAGCGCACCTTAACATGATGAGGGACTCTGCCTGTATGTATGCACACGATACAGGATTTGAGTGGGTTCTACTTATAGAAAATGATGCTATGCCAGAACCCGATATGTTAATCAACCTGCTCAAATGGGATATGCCTGTAGTTGTCCCTTACATAATAGATGAGGTTCTAGCGAAGCCGATATGTTCACCATTCTACAAGAAGGGTAGTGGCTTACAACCTGTTCAATGGGCAGTATTTACTTGTATGCTTATTAACACTAGGGTTCTCAACTGTTTCCCTTATGCCCAACCATTTAGCACGGTAGGGATAGAATCAGGATTATTCCATAAACTTAGGCACTTTGGGCATAAGGTATATCAGGATACGAACACTGAACTGAAGATTTCACGCAGACCCTCTTATCCAGTTGACTATGGCGGACTAGAGGCGGAATGGAAAGCATGGGTGGAGATAGATAAGAGACGCAGACAAATACCCGACAGGAGACCTATTGACCCTGACGATAAGAGGGTAGTTAATGGAATCTATATGCCCCTTGGTAGTGAGAATGTCAGCGGAGTAGAAAAGGAAGGGACGCCAAATATCATCAAGGAGGAAGAAAACGCTGCTCAGAAATGAGCGGATTCCCCCTTCCCTGCCGAGGGGGCATTACTTCCCTCGGCAGGGTAACTAATATGAATATAGTATTGGTAGCGAACACAATATCAGGGAACGAGAAGGCTATGGGGCTTTATGAAATGGCTGAACAATCTCCTGTGTCTAAAGGCTTTCATCGCTATCAGATTATTCATGTCATCAGGAACGGAAAGCTGGCTGAGTTTCGGAAAGATATGGGATTAGCAAAAAGATGGAAAGGAGCTAAATATCTCAGAATACCAAGCCTGATGGAACATACTGTTGATGAATTGATGGACTTAGCTGATGAGTTAAGATACGAACACAAGATAGACTACAAAGATTTACTAAATTTAGACAGGGTAAATCTTGCGTAATGGCGAAACGGGAACTAGCTAAAGGAGGTTAAATAGCTATGGAGGACAGCCAGGTCACAGAGGTACAGATTCAGGAAATACTAAGGGATGCGGAGAAGGCATCCGAACCAGGGAGTGTTGCGACTGATACTCTTTTACACAAGACAATAGAAGGTGTAGAAGCAGAAATGAAGTTGCAGGAAGTAACAAGCGCTGGATACTTATATGTATGGGACACAGAGACTGGGGAAAAATTACCCATTCTTTCATATATGCTCCCTGCTAAAATGCGACAGCTAAGACCAGATGGCAAACCGAGATTTACAGGGCATGACCCGAAGATAAAAATCTGGAGGGGGCAGATTAAATGCCGACTTCATCAAGATGACCCTGAAAGAAAACACTTTGATGACCTGGGGTTAAGGGTTTGTCGGAAATCTAACATCACTAATCCCCATGCTCTCATTCAACATATGAGATTGAAGCATCCTCAAGAATGGAAGCAAATTGATGAAGAGAAGAAAGGGAAAGAAAGATTAGAAGATAGACAGCTACAACAGGCTATTCTTTTAAGCCTTACCAGGGATAAGGTTGAACCCAATGTTGAATCTAAGGAAGAAAAGAAAGAAGAAGGGTTAGACCCTGTTTATCTTAAACGAGTAGAGAATATGGCAAAAGCAAGAGAAGCAAGAAAGAAAAAATAAATAGGCTAGGAGGTAAAAAGGAATGGCTGAGAAAAGAGTAGTCGCTCCTGAGAAGTTTATCGGTGTTACTACCGATACTAAGTCGACGGATGGTTCTACTTCCGTTCGCCCTGGGGCTAGTTGGTTAGAAGTTGATACTGGGGATATGTATGTTACCCACGATGGAGGGTCTACATATTCCCCCAAAATGGAGACAGTCCGTACCAAAACCAAGTTGGTAACAGGTTCTTCTTCTGGTAGAGGGTTAGTTCTTTATACTGCTAACGATGTCATCTGCGATTCAACTGCTACAGGCACAACCATAGCTTTCCCTGCCATTGCTGCGGGGGATGGAAGAAGTGGTTATATCAGTAAAGCTAGTATAATGCTGGGCACTAGCGGTATCACCCCACGCTTAACAATGTTCTTATTCAATGCTCTCCCTGTTGGAGGGACTCTTCAGGACAATGCTGCCAACCTTCATGTTCAGGGAACGGATAGTGCCAAGTATGTAGGTAAGATAGACTGGGTAGCATTGGAGAATATAGGTTCAGGTAATTCTCAAGCGATTGCTACCCCGAGCACCTATGGGAATGTTCCCTTATGGTTTAATTGTGCTTCGGCTGCTGATGACCTTTTTGGTGTTCTAGTTACTAGGGATACTGTTACCGCAGGAACGAATGTTACTATTAGTGTAGACTTAGTCGCAGAACAGCTTTAGGAGGGTCTGATGACGATAGCAACAAGATTTCCTAAAAGCTGGGCGGTAGCTGGGTTTGACATCAAAGACCCCTCCTTGGTGCTTTATCTCCCTCTCTGGTATCCCTATTCTGATATGACAGGTAGCACTATCTATTCTTACGGTAGGAATAGATTATCAGGGACGGTTACTGGCGCTACATGGGGAAGTCAAGGCAGGGACTTTGACGGCTCAGACGATAACCTCAACTTAGGTCAGTCAACGACCCTTGACCCAGGGACAGGGGGTTTCTCTATTGAAGCCTGGGTCAATACGGATACTATAGCTGCAGGGCTAGGTAGGATAGTTTCTAAGCAAGGGGCTGCGTGGTATTTCCTTAGAAGGTCAGCAGCAACTTGGGCGATTTCTTGGAAGGATAGTGCTGCCAATACACTAACTGTGACTTCAACAGCCGGTATGGCAGTTGTAGGAAAGTGGATTCATTTGCTGGTTGTGCGGGATGGGATAAATGGTTATCTCTACATAGACGGACTTCTTAATGCTTCGGGTTCAACAGTAGGATTAGACAATATCAATCCTGGGGCAGCGAACTGTTATATTGGAACTTATGACCAGATTTCGGAAGGCTTTGATGGTAAGATAGGCGAAGTCAGGGTTTATAACCGAGCTTTGAGTGTTGGGGAAATCCTGCGTAACTATCAGGTAACCAAGTGGAGATACCAATAATGGCAACGACTTTACTTAATTGTCAGATTGTTTTATCTAAAGATATAGGGGACTATTTTGCTGGCACGACTACTTCGGCGACTAATGCTGTAACGATAGTAGATACTGGTCTTATTGCCTACCCTAATGACTGGATAACAGATTTTTCGTGGGCGTTACTTACTTCAGGTTCTTACAGTGGGCAGGAAAGAAAAATCTCCACAGCCTCTTTGGTTACTACAGGTTCACTGACCTGTGGGACATTCGGTGGTTCGGTGGCTTCTGGTGTTACCTATGAGGTTCACCGACTGTTTTCTCCTGCTGAAAAGCAAAGAGCCTTAATTCAAGGGGCTAAAGATATATTTGGCGATTGCTATGACCTTGTCTGGAATGAGTCTATCGTATCGGGCAACTGGTTAAAAGATGGTTCATTTGAAACTTGGAACGCTGGTGGTACTGCGTTAACAAACTGGACTGCCAACGCAATAGTAGCCTCGCAATCATCGGCTTCAAACACATTTAAGCACGGCTCTTATAGTATGCTCCTAACAGGAACATTAGGAAGTGTATCGCAGAGCATATCCAACTACGAGGACTTAAAATATCTAGCAGGCAAGACGGTTATGTGGTCAGTTCAGAGTAGGTGTAATACTGCTAGTTGTTTGAGATTATCTGTCAATGATGGAACTGCCACGACTTATTCAGCCTACCACACTGGGGGGACCTCATTTACAGCAAACAATCTTCCTATGTATGTTCAGGCTACCATAGACTATAATCCGACTAATATAAGTTTTGGTATCCACCATCAGATAGCAGGTGGAACGAGTTTTGTGGATGATGGCAGGGTTATCTCAGGTTATCGTGACAGACTCTACATTGGAAATCTAGGGCTGGCACAGAACCTGCCTAATGAAATCCTTATAGAGCCATCTGATTACAGTCAGGAAGAGCCTTGGCTCCAGTTACACGACTGGGAAGTTGACGAAGATGGTTACTTACACTTACCTTCTTCTGTGCCCAATGATTACACACTAAGGATTATTGGAAAACAGTATCTTGACTTTCTAGTAAATGGGACAAGTTCCACCGCAGGGACAGCAACTATAAACCTTAATGACCCTCAAACTCAAATCCTATCAGCACAAACTGCGGTGAATCTCTATAAAGGGATGAGTATGCCTAACTTTGAATCAGGGACAAGGAAAGACTATCAGGGAATGATAGGATATTGGGAAGCTAAAGTAAGGGAAAGAAAAGGCAGATTCGGGATGCCATCGCTTCCAGTAACTATTAGTTGGGGACATGAATGAACTTAATCGCATGGAGAAAACTACAGGCTGGTATAAGGGGACAGGGGGAGAAGAGTGTTGAAGATACCCTGGCTCATCTATGGGACAATCCTACATCCTTTGATGTAACCTCACTTGACAAACTTACTGTCAACGACCTGACAGTAAAAAAGTTCTTAAAAGCCCCTTTGGGAACAGACAGATATGATGTTGATGCTATAACAGGTATAGAAATATTAAGACCAAATGGGTCTGGAGACGTTGAGGGGATTCCCTTTCAAATACCCAGCGATGGATTAAACCATTATCTCAAAGTTGATGAAGTAGCAGCAGATGATGATACAACTTATGTTTATGGTGCAAGTACTCCAGGCTTTGCTTATGATGTTTATAATCTGCCTGCCACCACTCTGACGGGAACTATAAAAAAAATAATTGTTACAGCCAGGTTTAAGAGAGCTGCCCCTGGCAATCCTGCAAATGTTCAATACTCGGCGGGCATCATAATCAAAACTGGTGGGTCTTACTACGGCTATGGTGGAGTAGAAGCAGACCCCCAAACTGACGGTGGCGCCGGGGCTATCAGTCCCGGTGTGGTGACAACCTCTTGGGCAGATTATTCTATGACATGGGCACTCAATCCGCAGTCAGGGGTTGCTTGGACTATCGCAGATATAGATGCCCTACAAATAGGCATAAAGCTGAGAGATTGTGATTCCAGTATTGCTACTGTTTATACTTATTGCACGCAAGTTTATGTTACAGTATATTCCCACACTATTAAGGCTGGTTATATTTGGATAGAAGGTGCAGACCAGCATATTATAAATGCTAGTAATTCTGAAAGGACTTTACTCAGTGAAGACCACACGGTAGCAACTGACCCCCACACAGGGTATGTATTAGAAAGTCTATTCGGGACTCACGCTATCGTTAGGTCAATAGGTTCGGGAACACCTACCTCTCTTAATATAACTGAACAGACCCTAGTGGGTAGGGTTACTGGCGGAAGTATATCCGCACTAAATGGTTCTCAATCTATGACGATTCTAAGCGGTCAGGCTGGAACTACCTTTGATTTTGGCAGTCAATCGGTTACGGGGATAGGCGGGCTTACTCTTCTGGGTAGTGCTAACTTAATTATTGGCACTACCACAGGAACAAAGATAGGCACAGCAATCACTCAACTATTGGGATTTTATGGTGCTGTGCCAGTTGACCAACCTGGCATAGTGGTTGACCCTGTTGGGGGAGTGGTGGTTGATGCCGAATGTAGAACAGCTGTCATAGCAGTTGTGGATAGATTACAGGAATTAGGTTTGGTGGCGTAGGAGTATAAATGCCTGGCTCAGTTTTTGCCTCAGCAATAACAGGAACGATAGCTGTAGATAGCTTACCAGTAGTGTCTTCAGCTTCTGCTGGTATAGTTCCGATGATAGGAACTGCTACCACTGCTTATCTTAAAGGCGACTTAACATGGTCTACCATCACAGGCGGTGGTGATATGACTAAAGCGGTCTACGACTCTGACTTAGATAATAAGATTGCCGAAGCTCAATTAACATTAAATTATGCCACTCACTCCAACGCAACTGACCATAGTGTAGATAATGTCGGACAGCATGGAACGGCAACTACAGGGATTCATGGGGTAGGTTCTGGCACAATAGCCCAAACAGCAGATATTCCTTCTGCGGGGACTACTGCTTCCACACAAGCATTTAGTGATTCTGCTGCTGGCGGAACTGCCACGACATATAGTAAAACCGACCACAAACATGCCATGATGGTTAATCCTGTGACTGCGCATGGGACACTTACAACTGGTATACATGGTGTTGGAACTGGAACTATAGCCCAAAGAGCAGATATAGCTGATGATACCAATTTATAATCAGGGGGACAATATGCCATTTCAAATGCCAATGCCCA
>ERZ1292632.2999-Hain-H43-01um-R2-2999-length-13436-cov-11_pt2 | contig 10638 bp, 17 predicted proteins | sample MGYA00564407_ERZ1292632 | MGnify/ENA primary metagenome ERZ1292632 (study PRJEB36523, sample SAMEA6512637) | groundwater metagenome | collected 2019-01-08 | study: AquaDiva: Metagenomics assemblies of 32 groundwater samples | reverse complement strand
CGAGTTGAGCCGGAAACCCGGCCGGCTCCTGGATGTGATAAAGCCAGAGCTCTCATCATGACGGTGAGAGCTTATTTGTTGGCGGTCGTCAACTAATTGTTTTTAACGGTTCAGGTTCGCACTGCTGGACTGACCCTGAACTCTCTGCGGAAACCGGAGCCAGAGACGGTGATGGTGAAAGTGTAGGCAAGGTACCGTTTATCGATGAGGAAGGCAGCAAAGTCCTGGGCATGCTTCTGGGATGATATGGAGTAGTAACCAACTACCGGCTGCCCATTGAGCTCATCGACCTGGAAAACGAGTGTCTGTATCGGCTTCGACCGGCCAGTGAGAGGGTCGATTATCTCCTTGACCACGATGTTGTCGTCGACGAAGTGCAGCCGGCTCGGTTTCCCGTCTTCGAGTATGACGTAATTAGTTAATACCATGGTCACCTCCTGCTACCTTAGTATACTACTCCAGCCCCAGTATTCGCCGGTTCCGCATCTTCTCGTCGCGGGCGATACGGTAGCTCCGGGTGAAGTAAAGCTGTCTATCCCTCACGTAGTCCTCGACCCAGGCAGGGAGGAATACTACCAGCTCCATGCTATGGGCCAGAGCTTCGAGTTTAATCCAGTCGAGTGCCCAGGGCACCACCAGGCGTAGACGGAACGGCTGCTCAGTATACCCGGGCAGGTCGGGGGTGCGCTTGGCCAGCTCATGGTAGACCAGCAGGTCGCCGATGGCGGCCTTGGCCTCCCGTATCTTGGCTTCAATCAGCCAGTACTCGTCCTTAGTGGGTATGACGGCATCGATGCGGGGGCGGGAGGGCTGAAATAGCTTTGAGCCTTTGGCCAGGCCGTGCTGGGCGACTATCTCGTCGGGGACCGGCCCCAGGGGAACATTGATGTACCAGCCGCCCCTGGGGAAATGGGTCAGGAGGTAGTCGTTAACGAACCGGCGTTCCCGTTCCTCCCTCGGCATTTCCCTCCCTTTTGAGGAGCAACTTGTTGCCCTCTAGCGAAGTATAGAACAACTGTTTTACCATTGTCAATAGACCCCGACCAGTCGGGGAAAAATGGAGGTGCACTATGGCATTAACAGTCAAACCAGTCGCAGAGAGTGCGGAAAAACTAGTCCGCAACGCCCAGGCGGCCTCGGGCGAGTATGCTACCAGGGCGGCCGCATCCGGTGAGAAGTGGGCCCAAGAGACCCAGGCCGCCAAGGATAACTTCGGCCAGGCTATCACATCCGCCGGCATGAAGGAACGCTTTGCCCGGGGTGTGGCCAAGGCCGGAGCCGCCGGCTTTACCGCCGGTATAACTCAGAAAGGTCGTGACCGGTTCTCGACCGGCGTCGGCATCGGCAAGACGAAGTATCAGTCCAACGTGGAGCCCTATTTCTCGACCATCGCCGGGCTTTCCCTGGATGCTCGTCAGCCCAAAGGCTCGCCGGCTAACTACAACCGGGTCCAGCAGGTCGGCAAGGCTCTCAATGCCAAGCGATTAGCCCTGCTCGGCGTGAGCTAGTAAAGAAGGAGGTAAGAAAAGATGTATTGGCAGCGTGAATTTCTGCGTGCCGGGGTGACCTGGACTAACGGCGGGACCCTCAAGCTCGACCTGCCTAAGGTGGGGCTCCTGGGGTCAATTATGATACATGCCTACCGCGCCGGCGTGACCGACGCTTTCAATGCCGCCTATAAGTGGCGGCTCATCGACTATATCAACAAGGTGGAGGTCATCGCCAACGGCAGTGAGCTCATCAAGAGCTACACCGGCGAGGTGGCCAAGGGCCTGACCTTCCTTGATGGCGGGGGCGGGGCTCCTGACCAGGAGTTTAACTACGGGTCGAGCACCAAGCGGGCGCACTTCATGATTAACTTCGGCCGCCGGCTTTTCGACCGGAAGTATCTCCTGGACCTCTCCAAGTTCAACTCGGTCGAAATCCAGCTCACCAATGACGGGTCCTCGACCTTCTTCGGCGGCGACTGGACCGTCGACATACTGTGCTACTACCTCCGCGGAGCCGCCGGTATCACTCTCCCGGGCTATATGCGCACCGAGGAGTGGCGCTCCTGGACCACTGTCCAGAACGAGCGGAAATACCTCGACCTGCCCACCGAGCGGAAAATCCGTCGCATCCTGCTCCACGTGCTGCCCGCCCACGGCACCAACAATAATGCCGATACCCAGGGCTACAATGTAGTCGACGACATCGAGCTCTATCTGAAGTCCCGAGAGATAAAGGTGCTCGATTACTCCCTGCGCGAGCTCTGGTACGAAAACTACTTTGACCTCGGGCGCCAGCCTATGTCTGCCCTCGAGCCCTACCATACCTCCACCTACGGCGTCAAGACCGGCCTCGGCCAGGTGCTGGGGAAGGCGGCGGCCCAGATGCCCCAGTCGGGCACGCCGGGCACTAACACCGTCGCCCTGGAGGCTGGCAACGACGGGGACACCCAGAAGCTGCTCCGCACCGGCACCGACAACTACTCCTACCTCATGATGGGGTTGGCCCTGGAAAACCTGGCCAACATTCGCTTCGACCAGGACCCCGACGACCCCAGCTCCTGGTTGGACCCCGCAGCGGACAAGGTGGTTAACCTGGACGTGCACACCAAGGACTCCGCCACTGCCGATAACGGCGTGGTGAAAGTAATCCTGGACCGACTCGTCCCCTATTAAGGAGGGCGATAATGACCATGCGCACAATCCCACTGGGAGGAGACCCCTCCCAGTGGGGCCCCATCGATGTCGAGCAACACAAAAAGTCTGCGGCCGCAGCTCCCGAGGTGCTGGAGATAGGTCCCGTTCCGGAAGGCCTGGTCTGGGTGCTCTCCCATGTGGCCTGTGAGGATGAGACCACCGCCTTTACTAAGGTCCGCGTCGGTATCGCCGACTCGCTGTCCTTCCGTCCCTTGGAGGAGCAGGACCCGGGTATTGCCGATGAGCTCTATACTATCCCCGAGCCAATCATCGTGCCCGAGGGCAAATACCTCCGGGCGCAGTTCACCGGCACGACCAGCGGGGATATGCTGGCACTTTACATCAACGGACACTGGCTGAGGAGGGGTTAATCCCATGAGGATGGGAGCCACTACCTTCCCTCGTATCCGCATCCGGGCCGGGCCTAACAGCTATATCCTGCTCGCCGTTCTCACCACTGCCCAGCGCGATGCGCTCTCGGCGGCGGCCGGCTACCTTATCTATAATTCGACCACTGCCCAGGTGGAGAGCTATAACGGCTCGGCCTGGGTGGCGGTCGGCAAGCTCTACGGCGATGCTACCTTCCTGCCCCTGGCCGGCGGCGCCTTGACCGGCGATGTCACCATGTCTGCCCTCAAGACCATCGATACTATGGACCCCAGCGTCCACCTCGCCGACCTCTCGGCTCATATTCGGGATATGCTGCAGGTAGTGCGAATTAGCCGCTACCTGGTATCACCACTTATTGTCGGAGGACCTAGCTCTACCGATACCATCGGTGCTAATCTGCTGGTTGCTGTGCCTTACCCCATCGTCCGCCCGATGACTGCTGACAGAATTGCTGTTGAAGTGTCTACGGGCGGGGCAGCGGGTGCCTTGCTCCGCCTGGGCATCTACAACGACAATGGGGCTGGTCTGCCCGGGACATTGAAGCTGGATGCTGGCACGGTGGACTCTACCACCACCGGACTGAAGACTATCACTATCAGCCACGCCCTGGCTCGTGGGCTCTACTGGCTGGCAGTCATCGGCAATACCGCGGGCGTTGCTGTTTACCGCAGTGGAGTCACTTTCCTCCAGCTCGTCGGCCGTTCCGCCAACCTCCAGAACATTGACGGCGGAGTCTACAAAACGCAGACCTATGGGGCTCTGCCTGACCCGTTCGGCACGGAAGACAGCACCCTGAACAATATGTATGCCCTGGCGTTACGCTTTGCGAGCCTGGACTAGGAGTACGAGCTATGCCAGAGACGAGATATATCGATGAGTACGATGGGCAGGGGAACCTGGTCAACCACATCCCTTACACTGTCTCTGATGCCCAGCTGGCTGAGGAGCTGGCCGATAGGAGAATGAACGAGTTGCGCGAGCTACTGAAGCAGGGGGCTAGTGTGATTGTCTCCCAGCCCGTCACTGGTGAGTTTCGGGTCATTTCCATAGAAAAGCAGGCTGACGGTAAACAGCAATGGACTACCAATGATGTAGCAGAATGAAATGGGCACTATTACCGAGGAAGTCAGCCACAAGAGCCTGGTCAACGGTAGCCAGATTGCCCTTCATACTCACCCTGGCGGGGCGGCTCTCCCGGCCGGGCTTATCTGTATGTGGAGCGGGCTGTTGTCCAATATCCCTGCCGGCTGGGCACTCTGCGATGGTCAAAGTGGTCGGCCGGACCTGAGAGAGAGATTTATCAAAGGGGCAGCGCCGGGTGTCGACCCTGGGGGAACTGGGGGGTCAGCCACTCATACCCACGCCGACCATCCGGCTTTATCTCACTCCGGAACGGATGTCGCCAGCCATGCGGCCGCGCCTACCACTCAGGCCAGCGCCGGGGCTACTCAGAGAGGCACTAACGCCAGCACTCTTACCCTCCTTGCTCACACTCACAACACACCCGTTTTAGCCCATAGTGTCACTCAGCCAGCAGCCCATGCTGCTCAGGGTCACGATACCCCTAACTCTGAGCCGCCTTATTTTGCTCTGGCTTTCATTATTCTGGTATAATGGGCTATGTTCTATGACTTCTCCCTTACCATACCGGCCAACACCCTGGAGAGCGCCCCTTTAGAGCGAGACCTGCAGTTAGCGCCCGGCATTATCTTCCGCGTTTCCCTGCTTTTCCCTCCCGGGCCCCACGGCATGGTGAAGGTCAAGCTGCGGAGGGGATTACACCAGGTCTGGCCGACTGACCCGGAGGGCTATTTTGCCTCTGATGATGAGGTGGTGGACTTTGATGAGCACTACCCGATGGATGACATGCCCTATCTGCTTACTTTTGTCGGCTACTCCCCGGGCACGACCTACGACCATACTATCGCCGTGCGGGTGGGCATCCTGGCGACGGAGACCGTCTCCCCGTTTCAAGGGCTGGGCGCCGGTCTCAGGAGGCTCTTGCAATTCGTCGGGATAGGGAGTTAGTATTATGGCTGACTTACCCGATTGGTATACTCAAGTTCAGAGTGCGACATTGGAAGCAACCAGTTTTCGGGGTGGTTTAGACGCTGATAAGCCGGCATCACCGGCTGCCGGCGATATCTACCTGGCCAGGGACACCTTTAAGCTCTACGTGGCCATGGCTTCCGGTGTCTGGACTGGCTTTGATGCCTCTATCCTGGTGCAAGGTCTTCTCACGCTCTTTGCTAACCTGGCTGGGGGCGGTTACCGTATCACCAATATCGGTGACCCCACGGCGGCTCAGGACGCTGCCACCAGGGCTTATGTCTTAGCCCAGCTCGCCAGCTACCTGCTCTTGGCCGGTGGCACACTCACCGGAGACCTGGTCATCTCGAAAGCCGACCCCGTTGTTCAGCTTATCAATGCCGCCTCGCGTACCATGCGACTCTTAGTGTCGACTGAGCCTTACCTGTATCTTCAGGTAGACAATGGCTCTGGCAGTTGGGTGACTGTCTTCTACTGCGAGACCGGTGTGGCTGCCCCTGTGTGGTACCTTTACCGGGCAGCGCTGGCAGGCACTTTGAACGCTAATTCCCAGCTCATCAGCAATCTGGCGACTCCTGTTAGCGCTAATGACGCTGCCCGGAAGGCTGAGCTGGACGATATTAGCGTTGCTGCCCCCTCAAGGGCAATAGGCACTATCTACCAGAACACATCAGGGAAAATCAGGGTAGTTTGTCTTACCGGCTACGTGAGTGCCGGTGAGAACCTCTATGCTGAGATAGGCGCAGCGAGTCCTCCCACGAGTGTAGTGGGACAGCTATTCTTATCTGGCGGGACTTCTCTTTACGCTCCCTTCTCTTTTCCCGTTCCCCCTAGCTACTATTATAGGATGAGGGCAGTTGCTGGCGCTCCGGCAGTGTATAACTGGTATGAGTTTGACTTACTTTAAGGAGAGTTCGGAAAGGAGAGAGAAAATGCCGCCAATATGGTTTATCGCCTGGATGCTCTTAGCCTTCGGCTACCTGGCCGGGTTTATCTCCGGCGTCTGGAAGGAGCTTTAGCTATGGACTGGTACAAGTGGCTCTGGAGTCGTATCGGTGGCCGTCCCTGGACCTATATCCTCAGGGATGCCTGGGACAATGCCGAGTTCCTCTGGGTTGTTGGTTTAGTGAGCCTGGGGGTGTGGCTGGGGCATCAATATGGCTGGGAGACCATCATCAAGGGCTGGCTCATCTTCGCTACCGGCTACCTGGCCGGTCATCTCTTCTGGGGCACAAAGCACATCCCAGGTCAGGATGGCCGATGATGGAGACACTACTCGTTTCACTGATGGTCTTCGGAGTTGCCCAGTTCTCGCTTTTGTGGTATCGTATGGGGAAAGTGGAGCAGCTACTAAAAGACCACTGCAAAGCGAACGGCGCTGGGAGCCACAAGTCCCAGAAGTAGGAGGGTGAGATGAGCAAGATTACGGTGACCGATGTCAGAGAGGGGCCTTCCGGCATCCCGGGGAGGCTGGGGAAGACTGACGTGATAGTAACCTACACCGTCGATGATGTCCGGGCCTATCAAACCCGTCTCAACAAAGAGGACTCGTCTCCGGAGGCCATCAGAAAGCAGATTACGGCCGAGGAAAAGGACCGTCTCCAGGTCATCGGCATGGAGATTGAAGTCACTCCTCCCACCCCCAGGCCTAAGTAGGAGGTAGACCATGGGTTTGCTCGTTCGAGCTCTGGTCTTGGCTTTTCCTTACCTCGAAGCGTTTGCCGCCTCCATAGCCACTTACATCCTCCTGAAGGGTATGATGCCGATGGTGATGGAGCTGCTGGACGCCGTGCGCAGTTCTAACCTTATTGTCCGGCTCAGGGCTCTCCTCGACCTCCGCCCCATCATCGCCAATATCCTCTCTGATAGTGTCACCCAGCAGGCGGCTTTCTCCCAGGGCGTCGATATTCTCAACATCCAGCAGCAGGTAGACACCAGCTTAGCCCGGGCCTATGACAGTAACTTACCTATGCTGACCTTCCCCACGCTCTCGACCGAGGATGCCCTGACCGCTTATATTGCTCCCTGGCAAAACCTCCATAACCTGGGGCTGATAAACGAGACAACCTGGCAGACCATCGTTACCCACTGGCGGGTCCAGGGCGCCGCCATGTTTGCCCGGGAGCAAGCGGCGGCCCAGGCGGCCGCTATCCCTGCGGTCGTCCCCCAGGCCGTCACCACGGTCACCCCCCAGGCCGTCACAACGGTCACCCCCCAGGCCACTACGCAGGCCTTAACCATCGTGACGCCGGCCCCGGTAGTCAATGTCTACCCCCAGCCGGTCTCGGTGGCAGCTCCCAATGTCAATGTCTACCCTCCCCAGGTGACCGTTAATACTCCGGCCATCACCAACAACATCAACATCGGGGCCATTGTCGCCGCCCTGGGAGCTCTAGCCGGGACCTTGACCGCTTCCCTGGCCTCATCGGCCGGTGATATCGCCCATAATGCCACTGCCGGCCGGGTAAAATGTCAGACGACAACCGGCCTGGGCATCTTCGAGAACCTGCTCAAGGCGACGGCTCCCTTGGCGATAACCCTCGCCCTGGATAAGTTCGGCCCGTTCCGGGGCAAACTGAATGAGGTATTTACGGGGCTCTTTGACCAGGTGCTGGATGACCCCGCTCTCCAACGGCCGGTGACTCCCGAGGGAGCGCCAGCCCTGGCCAGCGCCCTCTTCCTGAAAGCCCTGGCGGCCGGACAGAGCGCCCACCTGATAAGCGTGGTCGCCGAGTCTTTTAGTCCCCTGAAGTACCTGGGGCTTTCACAGATGGCCGCCTTCCTGGGGGATATGGCTGGCTTTGGTAAGATTGGCGGGGCGATGATGGGCGTCATCGAGACGCAGGCTCTGGCCAAGCCCTTCGGCTACTATATCAATAACCGGACCAGACCTTTACTCCCCAGCATCGGTGAGCTGCGGGCCCTGGGAGCCGAGTATGCCCTGCTTGCCCATGACCAGGCCCAGCAGTACCTCCAGCCCGGCGGCGACCTGGCCCAGCTGGACGCTCTCAATAAGCAGGAGTTCACCCGGTGGGGCGCCTACTCCGGATATTCTGACGACTGGCTGGGGAAGATGACATCGACATTGCACCGGCCGGCGACCAGGTTCGTTATGCGGGATGTGGTTGACTCCGGTCTCTGGGATGAGGGCTACTTCCGCCAGGAGCTGGCCAGCGCCGGCTATAATGTCCCGACCATCAACCAGTCGCTGCGGGCCCTTAAACGCTTCTCGGTAAAGGGGGAAATAGACCTGCTCACCTCCGAGTCCACCTTCGACTTCCTTGATGGTTTTATCGATGAGGCTCAGCTCCGCGTAGACCTCGAAGACCTGGGGCTGATGCCCTCCCGCATCGAGGCTCGGGTCCAGGGAGCAATATCACGCCGCCGGCGGGACTGGGAAAAGAAGCGCATCCTCTATTTAACCACTGCGGCCGTCAACCGGCGCATCACCGAGACCGACCTGGCCGAGGAGCTGACGGCCATGGGTGTTGTCGAGGAGCGGCGGTTCAATCTCCTGGAGGAAGTCAATCTGCGCCGTCGTGTCGAGACCCCGATACCCGCGGTGACTACGGCCGAGCGGTCATTGGCTGGTGAGCTGGAGCAGCAGGCGATTGCCGAGCTTATTTCGCCCGAGGAGTTAACCTCTCAGCTCAGGCTGCTGGGCTTCTCGGAGACCGAGACGGAAACGACTGTCCGCACCGTCGAGTTCAAGTTAGCCCGTAAGCAGGCGGGCAAAGCGGTCCCCGGGGAGGAGCCGCCGGTCACTGCCGCCGAGAGAGCCCTGGCCACGGAGCTGGAGCAGCATGTCATCAATGAGATGCTTACCCTGGAGGACTATGCCGCCCGGCTCAAGGCGATTGGCTTTGCCGATGTCGACATCGATGTCCGGGTCGATACCGCCGGGCTGAAACTGGCCAGGAAGCGGGCGGGTAAGTTAGCCAAAGAGGAGGCGACCGTCCTTGTCACCTGACACTAAGAAACCGCAGCCGCAACCTGCAGCCAAAGCCCTGGGCGACTTTCTAAAACCGACCCCAGAAACCTCGAAAGCCCCCCCAGGCTCACCACCGGCCAAATAAGCCGTTGGCCCAGGGAAAACCGGCGCTACCATCAAAATCTAGGGGCATTGCCGGGGGTGGACATACATCTATACCCCCCCGGTCAGGCTCAATGGTTCCAGCCACCGCGCGATGCTTCTCGGCTGTCGAGGATTTTGTCCCAGGTCTGCTTCGATACCGGCGTCTCGGTTTTGGGGAGGCGCCAGGCCTTGACCACCTTCTCAGCGGCCTCTATTCGCTCCTCGATTTCAGTGTTTGCCATGTCCGTAGTATAGCATATTGCTTTACTAAAGAACCATTGTGCGAACTTCACGATATGCCTACTCGGTAGCCCCTTGACACTATTGACAGGGTATGGTAGAATTATTGATATGGTTGTAGCCCTCGATATGTTTGTTTGCTCCGTATGTGGTCGTCGGACTGACTGGTTAGATGAGCTTGGGGAGACGCCACTGTGCCCTGCTTGTTTCGATGAGAAAATAGATAGTGAGCCCCTATATGCTGCCCGGCAGCGGGCATACTATCAGTCGCACAAGGAGGAAGTGGCTGCCTATCAGCGGGCATACCGTCAGGCCCACAAGGAGAAAGTGGCTGCCCGGCGGCGGGCATACCGTCTGGCCCACAAGGCGGAAGAGGCTGCCTATCAGCGGGCATACCGTCTGGCCCACAAGGAGAAAGCGGCTGCCCGGCAGCGGGCATACTATCAGTCGCACAAGGCGGAAGAGGCTGCCTGGCAGCGGAAATACTACCAGGAGCACAAGGAAGAGAGAGCTGCCTGGCAGCGGAAATACCACCAGGAGCACAAGGAAGAGATAGCTGCCTGGCAGCGGAAATACCACCAGGAGCACAAGGAAGTATAAAGGAAAGGAGGTAACAGATGAGCAAATCCATCAAGGTTGACGAGCAGATATACCAGGAGCTGTTGAAGCTCCAGCGCCCCCGGGAGACATTCTCCCAGCTCGTTCTCAGGCTTCTCCTGATTGAGGCGCTGATGCAGAAGGTGCGGCCTTATATCGCCAGCGAGCGCCAGCGCTTCGAGAAGCAAGCGGAGCTGCTCCATAAATCACCCCACCTGGCGGAGTTGGTCAAAGAAGTGCTGGGGACCGGGGAAGAGGTAGAAGATGCCGGCCCGGAAATCTCTCACTGACGAGGAGATAGCCCGGCGGTGCGTCAACTGCACTCAGGGGAAGTGGGCGCACGGGACTCACTACTGCCTGCGGAAAACCTGCAAATACCGCACCAGCCAGGCATCGAGCTGGTTTATTAGAAAGGAGAGAGGAGGTTAAGACATGAAGTGCCCGCTACTACATCATAAGGAACGGGACCCCGATATCTTCCCCTGTGAGTGCTTTGAGGACTGTCTCGAGGAGGAGTGCGCCTGGTGGGGACGTTTTACTGTTGCCGAGAGCGATGAGCATGCGCATTGCTGCATCCCTGTCCTGACCGAGATACTGTCTGAA
>ERZ1292632.4115-Hain-H43-01um-R2-4115-length-10639-cov-11_pt1 | contig 10639 bp, 28 predicted proteins | sample MGYA00564407_ERZ1292632 | MGnify/ENA primary metagenome ERZ1292632 (study PRJEB36523, sample SAMEA6512637) | groundwater metagenome | collected 2019-01-08 | study: AquaDiva: Metagenomics assemblies of 32 groundwater samples | reverse complement strand
AGTCGAGTGACTGCACCCAAGCCTGCCGCGAAAATGAGAAAGGTCAGAAACACGGCGATGAGTCCGATGAGAATGGCTGTGAATTGAATTAATACATCAATGGGCATTGTCTATCTCCTTCATGCAGCCACCCCCATCATCTCTTGTCTTGGTGCGCTCGGCAATGGAATCGTCAATCTCGCGTTGCGCTTCCAGACATGCAAACGATAATGCTTCCAACGATAGCCACCGATCCACGGGGCGTTCGCACATTTGGGCGCATGGCATAGAATCCAAAATGCAGCCTGTTTGTTCATCGGCTCTTCCGTCCCTGTTTCTAGATAGGTGCGCTCGTTGCTGCATTGGGTGCAGGCCCACATTAGTTGACAGTCTCCATTCGCATTGAGAAGCTCCAAACCTGACAGCACGATACACTACTTCTTGCTGGATGTCAAGCCCTTTCACAAAAATCTTTCAATGCCCCGAAGTCGTTGGAAAATCTAGCCCATTTGTTTATCAATGAGCGGAAAGTTATGCAAACTGTGGGTTTCTTGCCAATGACATCCTTAGGGACGATTAGAGTAAGCCCAGATAGTGAGAAGGGGCAAGGGTGAAAATCTAAGACATAGAAATCACAGCCATCCTCTTTGACGATGTTGTGACGTTGAATGTTAAAATCGCAACTGTAACGCAGATAGTTTTCATTGGTGCCGTTTTGCGTTACGGTCTTTGTGAATTTTGAGGTCTTGAATTCTACCCTCACTTTATCATTGAGAAGAATATCAAACGTGCTCCAAGACTTTTTCATTCTCTTCAAGCGGAACCCATGTTGCTTTAGGCGTACGCAGAATGTGGTAAGCCGTCTTTCATGCTGCTCAACGTGGCTCATTGAATGCACCTCCAACACATATTTTATATTATCGACTACCGTTTGTCAAGCGGGAATCTCCTATGCTACAATTAGTCATCCGCCATCCGCCTCCACGGACGGCATGGCCCTCCCCCAGGCCGAGGGCGCTTCTATTGCGAAATGGGAGCGCCCTTTTCTCTATTGACAAATGAGGAGAAGTGTGATACGCTGTCTTCGCAGTCCCACCAAAGACTGCCCTTGAGGGGATGACCAACCTGCTCAGTGGGTGCGCACCCAAAGGCTCTCCAAGAGGATTAGTGGTCGCATGAAGAGCGGGACGATCTAGACGGTTCATGCGGCCCTTTATGAATTAACTGTGGCGCGGCATCATCTCAAGGGGTGCCGCGCTCTTTCTTTCCTAAAACACCAGCGGCCACCCCTTTCGAGATGGCTGTGGTGAGTACGCTGCGGGGACTTTCACCCCGCATACTTTACGCAGACAGTATGACACAATCATTGGAAATTGTCAGGCGTCGGTTGGACAACCGGCAGCCACCTCAACCATCCCCCAAGTTGCGGCTTCGGTTCCCGCCATAGACTGACACCCTCCATTGCAGTCCCGCACTCGCAAGCATGGATGTCGATGGCCGTGAGGTAGCGATACCGCTGAGGCCAATCGTTCTGGTCGAGGGTGAAATATGGCTTCACTTGGTATCACTCACCATGCGCTCCAGCTCCCGACTCTCCCAACAAGCCCTCTCCGCTGCACGTCCCAATCGAATCCCCGCGATAAAGGTGGACATGGATGCACTCCCCGGCAGGACACCGACTGCACCTAGCAGCTTCTCGAAGTCCACGATGTAGCGAATGAGTTCCTGCGGGATGCCGCCGATGACCATGCGCGTGTCTGTTTCGGCTTGGGCGAGGAAATCTCCCTGCACGAATAGCTCGGCTTGCGCTTTGAGCGCGTCAGCGAATGCGGTGTCGCTAGGCATTTTTGTCCCTCTTCAATCTATCAATTATCACACCCCAATTCAGTTTCTTTCCGCAATCGGGGCAATACTCGAAGAGATTGCTGCCACCGCAGCACCAATCGTTGAACGATCCATCATTCCGCTCTAAGTATTCCGCGACTTCTGATTCTCGAATGAGGTCATGTCCTATATGGACAGCGACAACACAATCATGGCTAGGCATCATCGTCTCCCTTCAACATACGGAAGCCATCTCTCATTGTACGACTCTCGAAGTCCCCATCGCAATCCTCATCTTGGGCATCCGCGTCGGGACATCGTGGCCGCTTCTGCCGTCTCAGGCGTGTAGCCAATGGCGATTCGGCGTCCAATTGGCTGCGTAGGCCGAGGCTGGAGGAGTGGCTCACTAGAGTTTCCCCGACAGTAAGTTCAAAGTCACCATGAAATTATGTCGCTGTTCTGGTGCTCCAATATCTTGAACCCTCTGTGCCCACTTTGCCTTGCCCTTGTTGGTAAGCGCCCGCAGATAGCTACGCTCCACTTTGGCGGCGAGTCGGATTCCGCGAATCATCACAGCGATTTGTTCTTTAATCCATTCGACATCACTCCGTGGGTATTTGTTAGAGTCGCAGTGGGCCGTGTCGAATCCATAAACTATTTGCCTAGTTTTAGCGTCCTGAGAACAGAAGGTGATTCCGCCGTGGACAGGAACATAGGCAAGAATGCCATCATAGCCCTGTTCTAGGGTGGGGCGGCGTGGAAATATACAGTAACCATTCAAACCTTCAAACGGCCCCTTCAGGATGAACCAATCAATCTTGTCTGTAATCCCTGATGCAAGAGCGCCTTTCTTTAAGTTTGCTATAGTGAATTCGTTGCTCATGGCATTCCTCCTAAACAAACATGGCTAAACTGCCCCGCGTGCTCGACGCAATAGAATCGCCGACACTGTGGGCATCGCTCATCGGCAATCGAATCGCACTCATCACATTGTAAATCGGGATGGCGATATTCGAGAGTTGCTTCTTGTTCCTGTGTTAGTTCCTGTGCCATAAATCCTCCGCGATAAGTAGAATTAGCAGCCACATGAGCACAACTGCTGCTAGCTCAAAGAACCAATGATGGCGTCTCCACCGCATCTGAGACAACTTTTCTCGTTCGATCCTTCGTCGCTTCCCAACATTTTCTACACTCATGATGCGCTTTCATAGAGTGCCAATGCCGTTTGGCGTGCTTCCTTCTCGATTGCCCTGCTGCTTTGCGTTTCCCGCACGTGCCGCAGATTTGCATTGGAACTCCCCTAACTTATCGGCAACTATTTGGGTCGCCTCCCAAGTTGCTAACCGGAAGGGATGGAACTGTCCATATCGGCCCCAAGCTAAAGCGTCAGCACTGATGAGGTGCTCGTGGATGCGTTCGAGCATGTCTTTGCCGTCCTTGTCAGCCACCTATACCCTCCACGATTAATACTAGGCCACTTTCTAGCCCATTACAGCCGACTTCTAGCCCCGTTGGACACCTAGAACATCGTTCTCCTGCTCTTGCAGGTCGGGCGATTCCCCACTGTCGAACTCCAACTTACACATTCTAAAGGACGGCCACGCTTCGGGCATCGAAAAGTCGAACGGGTAGGCAATCGCGGCGATAAGATTCTCGGTATGGAATTCAGGAGTGTCTGGGAATCTAGTCTTTTGGCTCATTGAGCACCCCTTTCGCCCGTTCGTAGGCTTGTAGCACGGCATCCGTGAACGGTTCCTTGCGCTTTATCAATCGCTCACAGACCTCGACGATTAGCTCTGCGTCTTGTCGGCGCAGAAACTTGTCCTGCTGCTGCGAGGCATCACGCTGTTTCCGGCGCTGCAATTCCTTTGAGTGTGCTCGATTCCTACATAGACTGTTATGTGGATTGTGTCTCATCGGCAGTTTCCTCGCTTCCATCTTCCTCATCAAGGCAATGTGCCCCTCGCTCTAAGTCCACATGCCGGATTTCGTCCAAGCAGCCAGGACACCAATGGAGTCCATCGGGCACGGCGACCACACGACATCGAACGCAGAGACGGGTCATTCGACTTTCTCCAACTGTTCATTTTCCGTACAAATAACTGCGCGCACATTCGCGGGAAGCATGGCAATACGTTCGGCCACGATTGCCTTGTAATCGTAATTTTCGTCTTTGGTATCCATGTAATGAAGCAACCAAAGAAACGGTTGCTTAATCCACGGATTGAGAAACTGTCCGTTTTCTCGAAGCTGCTTAATGTGGTATCTAATTGCTTCGCGGCAGTCATGGTCGCCTATCCACGCGGCCAAATCTTTTGTGAAACCGCCCGATGATGTAAAATCGTGCGTCGTATTGATATTGTTTGGTTTCCAGTTATAGTAGAAATGTCCACCGTTCAGATTTCCGTGGTAAGTGTCGAATGCAAGAAGAATCCCATCAGAGTGAAATAACATAAAGAATGTTTCTTGCGGTAGCAGGTCGTCTTTGTCCCTCGGCTCACCCACGAAAGGCAGGGCCAGCACTTGTCTGAATCCCTCTTGATGAATGACATCAAGATAGTCTGCTAGCGGCATTCCAAACCATGAATCTTGATTGGCAAGTAGGGCGTCTTTCTTTTCCTTGCTGTGTTCCCCCACCATAGCTAAAGAAAGAAAGCCCACTAATTCTGATTCCTTCCACGACTTGCCAACAATTTTCTCTGCGTCGGCAACTACATCGCGCTTTAGCAGTCTATCCATTTTATTCATTGTTCTCCTCCAAAGTTAGTCTCGTCTTACACCCGTTTCGTCCGACTGTCAACTGTTATTTCATCGGATACGAAAAGACCCACCACGTCCACCACAGCGACCCCAGAATCGCCAAGAAGCACAAGAAGTCCGCAATAATCGCTTGCAGAGTCCGGGCACCGCGATAGTGGAAGCGGATCACCGCCATGCCGCCATCGCTTTGCAGGTAAGCCAAATCAATCCTAGCCAACAGGCCAAGCAGAAAATTAACGCCACCAACCAAACAACAATGCGGTTCCATGCCCATCGGGTAATCATTTCTCCTCCAATCCCTTGAGGGCATCGCGTAGGGCGTCGGCGCGCTTGCGAAGTTGTGCGGCCTCGTGTGTATGCTCTAGGGCCAAGCGAGGCTGAATCAATTGTGCTGACGCTTGACGTTCGTGTTCTGCTATGCTTTCGCGCCATCCCCCTTCTAGTTTGTGCAGCCCCACTAACCTCTCGCGCACAATGGCCTCCGCTGCGGCGTCTATGCGCGCGGCAAGAACACCCTCAATAGCAATATGCAGGGACGCTGGCAACGCTTTGCACTCTGTTACATATGGCCCATTGATGCTCTTATTCAATGCGGCCACTAATGCCTTTTGGTCGTCCGCATTTAAGCGTGCTGCCTGCATCGCGGTTTCTGACGGTTTAGTCATTAGAACCTCCAAGTGTGAGATTCATTCTTACGTTTGGCTTCTTCGATGGTGCGCTTGGCAGTGTCTATTGCTTGGCGCTTTGACTTGTAGTAGCCGCTCACAAGAAAGCCACATGCGCCATCCACCCACCAACCAGCGGGACTGTGCTTTAGCTCGTAGCCTTGCTGTTCATAATAGCGCCACGGTTTCGGCTTGCTCATTCGATGTCCTCCCATTCTTTTAGCGCGGCGTCTAGTTTCTTTTCCTCTGGCCCGTAAGTTTCCGGTTCTTCCGCGCTCATGTAATCCAAGTATTCACGTGCGGCATCCCGCAGCGGGCGCACAGCGTCGGAGATTTCCTCCGCGATAATCCGCTCTGCATCTTTAATTGCGGCCAGAGACGCTCCAGCCATGCTGCTTTCCAGCGGGAATCTTTGCGCGCGGCCAAATGAAACCTCCGCAATCTCAACCGCCTTCTTCAGTGGCTTGTTCACGGCTTCTCTCCTCTGGATGCGGCAAGGGCCGTGACAAGCAAGTCACGCACGCTGCCCCTCCGCTCACCTTGCGTGGTAGGGATGAGCATGTCCAAGAGCGGCAAGACGTGTTCCGCCGCATCCCGCAACAGCGTGGCGCTGGCATGGAGCGGACAAAATTTAATGACGTAGGTATCGCGCTCAGCCCCCGTTAAAATCTTGCATCCGCAGTTCATGGGTGCTCCTTCGCGGAAATGTCCACTTGCTTCCCCTTGCAGATGTCTGCCAATTCCCACCCGGCTTCTCGTGTGGCCGCCTCTAGCGCATGGCACGTTCGCGGCAACCCCACGCGCATCGCTTCCTCTTTCATTAGGACAAGACGGCGAATGAAATCGTCTTTCTGTGTTCGCTGTCGGATATTCATCTTGCTCCTCCTCGAAGTGGTGGGCGCGCCCTCGCGCAGCTACGTCATTTCCAATTCAAGTCCCAAAGTTTTTGCCCGTCGCCGCGCCTCGCTCAATGTTACCCACTCGACTTCTTCCCCTTCGGGATTGAACGGGCGTAATTGAATCATTGCTCCGCGCTCTCTAATCGATATTGGGCCAACAGGTTCGCCATTCTCCTCATGCTCATGCTTGAAGGTGACAACCGGCATACTGCCTCCTCGCGCTCTCGCGCTCACTTCTCGGTAAGGGGTTTCAGCGCGGCGCGCAATTTGTACGCATCGCACACGGGCTGTCCAAGATTGCAGTTTGGCATCGGTGCATGGTCATGGCCCGACGAAGCGAGAAAGGCTGCTACCGCCTCCTCCAGCGCCACGACTCTGCTATCCGTCTCTACCACGTCGGCGAACTCGCGCTCGATAGCCTCTGCCATGCGAAACGAATCATTGAAACCGCCATTGAGAATGCTAGAGGCCGCCGCTTCAACACGCTCCTCAATCGTCCTCGCGTTGCTCATCGCTGCTCCTTTCGCTTGCGCGGTTTGTGGACCACTCATCGCCTATCCATTGGATGCCAAGAACCCATCCAACCTTCTGGTGCTTTGTGCTTGCGGAATCGCGCAGACAATTTCCGCCTGTCCGGTGCAGCGGCCCCATTCGAGGCATCGGCCCAAATGTCAAAATAGATGGTGTCAAATTTCTCTCCGATTGCCGGAGCCCATTTGAAAATGTCGGCGCACACGACATTTAGTTTTTCTGTTTTGGGTAGCGATGGGGAAATCAGCGCGATAACGTCGGATTCCTTTTCAACCACGGTAATGCTAGACACTTCCGCATTTTTAGCGAGCGCATGGATAATCATTCCCATGCCCAAACCAGCCACCAATACCCGCCCTTTCGCCCTTGCGCGGATTTCCCAATTCGTCAATCGCTCATGCCGTGTATCAGACATCACCGTACGGCCATTTACCCGCAGGATGGCGACTGTGCTTTCTTCGCAAGGCCCACCGTGCATTAGCTCGCGCAGAACGTCGAGCTTAGTTATCGTGTAGTGGGTAATCTCAGCACAACCAATTTTGGACGGCGCAAGTAATTTCGCCATTAGCGGAAATCCGTAGCTATCGCTTGCCTCTCTGCGTGTCATGCTCCCTCCCCGGCCTTGCGGATGGCGCCCCGCACTTGGGCAACGATTTCGCAGCGGTCACAAACCTGTGGCCCATGATAACTGCATCGGTGATTGAGAATCATGGGCAGCGCCGCCTTGCACGCGGCCAGTAAGTCCGGCGCGGCGGCGATTAGGTGCGCGTTGGCCCTCGCCTGTCCCAGTGTGATATGACTCGTTGACTCGTGGTTGACATCAGCGATTGTCTCGACGCCATCCTCATCAGATAGCGGGTGAATCTCCAAACCGATAGACGTTTCGTGAACGTCCCACGGCCCTTCCGTATGCTTGCTCATGTGTCCCCCATTCTCCGCCCGTAGCGCCGGACGGTGCGCGGTCTAGGTGCGGTCTTTGGTAAACGCCGTGCCGCGCTTGACCGTGAAAAGAATCTCCTCGTGGTAGTAGGTGCGTCCCATGAGGATACAGAAGCAGGCAATCTTGAGCGCGGGTACTTTGGCTCGGATTGCATACTCCGGTTTGTGAACCTCAACACGAAATGGAACTTTCACGCGCATCTCATCCTCCTACCGGCGAAGCGTATCAAACTGCCTAACTCTGGCCTAGCACGCTAGGACAGAGCAAGGAAGTTTAGACGACTTGTACGATCTCAAACTCTTTCTTTTCCGGCCAAGCGTGTGCTTCTACTTCTACTAGCTCGCGCTCTGCCTGTTCCTGTGTCGGCCAGATGACTAGAGATGGATTCTCAATACCCTTCTCTACGATTGCGAAACCCTTGAGTGTCTTGCCGGCGAAACGCTGCATTGTCTGTACCCCCGTATCCCTTGCGAGCATTCCGCGCTGCTCGCTGCGATCCTACTAGGCGAAGCGAGAGACTAGCCCAGTTCCCTATCAAGCTGCTTGTAAGCACGCATCCTTTCTCTCGGATGCGTCTTTTCCCATTGGTTCGCCGTCCAGCGCATACGCGCATGGCGGCTGCTATCTTGCCCAGAGAGCGCGACCTTAGACATTCGCCACGCAAAGAGCAATTCCTCTACTTCCCGCTTGGACATTGGCCGGAATGCGGCGATCTCCATTGTCACGCCCTGCCAATCTGATATAATTGCACAGTGCCGCACGCATTCTTTCCTGCCGCCGTAATAGCTCCACGTGCGTCTAGCAATCCCCCACTAGACAGACTCGCCTTTGCGGTTTCCCACTCTTGGGCAGTGATCCCAGTTTCGCGGTTCGCCTCATGGAAACGGTAATTGGACTGTCCGGCATAGCTGTTTTTGAGCGAACGAGTGGCAGCCAGCACGGTCAATTCTTGTTTGGACAATTCCACCTTTGCTGGCAGCAATCGTGCGGCATTCTCCGGCTGAATATGGATAGTTAGTCCAGTGTCTTTGCCACAAAAGATGGAGTGCTCGACACAGGCAAAGCCTGGAGGCAATTGGACAGCATCTAGCCCGCGAACGGAAGTATCAAAAGCAGACTGCGCTGGGACCTCATCCGAGACTGCCAAAGTGGAAAGGTTCAAAAAACGGAAGTAGCTGCGTGAACCTCCACTCCAATAAGATGCACAATCGAGTGGTGCATCCGAAACGGACAGCTTGAAGGTTCGCCCCGTGTAATCAGGAAAGGTAGCAGAGGCAATCCGCCGTAAGAAGTCATCCGGCGAGTCAATGTAAATTGTTTGTGACATCATCTCTCACCTCGCGCACTATTTGGAACGAGCGATCTCCGCCTGGCAAGTCAAATGAGCATAAGCGAAGATATTGGAGACCTTCAGCCAATACAGGGTAGCGACACGGTATCCCTTGCGATCTCTCCATGCGGTGTCACCCGTCTGACGTGTGCCCACGATCCGTTCGCCGCATATCGCACAGTTGACTGGCTTGCTTGGTGTGCTGCGTTCCATGCGCGCATCATATAACAACCGCTTCCGGTGTCAAGCGAATAATGAAAATCCGTGTCGAATGCGTGCGATATGATGAACAGAATCTACGATATGCACAGGCTGAAACCGTGTCTAAGGTACGACGATTGCCTAGCGAAGAGGAGACGAATGTTCCGCATGGAACGTAGCGCGAAGATAGCTCACAGTCTGGCATTGGACGTGCTTAGACCGCATCGCCTGTAGCCCGTTAGGGTACAGCGTACTGCGCGAAACGACGCAGCGTGAAATTCCACAGTGAACTTAGTGTGTAATCTTTACATACCGCAGTCCATGTCTACTTTCGCCTTTTCTTCGGTTAACAGATTACACCTTATCGGACGCAATGGCCCTAAGAGTTGATAACAGTGGGGTTAGGTAGCACCGTGTCAATTATCACACGCTCATAACATTATCAGAGCACGTCTAATGCCATTCCACACACTAACTTGCATCCCTCGCCGTCACAAGTGCATACCTATCAGCACGATAGCACACACCTAAACTGTGTCTTTTATACCACACACCTACCAATTACCATAGAAAAGGATGCTTACGGTCGGCGGGTAGACCCCTCGGAGTTAATCATAGCTACTCCTAAGTTGTTTCCGTACAGCGACATACGCACGTTCTTAGGCACAATAAGGATGCTTAGCGGATATTGGGCGGATTTGTGGTAGAAAAGACACTGTTCGGGTCTTGGTAGTGGGGCAAAGTTACAAAAAGTTACATCTTCGTGAAGATTGGGGTGATTTCTGGGATTTGCTCTCCCTCGTTCAGGTCGGAAAATTCCGCACTCTCCACTAGGAGGAAGTAACAGTTCTCTTTTGGCACCCAATAAATGTCGCGGGCCTGCACATCGTCAGGTAAGTCGCTCTTGCACGACTCGACGCCCTTCAGACACTTGGATACTAGTTCGGGTGTAACCTTGATCTTTCTGATGCTCATTTCTCCTCCGTGTCAGTCATGGCCGCTGTTTCTTCATCAATTCTTGTGCTTTGGCGTAGAGTATTGCACCCAGTTCAATCACATCCATCGCGTTATGCAGAAGGAATCCTCCCTCTCCACGCCGGATATTCGCCATGACTTCTTCAATTTCATGGCGGATATGGTTGCCCAACTGTCCGATACTTTGGTCGCGCCATTGGTCAGACTTTCCTCCTTCCTGTTCAATGTAGCTGCCGTAGGCGCAATCCAGTGCTTGGCGAATCATCTCTCGGCTTTCATCAACCCGCGTTCTAGAAAAGCTCATTTCGCGCATCCTGCTCCCAGTGCCGGGCACCTAGGAGGGTAGTTCCTAGAGTAGTTGTACCACGCCGCCCCGCCATGCCCTGCTGTATGAGCGATGGGGATGACCGGCCAAACTCTCGTTCCATACTTCATGTCATCCCGTTTGACCCACCACATGCCTGCTATCTCGGCGGCGGCGATGGCTCCGAGGGTCAGGTACATGCGCTTTCGGGACGGGCGACGGCCATAAAGC
>ERZ1292632.318-Hain-H43-01um-R2-318-length-49619-cov-31_pt2 | contig 10641 bp, 12 predicted proteins | sample MGYA00564407_ERZ1292632 | MGnify/ENA primary metagenome ERZ1292632 (study PRJEB36523, sample SAMEA6512637) | groundwater metagenome | collected 2019-01-08 | study: AquaDiva: Metagenomics assemblies of 32 groundwater samples | reverse complement strand
CAGTTACAGGTACTACAGTATCGGCTACTGATGTAAAGGCTACTACAATAACAGCTACTACACTATCTGCTACTGACCTTAGTGGAACATTAGTATATGCTGATACTTCATTAACAGGATCAACTGCTACATCAGGATGTCGTACTATTCTAGTTGCAAATGCTGGCGGATCTGCTACAATAGGTTCACAAGTAGTAACAGCTAATGCATTTTTAAGTATTTTTAAAGGTGCAACTCAGTACTATACGCCGATGTTTCTAACTGTAACGGCTTCATAATAGATTAATAAACTAATCTATGATGTAGTCTGACGTTTGCTGAATAGGCAGAATAGAGGATTACATATGACTTTTGACAAAAACACATTTGAACAATTTGATACCGCTACCCAACATAAGTTGGATGCGATGCAGAAGTTATTCTCATATAGATCGAATTGTGAGAAAATGCTTCATATGCATCAAAGTGATTCCAAAATTAGACTTATCCTTGGAGGAAAGCGATCGGGAAAGACGACCTTTGGAATTGTTGAGACTAGTTGGGCAGGATTAGGTATTCATCCATTTTTAAATTATCCAGAACCTCCTTTAACTATTCGTGTATGTTCGGTGGATTTTATATCTGGAGTAAAGGGAATAGTTCTACCCATGTATTATGCTTGGTTGGGACCCCAAGGAGGTCCTATAATCAAGAAATTTTGGGCAGAAGATAGACTTCTTGAATTCCATAATGGAACAATTATTGATTTCAAGAGTTACGACCAGGACCTAGACAAGTTCGAGGGCGTTGGAAGACATCTTATTTGGATGGATGAAGAACCTCCTAAAGACAAATATCAATCCAATTATATGCGTACTATTGCAGCTAATTTAGGCATGGATCCTTTAGGAGGAAAAATGATGATTACATGTACTCCTCTTTATGGGATGACTTGGCTTTATGATGATCTCTACGATAACTCTGAAGCTATTCCTCCTTATGTGGAACATGCGCATGTAAGTATTTATGATAATCCACATTTGGCAAAGGAATCAATTGATGCAGTTCTAAAAGATCCTGCGATGAGGGATAATTTAGATGCTGCAATTGAGGGAAAATTTATTGCCAAATCTGGATTAATCTATGGCCAATTTAGCGAAGACCACATTATTAAACCAGTTTATCCTATTCCTGATGATTGGTTGATTGTCTTGGGGATTGATCCACATGATAGAAATCCCCATGGGGTTCTTTTCTGTGCCTTAACTAAGGAAAATGTTTGGGTAGTTTTCGATGAGATTTTAGAACAATGTGTTTTAAATGAGTTAGTTGCACGAATTAAAATTAAATTGGGAAAACGTTGGCCTCCTAATTTGGCTATTATTGATACATCTGGGAATGCTCCACAATCCATTACTGGAATGAGCGTTAATGATGTATTAAAACAGAAATATGGGCTATATGTAATGGATGCCCACAAAGACATCCAATCAGGTAGATTAAAGGTTTCCCAACTTTTAGATCCAGGACCTGGATTAAAACCTAAGTTATATGTTACAGAGAATTGTAGGCAATTAATCAGGGAATTTAGACATTATATTTGGGATAATTGGGCTCGTTATAAGGATAAAATGAATCCTAAAGAACGGCCATTGAAGAAGGACGATCACCTTCTCGACTGTTTTGATGAACAAACTCAAGTACTTACATATAATGGATGGAAAAATTTTAAAGAATTAGATAGGGAAAAAGAAATTGTTGCAACCCTTAATCCAGAAACATGGGATTTAGAATATCAGCAAATAACTGGCTATATAGAAAAAGAATATAATGGAAAGATGATTCTTTGTGATGGAACTACAACAGATTTTTGTATTACCCCGTCACATAGACTTTATAGTAGTAGGCAATATAATTATAAAGTAGCTAAGAACTTTAAATTTGAACTTGGAACACTTGATACATTTGGAACTGAATTTCCAATTAAAAAAGATGCTAAATGGAAAGGAAAGCACCAATCTACTTTTTGCCTTCCACAAACTATTGGTAATGGAAATTGTATTCAAATATCTGTAATAGATATGAATAATTGGTTAGAGTTCTTGGGGATTTATTTAGCAGAAGGTTTTATATCAAAAAGTCATTATCAAGTATTAATTTCGCAATCCCCAAATTCAAAATATTTTGAATCTATTCAACAAATTTTGAGCAGATTGCCTTTTAATTTTAAGTATGATGAGAGACAGAAACGATTCTATTGTATGAATAAACAACTTTATGAATATGTCATAAATCTTGGAAAATCAAATCAAAAATTTATTCCTATAGAGTATAAACAATTGTCTTCAGATCATTTGAATCATTTATTATTTGGTTTAATGATCGGGGATGGGACTATTGATTCCCAAGGGCAATATATAAAATATGATTCTGTATCAAAGAAATTAATTGATGATGTACAAGAATTACTTTTAAAAACTGGGCGTTACGGAAATGTGCATGTTTATTTTTGTCCAGAAATGATCTCCCCAACTAATGGAAAACGATATGTTGATTGTTCCCCTTCTTGGAGAATTGTTTTTAGTAAAAGAAAAGGATATACTGTAGTTAATAGAAAAAGAAATATTAAGGAAATTGATTATAATGGTAAGGTGTACTGTGTGGAAGTTCCAAATCATATAATCTATACTCGCAGAAATGGAAAAACTATGTGGTTAGGTAATAGTTTGCGCTACGTCGTCATGAGCAACATCCACTATCGTCATCCAAAAATGGCATATCAAACGATACCTCCAGATCATATAAGCAGAACTACAGGATACTTTTAGAGAATTACTTTTAATATCGAGGTGAAAGAAATGAAAGAAAAAGAATTTACAGAAGTTAATATGCAGCCCCAAAAAACAATTGAAGAAACAGGGTTAAAGGATTTTACAGTTGAGGATCTTAAACCAAGAGATATGGTAGATAATGAGAATCCAGAGGTTTTGGGAAAGAACGTATTCTATCGTAGAAATGGCTCTCCTTCCCTACTTCAGGCAGATCCTATAAATGAAATATATCCCTTGGGCATTGAAGTAGAAGATGACGGCCCAGTGTGGAGATAATTTTATAAGGCGGTAATTATGGCAAGACTAATCGAAGATGATCCCGTTCAGTTTATTGTAGAACTTTTTGAAACGACTAAGCGGTGGCGACAGCCATATGAAGATAGATGGAAGAAATTCTATAAACTCTATCGTAGTTATAGAGACGAAAGTAAATATCCTTTTAAAAGTAATATTTTTGTTCCATATATTTTCTCAATTGTTGAATCGGTGGTTCCAAAAATGTTGGGAACCATATTCAACACAAGACCCATTGTTTCTGCGCAGCCACGAAAGGGTGCTAGTATTGATTTGGCGAAGGTGATGGAACGTTTACTAGAATATCAATTGGATGAGGAGCAATTAGAGTTCTTTGTTAAAATTCTAGAATTTTTTAAAGAATGTTCTATTTATGGGACTTCTTTCTTAAAAGTGGTTCCTAGATTTAATGATGATGAATTGGTTAGTTTCAATTATATTGATGTTGAACCCATAGACTTATTTAATATATTTCCTGATTATAGAGCCAAATCAGTACGTAGAATGAAGCATATAATCCAATTGTCATATAGGGATTATGATGACTTAGAAACATCAGGAAAACAGGGATTCTATAAAAATGTAAAAGATTGTGTACATTTTGTTGAATCAATGGCCACTGTAGATCAATACAAACGAGAGAGATTGACGGATATTGGTATTTTGGACGAATATGGTTATGATGCAAAAAGAAAGATTGTTGAAGTTTTGGAATATTGGGATAAAGATAAAATCTATACAATTGGAGCCAGGAAAGTTGTATTAAAAGAAGAGGATAATCCTTTTGGTGGATTACTCCCCTTTATCATGGCTCGATATATTCCAGTGCAGCATGAGTTATATGGAATTGGCATTCCCGAAGTATCAGAAGTATTGCAGGAAGAATTAAATACTGTAAGAAATCAGAGAATGGACAATGTGAACTTAATCATTAACCGAATGTTCATTGCCAATAAGTATGCAGATATAAATTTTGATCAGTTAGTATCATATCCTGGAAATGTAATCTTAACAAATGATGTTAATGCCATTCAGCCATTAGACACAAGAGATATTACTAAATCAGCCTATATGGAAGAAGAGATTATCAAAAGGGATATAGATAATGCAGTAGGAGAGTACGAATATAGTCGAGGAGCCTTACCTCCTAGAAAAGAAACAGCAACTGGGATCGTAAGATTGCAGCAGGCTGCTAATGTACGATTTGATACAGTTGTGAAAATGTTGGAATTTACCGTTATCAGACATATCGCCAAAATGTTCTTGTGGTTGGATTACCAATTTTTACCTAAAGATGAATTAAAGAAAATCCTTGGAGAAGAGGATTACACAAAATTAAATGCCGAAGCCTTTTATGGTCAAGATATAGAAACCATGTTGAAACAATATAATTTTCAGCCAATGGGATCCTCTACTACAGCAATTAAAGAAGTTAGAATTCAACAGATTATGCAGGCATATAAATTATTTAATATGGATCCAATGATTGATCAACTTGAATTAAGAAAAATGGTTATTGATGTGTTAGATCTGAAAAATGAAAGTAGATTATTAAAACCCTTACCACCTCCCCAACTAATGCCGCCAGGGGCGGGGGGCGAACAACCTGGTGCTGCTGGCCAACCCAAGGGAGGGACTGCGGGCACTGGTCCGCAACCGCCACAGCCACCTGCGCCTCCTCAACCTGGGACTAAAGCCTTGACCCCAGTTCAGCAAATGGCCGAAATGGCTAGGATAGCTGGTGGAGGATTAATAAAAAGCGGACAGCCTGGAGTAATAGAAGAAAGGCAGTTTGGAGGAGATGTTGAAGCTGGAAAATCATATTTAATTGGGGAACAAGGACCAGAAGTTTTTGTTCCTAGTACAGAAGGATATATTCTTCCACAGGTCATACCAAACGAACAGGTGGATAGGAGTCAATGGCCCTTACGTCAGGATGGGACACCAAAAGGTTTTGGTTGGTTAGGTGTACTACCAAATGCTTTTGGTGGTGTATCGTCTGAACTAACAGCAGGAGTATCCTTTGATGGGAAGGAGTATCTTATTCCTACAATGGTTCCAACTCTTGATGCAGAAGAACTTAACTATATATTAACCACACCCTCAAATCCAGAGATGTTCAAGACACCAATGGGGAAAAAAGTGTTGGATAAGGCCATTGAACATGCTCAAAAACGTCTACAGATGGGATTGAGTCCTTTTAAAGATTAAGGTGAATAAAATAAATGCCAAAGAGACACGACGACTATAAATATGATTTAGAATATCAAGCCAGTACTGAGCAAAAGCACCGTAGAGCATTGCGCAATAAGGATAGACGACAGGCATTAAGGGAAGGAAAAGTTCATAAGGGCGATAATAAGGATGTTCACCATCCTAATAATGATTTACTTAGTGGAATTAAAATAATTTCATCTTCTAAGAATAGGAGTATAAAATGAGTTTAGATAGAAGAGATTTAATTACCAGAGAAGATATTCCATCACGGCCAGAAATTGTGGCCCCTGAATCGAATCTCATGGAAAATGCGGATAAGGGTTCAGCCTACGTTATTATGACAGAGACACGAGGCTGGAAAAAACTAGTTGAAGAATTTATCAACCCCCGAATTTCAATACGGCGTATTCTTGATGCTCCTGCAGGAGCACTTCGTAATGAGGTGTGTGGTGAGCTCAAGTCATTAGACGAATTATTGAAACATGTTTCTGGGGCAATAGAAGAAGGACAGAAAGCTGCAAAGCAGCTTGAGGCCTTAAGAAAAGGGAGGAAATAAAAAATGAGTAAAAGTTTAGAAGAATTGGCCAAGACTGTAATTGATTCGCAAGAAGGTCTTGTGTCAACAGCAGATTTAGAAGCCCTGTTCAGTGACGGAGTTGTAACACCAACTCCAACAAGTGTTCAGAGCACTGCGGGAACAGTACCAAATCCCACTATAACGGCTCCTTCTAGCGCAACATCTCCTCTACCCCCTGGAGAGACTAGACAGGAAGAACCACTTATTTCAGAATTTATACCTGAGAAATTCCGAGATAAGGATCCAAAGGTAGCCATGCAAAAGTGGCATAAATCCTATTCAGAACTTGAGTCAGAGCTTGCCAGACAGAAGGACGAAATGTCCAATCTTAATAAGATTGTCAAGACTTTATCAGAGCCAGAACCAAGACCTATCACAACACCTACGCAACCCATAGTGCAGGCGATAGATGATGATGTTGAAGATTCTACGTTCTTTGATAAGCCAAAGGAAGCCACCTCTAAAATAGCTGCCAAGATAGCTGCTCAGACCGTATTACAGTATCACAATGTAATGGAACGAGCTCGTAAGGTTCAGGACTTTAGGGGATTGCATAAAGACTTTGATGAACTAAGAAGTGAGATGACTGATATATTGAAAGCCAGACCAGACTTAGATCAGAATGTCGATAATTTGCCGTATGTTTATGATACAGCAAAGAAGATGCGAACTAAGAAACTTGAACAGATGCGAGAGGCTCTTGGTATTCAACCGTCAATAACTCCTCAACCTGCGCCAGCACCAGTAACTACTGTGACGGCAGAGCAAATGGTTGAAATAGAGAAAAAGGCGTTTGATAAGGCTAAAGAAGCCTTGCTTGAAGAGTTAAAAAGACGAAGAGCTGCATCAGGTAATTTGGGTAGTACTACTACTACCCCGTCCGCTAGGACACAACCAACTACTACTACCAAACCCAAAAGTGATGAAGACGTTGTCATGGATGAAATGATGGCAGCTGGTCATGGTAAAACGTTGGATTTAAATGCTTTATAATTTTGGGTAATATTTTTTAAAAAATGGGGGTGTTAAAATAAACTATGGCTACTACAATGATCGCTGGAGCAACTGGTTCTCAGAACATCCAGGCTGGTCAAAAAGTTCTTGATATGAGCGATAAAATCTACTTGTTATTTCGCATACTTAGCTGCTAAGCTTTGACAAGTATAAAGCTCTCTTCAATGCTAGGAGAGCTCCCAAAACCATAACCCCACAGGAGGAAAAGCATATGGACATGGAGCAAATTAGCAGGGAACAAATCGGATGGTTAGCAGGTATAATTGATGGTGAAGGATGTATTACGGCAGGTTGGAGATATTATAAGCCTGAGAGTGACAGTGGAAAATATAAACACCATACACAAAGAGCAACTCTCTATATGTGGCTTACGGTCTCTAATAGCAATTCCCATCTACTACAACGAGTAAGTGAAATTTATAAAAAAATTCCTGGAGTTGGATTTTGTTATACAGTGGCTAAAAATAAGAAAAATAATCACTGGATAATTAATATAAATACAACAGGAAAAGGCAGTACACGAAAAATTTTAGAACTCGTTTTACCTCATTTAACCGTGAAGAAACTGCAAGCAGAAACTATGCTAGAATTGATTGATTATCGTATCAGCATGGGCTATCTTGGGAAATCAATAAAAAATAGACCAAAACTTCAAGATGATCCATGCATTCAACTTTATCTAGATAGATTGCATAGACTTAAAAAAGAACAACCGATTTTACCCTCAGAGACTAAGCGGAGAGCCAATCAAATTTTAGAAATTGATTGAAGAAATAGTCCGATCTTACAAGAGATTGTAAGTTAACAGGGCGAGAGCCCAACGCAGCACCTTTATATATTTTGGTGAGCAAGCTTAATAAGAGAGTCGCTATCAATACCCAGATCTATTGGCTAGAGGATGTCCTTAATCCAAGTTGGACGACATTCAGTGGTTCCGCAACTTCTGCAGTCACTGGTAATATTCCTGTAGCAACTGGTACTGGTGCATACTTTACACCTTACGACTTGGTGAAAGTTCCCTCTACTGGTGAAATTATGCTAATTCTAGATAATTCAGCTAATGGGATCAGTGCTGTTCGAGGTTATGGATCTACGGCGGCAGCTTCTGCTGCTGATGCCGCTGATATGGTTATCATCGGTTCTGCATTTGAGGAGGGGTCTTCGTCTACTGCTTTGGAAAGCCGAGGCACACAGACCACTACGGCCACCAACTATTTGCAGATTTTCCGGAAAAGTGTAGAGATCACCAAGACCATGGCCAACGTTGAACTTTACGGTGGGTCAGACCGACCTTACCAGAGAAAGAAGAAAGGCGTTGAACTAATGAGAGACTTGGAGAGATCTTTCCTTTTTGGTGAACCTTATCAGGATACAGGTGGGAAGTCTACTGTAAGTCATGCTCGTAGGATTACTGGTGGAATTAATAATTTCGCCACTTCGAACAGGACAGACGCTAGTGGAGCATTAACAGAGTCTGAATTTGAGGGTTGGCTAAGAACAGCATTTAGATATGGTTCGACCACTAAATACTTGTTCTGCGCACCTCTTATTATGTCTGTTATATCTCTATGGGCTCAAGGTAAATTGCAGATGTTCCCAAAGGATAAAACCTATGGTATCGCAATTACCCAGTATACTAGTCCACATGGAACCATCAATATCGTGAAGGAATTAATGTTAGAGAACGCAGGTGGAGTGTCCAGTACTTCTTATTATGGTGGCTATGCATTCGCAATTGATCTTCCTGAGATCGAATATCGTTACCTACAGAATAGGGACGTGCAAATGGAGACTGAGATTCAGCATCCAGGAGACGATTTCTACAAGGATCAGTATATTTGCGAAGTTGGCATGGAATTCCATAATGCTCAGAAGCACGGATTACTTTACGGCGTAACTTCATAATTTGGAGCAATCTTAATTATGATTTCTGACGTTATGCTAATTGTATTTTGGGAAAGGTACAATTGGCCACTACACATGGAGGTAAAGAAATGAAAAGAGTTACTGAAGTGGAGCATAATCCCATAATAGGATATATTGCGGGAGTGTTTGACTCATTAGGCTGTGTCAAGATTGAAACTCCACGAAAAGCAGAAAAGCCTTCTCTCTACATTTGGGTGACTTCAAAGAATTTTATATTAATGGAATTGCTTCAAAATTTTGGAGCCTACATTAGTCGTAAATCAGATGGTCAGTATCGTGCCAAATGGAGAGATAATAATGCATACAGATTGTTAAAACAAATCTTGCCTATTTTAACGGTACGAAAAGAGCAAGCCAAAGTTGGCGTAGAGTTCTTAGATAGTAGAAAGAATGACCCCAACGGTGAAAATGATGTAATCTACAGAATGCGCTTAAAATTATTAAAAAAAGAAGAAGAAGATACTTCTTCATAAAGGCGCTAGAGGAGGACAAAATGAAGTTTATAGCAAAGTCAAGAGACTTACGAATCATCAAGAAGCCTACTGATAGGATGATTGATGAGCAACGAAGAGTAATTCCTATACGGGGAGAAACAATAGAATTTAATAATTATCAATATATGACTAATAGTCCAGAAACTATTGATTGGTTACTTAACCATCGGTCATATGGAGTAGAGTTTATATCAGATAATCCAGATAGAACCGATAAACCAAAACCAAAAGTAGAAACATGGGATACTGATGATGTAGCAAAGGAAGAACGGAAGAAAGAAGAGGAAAAAGCCAGAGTAGTACAAATGATCCAAGGAGCTATGGGAACCTTTAATAAAACAGAAGATGCTCCAATTCAACAGCCACAAGGCCTGACTGAAGAAAAAGTTATTCAGCTGATCTCTGAAAAAACACAGTCCTTGGAAAGTAAATTGGATCAATTATTAATGGTTTTAACACCTCCTTCCAAACCCGAAATCGAAGGGTTTACTCCTCCGCCAAAACCTAAGAAAGAATTCCATTGTAAAATATGTGATCTAAAATTACCATCTGGAATCGCTATCGGTAAACATATGAAAGAATCCCATCCTAAATAAATAACCTATAAGTGGCTTTGGTAAAAAACTAAAGCCACTTAATTTTTCTTCAAAGGTGAGTAAATGACAAAGATTTGTAATGAGTGCCAACAAGAGAAAGATGAAAAAGAATTCTCTAGACGATCAGGAAAAAGTAAATATTTATGGAGAAGTTCTGTTTGTAAACCATGTGCTGCTAAATTGCAGAAAAAGATAAGATTAAAAAGAAAAGAATTAGGCTTGTGTATAAAATGTGGGCAACCTGCTAAAGAGGGAGTAGTTGAATGTCAAAGATGTCTCGATTTGGATCTTGAGACTAATAGACGTAAGAAGAGATCTGGAGTAGAATATCTTGGAGGAAAATGCAAAAGTTGTGGATTACAAAGTAAATATATGTCTATCTATGATTTTCATCATAGAGATCCAACAACTAAAGGATTTGGTTTGGGTACATTAGCACGATATTCATGGGATTTAATTTTAAAAGAGTTAGATAAGTGCGATTTATTATGTTCTAATTGCCATAGGATTACACATGAAAAATTAGATAGAGGTGAGGTATAAGATGATTTACAGTACTCTAATTGATCGAATTGCCGATTATCTGGACAGGTCTGACTTAGGCACATCCTCTAGTTCCCCATTATCCTCTACTAAAATAGGCAGTTGGATAAATGATGTTCGTACTGATATTGCCTTAAAATGGCCTTTTAAATATTTGTATGTAGAGGCTA
>ERZ1292632.4111-Hain-H43-01um-R2-4111-length-10645-cov-28_pt1 | contig 10645 bp, 20 predicted proteins | sample MGYA00564407_ERZ1292632 | MGnify/ENA primary metagenome ERZ1292632 (study PRJEB36523, sample SAMEA6512637) | groundwater metagenome | collected 2019-01-08 | study: AquaDiva: Metagenomics assemblies of 32 groundwater samples | reverse complement strand
CAAGTCACGGCGTACGACAGCAGCCAAGTCACGGCGTGCGGCAGCAGCCAAGTCACGGCGTGCGACAGCAGCCAAGTCAGGGCCAAAGGAAACGTTTTTATTCGCCTGTTTGGCGCCTTAAAAATCGAGGCGTCTACCTCTGTTGTAATTCTCGCTCACACCGATAAACGCGTTGTAACTGGTGGTCAAGTGATCTGGGCGCAGATTTCAAAAACACCGGAACAATGGCGCGATCTAAACGGCGTCGAAGTGCGCGATGGCGTAGCCACGCTTTACAAGGCACTGAACGAAGATTTCACTTCGCCGCATGGTGCTGATTATTCTCCCGGACAGATTCCGGTCGCCGCCGATTGGGATGGTGGAAAAGACGAATGCGGCGGTGGCCTGCATTTTTCGCCCACTCCTGCGCAAGCGCTTTCATTCCACCCTGACGCAAAACGGTTCGCCGCCTGTTTCGTTCGACTCTCAGATATGCGCTCGCCAAAACAGGGCGATCAATATCCAGAAAAGACGAAGGCAAAGGCCTGCTGCGCCCCATGCGTGGAGTGCGACATCAACGGCAATCTGATATGAAACGCGTCGTCGCGACTCTCTTGGTCCTTCTTTACGGCTGTACCTCCATGCCGCACATAAAGGTGGAAGGCGTGGACAACCTGAATGTCACCGAACACCTCATGAGTCAGTCAGAAGTCATGAGCGTTTGCGGACAGAAACTTGGCATCCCGGCATTGATACGGATATTCATCACGCCGCTTGCGTGCGCAACGGTCTGGCTGGAGCGCTGGACTTGCGATATTTACTACTCGGAAGCCACCGCTAAATACACGCTGGAGCATGAGCGCAAACACTGCCGGGGATACTGGCATGACGACGCCCTGCAGAGGTATTACAACGCATGGTTGAAAAACAATAAGCGTGTTGCGGTCGGCCGCATTACGGAAGCGGAAAAATGACCGCCCTAAACGCCCTGCGCATTCTGCTGCTCATCTGCCTCGCGCTGTCGTTCGCAGTGTTCTATTGGAGCCTGTCATGATCAACCAAGAGACCCACACCCTAAGCCGCTGGTCTCGCCTGGTGGCATTCGTGCGTCCTTGGGTCGAGGGTTTCCTGTTCGTGATCGCACTGTTAGCGATTCACGGTCTCGTCCGGGTCAACGATGAAGCCGTTGCGCTGCGCGCCGAAGTGTCTTACATGAAAACAGTGGCCTGCCCGCAGGTGTTGGGCGGCATGAATTTCACGTTCAGCGCGTTCGAGCGAATAAATCTCACGCGACCGAAGTATGCCAGGCTCAGTTGCTTCTACGCAAAGGCGAAAACATGACCGATCCCACGGCTGCGCCCGCCAGACAGGCGCTGACTTTTTACCCGGTGGAACAGGAACCGGGATCATTTCACGACGACCGCCCGGACGATAAAGCTGAAAAAGGCTCGTGGTCGAACTGGCGCAACGAACAACAGCGAGAATTTACGCCCGGCCTTGGGCAGCGCTGAAAAAACGGGAGACAGAGATGAACGATTTAGTACCGATGAATGATCTGCAAACAATGGCGTCTGCTATTGCAAAATCTGGCTTGTTCGGAGCCAAGACGCCGGATCAGGCTCTAGCCTTGATGCTCGTTGCTCAAGCCGAGGGTTTGCACCCAGCGAGCGCGGCACGCGACTACGACATCATCCAGGGAAAGGGCGCCAAAAAGTCTGAGGCTATGCTGCGTGACTTCCTGAAAGCAGGCGGGTCCGTCAAATGGCACGTGCTTTCTGACACCGAGGCCGACGCAACCTTTTCGCATCCCGCCGGCGGTGAAGTCCGTATTACATGGGACATGAATCGAGCAAAGATAGCCGGACTGCTTGGCAAGGATATGTACAAGAAATTCCCGCGCCAGATGCTTCGCGCTCGTTGCGTATCCGAGGGCGTTAGAACTGTCTGCCCAATAGCGACCGGCGGGATGTACACGCCTGAGGAAGTCCAGGACATTCCAGAAAAAGACAGGGGCGCTGCGGTCGTGATCGAACAGCCGCGCGCCAAACAGAAAACTGGGGCGGCGCGTAGCGAGATGCCGCAGGCCGGACCTAGCACAGGGTCAGAGACCACCCGCGCGGGTGATCAACCTGAGAACGTGCCGTCCGCGTCCGCCTCAGCCCCCCAATCCAGCGCAGCGCAGGCACAAGACGCGACCCCTCCCGTGCCCGACGCCCCTCCCTCGTCGGCGCCTGCCGCTGCTGCTGGACCCTCTAAGCCGATGCTAACGGCGCAGTTTAAAATAATCCGGGCCAAGTGCAAAAACATTGGCCGGTCCGATATTGATTTGGTAGCCAAGTTTGGACCAATCGAAGGTTTGCGATTTGACGATTTCCAACCCATCCAGGAATGGATCAACAGTTTATCTAGGGATTAAGCGTGGCAACGTACGCAAAACGGGGCGCAAACAAAAACTGCTCTGTGTGTGATCGCCCATATTTGGCTAAAGGATATTGCACCATGCACTACGCAAGATTTAAAGTGTATGGGAACCCCTTTGTTACGAAGCGCGCCCCGAACGGAAGCGGGTATGTGCATCATGGCTATCTTATGATTCACCATAGCGGTAAATCTATTGCTGTGCATCGTGAACTTTGCGAAAAAGCCATCGGAAGACCACTGATGCACCCAGAGGAAGTTCATCATTTCAACAAGAACAAGACGGACAACGGGCATAGCAATTTGGTCATATGTCCAAACAAGGCATATCACAAACTTTTGTATCAACGAGCCGACGCCCTGGATAGTTGCGGTCACGCAGACTGGAGAAAATGTCAGCATTGCCAGAGATGGGACAACGTAGAAAATCTGACGATTGACAAGAACAACCACGTTTATCATCGCGTGTGCCAAAATAATTATGCTCGATTGTCTTACGCCAACCGCATGGCGGGGAGGGTTGCAATATGACTCTCCATTTCGATACCGCGACCCACACGTACACCGTTGACGGCGTTGTTGTACCGTCCGTGACGCAGGTGCTCGCCCCGCTGTACGACTTCTCGAAGATCGCGCCAGACGTGCTTGAGGTTGCCAGACAAAAAGGCGTTGCCGTCCACCACATGATTGAATTGGATTGCGCTGGCGATTTGGACGAGGAAGGCTTACCCGACTGGATGCTGCCGGCGCTCGCCAACTGGCGGAAGTTTGTCGCCGAGTCTGGATTTGTAATGACCGCATCAGAGCATCGCGTCTTTCATAAGACATACAAATATGCTGGAACACTAGACCTGTTCGGGCATATGCGCGCGCATCCGACAATAATTGACGTAAAGCGCAGTTTCGCGGCGGGGCCGGTCATCGGATTGCAACTCGCAGCTTATTCATCTGCTTACTTTGGGCAGGGTGACGGCGCCGCAGTAAAACGCTACGCCCTAAAACTTTGCGAGGTCGGGCCGTACAAACTCGAACCATTCACCGACAAGGGCGACTTTGGCGTGTTCTTATCACTTCTTACTATCCATAAATATCGGGAGAAACACTCGCTATGAGAACGGGAAGGAAGCCCAATCAACCTTTGTATGTGCTCCCTTATGGGATCGCGGTGATAGGCGAGTATGCGCCCAGCGGTGCGAATCGTTACTGGCGCGTTCGGATTAGACCACATCCATTTTTTTCGAACGTGAAGGTTGTATCAAACGGAATAGGCGTGAGACGAAGTAGGGTATTGCTTGCGGCACAGTTGGGGCGCGCGTTGACACCACAAGAGCACGCACATCACGGAAATGAAGATAGACACAACGATGCCATCGACAATCTTAAATTGTTGCCAGCAGACGAACATATGCGCCATCACAAAACAAGTTTTTCTCATAGCGCGGACAGTCGCGCAAAAACCAGCGCCTCTCTGACGCGTGCATATGCGGAAGGCAGGCATCACAAATTCCCAATCATCAAACGGGACGAACTCGGGAGAATTACATCATGATACTTGTATGGGATTCAGAAACGACCGGCATACCGCGTTGGGATTTACCCGCAGACGATCCCGCGCAGCCGCGCATCGTGGATATTGGCGCTGTGCTGTGCGAGCAGGACGGCACCGAGGTTGCGCGCTTCGAGTCCATCGTCAAGCCTGATGGCTGGACGGTTGCCGAAGGTGCCGCCAAGGTTCACGGCATCACAACTGAGATTGCACTTGAGCAGGGCAAGCCTATCGCTGAAGTTCTGGACGGCTTCGATGCGCTACAGAACCGAGCCGAGTTGATCGTCGCTTTCAATGTGCGCTTTGACGACAAACTGCTTCGCGGTGAGCGCCGACGCCTTGGACGACCGGACGGGTTCGGAACCATCCCGGTGTTCTGCTGCATGAAAGGCGCGACCCCACTTTGCAAGATGCCGCCCACCGGCAAGATGACAAAGGCGGGTTTCACGAAGTTCAAGACGCCGAAATTGACCGAGGCCGTCAAGATTTTACTTGAACGTGACCACGAAGGCGCGCACCGAGCTTTAGCCGATGCCATTGCGACCAAGGACCTGTATTTTGCCATGATCGGGAACGAGGAATTTGCGACTGCCGGCGCGGCATTTAAGACCAACGAAACAAAAGCGGAGGTAACAACATGAGCGCAGTCCTGCAGGAACGCGAAATAGACGAAGCCCCGCAGACGATGCAGGTCGTCGTCCCGGTAACGGCAGCCCTGACGCAAGGCATCAAACCCATCGGCGCCGTCGTGGAGGCTGAAGCCTGGACGGTGGACTCGAACGAAATGGCACAACTCGCCGCAGAACAACGTAAAGCCTGGGCAACTAGGATAGATCAAGTCAAGGCGCTGCAGGCCGACTTCATCGAGCCCGCCAAGACGTTCATGACGACGATCAAGGAGAAGTGTGCAAAATGGTTCGCGCCTGCCTTGACCGATCTCGAGGTCGGGCGCGACATCCTTGGCCAAAAGTTGCTGGCGTGGGACAAAGCCGAGACTGACCGCATCGCCGCCGAGAAAGCGAAGATCGAGGCGGAAAACCGCAGGATCCGACAGGAAGCCGAGGCCAAAGCCGCCGCTGAACGGGCGAAAGCCGAGGAACAAGCCCGGGCGCTCAGAATCAAGGAGCAGGAGGCCCAGGAAGCCCAACGTCGGGCGATCGCCGAAGGTAATGCCAAGGCAGCAGCCAAGGCCGCCGCCGACGCTGCGCGGGCCGCTGAGGCCGCCCAGGCAGCGATTGAGAACGGAGCCGCCAAGGCGCAGCAAACCGAACTCGAAGCGGCGGCTCGGGCGAGTGCGGCGCCGGCACCGGAAGTCGTCAAGATCGCCGGCAGCACGGTCAAGGAGAATTGGTGCGCCGTGCTGGCCGACGGCTATACCGAGGACAAAGCCTTACTCGAAATCTGCAAAGCAATCGCCGCCGGCCGAGTAGAGCTATTGCCGCTGGTCAAGGTCGATACCGCGGCGCGGGGATCGCTGAATAAACTGGCCGCGGCACTCAAGGCTGCGATGAACGTGCCGGGCTACGTCGCGCGCAACCTTCCAACACTTTCAGGAGCGAGGAAATAATGGCGTCCATCAACAAGGCAATACTTATCGGCAATTTAGGACAAGACCCGACCACCCGTTTCCTGCCTGACGGCAAAGCCGTTTGCAATTTCAGCATTGCCACGACCGAGACCTGGAAAGATAAAAATTCTGGCGATAAGAAAGAGGCTACCGAGTGGCACCGTATCAGTGCCTTCGGCAAACTGGCCGAGGTGTGCGGAGAATACCTGCGCAAAGGGTCGTCAGTCTACATTGAGGGACGCATTCAAACGCGCAAGTACGACAAAGACGGACAAACGTACTACACGACTGAGATCATCGCAGACCAGATGAAAATGCTCGGATCCAAGCCCGACTCGCGCGAACGCGGCGACGACACCGCGCCACCGCGGAAAGAAGCGAAGCCGGCCGCCACGCCCGCGGTCGGCAGGAGCGGCTCGTTCGACGACATGGAATCGGATATCCCGTTCTGACAACCAACGGCCCGGCGCAAGCTACCCGCCCTCCCCGAGTATCTGCCGCAATGGCAGACGGGCCACCCTTTAAGGATTGACATGATCTCCAAACTTATCTGCTGGTTCATCCGTTTGTTCGGCGGCTCGCACAAGTGGCGCCGGCTGCACAAGGGCGAAACTTACTACATCCCCGCCGAGCAGGTTCCGTTCGATCCAAAGACGCATCGCGTTTGCGGAAGATGCGGAATTGTTCGCGGAGTCAGACCCAAGAAGGCTACCCCATGACCACCGAAACAGACGATGAAGCCGCGCTGAGGATTGACACGCCTTACGTTGCGATGCAATAAATGTGCCCTCAAGGAGAAGAAATTATGAATGAACTGATGTATGGAGAATGCCCGCGTTGCCGCGGCAATTTAATGATGGCTCACGTCTGTCCTTTTCGTGAGGAACGATTTGATCCTTGGAACTACACCGGAAACAGCTCTATATGACCCTTCCGATGTGGATTCTCGTATTCATGTTCCACGGCCTGCCAATGGCAAGCGGACCGCACGAACTGGAATCCTGCTTGGTGATGGCAGAGTACCAGCAACAGGCGGATTGCTGGAATCCACAAACACAAGAGAGGAGAAAGGCATGATCAACTATACAGGACTGCTGGCGCGGCTGGAATATCTTGCCGCAACGCCAAAGTATATACACAGCGACGCAGGTGCACCAATAACTGATGCTGCCACAGCAATCCGTGAACTGATACTTCAGCTCGAGGCCAAGCGCATTAGCCACGGAGAAACAAAGCTGGTGCTGGAAAGTACGGAGTACAAACTGACGCAGGAGCGCAAATCCCACGACGCTACCGAACTCAGACTTGAGCAGACTGTCGCCAATCTGAACCATGAGCGCAAGGCGTGGGAGGAAGCCCTGAAACAACCATTAGCGCAATCAGAATCCACAATACTGATCTGGGTTAATCGTGCCTTGAATGCCGAGCGTGCGGCGCAGATTCGCTTAGATACCGCACTCGAATTACAAATTCAAGTAGATGCTGCTGAGTGTTGCATCGCTGATCTCGAAGCCGTTGCGAAAATGCGTGATGAAGAAATAGCTGCTGTGCATAAGAAAGCTGAAAATGAATCAATGCGCTTGGAGAGTCGCCTTGCCGCAATCGAGCAGGGGACGATTGAGCACATTAAAGCACTTTTTCGCGGTCTTACATATGGCCCTTACGAGTATTCAGTAGAGACGATAGAACACGCTTTTTCACCGAACGCCGCAGCAGCGCAGGTGCAAGACACCGCCGAAAGTCAGCAAGCGAATCCTGAGAGCGTTCGCCCTGAGCCTGCGTCTGCTGCGGCCTTAACCAAGGAGGAACATCATGCCTGAACACTATGATGCAATGGAAAAACGGCTGAAAGGTCGCGTTGCAGAACTCGAAGCGCAGCTTGCCGCCGAGAGCAAGGCACGTGAGGCAGATCAAGTGCTGTGTGCAGATTTAGTAGTGCAGCGTGCTGAATTACGCGAGTCCCTACATACGGCACACGAACAGATCACGCTAGAGCGGGCTATCGCATCGCAGCAACAGCAACGCGCCAAAGCCGCCGAATCCCGCCTGCGTGAGGTAGAGGCTGATACTATTGAGCGATGCGCAAATGTGTGCGAAAAGGTTGCTGAAAGGCGCTTTGAAGAATATGGATATACAGAGAGTGATACTGGAGCAAGTTATTATCATGTAAAAAGCACACGCGATGAGTACGAAACACGCGACGAGGAAGATGTAGATTGTGCAGTAGCGATCCGCGCCCTCGCGCCCTCGCGCCAGACCGAACCGCAGCGCCAAGAATTTGAAGCCGTTACTCGCCCAGTGATTGAATGGCTGAACGCCAATTGCCACCCCCACGTTACGGTAGTGATTAAGCCGACCTGTGCTGAATTGAGCGAGGGAACTATTGTCTACTCGACAGAAGACTACTTGCGAGACTGACTGACATGAAGCCTAACGCCGCGCTTACCGGCGAGCGTAGCGAGTCCGAGTAGAGCGCATAGTTATACGACTTTTCAACCAAGGAGATGATGATGGCAAAACGTGATTTCCCGAAGCAGCTTTATATTGGCATTGACCACGCAGACGATGAGAAGTTTTTCGTTGCTAACAGCGATTATGAAGGGCTAGCCTCACAAGACAATGTGCGAGAGATCGCCATCTATTCGCTGGTGCGTGTGGCGAAGGTGGTGAACAAAAGCGAAGTCGTATAACGTAGAGGTAAGGGGCGGCGGCTTGCCGCCGTCCGCTTGAGCGCCGGGTTAAATGCGCGGTAACGAAGAAAGGATGTGCCGATGAGCGAAGTGATTGTGGATGGCATTCGATATTTGCCAATGAAACGTAAAACCACGAGAGCCCGCAGACGGTTGGGCGTGTTGCTCATTGACGCCAGAAAAGTGAGGCGTGAATCGCTTGCCGAAGCAGCGCGCAGAATTGGCACCACAACAACCCACCTTCTGGCATTGGAAAAAGGGGCGTCGAGCAACCCTTGTCTCGGTTTGCTGCAAAGACTTCTGGAATACTACGGTATTCATTTCGATGAGATTGCGAAAAGAATCTAACGCAGAGCTAAGCGGCGGGCCAACGCCGCAGAATAACGGAGACTGAACATGGCAAAGACCACGAAATCATCCAAGCGCCGCAGCAAGCCCGTCCGCCTTGAGCGACGGGTTAGGCTAGATGCGGCTGATCGCTTATTGAGAGCCGTTGCTGCTTGGGTTAAAGAAGCAGGTGGTTCAGTTGTTGTTGTAGGCGACATCCGAATAGAGACGTGGCCCGGAGACTTACCAAATCATTTTGTCGTCGGAGTTAAATGCGCGGGCACAAGACCGACGAAGCCTACAACAACAACTGAACCACCTGCACCATCATGGTACGGATCGTGCCCAAATTAGAGAAGGACGAAAATGGCCTTAGAAGACAGAGTGAAAATGGCTTTGGAAGACAGCGAACGTATTTATGTACGACGACCTTTCATTGGTGTCACTGACCAAAAGCGCATTATGCTTTCTGCTGGATACCTGCTAGCAACAATGGGAGATAAACCCACGCACGCAATATGTATGCACGGAGTAATTGCTGGCGCGACAGCGCGTCATCACTCATGCTTGTGGTCATTGCTGGTTGCGAAGCCACTGCGTCAACCTCAATAGCAAAGGGGAAAGAATGAAAACATCTGAGGATTTACGTAACTGGGCGCAAGCCCTGCTTGATGAGAATAACTCTATTGGCATATCGCTGAGGGAGTACGCTGAGGCGTGGGAGGCCGAGCGCAAGGCACGTGAGGAAGAGTGTAGGGCGATTGAACGCTGGCGCAATCGCGCCGAAGCCGCCGAGCATCGCCTTGCCGCAATCGAGCAGGGGACGATTGAGCACATTAAAGCACTTTTTCGCGGTCTTACATATGGCCCTTACGAGTATTCAGTAGAGACGATAGAACACGCTTTTTCACCGAACGCCGCAGCAGCGCAGGCCGGACACGCGGCCTATAACGAGCAAAGTGAACCTGCTGGACTTGCGCCTGTTGCGGCCCAATACGAAGATGAAGAACTGGAAAGGGTAATGGCACAAGAAGTTGCTGCGGCCCCTATCGCCAACAGCAAGAGCCAGTACAAGCGCCTCATCACTCAAGGAGCAATCAAATCCGCAGCACCGCAGGAAGGATGTGAATTATTCCCTAACGTAAAGTTAACCGGCGGGCTTTAGCCCGCCCGCTGGAGCGGCGGGTTAGCCATGAAGGAACTATCTTTACGCCCATATAACGGACGACTGTTCGTGGTCAGCACAACGAAGGAATATGAGCGAGCGCACAAGAGGCTATTCAAAACGCTAGACGTCTTAAGCTGTGCGCAGGAAGGCCGATTTTCAGGCGGTGAGGGGAGGGGTGGCATGTGGACGTACCTCGTATGGGGGAAGAAGCCGCACAACTTGGCGCATGAAATATCTCATACCGTGCTGCATGTGTTTAAACGCTGTGGGATAGACCCGCGAGAAGGAAACGGAGAACCGTTTTGTTACATGCTGTCTCAGCTTATTCTGGATGCTGGGCAATGATGGCTAACGTTCAAATTGAGGGGCAGCCCGCTTCTGGGCTGTCCCGCTCGAATGCAGGGTTAGGCTGAACTTTTGGAGAAAATGGAAATGAACGTAGAGCAAGCAATAAACGCAGCAAAAGAAGCAGAAGAAGCTGGATTGTGTGGTTTGTACCCAATGGCTGCGCAGACACTTGCGGACGAAGTGAAAATTCTGCGCGAAGCGATCTTGGAAACTCTTGAAGAAAATGGGCATCTTGCCGATGGCGATAATTGCACACTCATAAAATTAAAACTGGCCATGCCTAACGCAGATTTAAGCGGCCGTACTCGGTCCGCTTGAAAGACGGGTTAGCCGTGGCCCGCTAAACCACGGCATTTATGGAGATAAAACCCATGAAAGAAGCAGCCGAAGCAGCAATCAAGAGACTGGCAGAGAAGGTTACAAGCGACATGAAGTCGGATGACGCGCTGAAATACACGCAAGCGGCGCTGAATCTTGCGCATGTCCTCGCAACCATCGACAACATGCAGTAACGCAAGGCACCGTCACCGGCTCAGGCTGGTGACGGCTAACGTTCGAGCTAAGCAGGAGACAACGGCGTGACCATGCTTGAAGACGCGACA
>ERZ1292632.4108-Hain-H43-01um-R2-4108-length-10652-cov-4_pt1 | contig 10652 bp, 12 predicted proteins | sample MGYA00564407_ERZ1292632 | MGnify/ENA primary metagenome ERZ1292632 (study PRJEB36523, sample SAMEA6512637) | groundwater metagenome | collected 2019-01-08 | study: AquaDiva: Metagenomics assemblies of 32 groundwater samples | reverse complement strand
AACAAATTTTATTAGAATTATCGACGATGTTTTTACATTACTAATTTTTTTATCAATCGAGCAATTTATTGCGAGCAAATTTTCCGTACAAGTAAATTCTTTATCTTGAACTAAAAATCATTTCTATTGCGTGAAGAAAAATAATTTTATGAAAATTGAAATTACAAATCCGATGGCTCCGAGAATTAAAATTCCAACCGCAGAAACTTTTGCAACCTGCTCGAATTCTTTTCTAGACGGTTTTCTCAAAACATACCAAACTCTTCTGCATTTTACAAGAAATGATTTTGTTGGCTGGATTATATTTACCATTGAATAGATAAAGATGGCGGCAATAAAAATGTTTTGGAAATTGCTCCCAACAAGTTGCTCGATTAAATAAATTAAGTAATGAAAGAGCATACATAAAGTTAGATTAATTGCTAACGAATAAAATAAATTATCGTAGAGTTTTTTACATACTTATTTTTTTATCAATATCTTGCGACTTCGGAGCGAGCAATTTCATTCAAAAAACTCAATCCCAAGTTCTTCTTCAATTTCCTGATGTTTTCTTGATTCTAAGGTGTCGCTGTGTCCTAAAATTTGCGCGCTTTTAACTCCGGTAATAATTAATAAAACCCGAATTGATTTTTCCATGTCGTCGGAAATTTGAGCACCCCAAATCATTTTCGCGTCTGGAGAAAGTTTGTTCCCAACTGTTTCTATGATTGATTTGCATTCGTCCAAAGACATGTCGGGCCCACCGATAATATTAACTAATGCTCCTGTTGCATTTGAAATATCTACGTCGAGCAACGGATTTTGAATTGCCTTTTCCACTGCTTCTAAAGCGCGATTTGAAGAATCACTCTCGCCCATTCCAATTAAAGAAACTCCCCCATTTATCATTATTGCCTTTATGTCTGCAAAATCCAAATTTACTAATCCTGAAATTGTTACTAATTCTGTTGTTCCTTTTACTGCATTTGTTAAAATTTCGTCTGCGATTTTAAATGCTGTTTGAAGAGGAAGTTCTGGCGCGAGTTCAAGAAGTTTGTCGTTGGGAATTACAATCAAAGTGTCTACAACAGATTCCAGTTTTTCCAATCCATTCATTGCATTTTCTATTCTTTTTTTTCCTTCTATTGAGAAAGGCATTGTTACAACTCCAATAGTTAATGCTCCTTGTTTTTTTGCTATTCCTGCAACAATCGGCGCTGCACCTGTTCCTGTTCCTCCTCCTAAACCGCAAGTTATGAATATCATATCGCTATTGCTGATTTTCTTTTTTATTTCTGCTTCTGATTCTTTTGCTGCTTCTTGTCCAATTTTTGGATTGCTTCCTGCTCCAAGCCCCTGAGTTAATTCTCTTCCAATTAATATTTTTTGGTCTGCATTTGCATAAAGTAAATCCTGGGCGTCAGTATTTATTGCGATTAATTCCCCTCCCTTAATTCCTATTTCCTTCATTCTGCTCAAAGAATTATTTCCTCCGCCGCCAATCCCTATGACTTTTATTTTTGCAGATTGTTTTTTCAGAAGCTCTTCTAATTCCTTATCCATTTCTTTAACATCAGAAGACATTTCTGTTATATCCTCGAAACGGTTTTTTGCAACCTCTCCCATAAAAAAATTATGAGAGGGAAGTTTTTAAAAATTTGTATTGTAAAACAACACAAAGTTTAGAAGGAGATTTGAGGATTATTGTTTTTTAATTTTAAATTATATCGGATGCAAACCTGGAAATTCAAGTCCGGTTGTTTCTTCATAATTAAATGCTATATTCATTACCTGAACTGCATTGCCTGAGGCTCCTTTCATAAGATTATCAATTGCAGAAAGTGCGACAACTCTTCTAGGATTTTTTGGATTGACTGCAAAACCAACATCACAATAATTTGTTCCGATTAATATCTTTGGTTCTGGATGGCAATAAATCCCACGATCATAATGAACAATTCGAACAAAGAGTTCTTTTCTGTAACAATTTCTAAAAATTTTAAATAATTCTTTTTCATTTATATTTTCTGCAAGATCGATATGAATTGTGGCTAAGATTCCTCTAACAATATCTAAAGAAGTAACAGACATATCAAATTTTTTTTCATCCAAATATTCTTTTGTAACTTGTAAAACTTCTTCTTTATGTCGATGTCCTGTTAGTGCAAATGATCGAATACATCTGCTTCGTTCTGGATGATGTGAACCTAAATTGGGTTTATTTCCTGACTCACTTGAACCAACTTTCACATCCGCTATAACTCTTTCAATTCCAACATCTTTGAAAGGTAAAAGTCCGAGGATAATTGCAGTTGCATTACAACCTGCCCCGCTCATATATTTAGCATCTTTAATTTTTTCGCGTGAAATTTCCGGAATAGCATAAACAAATTCATTTAATAATTCTGGTTTTGGATGTTCTCTTCCATAAGTATCTCTATAAACTTCTGAATTATTTAATCTAAAATCTGAAGATAAATCGATGATTTTTTTTCTAATCCTTTTAATTCTTCCCACCTCTCGGAGGACTCACCGTGAGGAAGACACAAGAAAATTATATCTGTTTTTTTAGATAAATTTTCTAATTTTTGGAATTTTAAATTAGTTTGTCCTCGGAGATTGGGATGACAATGGTGTGCAAATTTTCCGAAATAATTTTCAGAGGTAATTGAGGTCACCTCAACTTTTGGATGTTTAATCAACAGCCTTAATAATTCTCCTCCGGAATAACCACTTGCTCCGACGATTGATGCAGTAATTTTTTCTTCCATTTAAAATTATTTAATTTTAGATTCTTTTGATTCAACTTCCATTATTTCCAATTCCATTCCAAAAACCTCTTTGAATTTCTCACTGAATAATTCTATAAATTGCTTAAGTTCTTTTTCCTTGCCTTCAAGATGAATTATTATTTTGTCTTTAACCTCGAATTTCAGAGGTTTTCTGAATAAAAATTCTATGAATGATTTTACTTTTTCGTTGATGTCCTCTATTTTTCTAATTACATTAATATTGTATTTTACATTTTTTCCTGCTAAAGGATGATTAAAATCAACAATAACTCTGCCACCAGATACTGAAAGAATTTTTCCTAATCTTCCGTCGAAGTTGAAAATCATTCCTGCAGTGGGCATTTGCTTTTGCTTTGAAAAAATATTCGTGGGCATAACTTGGACTAATTTTTGCTGTCTTATTCCAAATGCATTTTCAGGAGACAAATCAATTTCATATCTTTTTCCAATTTCCTTGTCAATAAGAAAATTTTCTATTCCATTCAAAAACATTCCATGCCCCAAGGAAAAAATAAACGGTTTAGGCAATTCCTTGCTTGAAGGAAATAATTTTTCAAAATCTTCTTTAATATTTGAATCAAAAATCTTGTCTTCACTTGTTTTTCCAGTGAATTCTATCTCGAGGAAATCATTGGGAAAGATTTTTTTTGAATCCGAATTATTTTTTTCTACCATATAAAAAGAAAAAGAAATGGTTTTAAAAAGTTAATGGAAAGATATTTGTCACAATTTATTTAGCATAGTTTGGTTCATTCACATTCACGATTAATGAAATTTTTCCAGACATATGTCATGGAAAAATTTTTAGAGATTGAAGTAATGTGTAGAAGAATTTTTATCGGCTTACTTATATTTTCCGACGAGAAATCTATCGCGAGACGATTTCGAAGTTAGATAATTGAGCGAATGAAATGAGTGAGCTAATTTTCAGTATATCAATAAAATTTTTTTGTAATAATCTTTATAAATGTATTTTTTTTTGTTATATAATGGTTTTAAAATCAATTAATGCTACAGAAGCTAAACCCGGAATAAATATTCTTGTTGATGGAAAGGCTTGCACTGTCAGAAGCAACGACATAAGCAAGACAGGAAAACACGGACATGCGAAATGTAGAATAGAAGCTGTTGGGATTATCGACGGAAACAAAAGAGTTATAATAATGCCGGCGCATGATAAATTTGATGTTCCATTGGTTGAAAAAAGAAAAGGGCAAGTTCTTTCAGTAAGCGAAGGAAAAGTCAGTGTAATGGATTTAGAAAATTTTGAAACTATTGAAATTCCAGTTATCGACGAAATTAAGGAAGATTTGCAGGAAAATGACAATGTTGAATATTGGAATGTTGAAGGTGAGAAGATTGTAAAAAGGAAAGTTTAAATCTTCACATCATTCTGTTTTGCAACAGAAGATGAAAAAATTGTTAAGAGGAAAATATAATTCTTGGAAATAATTGTTGGAGAGGATAATTTACAATATATTGGCTCATTTCATTCGCAGATTAAAAAAAATTGAAGTAATATAAATTCTCGTCGACAATCTTAATTAATAACTGTGTTTTTCCGATACTATTTTTTAATATCGTTGAGTATTAGCGAAACACAAATTTCTCCGTAGTAAAAATATAAATAAATGAGAAAGAAATTTTCTCACTATACTTCTATATCCACATCAATCTGCGAATGAAATGAGCCGGTATATTATGTAAATAAATTATATTCGCATATTTTATAATTGAATTCTTACATAAGTTTAAAGATTTTAATTTTTGAAATTTTGAAAGTAAGTATAACATCTTTAACTCATTCGCTTTTTATAAAATTACGAAGCGAAGATTTTAAAAACTAATTTCTAAATATATAATCATGGCGAAAATAGCTGAAGCTCAAAATAGAATGTACAAAAATGTTTTTGTATGCAAGGATTGTCATAGCAAGATAAGATCAAAACCTCTAAAAATTCTTGAAGGAAAAGTTAAATGCAGAAAGTGCGGAAAAAAATCATTTCGTCCCCTGAGGAAAAAATAATGAAACATTTTTTCCACTCCTTCAATTTTAAGAAAATAAAAAAATTGAAGTTAAGGAAAAAGTAAAAAATTGAAATTAAGGAAAAAATAAATAAAAGATGGTTAATTTTATTGCAATTGATTTGGGTTTGCTAGTTTTATTCATAGTTGTTACTTCTATTTTTTTATATAACAAGAGAAAAAATCTCGCGCAAGACGGCTGGCTGATGCTGTACAGAACAAAAAATGGGTTGAAATTAATTAATTATTTTGGAAAAAATTATAAAAAAACTCTGAAATCTTTAAGTTATGTTTCCATTGGTATGGGTTATATTTTAATGATTGGAATTACTTATTTAATTATTAATTCAGTTTATTTGTATTTTACCACATCCATAGCGACGACAATTAAAGCACCGCCAATTGCTCCGCTAATTCCTTATTTTCCTAAAATATTTGGATTACAAAGTTTTTTCCCCCCATTTTATTTTATCTATTTTATTATTTCAATATTAATTGTTGCTACAGTTCATGAATTCAGCCACGGAATTTTTGCAAGAAGATATGGAATAAAAATCAAGTCAACAGGTTTTGCTTTCTTAAAATATTTTCCGGCAATATTCGGGGCTTTTGTTGAGCAAGATGATAAGCAAATGAATAAAAAAAGCAAATTCGAGCAAATGTCTGTTTTGTCTGCAGGAGTTTTCGCGAATATTCTCGTCGCTGTTTTGTTTTTTGTAATAATTATCCTATACTTTTCTGCTGCATTTAATCCTGCTGGGGTAATTTTTGACAGTTATACCTTCACAATAGTTAATGCATCAGAAATAAATTCTATCAACGGGATTCCAGTAATTAATCCAACTTACGACGGAATTCTTAAATTAAATTTAAAAGAAGAGGGTTTGAATAAATTTAACGTTAGCGGAAGAAACTATGTTGCAACAAAGAATTTTTTAGAAAGGCAAAAAGGAACTAATGGATTATTGTTAATGTACGATGATGCTCCTGCAATAAATTCTGATTTAAAAGGTGCGATTAAAAATATTAATGGGGTGAATATTAATAGCAGAGAAAAATTTACAGAAGAATTAATGAAATATTCCCCTGGAGAAAAAATAAATATAATTTCCTTCGATGAAGAAAGCGAGAAAAAATATGAAATCGTTCTTGAAGAACGGCCAGATAATAAAAGTCTTCCTTGGCTGGGGGTTGGTTTTTTTGAAAAAGATATTTCTGGAATAAAAAAAATTATTTACATTGCTATTTTTTCTTTCAAAAATCCCAATATTTATTATGAATCGAATTGGGAATTCAGCCAGTTTATTTATGATTTGCTATGGTGGATAATTATAATTAATCTTCTGGTTGGACTTTTCAACATGCTTCCATTAGGGATTCTCGACGGAGGAAGATTTTTTTATCTAACAATTTTCGGTTTGACTAAATCAGAAAAAACCGCAAAAAAAGTATTCGGAATTGTTAGTTATTTCATATTATTTTTATTTTTAATTCTAATGCTAAAGTGGCTGTTTATGAGATTTTAGAATTTCATATTTAGGTTTTTATTTTTACGGCTCATTTCATTCGCCATTAATATAAATTAGTATGTGAAAAACGTCGTCGATAAATGATAAAAATATTTTTTTTATTTACTTCAAATATCCATCGCGAGTTTACGAGCGTAATATTCCTTTTTAGCAAAGTTTAAATCTTGTTTTATTTTTTTATATTCATGATTCCGGAAAAAATTAAAGAATTGTTAAAACCTCAGAAATTAAAAATTTCTGGACGCCATCAAGATTGGAAATCAATCTTGAGGAAACAGCATTATGAATTAATTGGCGAACATTCTGCAGTTCAAATATGCAGATGGACAAAAAATTCCATAAGGAATGAAGGTGTTTGCTACAAAGAAAAATTTTATGGGATAAAATCTCATTTGTGCTGTCAGATGACTCCTGCGGTTATGTGGTGCGATAATAAATGCCTTCACTGCTGGCGTGCGATTGAATTAACTCTCGGCAACAAAATAAGAGGAAAAATAAATTCTCCGACGGAAATTATTGATGAATGTATTAAAGCCCAGAGAAAATTACTCGAAGGTTTTAAGATAAACGAGAAGACAAGATATAAAACAAAGAGCAAAGCAGATATGAAAAAATATCTGGAAGCGCAAGAGCCGATGCAGTTTGCGATTTCACTTTCTGGAGAACCTACAATTTATCCAAAAATTGGAGAATTAATTTCAGAATTAAGGGAAAGAGGAAAAACTTCTTTTTTAGTTACAAATGGACTGCATCCTGAAAAAATTTTGGAATTAAATAAAAAAAATCAATTGCCGACGCAAATTTATGTTTCTGTGAATGCTCCTAATGAAAATTTGTATAATAAAATTCATAGAAGTTCAATGAAAAACGCGTGGAAAAAATTAAATGAAACTCTGAAAATAATTTCCAAACTTCGAGGAAAAACAAGAACTGTTTTTAGAATGAATTTGGTTAGAGGATTAAATATGTCAGAAGATTTGATTCGTGAATATGCAGAGTTAATCGGCAAAGCGAATCCAACATTTGTTGAAGTTAAAGGTTACATGTCAGTTGGTTTTGCGAGGCAGAGATTGGGTTATGACAGAATGCCGACTTATGAAGAAATGAAAAAATTTTCTGAAAAACTCGCGACAGCAACGGGCTTTAAGATTTTGGACTCGCATGAATTTTCAAGAGTGTTTGTTTTGGGGAGGGAGAAGGGGGAGTTGAAGATAAAGAAAGAGGAAATTTAGAAATTATATTTTAATAATTTTGAAATAACCAAGGTTTATTTTTTCTTGCTTGCATAAAACTTTCAAAATAGAGTTGTCCTTCTAATTTTGGATTATAAGTTGGATATTTTTTAATTCTGAAATCTTTATCAATTATTCTTCCTGCAAAAAAGTCAGTCAAATCTTCATCAACTAAAACATTAATTCCTTTTTTGTGCGCTCTTCTTGCAAGTTTTTCTACACAATCCCACATATGAAATCCTCCGACGACTAAAGTATCAACTGGAAGTATTTGGTTGAGAATAAAATCTTGATTTGGATAAGGATATTTTCCATTAATTTTTTTTGTTCTATGAGTTTTGGAATCCATACCAACATAAATAATTTTATCTTTTGGTTTTAATTGAATAATGTCAGATACAGAAGAATCATCTAAAAGTGCATAAACAATAGAAAAACCATTTAGTCTATATCTATAATGAATGCATGAATTAAGTTTTTTTGAATAATTAAATTTAACTTTTTCTTGTTCTGATAATTTTACATTTATTTTTTGTTCAAATATTTCTTGTTGAGGATATAAAAAAATAAATTTTTTATTTTGAGTATTTTCCATAAAATTGAATTTAAAATAAGGTTTTTATTATTTTGTGTAATAAAAATATAGAAATTATTCTTCAAATAATTCCAAATCTCTTAGATAACGAAGAATTACCGGAGTTAGTGCTGCGATTTGCAGAGGACTTGTTAAATTATGCCCAATATAAGAATTCTGACTATCTTGTAAATCTAATCCTGCACTTCCGGGAATTAAATGAATATGATGCAAACCAAATCTCCCCCATTCCAGTTCTGTTTTTTGTTCTAACTCTTTTAAAAAAGAATTTGCAAGTTCAATTTGCGGTCTAAAAATATCTTTTCCTCTTTCTCTTGGAAATTTTTCTGCTGCTTTTCTCCAAGAATAATTCATTTTAATTACTAACTGAATTCCAAAATCATTTCTGTAAATCTGAATGTCGTCTAAAAATTTCATTTTAAAATTTAATTATTTTATATCTTACCAACTAAATTATTTCTCTTTCTTAACTCATCAATTTGTTTTTCAGTTGTTGTAAAAATATCGCTTCCACACCCGCATATTTCAAGAAGTCTTCCTCCGTGTCCATCTTCATAAGTTTTTGTTGGTTTTTCTTTATATGCAAGATAACAATCCGAGCAAACAAAATCATAACCTCTTGCTTTTAAATTTTTTAAATGTTCTATTTCGACTTCAAGAATTGAATTGGTTTCCATTTTACAAATCAATAACTCCTTCTTTTGTTAAAGCAGCAAATCTTATTCCAACTGGAAGATTAATCAACGCGGAAATTAAAGCCATGTGTTCTTTTCCGTCGCCAGATGCGATGCTTAATGCAACCTCAGTTCCGTCGATTTTTCCTTTTAATTTTTCCCTAAATTCCTGCTGAAGTTCTTTTATTTTTTTATTCAAATCTATTTTAATAAATTGAAATGGTTTTTCGTGCTCAAATTCTTTTGCGAAATCGTCGCCGAGAACAATTACTTTGTCCCATTCTCCAAATTTAATCAAACCAGAAACCTGCGCCCAAGTTCCTTTTCCTGATGAAAGCAATGCTACTAATTCCATGCGAGGAAACCCCTTGATTTTCCTCGCGCTCCTTCCTCGAAGCGCTGAAGGGCGATATCTTTTCTTTGCCTCCGACGGATATCGCAATTTATTTTCTTTTCCATATATAAAAAATTAATCAGAAGTTTTTAAGGATTGTTGTGAGAAAGTATTATAAAATTAATTATTAAAAAAGCTTACTCCTCGCTAATCGCTCTACTCGCGACTTCGCACGAGTTATTAATATTTTATTTTCTCTCTACCACGAAGTCGCTCGGAATTTATATTATTTAATTAATAGAAAATCTGCGACGAAGGAGCAGTTAATTATTCAAATAAATTATATTCACAAAAGTTTTATATTAGATTGTGGAGTGGACTTAAAAACTTCGGAAGTTTAAAGATTTTATTTTGTAAGATTAAAAATCTTTAACTCATTCGTTTTTTCAAAACGAAGATTTTATAAACCCGGATTTTCTAGAAAATTTATCGTTAACTACATCGCTGAAGTTCATATTCTGAACACAGGCGCATTATGTAGCAGATAATAATATGGTAGAAATAAATGAACAACTAAAGCAAGCTTTATCTGAATTAAGAAAAGATAAAAGCAGAAAGTTTGATCAGACAGTCGACTTAATTATAAATCTGCAAAAATTTGATTTGAAAAAAAGTCAAGTTAATTTATTTGTTCCTGTTCCGCATAAAATAAAAGAAAAGAAAATATGCGGGTTTCTTGAAGCGAGAGACAAAATAATTGATACTATTCTTGCAGAAGAATTTGGAAAATATAATGATAAAAAAGAATTAAAAAAATTAGTCAATAAATATGATTTCTTTATTGCTCAGGCGTCGCTGATGCCGAAAGTTGCGACGGTTTTTGGAAGGGCGCTTGGACCTTCAGGAAAAATGCCGTCGCCACAGCTGGGAATTTTAATGAATATGAGTAGCAAATTGCTTGAAGAATTAAAAGAAAAAATTAATCACGGTGTCAAAATAAAAACAAAAGAGCCGTCTATAAAAATTTCCATAGGAAAACAATCAATGAGGGATGAGGATATAATTGAAAATATTACTACAGTTTATAACGCAGTTATCAAGGCGCTTCCAAAAAACAAGGAAAATGTGAGAAATGTTGAAATTAAATTCACTATGACTAAACCGCAAAAAATAAAGATAAGATGAGAAAATGAAAAACAAAAAATCAACTCATGTTTCTGAAAAGAAGAAAAAAATAGTTGACGAATTGTCGAAGCTGATTAAAAGCAACAGGACAATTTTAATTGCGTCTATTAAAAATCTTCCTGCGTCGCAGTTTCAGGAAATCTGCAAGAAATTAAGAGAAAAGGCAGTTGTAAAAGTTCCGAGGAAAAATCTCATAATAATGGCCTTGGATTCTTCAGGAAAAGAAGAAGCTAAAAAATTAAAAGAAAAAATTAATTCTGACATCGCTATTTTATTTTCCAACTTGGATGTTTTTGATTTGGCG
>ERZ1292632.4107-Hain-H43-01um-R2-4107-length-10652-cov-7_pt1 | contig 10652 bp, 18 predicted proteins | sample MGYA00564407_ERZ1292632 | MGnify/ENA primary metagenome ERZ1292632 (study PRJEB36523, sample SAMEA6512637) | groundwater metagenome | collected 2019-01-08 | study: AquaDiva: Metagenomics assemblies of 32 groundwater samples | reverse complement strand
AATACTTCTTGGTGGGGGGTGTCCTGGCAACAATTAACCGGTCAACCGTTATCTTTTATCATTTTACTGACTCCCTTTTTGATATCTGCACTGCGCATGCATCGCTATTTTATCCAGCTGGCGTTTTTGCTTATTTTGACCATTTTCAGGACGTCACCGCTTGATCCTACTCTGCTTTTCTTCGCCGCTGTGATGCTGCCTGAGCCCATGACCACGCCGGTCAAACCCATCAGCCAACTGGCTTTTGGGGTAGCCGTGGCTCTTCTCTCGCTAATTTCCTATTTTCCTGACCCCTTATTACTTGCGTTGCTGGCAAGTAATATGTTATTCATTAAAAAACAATGAACACGAAAGTAATTTTGGGTTTAGTGGCTGTTCTTGTGGTTGGGGGAGTGGGAATAGTGTTTTTAAGTCAGCCCAAGCAAACCAGTTCACAGACAAACAATGTTACTCTAACTTCATCAGGATTTACTCCTGGGAACATAATAGTAAAGGCGGGAACAAAGGTGACCTGGACTAACAACAGTGGGGCAAGCGCTACGGTTGATTCGGCAGCCCATCCTACCCATTTAGTTTACCCGCTCCTAAATCTGGGCAATTTTGTCAGCGGTGAGACACTGTCGCTGGTGTTTGATCAGCCGGGTACATATAAGTATCACAATCATTTAGACGCCAGCCAGACCGGAGTGGTGGTGGTAAATTAGGGGAGAGTTTTGGTGACGTTGGCTGTGCCGCCGGAGCGGAGGGTGAAGGTGGCGTCTAGTTGGACATTTTTTATGCCTTGGTGATAGACGCAGCGGCCAGAGGAGCAGGTGCCCAGGATTTGGCGACGGGAAGAGCGGCGGGTACGGGGTTTTAACTTAAATCCGCCCTCCAGGCCCTTTTGGCCGCGGTTAGAATCATAAACCAGGGTGTAATTGACCTTAGAAACATTAGTGAGATCGGAGAAATTAAGATTAACGAAGCGGCGGTCTTTGGTGAGAGAAATTGACACGCCGGGGGCTGCCAAGGCCGGAGTAACCGTGAACAGCAACAATAACAAGAGTGATAAAATAAACCTCATACTATGAGTATACCAAAAAAGACTTGGGTTTTAGTTATTAGTTTATTGTTGATAGTAGGAATTGGATTTACTGTGTGGGATTATAAGAATTGGCGGTGGGAAGAGACGCATAAATTTGGACAGGGAGGGCAGGCGACAAGTGAGTTTTTACCGGCGATGAAATTGGAAGGAGTGTTTTCGAATCGGATAAGGGGAGTGAGGATAAAATATCCCAAAAGTTGGGATGTGGGGGAGATGGAGTTTAGAGAGCCATTTGGGAGGGCGAAAGTGTCGATAAGGGTGAAAAAAGATACGGCTAATTTGTCGGATATTGCGGATAGCATCGCTAGCGGGGTGACGCAAGAAAGAGATTATATTGATGCCCAGGGGTTGGCGATAACGATTTTGACTTGGACTGGGGATAAAGAGGTGCGACAGGTGGCACTGGCAAAAAAGGGAGACAGATTGGTGACGATAGAGGTTACTTGCGAGAGCGGTGCTTGGAAGATTTTTTCGAAGACTTTCGAGGCGATGTACCGGACTTTGGTTTTACTGTAGAAACAAAGTAGAGAGCGAGGACAAGAGACAAGAAGGCTGTGATAGAGAGGATAAGTGGTGATAATTGAGCAGTGGGGGTAGACGGGGACGTGGTGGTGAAGGTGACGGAGGTGGTGGCGGCGGGGACAAGAGAGGAGTGGTTGTTGGCAACAAGTTCAGCGACGAGAGTATGGGTGCCGGGCTTGACGTTTTCAAAAGTATACGTGTCTGAAGTGGCCTTGACGGCAGAAGTTTTGGTCAGGTCTTTTTGATCCATCCAGAGATGGAGATGTCCCTGACCCGGGACTAGGCGGGGGTGGGTTATGTAATCGACAATGGCAAAATTAGTGACGGCAATTGAGGTCGCGACTTTGGAGCCGGAGATGGTTTGATTGGGGGTAGGAGAAATGAAAGAGAGTGAAGGAACGCCTAGGGCTAAGGCGGCAGCGATTAACAGGGCAGGAAGCATAAGTATAAATATGATATATTTGAATTATGAATGCAAGAGGGAAGTGGTTGGTAATCGGAGTGATAGTGCTAGTGACGGTGGGGGGAGGGGTTTTGTTACTACGTAACACAAATCCCAAATCCCAAATCCCAAGCTCCAATGAGATTGGAGGGCAGCCTGATTTGCAGGTGCCGGTGACAGAGGAAGCAGTAACACCAGAAGTAAAAGTGGAAACTACGGGTAAGACGGTGGAGGTGACGGTAGAAGGAAGCCAGTTTAAGTTTTTGCCGGCAACGATTAAGGCCAAAAAGGGAGACACGGTGGTAGTAACGTTTAAGAGTATGGGGGGAATGCATGATTTTATGATAGACGAGTTTGAAGTGGCGACGAACCAAATTGGGGATGGAGAAGAAGAAGAGATGGAGTTTGTGGCTGACAAGACTGGCACTTTTGAATACTACTGTTCGGTAGATGGCCACCGGCAGTTAGGGATGGTTGGGAAATTAATTGTCGAATGATCATCGTCAATTTCAAAAGATATGTAAGTGGGGAACAGGCGGTGGGGTTGGCACGGGTATGTAAAAGGATCGGGGAGGAGACGGGAGTGAGAATAATCGTGTGTCCGCAATTATCTGATTTGGCGGCGTGTGTGGAGGCGGGGGCGGAATGCTGGGCGCAAAAGTATGAGCCGGAAGCCAGAGGGAATAAGGGAACACTTTTAAACCACTCGGATTACCGGATAGACAGGGCAACTTTGGACAGAACTTTGTTGGAGCTGGAGGGGGTGGAGACATGCGTGTGTGCGGCCAGTGTGAAAGAGGCTGTAAATTTGTCTGGATTGGAAGTAAATTACGTAGCGTTTGAGCCGCCGGCTCTAATTGGCAACAGGGAAAAGTCGGTGAGCAGTGAGGATCCGGAAGAAATTAGGGAGATAGTGCTCAGTGCTCAGTGCCCAGTGCTCATAGGAGCTGGGGTACATTCGGCCCAAGATGTAAAAGTGGGACTGGCGATGGGGGCCAAAGGGGTTTTGGTGGCCACTGATGTGGTCAAGGCCGCCGATCCGGAAAGAGAGTTGAGGGAATTGGCGGAAGCTTTTAGGTGATGTATACTTTTACTTAATGGATAGGGTTGTTTTTATTACCGGAGCTTCGAGAGGGATTGGGTTGGCGACGGCGAAAAAGTTTGCAGATAACGGATGGAAAGTGGCGGGATTCTCCAACAAAACTGAAGGATATTATCAAATGGAGATGAATGACTATAACAGTATCCAGAAAGCTATTAAGCAGGCGGCAGAGGATTTGGGAAGAGTGGACTGTCTAGTAAATTGCGCCGGGATTTTTGGCTATAAAGATTTGCGTCAGTATGACGTAGAGACGATGACTAAAGTGATGGGTGTGAACGAAATGGGGATGTATCTAGTGACAAAAGAAGTTTTGAACTATATGACAGAAGGATCGATGGTATATATCGCTTCGACTGCCGCACAAGTGGGGAGCTCTGATCCGGTGTATGCCGGAACTAAATCGGCGGTGTTGGGGTTTGTGAAGAGCATGGCCAAGGCGCTGGCTCCTGAAATTCGGGTGAATTGTGTTTCGCCGGGGGTGACGGAGTCAGATATGACTAAAAATATGAACCCGGAAAGATTGAAACAATTAATAGATATGACTCTTCTTAAAAAAGCCGCGGTTCCTCAAGATATTGCCAATGGGATTTATTTTTTGGCTTCCGAAGAAGCTAGCCACATTACTGGAATGTGTTTGGATATTAACGGAGGCTACGTACTGCGATGATATTTATTGGGGCGGATCATAGGGGTTTTGAGTTGAAAGCCAAGATTAATAAATGGCTTTTTGGACGGGGATATGAGTTTGAGGATGTGGGGGCTTTTGAATATGACCATGAGGACGACTACGCGGATTACGCGATTTTGGTAGCTCAAAGGATAGCTGAAAGGAATAAAAGGGGAGTAGTTATTTGTGGAAGCGGGGTAGGAGTGGATATAGCGGCCAATAAAGTAAAGGGGGTGCGGTGTGGGTTGGGATGGGAAGAGGACCAGGTGCATGCGGCGCGAAAAGAGGATAATATAAATGCATTGGCCCTAGCGGCGGACAATGTAGATGAGAAAAAAGCTATGAAACTGGTAGAAACATTTTTGGAAACTGAATTTGTAGAAACAGATAGATATTTGCGGCGCGTAGAGAAGATCGCGAGATGGGAAAGGGGGTGAGGTGAGTGAAAGGATTAAAAACTGTTTCCAAATGGCTGGTGACGATTGGAGCCATTAACTGGGGACTAGTGGCCCTGTTGGATTACAACTTGGTCACGATAGTGTTTGGTAGCTGGCCAGTTGTAGAAAAATGGGTATATGTACTGGTTGGTGTAGCTGGGGTATGGGGAGCCTATGCCATGGCGACCAAGACCAGCAAAAAGAAATATACCCAAAAATAATTCCAATTTGCAAGCAAATTGATTTGGGTATATATCCAACAACTCTCGTTTTATGTTGTAAACTCGAGTATGTTGACTATAATACATGAAGAGCGTTAGGGAATTAGATGTAGCGGGAAAGACCGTGTTGGTGCGGGCGGATTTGGAGGCCCAAGATCGGGAGGATCCGAGGTTTGTGGTTGCTAAACAGATGGTGGGGTATTTGCGACAAGGGGGAGCGCAAAATATTAAACTGATCGGGCATAAGGGAGCGATTTGGATGGTGGAGGAATTGGGAGTGGCAGTAAATTATGATTTGCGATCTGATCCCAGAGAAGAACAGAATGGTGTGGAATTGGCCGTGGAATTGGCGGAAGGGTTTGACGTATATGTGAACGAGGCGTTTGCCACCAGTCACAGAAACCACGCTTCAATAGTGGCCCTTCCCCGCCATATGGCGGCTCAGGGTAAACAGGTGTGTGTAGGGATAAGATTCGCAGAGGAAGTTAAGATGTTGGGCAGAGTTTTAGATAATGAGGGACGTAAGATATTGGTTATTGGTGGGGTGAAGGAGAATAAGGCGGCAGCAGCAAAATCACTCTCGGGAAAGTTTGATGTGGTGCTCTCGGGGGGGAGACTGCCGGGGGCAGAGTTGCGGCCGGACGGATTGGATATTTCAGACGACTTGATTGAACAGTATAAACGGCAAATAAGTCGGATGATGGGGAATGTAGGAGTAATAGTAGTGGCCGGACCGATGGGAAAATTTGAAGAGATGGGATCCCAGAAGGGAACAAGAGAGGTGTTTACTATGGTGGCTAATACTAAAGCATATAAGATTGCCGGGGGCGGAGAGACGGAGGATGCGATAAGAAAACTGGGGTTGGAGGACAAATTTGACTGGATTAGTGTGGGAGGTGGGGCGATGTTGGAGTTTTTGGCGACGGGGACTTTACCCGGCATTGAAGCTTTGGTAGAGTAGAGTTAATGATAAAAGTTGCAATTAATGGTTTTGGGAGGATCGGGCGGCTGGCCTTCCGGATTTGGCTGCTCAAGCATCACAATGAGATGGAAGTGGTGGCGATTAATACCAGTGGTTCTATGGATACTGCCGGCTGGTGTCATTTGTTGATGAACGATACGACTTATAGAAAGTTTGAAATTGAGGTGAAGGCGGAGGGTGAATATTTGGTAGTGCCGAGCATGGGTTTGAAGATTCCGGTGGTGGCGCAAAAAGATCCGGAACTATTGCCGTGGAGCAAATATGGAGTGGATGTAGTCATGGAGTGCACGGGCAAGTTTACGGACGAGCCGGGAGCGCTCAAACACGCCAAGGCCGGAGCTAAGAAAGTGATTATTTCAGCTCCTCATAAAGGGGGTAACGTCGGGACTTTCGTGGTGGGGGTAAATCCTTCGACAGGCTCAGGACAAGTGATTTCTAACGCTTCCTGTACGACAAATTGCGTGACGCCGGTGGCGGCGGTGATGCAGGCCAAGTTTGGAATTAAAAAAGCTCTGATGACCACTGTGCATGCCTATACGGATGATCAGGCGCTGCAAGACGGATCGCACAAAGACTTGCGTAGAGCCAGAGCGGCGGCGGCCAATATTGTGCCGACTTCCACCGGGGCGGCCATTGCCACGACCGAAGTGATACCGGAACTTAAGGGACTGTTTGACGGCATAAGCCTGCGGGTGCCGGTGTTGACCGGATCGATTTCAGATTTTGTGTTTGTGACAAAAAGGCCGGTGACAAGAGAGGAAGTAAACCAAGCGTTTACAGAGGCGAGTCAAAGCCCGATGTATAAAGGAATAATTGGAGTGAGCAATGAACATCTGGTCAGCTCGGATATTATTGGCAGTTCGTACAGCGCCATTATCGATCCGGAGTTTACCCAAGTTATTGACGGAGATTTGGTAAAAGTGCTGGCTTGGTATGACAATGAATGGGGATATGCTAACCGGTTGGTGGAGCAGACAATTATATTTGGAAAGAGTTGAGATGGAGATTATTCCGGCGATATTAACAAGCGAGGTGCAGGAATTGGATTTGTTGTTGCGACAAATTAGGGACTCAAAGAAGTTTGAACGAGCGCAGATTGATTTTGTGGATGGGGAATATGCCGGCAACGAAACTATAAAGCCGGTGGAGTGTGACCTGATTGGGTATTTGCCGTTGAAATTTGACGCGCACTTGATGGTGGTCGAGGACAATATTTTGCAGTGGAGTAAAACAGCGGAAAAGATGGGGTTTGACAGGATAATTGCCCAAGTGGAAAGTATCTCCCGTCCGGAAGATTTTGCTTGTCTAGCCCTGGATATCCATTCTCCGGTCGATGTTATAAAGCCATATTTATCCAAACTAGATTTGGTGGTACTGATGGCTATAGAACCAGGGTTTGGGGGACAGGGACTAGACCCAAAGATCCTAGAAAAGATAAGTTACTTAAGAAACTTACGAAGCTTAAAACACTTAAGCTTCTTAATCTGTGTGGATGGGGGAGTGGAGAAAGAACATTTCGAGATATTGGAAAAAATGGGAGTAGATGAGGTAGCAGTAGGAGCGAAGCGGGTGCTAGAATGGTAAGTAATGCCCGATGAGAAAAAACCAGAAGAGAGATTGATTAAAACGGTCTCTTGCTTGGGGTTTGCGGATGCGGGGCCGGACGATCCGTTGTTCAAAGAAGCCTATGAGGTGGGAGCGGCTTTGGCTAAAGCCGGATACATAGTAGCAAATGGGGGAGGGCCGGGGGTGATGCGGGCAACTACTGAAGGAGCAAAGAGTGTCGGTGGCCATGTGATTGGGGTGACATTTTATCCTAAAGATGTGGCTAATTTTGAGGGGCGGGATAAGAATAATTTATTTGATGAGGAGATAAAAGCAGATAACTATTTGGCCAGAACTTTAAAATTATTGGAAGTGGGGCAAGCGTATGTGATTTTTAAAGGGGGGACGGGGACGATTTCGGAATTTGGAATGGCGTGGGGACTAGCTAGGTTATATTTTGGGCATCATAAGCCACTGATTTTGTTTGGTAAGTTTTGGGAGAATATCATGGCGGCCTTTTTGGCCAATATGAGGATGCGTCCTGAGGAATTTCAGGTATATCGGGTAGTGGAGACACCGCAGGATGTAGTGAAAACATTGGAGATATTTGAATATATGCTGGAGCATGAGCCGCGGGTGTTTAATCCGGCGGAGGAGGCGTTTCAGGTATGACCGATGAACAAATAAAAAAATTAGAAGAAAAAGCCAATGAGATTCGCCAGGACATTATCAAGATGCTTTTGGCGGCTGGATCGGGGCATTCGGCGGGGCCGTTGGGAATGGCGGATGTATTTACTGCTCTGTATTTTGGCCAAGTTTTGAAATATGATCCAGAAAATCCGTGGGTGGAAGATCGGGATCGGATAATTTTGTCCAACGGGCATATTTGCCCGGTATGGTATGCAACGTTGGCACACGCGGGATTTTTCCCACACGAAGAACTATTGACACTGCGTAAACTAAACGGCAGATTGCAGGGGCATCCGCATTATAGAGAGCTGCCGGGAGTGGAAAATACCGGAGGGCCGTTGGGGCAAGGATTGTCTCAGGCGATTGGTCATGTTCTGGCAGGAAGGATGGATGCTTCGACAAGCTCAGCACAAGTGCCAAAATTTCGGGTGTATTGCCTGATGAGCGACGCGGAATTGCAAGAGGGACAGAATTGGGAGGCGATTATGTTTGCAGGAAAAAATAATTTGCATAATTTAACCGCAATAATTGACCGGAATAATATTCAAATTGACGGGTTCACGGAAGACGTTATGCCGCTGGAAAATTTGGTAAACAAATTTACGGCCTTTAATTGGTCGGTGATTGAAATAAATGGTCACGATATGGCGGAAATTGTGGCGGCGATTGGGAAAGCTAAGTCTATTTTTGAAAATCCGACGGTGATAATTGCGCATACGATTCCGGGGAAAGGAGTGGATTTTATGCAGTGGAAGCCGGAATGGCATGGGAAACCGCCAAAGGCTGACGAGGCTAAAAATGCGTTACACCAGCTGCGGACTTTGGGCGGCAAAATTCGAAGCGAGCATGAATAAATTTTTAAATCCAAAACTTTTCGATAAAGACGTTGAACAAATTCCCACCAGAAACGGATATGGGGAGGGGGTCGTGGAGCTAGGGGAGAAGAATAAGGATGTGGTGGTATTGACGGGGGATTTGAAAGAGAGCACGCGAGTGGAAGAATTCGCTAAAAGATTTCCGGAAAGATTTATCGAGTGCGGGGTGGCGGAACAGAACATGATGGGGATTGCGGCGGGGCTGGCGGCGGCCGGTAAAATTCCTTTCGTGTCTTCATACGCGGTGTTTAGTCCGGGGAGAAGTTGGGACCAGCTACGCGTTTCGGTTTGCTATTCAAATTTGAATGTGAATATTGTAGGGGCACACACGGGAGTATCGGTGGGGCCGGACGGGGTGACGCATCAGGCTTTGGAAGATATCGCAATAACCCGCGTATTGCCGAACATGACGGTAGTGGTACCCTGTGATGCAATACAGGCAAAGAAAGCAACGCAGGCAATTGCAGGCATCCCAGGCCCATGTTATTTACGTCTGACGCGAGAACCTACATCAGTGATTACTGCGCTCGACAGTTTTTTTGAAATTGGGAAAGCGCAAATTTTGGCTGAATATGGCCAAGACGCGGCCATTGTTGCCTGCGGGCCTTTGGTCTACCAGTCGCTGGTCGCCGCCAAAGAATTAGAAAAAGAGGGGGTAGGGGTGATAGTGGTAAATAATCACACCATAAAACCCATGGACGTGGGGATGATTATGAAAGTGGCTAGGAATTGTGGAGTGGTGGTAACGGTAGAGGAACACCAGGTGATGGGGGGGATGGGGTCAGCGGTGGCAGAGGTGCTGGCGAAAAATTATCCGGTACCTATGGAAATGATCGGGATGCAGGATTGTTTCGGGGAGTCTGGCCAGCCGGAAGAACTACTGGAAAAATATGGGATGTCAGTTGCAGCTATCAAAAAGGCGGTTAAAAATGTTATAAAAAGGAAAGTACCCTCCTGACCGATTGGTCTTAGGAGGGCAAGAAGAAGGTGATTTGAATGGCGGTTAAAAAAGTGATTGAAATGACGAAGGGTAAAAAGTGTGATAGTTGTGGTTGTACTTGCGGCGGCAAATGGGCTACTTTTGCGTGGGCCTTATTGTTAGTCGGAGGATTGGCACACATGTTGCCGGTGCAGATGGCCCCGCTTTTGAGTTGGTCCATATATGGAGTGACCGTGCAAATGGCTGTTGGGGTAGTGTCAGTAGTTGTGGCTTTGTATTTCTTGCTCGGAAATGAGTAAGGTATACTGGAGTTATGGTGGATGTGGGGAAGATTTCCAGAGACGGGAAGATTATGCTTCTGGCGTATGACCAGGGATTTGAGCATGGGCCGACAGACTTTAATGAAAAAAATGTGGATCCCAACTATATAACAGACATAGCCAGGAAGACGGGGGTGTATACGGGAATAGTGTTTCAGGAAGGATTGGCAGAGAAATACTATACGAAAGATTTACCGCCATTGGTGGTGAAATTGAATGGGAAGACGAGCTTTCATAAAGGAGAAGAACCGTTGAGTTTGCAGTTGTGTACGGTGGAGAAGGCGGCGAGCTTGGGAGCAACGGCGGTGGGATACACTATATATGTAGGAAGTGAACACGAAGAAGAAATGATGCGGGAGTTTTCTAGAATTGAGGATGAAGCTCACGCTAGGGATTTGATTGTGATTGTCTGGATGTATCCGCGGGGGAAACATGTGGAGGGAAAGGAAACGAGCCGGGATACAGTGGCGTATGCGGCCAGATTGGCGCTGGAGCTGGGGGCGGATGTGGCTAAGTTGCCATATACAGGGGACGTGGAAAGTTTTTCCTGGGTAGTTAAAAACGCAGGAAAAACATTAGTGGTGGCGCAGGGGGGGCCAAGATGGAGGAGGCACTAGTAATGGCAGAGGTAGAGGGAGTGATGAAGGCGGGAGGAGTGGGGATGGCCATAGGGAGAAATATTTGGCAATCCAGCGATCCCGTTGGCTTGTCAAAAAGAATAGCCCAGAAAATTTTTAATTTTTAGTTTTTAATTTTTAATCAAATCTAAATTTAAAATTTTAAATGTTTAAAAATTGATTAAAAATTTTTAATTGGTAATTAAAA
>ERZ1292632.4106-Hain-H43-01um-R2-4106-length-10653-cov-5_pt1 | contig 10653 bp, 19 predicted proteins | sample MGYA00564407_ERZ1292632 | MGnify/ENA primary metagenome ERZ1292632 (study PRJEB36523, sample SAMEA6512637) | groundwater metagenome | collected 2019-01-08 | study: AquaDiva: Metagenomics assemblies of 32 groundwater samples | reverse complement strand
ATTTCTTATCATTATGTATTTTTCTTTCATGTCCACACTCGCATATTTCTTCTCCTGAAACTCCTGAATTATGATTTGAATTAGAAGAACCAGAAGGGGCAGTCTTCCCAACCAATCCTTGAGTTTTCTCGTGGTCAGATTGAATAATCAATCCTTTTACGGAACTGGTTTCTGGCTCAACATCAACCTGATTATCCACACTCTTGGCATATTGCTCTTGTTTATTGTCTACCCCATTTGTGTTTCGTGATTCCAGATAATCCGAATCAGAGCCGTCTGAATTATCCTTTTTTAGTTGACTATTATCCTCAAATATTTGTTCCAATAATATCTTATTTTGTTTTCTGAAATAAGGGGATGTTTCAATTTCTATAAGATTTTCAAAAAGATATTTTAATTTTTCTTCATTTATCATTCTTTCCTCCCATCAATTATCTTTGAGATTTCCTGCACTTTCTTTATGCAATTTTCACATAAAATAACTTTGACATTTCCATCGTTATCTTCAAAATCTTCACCGCAATTAACATCTTGTTCTTCAAGAATAAAATCCATTCCACAACCTTCTTTTTGTATGCTAATAATCTTCTCTTTTATCTCCTGCAATTTTGAGGCGAAGTTCTCTCTTAATTTAAATTGCTTTTTCCATTCTTCGTATAAATCTTTGTACTCTTTTGATTGTAAAACAGATTTCTTATTTTCCTCATCTTTCATGGTGAGGGCTTTTTCACAGACTATTTTTAATAAAAACTTAGATACTTTATGTTCTCTATCGGATTGTCTACTATGTATTTGATGAGGACAAGAACAGATAAAATTATCTGCTTCTTTCAAAACCTTTTCAATAATGTCTGTGTTTGGGGTTGTCATTTTGTTTGTTTTTTCGGACTTCAATTCGTCCATCATCAGCACGAGAATACTCGTGGAAAACAAAAAGAAAATAATAAGTTTCCTTTGTGGAAAGTTTATGCAAGTGGAATTACCGTATATCTTGTGTCCATTCCTTCTCCTGTTTTCTTAACCTTGAAAGTCCTAAGATTTGGATTGTCTTCCAAAATAACCTTCAAAGAATTAAGAACAGATTGAGGAACTCTATACCTTTCTTTTCCAACTCTAACAACTTTTATAGTAACTTCCTTTCCTTCATTGTTTGTGAAGGTTTCCTGCTCTACGAATAATGCATTTGAAACTTGGGGTAGCTCTGTAATGTTCTTAGACTTTGCGATTGATTCAGATTCAAGTGCTTCGTCCTTCAATGTTTTTTGTTGCTGTTCCATTTTTTGTATTACCTCCGTGTCGTTTAAAATAATAAATAACTCTTATAAAGGCAGTAATAACTAAGAAACATAATGTAATCAAAACCAATATGGCAATTATTTTTTCTATCATTTTCTTTCCAACTCATCAAGAGCTATGTTTATTAAATCGTCATAAACAGATAATTCTCTTTCTGCTTTTGCAATCCTTAATCTTTGCATAGTAGATTTTTTTATTCTGATATTTATTCCTTCATCTATTCTTACTTTATTATCATAATCTTTTTTTGGAATTAAAACTATTTTTTCATTCTTACCCTTAAAAATAACATAATCTGCTTCTTTCTGAAAACTTCTTAATGTAGGAACATTAGAAAAAGAATTCCTTTTTGCTTCTATATAATAAACAATTCCTTTTTTAAAACATTTAAAATCAAAATGATTTATTGGATTTTTCTTAGACATCCAAAATACCTTATCAAATTTTAACTTTAGAAAATTAAATGCCTCTTTTTCAAAATCTTTCCCTATCTTCTGTTTTTCACTTGTCATTTTGCTTTCTCCTTTTTAAAATTATGAATCTCTGTTATTGTTAATTCTATTACATCTCCTTGCTTCAAGCCATAAAGTTTCAAATCACTTTTTGTAAGAACAATAACATTTGTATTCCCATATGCTTTTATTTCTTTTCTCATTTGTTGTCGTGGGTAGGTTAAAGTAAATTGCAAACCCTTATCCTTGTTTGCTTCTTATGTATATTATATAATAAACGATGTTTTTAAATGTTTTGTTTTAATCAAACATAGTTTAATAACTTAAAAGTGGTTATAAATGTTTATATAGAAGTTTTAATTTAGGAAATCATGTCAAATGAAAATGAATATGGACGACGAGTTTACCGAAAACTTTTATACTTCTCAGAACAAGGAATAGCTGTTCACTTTACAATTATTGAAACAGGAGTTTTCTATAATGGAATAATATTGGATTTGAATGAAGACAAGAAAACATTAGTTCTAAAAGAGTTCAAGTTTGGTGATATGCCTTTTCTTCTTGAAGATATAAATGAGGATTCTATTGTTGCGTTTACAACAAAGGAGATGGGGAAATGAGTTTCTTAGATATTAAATATTGCAAGAAATGTAAACAAGCATTTGATATAGGAACAAATTTAAATCTGTGTCCTAAATGCAGAAAAATAAAAGAAGAGGGAGAAAATGGTAAAAAAAATAAGTGAATTATCAAATGAGGAATTAAAGAACAAAAGTATAGGTGATTTATATACTGAAACAAAAATAGTTCCAGAGGTTCTTAAAGAAATAACTCATATTGGAGATGTTGCTTTTGAAAAACTTGTTGAAGAAAGATTTCATATTAAAACAGAAGAAGAGGAAAAATTTAATGAATTACTTAAGGAGAGTTATGATAATATTATTGATATTCTAAAAAAGTATTTAGATTGGGATAATGAGAAATATATCATAACTGCTCTTTGGATTATAGGAACATATTTTCATGAGAACTTTCCAAGTTATCCTTATTTATTTTTAAATGCAATGAAAGGTTCTGGAAAGTCAAGAGCTTTAAGTTTAATAACAACATTAAGTAAGAATGGTTCTCTTTTGGGTTCTTTAACAGAAGCTGTAATGTTTAGAACAAAAGGAACTTTAGGAATAGATGAGTTTGAAGGTATAGAAAGAAAGGGAAAAGAATCATTAAGGGAGCTTCTTAATTCAGCTTACAAGCCAGGATTAACTATTAAAAGAATGAAAAGAATAAAAACTATGTCTGGAGAGCAGCAAGTAGTTGAAGAGTTTGATGTTTATAGACCAATAGTTCTTGCAAATATTTCTGGTATGGAAAGTGTTTTAGGAGATAGATGTCTTACTCTTACTATTGAAAAAAGTTTTAACAAAAGAGTGGTTAATTTGATAGAGATTTTTAGGCAAGAAAAGATAGTTTTAGACACCAAAAAAATGCTTGAAAAATGTAGTTTATGTAGATGTAGTTTATCCGGGGAGAGTATTAAAGTCTATGAAGAATGGAATAACTTTATACTTAATAACTACACTAACAACACTAACAACACTAACAACACTAACAACAATAACTACATAAACAGCATTTACGCCTTAAAAGACCTAAATTTGACACTTTTGACTGGTAGAGAGCTGGAACTATCCTTCCCTCTTTTCTTGATTGCTAATGAAATTTCTCAGGAACTCCTAAAAGAAACTACATCCATATTATCAAAGATTTTTTCAGAAAAAAAGGAAGAAGAAATTATAGAAAATTCAGACATTTCTTTGATAGATTTTATTAGTCAAGAACCACAAGAATCTGATAAATATTTTAGAAGATTAGGAGATTTGGTTGAAGATTTTAAGAAGTTTATTGATTATCATACAACAGATAAAAATGATTGGTGTAATACTAAATGGTTTGGTAGAGCTTTGAAAAGATTAAACCTAATAATTGAAAAGAAGAGAAAGGAACATGGAATAGAGGTTAGACTTAATATTAAACATGCACAAGATAGAATAAAGATGTTCAAATGACTTCCACTCTGCCTAAAATTTCAAGCATTTTCACCAAATTAGGCAGAACCAGGATAACATCACCCCTTTTTTGTTATCCTGGTTATAATCATAAAGAAGTAAAAGCCAATGGTGTTCTTCACTCTACACCTCTTTTTCCTTTGGCTCACCCCAAAGGTTCATCGCTTGGACTTAGGCTGGCTACCGTAGGAGTTCCTTGTCTTTATGATGACACAGCTCTGGTTGGGCTGTGTTTAATAATTAAACGATAAACCGAATAAATAATAAAATGATAGAAAAATTAGGAGAATTTGAATTAGATAAAATATATTGTATGGACTGTTTAGAGGGATTAAAAAAACTTCCAAGTCAATCTGTTCAATTAGCAATTTTAGACCCACCTTATTTTAGAATAAAGGATGATGAATGGGACAATCAATGGGAAACATTTGATAAATATTTAAATTGGATAGAAGAAGTATGTTTAGAAGTTAAAAGAGTTCTAAAAGAAAATGGCTCACTTTACATTTTTGGAGATGATGAAAGAATTGCATATATACAAGTTAGATTAGATAAACATTTTACTTTTCTTAATTCTTTAGTTTGGTATAAACCTAATAATATACCGATTAAATATGCTCATAATCATTTAAAGTATTGTCCGATGAGTGAAAGAATTTTATTTTATTCTGTTCAACCATCAAAAACAGGATTACAATTTGTAGAAGATAAATATGTTAAACCTAAAAATCCTATGGGGTTATATCTTGCTTCTGAAATTGAAAAGTCGGGGAAAAATAGAATTGAATTAGCAAAATTATTTCTTTCTAAAACTGGAGGTATGACTGGATGTATTTCTAATTGGATTAATGGAGATAATTTTCCTTTGAAAGAACAATATATTAAGATTAAAGAATTTTTAGGAGAAGAATATTTGAGGAGAGAGTATGAGGATTTGAGGAGAGAGTATGAGGATTTGAGGAGAGAGTATGAGGATTTGAGGAGACCATTTAATTATCAAAAGGGAATTTATGAAGTTATATCAATTCCAATAATAACAGAAAGAGAAAATACAGAACACTCAACAACTAAGCCTAAGAAATTAATAGATATTTTTGTAAGAGCATCAAGTAACGAGGGAGATATTGTTTTAGATTGTTTTATGGGTTCAGGAACAACTGCTATTGCTTCAAAATATAACCTAAGGAAATTTATTGGTTTTGAAATTAATCCAGATTATATTAAGATTGTAAACAAGAGACTTACTCAACAAACTTTAACAGAAATACCTAAAACAACATTAAAATGACTACACCAATAGACTTTCCACAACTTTTTCAAGCTGCAATAATAAACGCAATTTCAGGTTTAGTTGCAAACATCTTTTATATCATACTCGCCATTTGGATTACAAAAACATTAAAGAAAGAAATAAAGAATTTGACAAATAACATTCCAAAATACATAGACAAGTGGGAAAAGGTAAAAGTCAATGAAAGAGCAATAGAAATAGCCCAAAAAGGCATGAGAGGCGAATGATAGTCGGCTTTGTTAAATAAGTAGCCTTTTTGACCGACTTTTTTAACAGAATTTATCTATTAGAGGTACCTGAACAATCTCTTTAAATAAGTTTTTCTTGCTGTTCCATATTGTCTTTGGTACCAAAGAGTATTTAAACATATTGGTACCAAAAGATATATATTAATTTGGTACCACCATCTTTATATAGTGTTGGTACCAAATATTTAAAATGAGATTACAAAAACAGAAAGTAGGAAAGACGAGAGATAAAGAATATTTCAAATATGTAATAAATATCCCCCCAAATAGAATTGAACAACTTAAATGGGAAGAAGGAATAGAACTAACAGATGAAATAAGAGGAAATTCATTATGTATCTTCCCCTTAGCAGAAAGTAATTTAAAAAAAGATAAAGAAGAAATACTTTATGAAGAATTTAGAGATTCTATAAAAAATCTTTTGCAGAGACATCCATCTGGGTTGACTTGGACACAAATTAGAGACAAACTAAATCTTCCTCAAAAAGTTCCGAATAATATTTGGGTAAATAGAATGAAAAAGGATATAGGATTGGAACAGATTAAGATTGATGGAGATTTGCTTTGGAATTTTGAATATGATTCCGTTTACACTATTGGTTATGAAGGTTATGATTTAAGTAAATTTATCAAGAAACTTAAAGATAGCAATATACAACAAGTTATAGATGTTAGAGAAATAGCTTTAAGTAGAAAAAATGGTTTTTCAAAATTTGCATTAAAAACAGAATTGAACAAACAGGGAATAAGATATGAACATTTAGATGAATTAGGTTCTCCAAAAGATATAAGGCATAAATTAAAAGATAGTAAGATGACACCAGAAGATTATAAAATATTTTTTGAAGAATATAAAAAACACATCAATGACCAAGATGTTATGCAAAACATTTCAATAATAGAAGGACTTGCAAAGAGAAAGAAATCGGTAATAATGTGTTTTGAAAAAAACTTTACTACTTGTCATCGTAGTATAATTGCTGAAGAATTAAAAAGGAGGGGTTGGAAAGTTAATCACTTATAAAAATGGAAAATAAATCTTTTTGGTTAAAAAATATGATTGTTCTTGGTCATGGTGCTCCAAACCATGTTGAAAAAGTAAATGACCAGGGAAGATGTGCATGTATCTGGTCTGAAGAAAAAGGATATTGCAGAATATATCCAATTCCTTATGGTTTTATTCATGACTGGGAGATTATTGATGTAGAAGTTAGAAAACCCACAAATGATGGAAGAGAAAATACATTTACAATTTTTGATTATGAAAAAGATTGGAAAAAAATGTATCTTCATATATTGGTACATAAAAACAAAAATGGAAAAAGAGTAAATTTATGGGAAACTAAAAGAGATTGGTGCATTACCTTAATAAGAAATCTTAGTGTTGATAGTTTTTCGGATGTTAAAAATAATAAAAGAAGTTTCGGGATGATAAAACCAAGTGTAATATGTATTGCTAACTCTGCGGGACTTATTAGGAAGTCTTAAAAATATCTTTGCTGTTTAGCTTTTATGAGGATTGGCGAGCAAGATATTTTAATCAAAGGAAAGAAAATAAAAGCAAAGGTTACAATAAAAGAAGCTGGCGACAGAGAGCTTCTGAAAAGTCTTTATTCTGATTGGAACAAATTAAACAGCAGATTGAAAAAAATTTCAACAAGAGGAATAAATTTGCCTGAAGCAATAAGCGAGAATGCTTTTGCTTTATTTTTTCCTGATTGCATGCGTGTTGTAAGTCTTAAAGGAATGAAATGCTCCTTTGACTGCATAAACATTAAGACAGGAAGCAGAATACAAATCAAAGCTTCAAGCATAGCTTCTGACTTAACTTCATTTGGGCCGCGTTCAGAATGGGACGAGTTGTTTTTCTTGGACTTTTCAGCAGGAGACGGGGGCTTCAAAGCTTTCAAAATAGAGCCTGATTGGATTTACAAGCACATGGTTAATAAAAAACAGTCATTCCAACAGCAACAAGAAGAAAACAGGCGTCCGAGATTTTCAATAATTGAAAACATAATTAAGCCAAAAAAATTGAAGCCTGTAAAAGTTTGTAAATTATAGAAAATTATTTATATAAGAGGCACGTTGATTTTGCATAGCAAAATCACAATTAAAATATAATAATATATTTAAAAGGCTGATTTTGTTTAAAACTAAAAGAGGAGAAAAATAAAAATGGAAAAGATATTCAGAAAGATAGAATACACGAAGAAAAGTAAAATAAATTTAACAGCCGATAATGTTTCTGATGAAGCAAGAGCCGTTATAGCAGGAGCTGGGGAAAATGAAAGTCTTGTTTTAAGAGTTAGAATAAATACCCCCGTTTTTATAGAAGCTGCAGCACCTCTTAATTCAGAGGGCATTAAGGCAGTTTGTAGCATAGAGTAGCGAGAAAAATGCCTTACAATTTTGTTTTAATAGATAAAATTTTTTGTGAGTGCTATATAAAGTGGACATATGAAGATAGTTCTGAAACAGACGGAAGAGCGGGAATATATAAGCTTCATGAAAAATCTGCAATTAAAAAGTCAAACGATAAACCTTGTTTGCTTTGGCTGACTTCAACAACAAGAGAGGATTTAGAAAGACAATATATGTGCAGTGAAAGAGATATGTGTCATGTAAGCAGTATAATAGAAGCCTCTGGAGAGTTTGTTATTTCTTCGGTTGGAATAGAAGAAGTAGATGCTATATTAAAAGCTGCAAGTTATCTTAAATGGAAAGGTTTTAATTCTTGCATATTAACTGGAAATTCTCTTCTTTATGATACTGCAAAAAAAGAAGGTTTTGATGTTTATTATTTGTCTGATGCAGATATAGTTTTAAGAAATACAGAATAATAAAATTATTTCTTTTTCTTCTTTGGCTCTTTGTCCCAGCGGGAACTTTTGCATTTAGGACATATTAACGGTTTTTCTTTTTCAGAGCGAGGTTGCCAAGTGTGTCCGCAGTTATTGCATTTATATCCTTTGACTTTCATTTCTATTTCAGGCATATTCTATCTACTAAATCAAACCTTATAAATCTTACTATATATGGTAATACTTTATAACAGATATATTTATATAGTAAGTATTACTACATAAAGTATGAATAAACAAAGTAATATGGAAAACAAAGAAAAAATAATCTGTCCTTATTGCAAGAAGAATAATATAGTTAGACGAGGAATAAGGAAAACTCAAAACAGAGGAATAATACAAAGATACTTCTGCAAAGACTGCAATAAGAGATTTGTTATTGATGACGGTTTCTTCAAAATGAAAAATGCTCCGCAGAAAGTAACTTTATGCTTGGATTTATTTTACAGAGGAATATCTACAAGAAAAGTGCAGGAGCATTTGCAGGCATTTTACCCCCACAATTCTTCAAATGTTTCTATCTATAAGTGGATTGTAAAATATTCAAAGATGATTGCAGGCTTCACAGAAAAGTTAAAGCTTAAAGTAGGAAAAGAAATTCAGATTGATGAAATGGAATTTGGAAGCAGAGGAAAGAAAACTCATGGCTGGTTTATTGACAGCATAGATACAACTTCAAGGTTTATGATTGCTTCATCATTTGCAAAAACAAGAGAGCAGGAAGAACTGAAAAAAGTTATTATGAAAGCAAAACAGAAAACAGAAAATCAAATAACTATTTGCACTACTGACGGATACACTGCTTATCCTGACGCTGTAAAAAAGGTTTTTGGCTTCAGCAATATAACTCATAAGTGCAACGTATTCCATAACAAAGTAACACAGCTCAAAGGCGAGGGCTTCAATCATAAAGTAGAAAGAATGCACAGCAACATAAGAGCAAGAACAAAAACTTTTAGAGGTTTTCATGGCTCAACAAATTCAGCAAACGCAGTTATGAGAGGACTTGAAATTTACTATAACTTCATAAGAAAACATCAGGCTATTAATTGCTGTCCTTATGAGCTTGCCGTTCCTGAATTAAAACTTGGATTAAATAAATGGCTTGACTTAATTAATCTATCAAAGCAAAATAATTAAAATGAAGAAACCAAAAAAGAACATGGAAAAAGAGTTTAGAACATTAGATTTATTTGCGGGTGTAGGTGGAATAAGATTAGGTTTTGAGAGAGCTGGATTTAAAACTATTTTTGCAAATGATATAGATAAATTCTGCAAAGAAACTTATGATTTGAATTTCAGCGAGCCCAAATTAGTTATTGAAGATATTTGGAATATTAAAGTAAGAGATATACCTGAATTTGATGTCTTGCTTGGCGGTTTTCCATGTCAGGCTTTTTCTATTGCAGGATACAGGAAAGGTTTTCAAGATGAAGAAAAAGGAAATTTATTTTTTAGAATTGTAGAAATTTTAAGAGAGAGAAAACCACAGGCATTTTTATTAGAAAATGTAAAAAATCTCAAAGGACATGATAAAGGGAAAACATTTGAGATTATTGAAAAAACATTAATAGAGTTAGGCTATCACCTTAAATATAAAATTCTTAACAGCATGGAATATGGAAATATTCCACAGAACAGAGAGAGAATTTTTATCGTAGGATTTTTAGATAAAAAAAGAGCAGACGCTTTCAATTTTCCCGAGCCTATTGAATTGACAAAATCATTTAAGGATTTTACAAAAGGAGAAGCAGACGAAAAATATTATTACAACGACAAGCCCTTATTTGAAAGAATAAAGAATGATGTAAATTCAGAAGATACAGTTTATCAGTGGCGTAGAAAATATGTAAGAGCAAACAAAAGAGGCGTTGTTCCAACATTAACCGCAAATATGGGTTCTGGTGGGCATAATGTTCCAATCATATTAAATCATACAGGAATAAGAAAGCTAACACCAAGAGAAACATTTTCGTTGCAGGGCTTTCCGCAAGACTTTAAACTGCCTGATACGGTTTCAGGAGCACAGCTTTATCATCAAGCAGGAAACAGCGTAACTGTTCCTGTTGTTCAAAGAATAGCAGAAAGTATGATGAATGTTTTAGATGAGAATAAACTTAATGAAAAATTAAAGAATATGAAACAGGTTGAAGATAGACTGCCGTCAGGAGCAATTATTTTGAAGTGGGTTCCAAAAGAATAATTTTTTTATTCATTCAAGCCCCGAAGAATTAACAATACAAGTGTAATACAACCTTTTTTAGAAAAAAATATAGAAAAAGCCCATTTTTAAGTATTTACTTTTCGGACACTATTCGGACAGAAAGAAAACTATTCGGTTAGTTTGATATTATTCGGACTGTGTTCAAGATTTAGATAAATTTAAAAATGATGCCCTTTTAAATTAAAAAATGGCAGACTTAGATAATCAAACAGAGT
>ERZ1292632.4104-Hain-H43-01um-R2-4104-length-10655-cov-10_pt1 | contig 10655 bp, 10 predicted proteins | sample MGYA00564407_ERZ1292632 | MGnify/ENA primary metagenome ERZ1292632 (study PRJEB36523, sample SAMEA6512637) | groundwater metagenome | collected 2019-01-08 | study: AquaDiva: Metagenomics assemblies of 32 groundwater samples | reverse complement strand
ATTTGTTACTTTTTTCCTTCTTTTTTTATCTCTTTTTAATATGATTTGGATGATAAATTTAATTTTTCCTAAAATTTCAAATTTTCTACATTTTATTCAACAAAAAATATTATTTAATTACTTTACAGTTAAAAAAGTTGTTATAGTAGAAAATTTAAATAATAAAATATATAAATTGCCTTATGAATTTTATAATTTTAAATTGGATTATAAGTGTTGGGGAGATTTTAAAAAATATTTATATAAAATTCATATTTTCCCTAAAAACTACTATTTTAAAAGATTTAACAAAATAACAAAACAAACAGAGGAATGGGAAGCTTGGTTTTATTTTAATAAAATTCCTAAAAAAGGAAAAATGGAAATAACATTTATATGAGAAATATGAAAATTATTAAATAATTAAATTTATATATTTAAAATAATTAAATTAATTAAATAAATTTATCAAAAAGACGTGAAGATGAATTACAAAACAAAAAACATTTTAACACTTTCAGTTTTTATAATTTATATTGTGTTGGTTATTGGTGTGGCTCCGATGTTTGTTGGATTTGGGCCTTCTGGAGGGTTTGAAAAAGAAGAAATTTTGAAAAAATTTATGTTTTATCTTGGCATAGCAATTTTTTCTGCAGTTGGTATTGTTGCTGTATATGTTTATGCACTTCACCATTTTAAAGAGGGAGATGAAGAAATAACTCCTTTTTTAATTCACAATCCAGAAAGAGGAATTTTTAAAAATATTAAATTAATAAAAAACCCAATTACTTTAATTTTTCTTTCTATTTTTGTGTTTAGTATTTTAGGAGTTTTATCAACTTTAACGCAAACATTTTTTAGTGAAATACCAAAAATAGAACAAAAATTTACTAAAACTGCTGATGTATTTTTTTCAGCTTATCCTGCTTCACCATCAGAAACTTTAGGTTTAGGATTTTTAGTAATGTTAGTGATGTTGATAGTTGGGTATTATTTTAAAAAACACAACATAAATAAAAGAAATTTTATATTTATTATAATCCCTTTAATTTTGATAATTAGTATATTTTATGGCGTGATAAATCATACTTTAAGGTATAGTGACAGCGATATTAAATTATTAACTGTAGCTGGATTTTGGGGTATTCAAGGAGTATTAATTATAATTTTTGGAAGTGTTATTCCTTCCTTCATAATGCACGATGTAAATAATATATTTTATAAATTAAATAAATTATTCTCAAGTGATTTGGTGGTTTCAGTTACTGTATCTGTTTTAATATTATTGTTTGTTATTTTTCTTACTTATATTTTAATTAGAAGAGGAAGAAGAAAAAATGAAAAATAAAAAATCATATAAATTATTTGTGATAGGACTAATTTTAGGAGTTGTATTAGGAGTTATTTTGATAATTTCTATCGCTTATTTTTCTTATAAAAGTGATAAAGGAATTAATATTCCTTCTTTATGTTACACAAATTTACAATCTTCTCCATATTTTGTTGGTGTTTCTCCTTCTTTATTTACAAAAAATAATCTTACAGAGAGAATTTATATAGATTATAAAAATCACCAAGAAATTTTTATTGAACAAAGTGGAAATACAGGTAGTATGAGACCTTGTATTTCAGATTATTCTATTTTATTATTAATTAAACCATCAAAAGAAGAAATTAAAATAGGAGATGTTTTAGTTATGAGAGGGAAAGAATTTAACATAATACATAGAGTAGTTAAAATTGAAGAAGATGAAATTTATGTAACAAAAGGTGATAATAATAAGATAAATGATAATGTAAATTGGTCTTTTGAAGATGTGGAATATAAATTAATTGGAGTTTTGTATTAAAATGAAGAAAAAATATATTTTAATTGTTGGAATTTTAATTTTTATAATTTCAATTTTAAATATATCTAAAACTCAACAGAATTGGATTATAGAAGGAAACAAAGTTTATATTGATAATAATTTAGCTTACATTTCTGCTGAGCCACATACTCTTTATGGTGATGGTGAAGTTGTTTTTAACATAACTTCTAAAATATATGAAGGAGATATTGATATATTTTTCGGGTTTGATAAAAATAGTATTACACCTAAAAAAGTTGAATTTTATAATCTTTCAAATGTAAATATAGAAAAAAATTATACTTGTTTAACAGATTATTTTAATTATAGTGTAATTGATAAGTTTGCTTGGTGTTTTAAAAATGATACTATAAACAATATTACTGGAGAAACTGATTTAACTTTAATTTTTAGTCACAGTTTTGATGTTGGAGATTTAGATAATAAAAGAATTTTTTGGAATGAGATTATAGTTCAAGAATGGCAAGATATAAGTAAAATTTTTAATAAAGTTAATTTAATTTATGGCGATATGAATACTTGGTATTATTATGATAAATTTTCTATAATTTCTAATCAAATATATACGATAAAAGTTTATATTGAAGTAGATAATTTTGAAAAAAATAAGCAAAAATATTGGGTAGCTATTAAACCTTCCACTCTAACTATTCAAGAAGCTATAGATACTAATAATTTTCTTTATTTAGACCCTTGGTGGTCTGGTGTTCAACCAGAGGCATATTGGAAAATGAATGAAATAAATTTAGGTAGTAATTTAAGTGATAGTTCTGGTAATAATAAAGAAGCTAATATTAGTTTGATTAATAGCAATTTTATTGCTGGGAAATTAAATAATGCTTTAGATTTTTCACAAGATTTGAGTTTAAATTTCACCGTTTCTGATGAATTACAACCTAATATTTCTATGATAGACTGGAGTATTGGTTTTTGGATTAATTTATCTTCTGAGATAAATGGAACAGAACGAGGAGTTATAATAAGTAAAACTGACCATACTTCTTATAGAGGTTGGTGGATGGGAAAAACTAGTTCACCTAATGACGCAAATTTAACTTGGTATGGATATGATGATTTGGATAATACAATTTGTAATATTCTTACACCAGATTTGAATGATAGTCAATTTCATCGTGTAATATTTACTATGGATTATGAAGGTTCAATTGATAATCTAAAAGTTTATATTGACGGTTATTTAAATAATTCAGTGGGTTGTTCTGCTTATACTAATTTTTCTGGCGATAATAGTTTATTTATTATAGGTAGAAGTTTTGATGGGGCTTATCTTCCACCAGACGATGTTAAATTAGCAATAAATGGAACTGTAGATGATTTATTTATTTATAATATAACTTTAACTGAAACTGATGTTTTAACCGATTGGAATAATGGAATAGGAAGAGAATTAGATACAAGTTTATATTTAGATTTAGAAATAATTATTCCTCAAAATACAACTTATAATCTAAATAATATAGATTTAGATTTTAACGTGACTGGTTTAAATTTAGATACTTGCAATTTTACTCTTGATAATTGGGCAACTTCAACACAATTAAATTATTTTAATAATACTTATTTTAATTATCATAACACTTCTATGTTAGAAGGACAATATACTGTTAATTTTTGGTGTAATGACACTTTTGATACTATAAATAATACTGAAAATGTGACTTTTATAATTGATTTAGAAAATCCGAATTTAACTATTGAAAGTCCATCAACTTCAGAAATTTCAAGAACTAATATTAATTTAACTATTTTTACAGGAGATAATTTTGATTTAAGTTATTGCAATTTCACTATAATGAGAGGTGCAAGTGAAGAAGTTGGTAATACTCAAATTGAAAATTGTTTAAATATAACTTTTGATGTTACCTCTGATGCTGATTATGTAGTTTATACTACTACTAATGATACAGCTAATAATATTAATAATACTCAAAAAAGTTTTAATGTTAATACTGGAACTCCAAGTGTAAGTCCAAGTGGAGGTGGGGGTGTAACAATAATTTCAGAGAATTTAACTTGGAGTATGTCAACTTCAACTTATCAAAAAGAATATAATTTAATTATGGATAAGGGAGAAGAGAGAGAAGAAGGAATTATTTTTAAAAATTTAGCTAATGAGGAAGTTGTAGTAAAATTAAGTTGTGAAAAAGTTGGTGTGAATGATTTGTGTGAATTTTTTAAATTAGAAAAAGAGTTAGTTATTTTACCACCTTCAACAGCCATAGAAACTTTAATTAAATTTACTTTAACTCTCCCTGACAATATTGAAAATGGGGTTTATTATTTTAATATTGTTGGTGAAGACCAAAAAGGTGGAAAAGGTAAATTAAGTGTGAAGGTTAATGTTGGTGGAATAATCTCAAGATATCTCTCTCATATTAAAGGAGATATAGTTTTAGATTTAAGTTTTATAAGCGAAAAAGCAAAACCTCTTAATATTCCAAAATACTTAATCATAATTATTTTAAACATAATAACTTTTTTACTATTTTATTTATTGATTTTTAGAAAAATAGAAATTAGAGTTGGATTGTCATTTTTAATCTCATTTGTTATAACTTGGCTTGGATTAATATGGTTTGTGTAAAATGAAATATTCCCACATCATAAATGATGGGGTATCTTAACAAAAATGCAAATTCAAAAAATAATAAGATTTAAAATAGGAGAAATTGGAAAGAGAAAACAAAATAGATTAGATTTTGTTTTAAATAATGGATTAGATGCAACAAGAGAATTTTTAAGATTAGCTTCTGAAAATAAAACAACATCAAATATGAAACTTCATAAATTAGGCTATTTTGAAATTGTTAAGAAATATAATCTTCCTTCTTGTGTTGTTCATCAAGCAAGAAATAAAGCAAGAGAAGTTTATAAATCTTGGAAATCTAATAAGTTTAGATTAAGAAAAGAAATTAAATTTCCAGAATTAAAAGCATTAAGAGTAAGATATGATAATGTTGTATTTCAAATTATAAAAACAAACAATAAAAAATATCCTTATTTTGTTTCTTTTTTATGCGAAAGAGGAAGAAAAGGAAAATCTGAAAATAGGATTTATGTTCCAATTATAGCAAATTCAGAATGGCAAAAAGAATATCTTTTTGGGTTATTAAGTAAGAAATATAAAAAAGGTTCAGTAGATTTAGTCAAGAAAGAAGAAGATTATTTTGTTCATATTGCTATAGGAAAAGAAGTTAATATTCCACAATTAAACAGTTCTTTCAATCCTGTTGGGATTGATTGCGGAATTAACAATTTGGCAGTCGTGAATGTTTCAGGAAAGCCAAAGTTCTTCAGTGGTGGTGAAGTGCTGTGGAAAAAGAGAAATTATGGAAGAATTAAATCTATTTTGCAGAATAAAAAAGCTACAAAGAAGTTAAAACAGATATGCAAGAAAGAAAAGAATTTTATTGACAGCATCAATCATTTGATAAGCAGTTTTGTTATAAAAGAAGCAAAGAAAGTAACTAATCCAGTGATTGTATTAGAAGATTTGAAATATATTTTGGAAATAACAAAGGTGAGAAGAAAGCAAAGATATGCCCATCAAACTTGGGCTTTTAAGCAATTACAGGATACAATAAAATATAAAGCATATTGGGAAGAGATACCAATAGTTTATATTGATGCAAGATACACAAGTCAAATTTGTCCAAAATGTCTTTCAGTGAATAAGAGGAATAAACATAACTACATATGCAGTTATTGTGGCTACCAAGCAAATGCAGATTTTATTGCTTCTGTAAACATAAAAAAACAATTTTTTGAGGTTATATTGCTTCAAAAAAACAGCACCAATAAGAGTGCTGAAAGGGATAATTCTTCTATGTTAGAAGATAATCCTAAAATCTGTGAATTAAATTTGCGTGTTTCTCCTCTCAAACCTAAAGACTTGGGTATCCAAAACACAGATGTCTTATGAGTAAAAATGTAGAAGTCAAACGGTGTAAAATTTGTCATAAACTGTTGAGAGATTATAATGAAAGTTTATATTGTAATGTATGTTATAATAAAGAATATTTAAAAAAGCACAAAAAGAAATATGGAAGAAAAAAAAGATATGGAAGAAAAAATAGATTTTGAAAAAATACATAATTGTGAAAAATGTAGGGGAAAAATAGTTTGTATAGATATAGATAAATTGGGAGTTTCAAGATGTGGTTATTGTAATGAAGTTGTAAACTACAAAATAAATTTTAAAAAGTATGAAATTTTAAAATTAAAATTTATTAAATAAATAAATTTAAATATTAATAATTATTAAATAAATTAAATAAATTTAAAAGGAGTGAAAAATAAAAAATGGGAAAAATAATAGCTAAAAATGTTGTGAAAAGAAAACCTGATTATCTCTACTACGTTGATGGACAAGGTAATGTATGTGAAGCAATAATGCATAGAGGAAAAAAGAAGAAAAAATAAATTTAAATAATATAAATATTATAAAATGGCAAGAAAGAAAAAGAAAAGGTAAAATTAAAAAATTTTATAAAATGAAAAAGAAGAATATTTTTTTAATTGTAATAATAATAATGATAATAATTATAACTTCTTTCTTTTTATTTAGATTTTTAATGACGATGTTTGAAGAACCAGCACAACAATTAATTTATAATAAAAATGTTTTAGGTAAAATTGTAGATTGTAAAACACTATATAATGGTGGACAAACTCCTGTTGGTGTAGTTCCAACTTGTGATGCAATAGGAACATTAACAGGAAAGGAAGATACTAATCAAGTAGAATTTTTTATTGGTATAGCTGAACCTTCTTTTTCAAGTAGAAATGAACAAGAAAATATTCCTTGTGAATATACTGCTACTTTTAATATTTATAATTATCAAACTCAAATATACGAATTTTTATATCAAATTAGTAGACAAACAGGTCCTAATCCAGTAGCACCTCGTCAACCTGTATGGACTAATAAATGGAAAAATGTTTATTACAATTTTGATGATGACACATTAACTATGCAAGATTATCTTCCTGTCAAAGCTGGAACTTGTGTTACTTTAGATGGAAATGTTTTTTGTGTTAGAAAATATTTTAATATGAGTGGTGATTATGTTGAAAATGGAATAACTTTATTTAATAATACCTTAAAAAGCACTTGTATTGGTCACGAGGCAAGTGATTCACCTTTATTTCTTAATGCTATTCAAGTTGGTTATTCACAATTTACAAAAGTTGATGTTCCTATTACACCTATAATATCACCAATAGTTGATTGCACAACAGAAGATTATGCTTGTCCTGAAAATAGTAAATGTGATTTTGATAAAAAAGTTTGTGTTGATTTAGTTAATGAAAGTATAATAGTAACTTGTGAAAATATAGATTGCCCAGTTGGTTATAGTTGTATAGAAGAAAGGTTGTGTATTAAAAAAGAGGTTATAGGTTGTATAGAAAAATCTTGTCCTGAAGGATTTAAATGTGATATTGAAAGAAATGTATGTTTGGAAGAAGAAAAACCTAAACCTTTTAAATATTTGATAGTATTTAGTATTGTAGTTATTGGGATTATTATAACAACAATTTTAATTATAGTTTTAAGAAGAAAAGAAAGGAGTTTATTAAATAAATAAATTTATATATTTAAAATAATTAATAAATAAAATAAAGGAGTGAAAAATTAGATGGAAAATAAAAAAGGTATATTACCTATATTAGGAATTATAACAGCTCTTGGTGCAACTGCAGCTGTTATAGTTTTAATTATTTTAGCAACAACTGGATTTCTAACTTTTTACTTCATAATTAAAAATATTTTATTATTAATAGCTGGAGTAATAGTAGTATTTGGATTTATTTATGGAGTTGCAAAAGCAGAAAATAAATTATTAACTATTGTTGTTATAAGTATGATAGGTTTAGTATTTGTTGGATTACATTATAGTGGTATAATTCAAGAAGGAATATTAGGAGAAAAAGAAAGTATAAGTTTTTTTTATAGTAAAGAATTTGGTTTAATAAAAAATGAGGTAGTTAAAAAACCAATTTTTCAAATAGAAGAGCAAGCTTTTTTTAGTGAAATGTTTGGTAAAGTTGATGAATCAACAACTATTAATAGTTATGCAGACTTGTTAAAAGATTGTATTAATTTTGTTCCTAAAAAATGGATAATAGAAATAACTGCTGAAGGAATAATGAGTATTGGTCCTTTAGTAACAATAGATTTAACTTCTCAAGTTAAATCTTTATGTGGAGTTGGTGGTTTAATAAAAACTTCATTCACACCTACTAAAGCAGGAAAATACTCAGCAGATGATTATTATACTTATTTTGAGAAATTTTCTGGAACAACAAAAACACATAGATATGCAGCAAGTAATATTTATACTGCAACTGCAAAAGAAGCAGATGTTTGTAAAAAAACTCCTTATTTTGGAGATTGGGTTTTTATAAAGTATGTTGAAAATGGTTATGAAGACGAAAGAATATTTTATTATGTTGCTCCAAATTGTGAATATATAAAACAACATACTGAAGGTAGAACTATATGCAAAGAGGGATATGTAATTAAAGGAACTAACAATAAAGTTGGTTATTCTGGAATGAGTTGTGTTAAAATTGAAAGAGAAGAAGAAGTGATTAATGAATGTGATGATAATGTTGAAGAAAGATGTGATGATGGAAGTAAAGTTATAATTAAAGAATGTGTAAAAGGTGAATTAAAAGATACAGGTAAACTTTGTTTAGAAGTAGAAGAAGGTGAAAAAGAAGAGGAAGAGGAAGAAGAAGAGGAAGAAGAGAAAGAGTTTGGAATATTTTGGACAAAATATAAATATCACATTATATTTAGTATTTTAGGAGTTTTATTATTTATAATTATAATTATTTTAGCAACAAGAAGAAGGTAGAATGAAAAAGAAAACAAAAAGAATTATTTTAATTAGCGTAGTAACTTCAATTTTAGTGTTAACTGGAATTATTTTTGGGATTGTATCACAAGAAGCTTTTGGTGTAACTACAAAATGGTGTTTTCCTGAATATGGTAATGCTAAATGTGACAAAACTATTAATAAATATATTATTCAACCTGATAAATTAAATCAAGATACTCGGCTTACTGAAAGCACAACAGAAGCGTGGATTGATGTTAGAGCAGGTGGACAAACTTTTTTATGTGATTATAGAATGAGTGATTGTGAATATGAAGTTAAAGTAAAAAGACCACCTTTCTATGAAGACCCTGATGCTATATATTATAAAATAACTTATTCTGATAATTCTATAATAGAAGCTTGTTATAAAATTAAATCTATTGGTGGTGAAGAAAAATACAAAATTCCTATTGAAATAGATAAAGGTGATAAAATTGAAGTTGGTTATTTTGATTATGCTTTTTTTGCTGGTATTGAGTGTAATGTAAATAAAGTAAAAAAAGATGTAGTAAAAACTTCTCAAATACAAATAAAATCAAGATTATTTTATTTAGATATAATTGAAGGAGATGGATATAGAGATAGTTATATAGGGTTTGGATGTAATTTAAAAAAATATGGTTTAGTTACACCAACAGGAACAAAAGCTGATACACAAACAATAGAAGATAACACCGATATAACACGTGAAAACAAAAATTGTGATGAAGATAGTTGTCAATATTTAGGAATAGTAAATTGGTTAGATAAATGGAATTGTGCTGATTATATTATTCATAAGTTAGTAACTTATAATGATAAAGAATATTATTGTGCAAGAGGAGCAAAAGGTAATTTATGGGAAATAGGTAAATTAAAAATTGACGATGCAATTTATAAATATCCTTTTAAATATTCTAATATAGAAATAACTTGTTGTCCTGGAACTTCATTAGGCGGTAAAGTTTGTAAACAAGAAGGGGATAAATTTTATTGGAGTGGTGAAGAAAAACAAGAATGTATAAGTGACGCTGATTGTGAAGGAAGAAATATAAATCCAGTATATGTTAGTGAAAATAAAATGGGTTATTTTGAATGTGTTAATAAAATATGTGTTGTTCACGATACATTTACTCCAGATTGTTCTCCTTCAAATCCTTGCTCTTTTGGTATTTGTTCAAAGGGGAAATGTGTTAGTGTAAAAGAAAGAGAAATTACTGAAGGAGAGGAAAAATTAGAATGTAAATGGTATGAAGATTATTATGAAAAAGAAACTTGTGGATTTTGGTGTAAATTAGGTTTAAGTAAACCCATAGAAGAAGTAGGATGTAAAACATCTCCAACACTTATATTTGGTATTATTATAGGTGTTTTTATGTTAATGATTATTATAATCTTATTAATAAAACCAACTCAATTAACTCAACCAACTTATTCACAATACTTAACTACAAGAAAAGTTGGAAGAAAGAAAAAATGAAAAAGAAATTTACAAGAGTATGAAAAATATAGAAAATTAAAAAAATAAGATAAAATGATAAACAACACACTAATAGCGGAAGAATTATTAAAATCAACAGCAGAAGAAGGTTTGAAAATAATGGGAGAGATTTTTCTACCTTCTATGTTAATTGGTATTTTAGTAACTTTAGTTTTGATGTTGTTATTAGGTTTAATAACTTTAAGGAAAGGTTGGGGAAAATTCTTCATTATTTTCATTATTCCACTTTTGATTTTTGTTTTAATTATAATTTTCACATTCATCATTCCTGTAATTCCAAAATACACAGGAGATTGGTTAGTTGGGTTTATTAAATAAATAAATTTAAATATTAATAATTATTAAATAAATTAAATAAATTTAAAAGGAGTGAAAAAAAATGCCTTTAAAAATGACTAAATTCGGAATGGCTTTGTC